>Ga0307475_10001214_pt1 | contig 15429 bp, 10 predicted proteins | sample atmos_gasesECM1C_FD_203317 | JGI IMG/M metagenome (GOLD analysis project Ga0307475, IMG submission 203317) | Hardwood forest soil microbial communities from Morgan-Monroe State Forest, Indiana, United States - atmos_gasesECM1C_515 | ecosystem: Environmental > Terrestrial > Soil > Temperate... | reverse complement strand
CACAATGCGCTATTCCCTGCATACAGTTGATCTTGTTGGTTGGTTTTTGGAGTTAGGCGGGCACCCGAATCGTTCGAGCCAATCTTCTCTGTTCCAAAACGCTTCTTTTCTTGTATGCTTCTCCCCACAATTGCCGGTGTAGTGACCGGCACCCCTACAACTGTCCCTGGGTCGATGCACAGGTCGATGACGCTCAAAGGAAAGACAATGCAGTTCTGCATTCGATCCGCTGCTATCGCCATGTTTTTCGTGCTGTTGGCGGCGCAGCAAGCGCTGTCCGCGGCATTCCCCGCGCCTCAACAGAAGCCCGACGCACGGCAGCAACCGACCAAGGTGAAGCCGCTGCGGGCCATGACGCGGCTCGTGGAACTGAGCGTGGTTGTGAATGACAATCACGATCAACCGCTCGCGGACCTGAAGAAGGGCGACTTCACGCTATTCGACGACGGCAAACCCCAGGACATCCGCGTTTTCTCGGTCGCAACCAATCAGCCGTTGTCGCATCCGCCGGCTCCTCTGCCTCGGGATACCTATTCGAGCCGGGTTCCCGGTACTGGAGACGCGCCAGCCAACATAACCGTGATACTTCTCGACACTCTCAACACGCCGTTCGCGGACCAGGCCTTCGCGAATCAACGGGTAGTCAAGTTCCTCCAGCAGCTCCAGCCGCAGGATCGCATCGCTCTTTACACTCTCGGCTCCCGCTTGCGCGTCCTCCATGATTTCACCAGCGACGCGTCGAGCCTGCTCGCGGCGATGAAGAACTACAAAGGACAACTTTCCGATCTCGATTTTCCCGCAGTTCCCGACATGGGCAATAGGGCCAGTCTCGGATACCGGTTTACCAAGGACGAGGAGCAGTACGAGGTCGAAACTCTTCTTGCGAAACGGATACGCCGCACTCTCGATGCCATCATGACGATCGCAAACCATGTTGGCCCCCTGACCGGCCGCAAGAATCTCGTCTGGATTTCCGGCAGCTTTCCGTTCGTCACCAAGTTCGTCCAATTAACGGCGCCGTTGCACGAGAGAGTCATCTTTGCGCAGGAAGTCGAAAGTGCCACTGAGGCCATCACCAACGAAGCCATGGTGATTTATCCGGTAGATGCGCGTGGCTTGATGCCCCCCGACGTCGAGCACAATTTCGCGCCTCCCGATGCCTTTGACTTCATGACCATGAAAGTTCTCGCTGCGGAAACCGGCGGTCGAGCTTTCTTCAACACCAATGACATCGGCGGGGCTATCCGCTCGGCGATTGACGACTCGCGCGTCACCTACGAGCTGGGCTTTTACCCGAATCTTGCAAAATGGGACGGCAGCTTCCACAGGCTCAAAGTGAAGGTCAATCGGCCGGGAGTGCACGTTCGCACCCGAAAGGGATACTTCGCTCTGCCCGAGCCGCCAGCCACACCGGAAGCCCAGCAGGCAAGGAATTGGCAGGCAGCGGCCAGGCTACTGCAATCCCACGAAATTGACTTGACCGTGCGCGTCGACGCGCCCGCTTCAACTCAGGATTCGCGGACTCTCTCACTCAACGTCATGATGGACCCGCGCCAGTTGAGCCTGAAGCAGCAGAACGGCCGCTGGTCGGGAATTGTCGACCTACTGTTCGTCCAGCTCGATGACCAGTATCGGATCGTCCATTCCTTGAAACAGCCGTATCAGTTGAGCCTTCTCGCCAGCACTTACGAGCGCTCGCCGGCGGAAGGATTCACCCTCACCCAGGTTGTTCAAGTCCTGCCGAAAGCCTCGCAACTTCGGGTAATCCTTCAGGACGATTCCACCGGCCTGGCCGGCGCCGTCGGCGTCCCACTCTCGACATACTTCCCCGTCCCTTCAAGTACGACAAACTAAAGACGCCCACTAACCCACGCTCGCGTTCCCTTTCTTCCTAGGGCGCAGCATGCCGCGCCCGGCGCCGCGTGAGGCAAATCGCGCCTGGCAGCGTGATCGCGCGTCCCTGCGAGTTTGCCTTTCGTAGTGACGGGTAGCTCACCCCTCCGAGCGCAGAGTTCGCACAGCACACGAAGTCAATTCCCGCCACGACCAAACAATGCTGGCTGCCGCGCCCTTGCAGCGTTCAAGGGCGGGTTTTTCTTGCGCCTGGAATGCCCGACTGCCTCGTCCGACGAGCATAGAATTTTTTTCTCAACACCCACAATTTGACAGATTCCTGCCGTCGGCCTGGGCGACTGACGGGAGCCGAAGGATCTGCTTTATTCTCGCTTCCACCTGCGCCGTCTTACGCGCGCAACCCCGCGGTCCTCGCCCGAACCCCACATTTCTAATCGTGAATTTTTGCAAGTTTTGCTGGCCAGTCTGCAATCGGGTTTCGATTCGCGGGCGAGCGAAACGTCGAGCCGACTAACGCTGGGAAGTGACGAGGTTTTCCAACGCGGCTTTGTCCGGGATGATCAGTGCTGAGCCTTTGATTTGCAGAAGCTTTTTCTTCTTAAGTTCGGCGAAACCACGAGTTACCGTCTCGCGAGACGCTCCGATCATTTGTCCGATTTCCTCGTGAGTCAATGTCAGCGTGGCGCGTATCTCAGGCTCACCGTCCCCGTGGCTTTCGCACCATTCCAGAAGAAAGCGCGCCAATTTTTCTTCCGCCGAATGCGAGAGCCCGATCGACCTCATTTCGGCGATCGCGGCATGGTAGGTTTCAGCCAATTGCTGCGCCACGCGCAGCGAAACTTCGCCATACTCGCGCAGAAAATTCAAGAAGTCGGTTCGCGAGATGAAATTGGCCTGCGCCGGCTCGATCACGTCCGCCGTCAGCTCGTACGCTTTGCCCGTGACGCTCGCCGGCAATCCCAGCACTTCTCCCGGCTCGGCAATCCGCACGATCAAGGTTCGCCCATCGATAGAAGTTGTCGAGAGTTTCACGCGTCCGTTGCACAGGATAAAGACGCCGCGCGCCGCTTGTCCTTCCACGAACAGCGTCGCCCCTCGCGGATACGACGATGCCGACGTGATCGTCGAGAGGCTGCGCACGGCTGCCGGCGGAAGATTGCAGAACAGCCGGTCCTCCCGATGGGGACACGCCACGCAGTTCTCGATTATCTCCAGTCCGTAGGGAGCTCGCATGTAGGCGCCGAGGCGTATTCTACTCCACTTTCCGCGCGTTACGATTCTGAAACCGCTGGTCATGTTTTCGGCGTCCGGAAGTCTCCTGAATTTCTGACATTAGTCTCCTTCGAACCTTCCGCGTTGAAAGTGACAGGAGTCACGTCTTCGCGTGATGTCCGTCACAGCGGTTTTATCGGCGAAAGCGGATTCTCCATACGGAAGGAGGGGGGCCATGCAAAAGGATGATAGAGATCTTCTGGAAGTGCTGAAATTCGAGCTGAATTTCCTCGAAAAAGGCGGTTACGGGCGCTCGCCGCGCGAACCTTGGAGACCCCAGTTTATCTTCGAGGATTCTCCCACTTGCATGAATTTCGACTGCAAGGAAAATCCCGCGCCGTGCAGCGATTGCATTTTGATGCACTGGATTCCATCCGAGTATCGCGACGCGAAGACTCCTTGCCGCCACATTCCGATGGGGCCATCGGGTGAAACCCTCGATCATCTGTACCGCTGGGGCGATCAGCACGAGATTGAAGAATCCGTTCGAACCTGGTTGCGCTCCACCATCGCCCAATTGGAAGAGGAGCGGAAAACTCCTCGCTCGAATCAACCCGGAGGAAAACCGACGTCAGACAGTCACGCCGTGAAGGAACCGCCGCTCTGCCAAACTCTCAATCCCAAGTGCGCGAATCCCGCTTGCCCGACGGCGTTTCATTGGCTCGCGGGAGGCAAGTTCTTCCGCTTTCGCACCGATCAGGTCCCTGCCGGCGTATGCAATCCTCCCAAAGGCTCGCCGGTCGGGCTTCACGGCGTGCATCATTTCTGGCTCTGCGAGCGCTGCTCCCACATTTTCACTCTCGTCCACCAGGACGAAGTAGGAGTTGTGCTGAAGTTCCTCTGGACGGAACTGCCGCGTGCAGAAGCTCGCAAGGAATTGCCCGCGGCGTGAACATCGAAGAGCTGAATCATCGCGCGAACGTCCCATCGAAATAGCGCTCGCGCGATTTCTATTGCGCCTTAATTCCCATGGAGACAAACCATCATGCCTTGATGGCTACTTTGATCACTCCATCCCGCCGTTCACCAAACAACGCGTACGCTTCCGTGATTCGCTCCAGAGAAAATGTATGCGTCAGAAGTGGCGTCAGGTCGAGTCGTCCGTGCCGGACCAACTCCATCAATCGGCGCATGCGCTCCTTGCCGCCAGGACAGAGCGTCGTAACGATCTTATGGTTGCCAAGTCCTGCCGCAAACGCTTCCAGCGGGACCAAGAGCTTTCCGGAGTACACTCCCAAGCTCGATAGCGTGCCGCCCGCGCGGAGAACCCGCAGCGCATTCTCAAAGGTCGCCTGCGTCCCCAGCGCCTCGATGGCTAGGTCAACTCCCACTCCGCCGGTGAGCCGCTTGATTTCCCCGACTACATCGGTTTTCGTGTGGTCGAGCACTGTGTCTGCGCCCATGCGCTTGGCCATTTGCATTCGCACCGGATCGGACTCGACCGCGATGATGAGTCCAGCGCCTTTCAACTTTGCTCCGGCCGTAGCACAAAGCCCGATGGGTCCTTGCGCAAAGACGGCAACGGTATCGCCGATCTGTGCGTCGCCGCTCTCGGCGGCGGAAATTCCCGTGGAAGCAATGTCGGCTAAGAGAACAACTTGTTCGTCGCGCAGGTCATCGGGAATCTTTGCCAGGTTCGCCTGGGCATGGGGCACCAAAAGGTACTCGGCTTGTGCGCCGTTCATGGTGTTCCCAAATTTCCATCCGCCGATCGGGCCGCCGCATTGCGACCATTCTCGACTCAGGCAGAACGCGCACTGGCCACAGGGCGTAATAGCGCCGACAAGAACCCGATCACCGATCTGATAGCCGGTTACGCCGACACCCAGCTCGTGGATGACGCCGACAGGTTCGTGGCCAATCGTCAAGCCCGGCTTGACCGGATACTCTCCTTTGAGAATGTGAAGGTCAGTGCCACAAATCGTGGTGAGCGTTATTCGAATAACGGCTTCGCCCGGGCCGGGCTTCGGAATCGGAACTTGTTCGACGCTAATTTTGCCCGGTCCATGAAACACCAAGGCCTTCATCGTGGAGACAAAGGGTTTGCACTGCGGGACGTCCTGCTGGACCCGGCTGGGCGTTGCGGTAGACATTGCGCTCGACATGATTCTCTCCTTTATGAATTCGATTGATAACTTACAGGAGCCGTTCTGGATGTGTCCTTGGTTACAGCACCAGGTGAGGGGCGTCACATGCCGCTTCTTGCGAACGCTTGGATGCAAGAGTAAGAACTGCGACCACGACTGCGGGATCGTCGCTTTCACGAATTTCAAAGCCGAACTTTTTTGCCAGCGCGCGCATGCCAAGGTTTTCAGGAAGGATCATGGCGACAATTTCTTGCAGCTTTTCGTCGCGAGCTATCTGGATCAGGCGCCGCAAGAGTTCGGAGCCCAACCCACGCCGGTGGTGTTTATCGCTCACCAGAACGGCCACCTCTCCTTCTTTGGCGGCTCGCGACTTGTTCAGCCGGCCAACCGCGAGGATTTCGTGCTGCCCGGTCTCCGGAGCAATGCGATCCGCCACAAGCGCCATTTCCCGGTCATAGTCGGCGAAACATTTTCGGATCAATCGTTCGTGTGCCACTCGCGTGCTCAGTTTCTCCATGTGGAAATAGCGCAAGTAGACGCTTTCATCCGAAAGCCTCTCGTGGAATTTCACCATCATAGGTTCGTCTTCGGGCCGAATGGGCCGGAAGACTATCGCCCCCTGATTCTTTGTCTTCCATCGGGAGACGTATCGGGAAGGATACGGGCGAATAGCGGAACGAGGAAGGTCGTCGTCCGCGACTTCTTTTCCGTAAAGAACAATTCGCGCATCGAGAGCCAGCACGCCTTCGGGCGAAACGAGGAGCGGATTGATGTCCATTTCCTTGATTCGCCGCTGCTCGACAACCAATCGGCTGAACCGCACGAGGACTTGTTCGAGGAGCGTGATGTCCACTGCCGCGCGTCCTCGAACTCCTTTCAAAGCCTCAAAGATTCGCGCCTGTTCCATCACGCGCCGCGCCAGCGTCGTGTTCAGCGGCGGTAGCGCAAGCGCACGGTCGCCATACACTTCGACCAGTTGTCCACCGGATCCAAACAGCAGCACGGGTCCAAATTGCGCGTCCACCGAACTGCCGAGAATGAGCTCGTAGCCATCCCGCCGCACCATGGGCTGGACGGTAACTCCACGGAAGGCTTCCTTGCCTGCCTTCGTTGTCACAGCATGCTGAATCGCTTTATAGGCCTTGCGCACAGCCGCTTCACTTCCAAGATTCAGCATTACACCGCCCGCATCGCTCTTATGCGTGATCGTTTCGGAGTGCAGTTTCAACACCAGCGGAAATCCGAGCCTCTTGGCCAGGTCAACCGCCCCTTTTTCGCTTTGCGCCAGTCTTGTCTGCACGGCGGGAATCTCGTAAAGCTCGAGCACTTCTTTCGACTCGATTTCGGTCAGGAGCGAGCGGCCCGAAACCATTATTCGACGTAAAATGTCGGCTACCTTTTTGCGAGCCGGCTCGCCCGTCTCCGGTTGGTCCGCCGCGAACGGAGTCTCATACAGACCGCGGATGTTGTAGCTGTACCGCCACATGTAGCTGAAGGCGCGAGCAGCAGTGTCGGGATACGCAAAAGTAGGAATACCGGCGCTGTTGAGTATGGCGTCGGCCGCCGCAACTCGCTTCCCTCCCATCCAGCTGGCCAGCACCGGCTTTCCACTGCCTTTGGAGTAAGGCTTCAAGCAATCGGCGACCTGCGCGGGATCAGTCATGCCTTGCGGAGCTAGAATTACGAGCAGGCCGTCGCTATGGGGGTCCTCACTCGCAACCTTCATCGCGCCGGCGTAGCGTTGGGGATCGGCGTCGCCCAGAATGTCGATAGGGTTGCTATGACTCCAATGCGGCGGAAGTATTTTATTAAGACGATCGATAGATTCGTTCGATAGCACAGCAAGTTCACAGCCCGAGGCAATCAACGCATCGGTAGCCAACACGCCGGGGCCGCCCGCATTGGTCAGGATCGTGAGCCGCGGCCCGAGCGGGCGAGGCTGCTTGCCGAGGACTTCCGCCATGTAGAAAAGGTCTGAAATACTCTGTACGCGCAGGACACCGCAGCGCCGAAAGGCGGCGTCGAAGACTTCATCGCTGCCGGTCATAGCGCCGGTGTGCGAACTGGCGGCGTGCGACGCAGCTTCCGAGCGTCCGGCCTTGATGACGATGATTGGTTTTCTGAGAGCCACCTCGCGTGCGGCACAAAGAAACGCACGCGCGTCACCGATGGATTCCATATACAAGAGAATGCTCTGCGTCTGCGCATCCTCTCCGAAAAAAGAAATCAAATCTCCCCAAGTCACATCGAGCATCGAGCCGGTCGAGATGATGGCGCTGAACCCGACCTCCTCTTCCAAACTCCAGTCGAGAATCGCCGTGAGCAGCGCGCCACTCTGGCTGAGGAAGGCAACGTTACCCGGCCGCGCGATGTCCCGCGCAAAGGTAGCGTTAAGGCCCGCAAGCGGGTTCATAATTCCCAGGCAATTCGGTCCAATCAGGCGCATGTTCCCGCGACGCAGCGCTTCCTGAATCCGCTGCTCGATACGGGCGCCTTCAGGACCTCGCTCCTTGAATCCCGCGGAAATCACCACGGCGCATCGAACGCCGGCGTCGACGCATTCCGCAATTACCGCCGGAACTGTGGGTGCGCGTGTGGCGACAACCGCCAAATCCACCTTTTCCGGCACGCTCGCGATGTTCTTGTAGCAACGCAGGCCGAGAACTTCTTTGCGATTCGGATTGACTGCATACACTTTGCCGCGAAGTGGGCCGTTGAAGAGATTTGTCAGCAACGTCCGTCCAACTCTGGCTTCACGGTCCGTCGCGCCAATCACGGCAACGGACTGCGGTTTGAACATGCATTCGAGAGCGGAGCGTTGCGTCATCGCACCAGCCACCTCGTTGGACGGCAGAATAGCGTGCCTGCCGGCGCACTTTTTGCCAAGCGAAATATGCCGCGAGGAATAATGGGATTCAGAAGTCTCCCAAACGGCCAGAAGGAAACGCCACGCGCACCGCATTCAGCACGGCAGCCAGATCGATTACCTCCTGCGCCACGGCTCCGGCAATCGGCGGCAAGTAACCCCAGGCAGCCGCAACCATCCCGATCACACTCAACGCCATGCCGCCGACCGCGCTTTGCAGGGCAATCTTGCGCATGCGCCCGCCGATGTGAATCAGCTCATCCACCTTCTCGAGAGAGGCCTCAAGGATCACCGCATCGGCCGCTTCAGCAGTGATCTCGTTCGCCTGCCCAAAGGCAATACCAACGGTCGCAGCTTGCATGGCCGGAGCGTCATTGATGCCGTCGCCGATGAAAACGGTTCTCTCCCGCCTTGTTTCGGCCCGCACAATTTCCACTTTTTCTTCCGGGCTCTTGCTGAAGTGAACATTTTGGATGCCGACTTGCTCAGCCAGGAAACGAACTTCGGATTCTCGGTCACCGGAAAGAAGCATTACGTTGCGCACAGCATGCCGGGGGCGGAGATGATCGAGGAACAGACGGCTATCAGAGCGAGGCGCGTCCCGAAATCGAAACGCAGCCGCGAATTCGTCGTCCACAAATGCGAGGCATTCGAGCCCACCAGCCACGGGTGGCAACTGCGGCGAGCCTTTAACGTTGCCCCGTCCCGTAAGGAGCACATTCCGTTTACCCACAGTCCCGCGCAGCCCTTCGCCGGGACGTTCGCTGATTTCGGAAGCCGCTATTGGATCCAACTGTCCTTTTCGCGCGGCTTCAAGGATTGCATTTGCCAGCGGATGCTTCGAATAAAGCTCGAGACTTGCTGCGAGATGCAGCACGTCCTGCCGATCGAATGACGGCGCGCAAACAATCTCAGACAGCACGGGCTTTCCGTAAGTCAGCGTTCCGGTCTTGTCGAAAATCAGAGAGCGGCAGCGATCGATTTGCTCGAGAACAGCAGGGTTCTTGATCACGATGCCGCGACTTGCAGACACGGAGATCGCGCCAATAACAGCGACGGGAATCGCGAGGAGCAACGGGCACGGTGTGGCGATGACCAGCACGGCAAGAAAGCGCGCCGGGTGGCCGCTCCAGACCCAAGCCAGGAGCGCGATGGCCAAAGCCAGGGGCGTATACCAGGCGCCCAGCATGTCTCCGAGACGCCGCAGGCGAGGGCGACGCTGTTCGGTGTCGCGCATGACCTGAGTGATCCGTGCATAGCGCGAATCCACCGGCAGCTTCTCACTTTGGATGGTCAACGCGGTGTCGCCGTTGATTGAACCGGACAAAACCGCCGATCCGGGAATCTTCGAAATCTCAAATGGCTCTCCGGTCAGGTAGGCTTCGTCCATCTTTCCGTGACCTTCGGTCACCACACCGTCTACCGGACAAATTTCGTGCGGGAAGACGACGAGCAGGTCACCAACGGAGATCTCATTCAAAGAGACATCTATAAGGAGATCACCCGTCTTGCGGTGCGCGCTGCTTGGCATCCTCCCCGCCAACGCATCGAGCACCGAAGATGCGCGGCGGGTTGCAAACTTTTCCAGCGCCGTGCCCCCTGAAAGCATCAAGATCACGATCGATCCGACAAGATACTCGCCGAGGAAGACCGATGTGAGGATGGCCATGCCGGCCAGCAAGTCGGATCCGAATTCGCGATTAAGCGCTTTTTTCGCCAGATCGAAAACGAGCGGCGCGCCGCCGACAAGCAACACGACCCAAAGCGGAAGTAACCACAGCGGGCGAGATGTCACAAACACAAATCGAAGAAGCAAGTGTAGAAAAATCGAAGTAATGGCGATGCCGGCGATATAGGAATCTCTACCCCGACGCGCGGGAGACGCCGTGCTGCCGACGACGCTAGGAGGCGAGAGGCGGGGGGTTTTGTTCGGCCCTTGGTGGACTTCATTCGCGCAGATTGTCTCCGTGCACTCCACCGCATCCCGCCTCTCGCCGTTCTCAATGCGAGCGAACTCGACCGTTTGCGATTTCATCACCCACGCACGGTGAGAACCGGGCACTTCGCATGCGACACCACTTTGTGCGCCGTGGCAATCGGCAGATGCGTCGCCGCACCCGGCAGACCGCTGGGACGACGCACGCCGAGCACAATCAGGTCCGCTTTCCTTTGCTTGGCGACCTCGAGGATCTTTTCGGCAGGTGAGCCCTGCTCGACCGCGAATCGCGGCTCGCACCACAGCTCGGCCTCTTTTGAAACAAGGTTGCGCAACATCCGCGCTGACGATTTCACGAGGTCCTCAGGATGCAGAAGGTCGCCGACCTCTCTATCCTTGATGACATGCAGGAGTGTTAGATGCGCTTGAAATTCCTGCGCGAGCGAGACGGCGTACGACGCCGCGGCGACAGATTCAGGGTTGAAGTCCGTTGCATACAGAATTTCGGTGAACTTGGCGTCGCGCGGCGGTTCCGCCTGCGAAGACGGACCGACAGTCAACACCGCACACGGCGCCTGCCGGAAAATCTCCTCCGCCACGGAACCGAGGAAGAATTTTCCCAGACCCAAGCGGCCCCGCGTACCCAATACGATCAAATCAATTTTGTTTTTTTCGACCACCGATTTCAAAGTCAGCCACAGACTGCCTTCTTCGATGATCACTTCCGGGTGCATGCCCGGAAAGGACAGCCGAAGCGCCTCTCGCTGCTTATTCGTTTCGCGGGCGGCGGACTGCTCAAGGGCAGCCCAGGTAGCGGGTTCCGTCATCGGGTTAACCACCGGCGTTTGCACGTGCAAGGCGTGCAGCCTCGAGCCGAAGCGCTTGGCGATCGCTGCGGCGTAAGGAATCGCGGCTCCAGCTGCTACAGAAAAGTCGGTCAAGAAAAGGACATTCTTGACGTCAATCTTCACGTTGGTCTTGGCTTCGTTTTTCACATTGTTCGGAGTTTGAATTCGAGCCTCAGCAGTTTTCATGGTCGGCCTCCTTCAGACACGGTAGGCCGAGACGGTCGCCACCGCCGTGATAAGTGTCACGGTGGAATGTGATGCGAATCACCGCGTAGAAAGCCCGGGGCAATGCATCCTGGAACCGAGAGGTGGAACATGCCAACCGTTGAAGCTGGAACGCAGTTGAAGTTGAAGAATATTCTTTACCTCACGGACTTCTCGGAACCCTCGGAGGCCGCGCTCCCATTCGCCGCAGCAATCGCCCGCAAGTACAGCGCGAACGTGCACGCCCTTCATGTTTTGGTTCCCGATCCATACGTGTACGCGACGGCAAGTTCGCTGGGCATGGTGCAGGAAGCTGAGGAAGAAAGCGCGAAAGCGGCGATGCAACGAGTGGAATCTCAGCTCGCTGGCGTGCCTTACGAAGTGATCCTGGAGCGGGGCGCCGAGGTTTGGCCAACCATCGAGCAAACGATGAAGGAGCGCCATATTGACCTGATCGTGCTCGGGACGCACGGCCGCACAGGCGCACAGAAGTTTCTTTTGGGCTCCGTGGCCGAGGAAATCTTCCGGTGTTCGCCGGTGCCAGTGTTGACCATCGGGCCAAATGTTCGAGTGGGCCTTCACAACGGAGCGCAGTTCCACCGGATTCTGTTTGCCACCGATTTTTCTCCCGAGGCAGCAGCGGCGGCATCCTATGCCGTGTCGCTCGCACAGGAAACGCGGGCGCGGCTGCTGTCTCTGCACGTAATTCCGCTGCGCGAGACTCACGAAGAACAGCAGCAGGTGGATCTATCTGTGGCCGAGGCCATCCATCAGCTGTACGAGGTAGTACCCAAGAATGTAGAACTGGATGCCCCTCAGGAAGTAGCGGTGGAGTATGGCGACGCAGCCGGGCGAATTCTCGAAGTAGCGAAGCGGCGCAGTGCGGACCTAATCGTACTCGGCGTGCGCGGCGCCGAAGGTCGGCTCGGTGCAGCAACACATCTCGAGCGCGCGACGGCGCACAAGGTGGTGGCGCATGCCGCGTGCCCAGTGCTCACCGTGCGCGGGTAATCGAAGCCCGTGCGGGCAGGATTCGGCGCGATGCAGACGATTTCGTTTTTGGAGGTGCTGAGGGCTTCGCGGGTAAAGTTAAGCTCCTGAGCGGAAAGGGAATAAGGTCAGGAAAGTGGCGACAGGCCGCATACAGTTTTTCCCCGGCTGGCGTGCCATCTTCGGAAGCGAACCGCGGAATGCCGTGTCGCAACGTGCCTCTCGAAGAACCGGTCGAAGTCACGGGGCGCTAGGTATTATTGGCTCCCGGAGCTACAGGATCGTAGTTTTCCGCGCGCCAAGTTTGGTTTGCCGTACTTGCCGGTAGTTCTCCCGTCGTTCTCGAGAATCGGAACGCAATTCTGAATCGACTGCAATCAATTTTGGTTGGCTGCTGGGGCCTTCAAAGTCCTTGGTTCGAATCCGATCCGGCGTCGACCCATCGGTCTGCGGCGAGCTGAAAGGAGCGATAGATGTAAAATGCTTGGCTGGAAGCTGGCCTTGAAAGCTGATCGCAGAAGGAAGGATGAGAACCGGAGATGGAGAGGAAGTTATGCCAAAGGATTCGCACCAGAGAGCCGCGGAGTTTCATGACCGCGCAGCACACGCCCACCGCGTTGCTGCCGTACACCACGAAAAAGAAGACCATGTGACCGGGCACGAGCATTCCCGGCAAGCCATGGAGCATTCCGCTAAGGCTTACGAGTTCGCACAGGAAGCGTACCGGAAATCCAAAGCGGCCGCCGGCAAAGCAGAATAGAGGGCAAGCGCGCGTTCCGGCTAGGAGTCTGTAAAAAGCTGCGCACGGGGTTGCTCTTTCGCGAGAGGCGGCGGAGCGTCGGGCTCGCTGAAGTCATTCGTCCAGCGCCAGTTCCGAATTTCGGGCATGTCTTCGAAATGTTGCCGGATGTACGCCTTATGCTCGTAGAGTTTCCGGTTGAACATATCGATCGCGTCCGAAGCCTGTGAGCGCAAGCGCGGCACATGTTTTAGGGCGTCGATGGCCAGATGGAAGCGGCTCATCTTGTTGAGAACAACCATATCGAAGGGAGTGGTCGTCGTGCCCTCGTCGTTGAACCCGCGCACATGAAAGCGAGCTTCGTTCGCGCGGCCATGGACCATGCTGTGAATCAGCCAGCGATAGCCGTGGAACGCAAAAATTACGTCGACGTGGCGCGTGAAGAGCGCCTCGAATGAAATATTGTCCATACCGTGAGGATGATCGTCAGGGCTCATCAGCGAGTTGAGGTCGATCACATTCACGACGCGCACTTTGATTCCCGGTACGCATTTCTGGAGCAGCCAGGAGGTGGCGCAGGCCTCGATGGTAGGGACGTCGCCCGCGCAAGCCAGAACGATGTCGGGATCCGCACCGCCGTCGTTCGTTGCAAATTGCCAAATCGAGGCTCCCTGGGAACAGTGGGCGAGCGCTTCGTCAAATGTGAGCCATTGCAGCTCCGGCTGCTTTCCGCAGGTAATTACATTCACGTAATTGCGGCTGCGCAAGCAGTGATCGACTACGTTCAACAGGCAATTTGAATCGGGCGGATAGTAGACGCGGATGACTTCGCTGCGCCGCTGTAAAGCATTGTCAACAAAACCGGGGGCTTGATGGCTAAAACCGTTGTGATCGTTTCTCCAGGCATGGCTGGTTAGAAAAACGTTGAGAGAGGCGATGGGCCGGCGCCAGGGGAACTCAACGCACTGCTCCATCCATTTCGCGTGCTGCGTGACCATCGAATCAACGACCTGAGCAAAGGCTTCGTAGGAAGACCAAACGCCGTGCCTGCCGGTCAGTAAGTAGCCTTCGAGCCAACCTTCGCAAAGGTGCTCACTGAGCACTTCCATCACGCGGCCATCGGGAGCGAGATGATCGTCGATGGACACGGTTTCTTCCATGGTGCAGCGATTCGTCGCCTGAAACACGGCATTGAGGCGGTTGGAGTTTGTCTCGTCGGGACAGAAGAGCCGAAAATTCCTAGGGTTGAGCTTGATTACGTCACGTAAATACTCGCCCAGCCTGCGCGGCGCCTCCGCGACCACTTCACCCGGGCCCGGTACGGACAATGCGTATTGAGCGAAATCGGGGAGATCGAGCGCCTTGAGCAAGCGTCCGCCGTTGACATGCGGACTTGCGCCCATGCGGCAGTTTCCCGGCGGCGCCAACGCTGCAAGCTCGGCGACCAGACGTCCTTCCTTGTCAAACAGTGACTCGGGCCGATATTTTCTCAGCCAGGCTTCGAGCATGTTCAAGTGCTCTGGATTCTCCCCCACGGTAGACAGCGGAACCTGATGCGCACGAAATGTGCCTTCGATGGGCAGGCCGCCTACTTCCTTTGGGCACGTCCATCCTTTCGGGGTTCGCAGCACGATCATTGGCCAGGATGGTCGCGGCTGTTTTCCATTTGCCGGCGCATCTTTCGCGCGGGCGTTCTTCTGGATGCCTCGGATTTGCGCATAACAGCGGTCAAGCGCCGCAGCAAATAGTTGATGGACGATTTGTGGATCGTCCCCTTCGACGCAACAGGCGGTGTAGCCGAAACCTTTGTACATGGCGATCAGTTCTTCATCGCTGGTGCGCGCCGTAACCGTGGGGCCGGAGATTTTGTAGCCGTTTAAGTGCAGGATCGGCAACACGGCGCCGTCTCGAGCGGGATTCAGGAATTTGACGCTCTTCCAGCTTCCTTCGAGCGGACAGGTCTCGGCCTCGCCATCGCCGATGACGCACGCCACGATCAAGTCAGGATTGTCAAACGCGGCTCCAAAAGCGTGCATCAGTGAGTATCCAAGTTCTCCTCCCTCGTGCATGGAATTGGGCGTGTGAGGACCGCAGTGGCTCGGCACTCCGCCGGGCGTTGAAAAAGAGCGGAAGAAGAGCCGCATGCCGTGGATGTCCTGTGTTATTTCAGGATGCACGTCGGTGTAGGTGCCTTCGAGGTAGGCGCAGGCGTTCAGCGTGGGACCGCCATGGCCGGGGCCAGAAATGTAGATGATGTCGGCATCGGTGTCGCGGATCAGGCGATTCAAATGCACGTAAATAAAGTTCTGCCCGGCGGATGTGCCCCAATGACCCAGCAGCCTCGGCTTGATGTGATTTTTCGTGAGCGGTTCACGCAGGAGCGGGTTATCGAGTAGGTAGATCTGGCCGACGCAGAGATAGTTCGCAGCATCCCAGTAACGCTGCATCTTGTCGAGCAGGTCGGGCGAAAGCGGCCCAGGCGTATGTGGCACAGAATCCTTCACGGGCTGTTGCGAAGCGTCGCTTGCGATGGCAGTGGACAATCTTGAATCGAAGGTGAACATAAATGTCCTCGGTCTGGCTCGGTCTGACTTCTACACTGTCCGGTCGAGAACAGCGATCACCTGCCGGAC
>Ga0307475_10001213_pt1 | contig 15441 bp, 19 predicted proteins | sample atmos_gasesECM1C_FD_203317 | JGI IMG/M metagenome (GOLD analysis project Ga0307475, IMG submission 203317) | Hardwood forest soil microbial communities from Morgan-Monroe State Forest, Indiana, United States - atmos_gasesECM1C_515 | ecosystem: Environmental > Terrestrial > Soil > Temperate... | reverse complement strand
GCCGAATTGACACGACTCGCCAGGCTCCCTAAAATTGAAAAGTCCAAGAATGCCGGGGTAGCTCATTGGTAGAGCGCCGCCCTGAAAAGGCGGGCGTAGCCAGTTCGATTCTGGCCCCCGGCACCACTCAGTTGTGTAAGCGCCTCTTCTCCGAAGAAGTCTATCTGGCCGTTGGCTTTGAAGCTGATCTTTCCGCCCTCCGACACTCGCTCCAACGTAAACTTTCCGATCTGTTCGGCGAGGAGTGCTCTCGCTTCGTGAATCACTTTGGGATTCGCCAGTCAGGCGAACGTTTGTAGCTCTCAAGGAAGTCGAAGGACCGCTCGGCCCTTCTAAGATTTAGATAGTTGAGCACCGTCGAGGCGAGTGCATTCTTGTAGTACCGCACGCCGGTGTTGGCCTCAATCTCCTTCGTCGTCGCCTGGCCGATCTTCCACTGTTTCCCGCTCTTGTCCACGAAAACGCGGTCGCGGAGGTCGCTCTCAGAGAGCAGGCGTCCCTCATCAGTGCGGTAGGCATCCTGCAATCCATCGCGGAGTTCAGCCGCTCGATTGTCGATGTTCTCGATCCGCCGGCTTGCGGCAGCTTCACGGCTCTTTGTTGCCGTTAACGTGCGCCGCTCGACTTCGAGCCTATCAAGTTCGCGCTGCATCGGCTCAAGCTGACGGTCCAGCACTTCGCCTTTGGATTTGATTCCCTGGGTTTCGAGTCCACGAATACGGCCGAGGTTCTCAGCTTGGCCCTGGTCGAAGGCCGTCACTTTGCCGTCTTTGATCGAAACAACTCGTCGGTTGCCCGTTTCATCTTCGAGCGCCATCATTGTGCGGCCCTTCAGTGATGCCGAAGACTTGGAAAGCCTGCCCCCGGCGCCGAGCTTGCCTTCGCCGCCCATAATTCGGTCGAGCATGTTCCCTTTGCCAACGGGAATGCGGTAAACGTAGTTCTCAACCTGGCCGCCCTCAAGTTTCTCGTTGATACGTTCGCTCTTATCGAGCATTGGACGAAGGTAGCCGTCGAGGATCCTTTGCTGGCCGGCCGTCAGCGCCTCTTCCGGATTCTCCAAGTGATGATAGAGAGCCTCCTGGTCCGCTGGCGTCCCGGGCGCCTCCTTCAACACGTTCCGGGCACGGATGAGGTCCGCTGCGTTTTGGGATTCGAGGTCGTATAGTTTGCCCTGCAGCCCGCGGGCACGCTGGTTTGCCTCAACTTCCGCGTCCAGCTTTTCTCTTACGCCCTCGGGCAAGAGTCTTTTCAGGGCCGCGGGTGAAAGACCGCTGTACCGTGTGCCCGCGAATTCCTCCTCGTGCGGGGCAATCAATTCATCGAGTGCCTTAGTCTCGCCTCTAAACTTTAGACTTTCGGGACTGACGGCACGCTTGGCAGGCGCGGCAACTTCACGCTTGGCACCTTCGGCACTGCGAAGGACGGTTGCTTCGGATTTGATGGGTTGCTCGGGCTGCCTGGATTCTTCGGCAGGAGCTTTTTCGCCCGGCCTAGAAACTGATTCACTTGTTGCGGGCTCGCGAACTGGTTCTGCATTGGCCACCTCCATCTTGTCCATCAGCGCATGACCTTCAGCAAGTTCCACCACGGGAATCTGCTCACCGGACGCAACGCGCTCCTTGATCGAGGCAACTCTTTGGCCGAGTTCGTGTTGATTCATGGCCGCTAGAATTGCATCGTGCGGGCCTTTCTCGCTAACCATTTCGTTCTTAGCGTTGACCAGCATCCGATCGCGCGCCTTTTGGTCTGCGGCCTGATACTTCTCATACTGCGCCGGATCGCGCATGATCCGCTGGAGGGCTTCACCCTCCGTGACGCCACTTGGCGCACCAGCACGAGCCGTTCGTATATCCTGCGACAGTTTCTCTCCGGGTGTTGGTTGGCCCTGGGGCGTTGATTCGATGGCCGCTTGGTAGTCCTTTTGCGCCTGAGTGCGCCGTTCTGGTCCCGTGTAATTTGGATTGGCCGCGATACGGCGCTCAGGTGCTTGTGTCTGCCCTGACAACGGAGTTTCCGTGGCGAGAGTTTCGGGCTTGGGTGTTGGGGCTTGGCGGTTGGTAATGACGCTTTCAGGCGACTCCACGCCGATTTTCGACTCCGGGAATTGACGAGCGAAGGTTGCAGCCTGTTCTGCGACCGCTTGAGGGTTCGAGGAATCGACCAGCCCCGCATTCAGTTCCGTGCCGTTCGCATCCCGGGCGACTACACCAGCTGGTTTACCCTTAATCGCTTCCTCTTTGGCTTGGGTATAGCCGAGGAGCTTGTGATAACTGCCGTCATCGACTGCGGTTTTGATTTGCTCGGGCGTCACACTATCGTCGTGGTAGTACGTTCCCGCGCCCTGTTTTTCACCAGGCACAACCGTGACCGTGGCATTCTCCGGTGGCTCAGGGAGATTCCCTTGACCCTTCGGGAAGTACACAATCGGGTTTGTACCCTTCGAGAGAGCGTCGGTTTGTGCTTTCAGCGTCGCCGCTGTTTCCGGCGCAAGTTTTTCACCCGCACCAACCGTCTGCATTTTGGGTGTTGCGACCTCATCCCGCGCCAATGGTTCGCTGATCGTGCCCTTCGGAACAAGCGGTTCCGGCCTCGCTTCAGGTCCAAGGCCAGCTTCTCGAATTCCGTGCGCACCAACAACACCACCCATAGCAGCGCTTCCGGCCGCCAGGGTCCACAGTCGCTTAGCTTCTGCAGTATCGCCACGCATGTATGCGGCAAAGCCCTGCGTCGAGTAATCATTCGCCCCCATCGCCATTTGGGCCGCGAAGTAAGTCGAGAGTCCGGTGCGCATGGCTACCGGCAATTCACTGAATCCCGCTGTGCCTGCAAGAATTGCGAGGTTCTGAGGTGTCGTCAGGCCTTCCCCTAGTTGCCCAAGGCCGGTAAGAATCGGGTGCCGTTTCTGCTCGGTCTCCGTCATCAAATTCTGTGGAGCAATCAAACCGCGCTCCGGGTTGATGATCGGCGCGTTCCCTTGCAGGGTCGCGTCTGGATTCAACCCAGGCAGCACGGCTCCTTGCGCCGAAGATGGCCTCACGGTGATAGGAAACCCGTGGGGCCCGGGCAATGTAACGTCCGGTTGCGGCCCGACAGTTCCCGCGCGCTGCTTTTCTTCTTCGGTCGCCATCCCAGGCTCAATCGCGCCGCCAGTAAACACATTGCGCGGGACCTGTGTTGCATCGAAGGGGGTTGGATTGGGAGGCCTGAACGGGATTCCAGTGCGGCCTAGTTTCGCGGCGCGGACTGTCAATGGCGCGGTCTGCGTTTCGGGGGACTGGCCGGTGGAGAGTTCGTCCAGCGTGGGGGTACGAAGGGAATCCTGTCCAGTAATTGCATTCAAGATGGGATCGTTCTGATTCGTAGGCACCGCAGAGACTTTGGACGACACTGCGCGTGATTTCCCCGAGTTGGCAGACGAGGACAGGCCACGAATAGCCGAAAGGATTGGGTCCGCGTCGCCGACACCCGTCCCGCCGGCCTGAATAGCGGAAAGTATCGGGTCGTCTGTCACTGTCGGCATGAAAAGGAATTACTGCTCGAGTCTAAAATTTAGATTTCAGGTCCACACGGCTCCGGATTCAGTCCCTTCGACGTATTGCGTCACGTTAAGCACGTCGAGAACTTCCCCACTTGCTAGGGGGACATCTGCCGCCAAGACAGCGGGGATGCCCGAAGAATTTGCCGCGATAACGAGCGCCTTCCGCTGTGGCCGCCGATACAGTTCCCCTGGCCCCGGAGAGACCGGATTAGGCTTGTGAATTTGGAAATCAACGATCCATGCGGCAGTCTGTCCCATGCATTTCAATCCTCACTGGAGAAGTCCTTCGCCAATGTTGACCGGGTTTGCCGCAAGAATCTCGATTTGTTCATTCGGCAGCAAGGTCACATTGTTCGAGAGTGGCAAAATCAGGTCGGCAGGATGCTGGCTGGCAGCAAGAACCAAAACCGTGCGTGCGTCTCGCCTGTAATCGTCCTTGGGCCACGGCCATCCCTTTTCATCCGTTTTCGCGCCAGCGTTTCCAGTGCGTCGACCGGACCCTGCTGGAGCGTTCGGATCCGGCTTGGTCCAGGACCAAAAGTAAGGGTTGCGACGAGCGGCGACGTCGGCGTCGGAAGAACTGTAGTCATGCGGGACCCGCACGGCAAACGTCACGCGAAATAAGGAACTCATGAACGCTCAACCTTCCTGCCTAGGCCAGCACCCCAGAGCCCTCGCTTCCGGCAACGACTTGATTCACGCTGATCAGGTCAATCACTTCGCCCGCCGGGATTGTGATATCCGCGTTGAGAACCGCCAAAATGTCTTTCGGGTGCGCGCTGGCTGCGCTGACCAGTGCAGACCGCAAGTCGCGCCTGTACTGATCCGCTTTTCCGGAAGCACCACCTGCAGCCGCCTTCTTTAGTTGAAATTCCACTCGAAACACCTGAAGTACGCTCAATTTGAACCTCGCTTTCTAAACGGAACCTTCTTACTGCCGCAACTTGGGGCCACGCTCAGTCCTTCGACTTCTTGGCGCCGGTCTCCTCTTCCATGCGACGCACCCAAGCCTTCAGCTCCGCAGGCGTGGTGACGTCCCGGGGCTGAGGAAGACACGGGTCCAATCTCTCTATTTTTGTTTTTGCCACGCTGTCTCCTATCTGTACCTTGAGAGCAATTCGTCGAGTCTAGTCCGACCAAGCCGAGCAAAATCGTTGCGGAAGGCAACGACCGAGGGGCCCTGATCCGCGACGGTGCCGGATTCCAACCTGGCCACAGCTTCACTCTCCAGCCGTTCGCACAATTCCGCATTTGACTCAGCGCATGCCCTGGCAAAGCCCCGAGGAGATGGTTGGTTTCGGCTATCGGAATTGTCCACAAGCTCAGCCACGAGCTCCTGTGCACTGTCGCCCTCGAGCTCCTTCACGCGCGCACTGAGTTTCCGAACTGCCGCTGTCAGGTCTTCAATGGTTGCCATATCCCCTCCTACGCGTGTGCCGCGCGAGCCTCGCGAAGATCAGCAAGGCACGGCCCGAAATCAACCTTGCGCGCAACTTCCACAATCCGGCGCCGATTCTCGCAGAGCGGTCCAAGCCGGTCGATGGCCGCGAGAATCATCCGCTCTTCATGTGCGGGAATCTGGATGAGCGCCCGCTCTGCCAGCGATAACTTGGCGGCTGAGAAATTCGGCCCCATGGCCTTTGCCAGTTCTCGCAGCGTCACACCTGCCCGGACCCGCCGATCTTGAATTGCCGTTTTCATCTTTCACCCTTCATAAACAGCCCGCGTTCAGTGTTTGACCCAACAAAAGCCACCGGCTTCCCGCCGGTAGGGTTAGTCGTTCAACCAACTAATCTAAACCTTTAGACCTTGCCAAATTAAAAAGCCGTCTGATAGGGCTACCAGACGGCTGGGAAAGTTCTTGCGAACCGGAGAAGCGTTGAAGCCCCTCTCACTATATCTGCTAAATCAGATACATCACCTACATCACCGGTTAGGACCAGCCCCAGCGGGTCTAACCTGGCGATGACCACAATCGTCGAAATCTGCCCACCGTTCGTGTGTTTTGCCGCCGGTCGATGCGTGAGCCATGGCATCGTCAGACCGCGGACGACCTTTAGGGACGACCTTCCGCTCGCCAGATTCCATCCTGTATGCCTCATTCAAGGCTGCCTTGATTCTTCGAGATAGATTCCCTTGGTCAACGCCTAACTTCCGACCGACCTCCCTTTGACTGGCCCCCTCAGCCCACATCTGCAACTGCTTCCGTGCATGCGTGGAGAGTTTCCCCGACCCTGGGGAGTTCAGGTATTCGAGAACCTTGGCACGTTGCGCCGCTTCCCCACTAGCCTCACCGTGAGATATTTCCTCCGCAGCCTGTGTCTCCGGTTCGCCAGCCGCAACCGCTTTGTGCAAGGCCGCTGCAAAGCGCTCCAGGTCTTCCTCTTGCTGCTCAGTTTCCAAAAACTTCTCATCCTCCGACCAGCACGGAAAGCATTGGATTAACTTGATGTGGCCACTCACGGTCTCGATGGAGATTCCCAGAGCCCGAGCGATCTGTTCTGGAGTGTCATCACCTTCCAGTTTCGACGCGACCAATCGCGTAACGGGCGGCACTTTCTGCCCAATTGGGGTTTTTAGGAATTCTTCAAGAGTAAGAAGGGGTGTAGCTGGGTCCATGAATCCTCCAGTTCGCCTCGCACGCTTTCCCGGCGCTCGAAGCTTATGCAACTCTTTGATGTGCAATCGGTCGTTTCAGTTTTCCTTCGCCCAAAGATTTTTATGATTTATCTTGACAGGCCTGTAAAGACATGATAGAAGTGAGTAGCGATGGACCCAAAGACCTTCTCAACTGGCGAAGCGGCCAAACAAGTAAAGATCACTAGAGCCACCCTTCAGGACTGGATTAAGAGGGGGAAGTTCAAGGCTCCAGGGCTTGCGAGGGTCGGCAACGTCAGTGTGAGGCTTTGGACTCCATCCGATATCGCTCGCTTGGAAAAGAAGAAGGCAGAAATCTACCAAGAGAAGCGAAAGGGCAGAAAGTCCAAAGTTTAGAAAGGCGCCCCGAGCCGGTGTTATCAGCACCGACGCGGGGCTAACCACAAAGTCTGCAAAGGAGACTCAGATGGCTACCCAGATAGTACCGCAAGTTGTTTCATTTCCTGCACCACAGGCAGCACCAATCACGCAATTTGAACTCGCGGCAGTTCTCTCGCTCCGCAATCGGGCTCGCCAGCTCGAGGCGCAGATCGGGGATGCCGAGAAGTCCGTCCGCACTCGCCTGGAAGCCGGGGTTTCCGTCGAGGTCGGCGAACACACTGCTTCGCTGAAAGAGTCCTTCCGTCGCAACGTAGGATGGCGGGATGTGGCAGAGCGCCTTGCAGAGCGGCTCTACGGTGAAGGCCGCGGCGAGGCCTACTGTGGAAATGTGCTCGGCAACACAGCACCGACGCGCACGGTCTCACTGACAATTCTGTAGCTTCCCCGGCCGAAACGTCGATGCAAAGGCACCGACGTCCGCCCGCAAATATTATGCCCATCTCTGCGGGTGCCGATGAGGCGAGATGGGCAGGGGCAGAAAATCTCAATTGGAAAGGCTTGAAAATGAAAAACGCATTCCCTGTAGTACCCCGCGATGCAAGACACGCAGCGTCTCAAGGATTCAACTTCCGCGAAGGCAGTCTCGCAGTCCAGGATGACTTCACGGACGGGTCGAAGATGGAGCGTAGAGGCACGATGGAAGTCTCTGACGACCTCGGCAACACCATCGAGGTTCCCTTCACCGCGGAATTTACCTTCGGGAAGCCAGAACTGCTCAAGAACTAAGGCCGAAACCCACAGGTCCCCTACCCGCCGGTGGGTCGCAGCGTAAGGCGCTGCCTGATGAGGGCCATCAGTGAAAGGAAACTCCAATGCGTTGCGGAATTTACGCGAGGGTGAGCACAGCAAACAACGGACAGGATCCGACGATGCAGACCCGAGAGCTTCGGGAGTATGCGGAGCGCCGCGGCTGGATCATCGCCGGAGAATACGTGGACATCGGGATTTCCGGCACGAAGGAGAAGCGCCAGGAGCTCGATCGGCTCATGGCCGACGCGCACCGCCGCAAGTTCGACGTGGTAGCTGTCTGGAAGTTTGACCGGTTCGCCAGAAGCGTTTCGCACTTGCTTCGGGCGCTCGACACGTTCCGGGTCTTGGGAATCGAGTTTGTGAGCTTGTCCGAATCACTCGACACGGCGACGCCAGCCGGCCGAATGGTGTTCACTGTCCTTGGTGCCGTCGCAGAGTTGGAGCGCAGCTTGATTGTGGAGCGAGTCAAGGCCGGCCTGCGGAACGCACGGGCCAAGGGAAAACGACTCGGCCGCCCACGAGTAAGTCCGGACAACTCAAAGATTGCCGCGCTGCGCGAAGCTGGCCGCTCCTGGCCGCAAATTGCCAAGGAGCTTGGCGTCGGAGTGGGGACAGCATACCGCGCCTATCAGGAGCTTTCCAAAAACCACGCGCCTGTAACCCTTTCGAGAAACCCTCTTTCCGGGCAGGTGGCCGCGGACTGATTCTCTGGCAGTTGGGGGCTTTCCAAAACCGAGCGCCCACCTTTCCAGAAGGAGTTGATTTGGGAAATTATGAAGCCACGGCCTAGCTACCATCGAGCCACGCAACGCCCCCTGATTCGCGCAGCGAAAGAGCTGCTGCCCTGCGCGATCGCGCAGGCGAAAGGCACGCCCCACCGGCAAGGGCAAGCCGGCACGCGCGGCGAGCCCCGCACTCCTCCGCCTCAGCACGCGCCTCGCGATGCGGCCCGCGCAGGATCGACAAGACACCCCGCCGCTAGCGACGGGACACAACCTCGCCGACAACCGCCCCTTGTTCAAACTTGGACACCGGGAATACAATGCGGATGCACTACAGGACAACGTAACTCACCGGGCAAAAGCACAAAGCCTTCAAGCCGGAGCTCAAATGAAACTCATCCGCGTCCACGTGAAGAACTTCAAATCAGTCCATGACTCCACACCCTTCGAGGTGCACGACGTTACATGCCTCGTCGGGAAGAATGAGTCGGGAAAGACAGCAATCCTCGACGCTCTGTACAGACTCAACCCCATCACAGAGGCCGATGGCAAGTACGATGTGACCGATGATTACCCACGCACTGAGGTCGCTCCCTACCAACAAGCAGTGACTGCCGGGACCAGAAAACACGACACCGTTGTCGAAGCTACCTTTCAGTTGGAGACCGGCGAGGGAGCCAAGTTGCACACCGACCTCGGAGAGGGCGTGCTTACGGGAGACGCTTTCACCCTCCTCAAGGGCTACGACAACCAACTCAGACACCTACTGTCCGCCAGCGACAAAATTGCCGGAAAAGCACTACTAAACCGCGGCGGCCTGCTCAAGGACACCGAACTAAGTAAATCAACCTGGAACACACTCTCAGACCTAAGCAAAGTTCTCGACCATCGCGCGGCAGTCCAGGCACAGAAACTCGCTGAGCAAACAGCAATCGCTAACGCGAAAACCGACTCCACAGAAAAAGCCGCGGCCTTGGCTCAGGCTCAGACCTTCCAGGAGCCGGCAAAAGAAAAAGCTATCCGGGACCTCACCAAGACAATTGCTACACAGACCCTCAGCGAGTACATCTACACGGCGTACATCTCCCCCAACATTCCCCGCTTTCTTTATTTTGACGAGTACTATCAGATGCGAGGCTGCGAAAACATCCAAGCACTCCAGCAGAGAATTGCCTCGTCAACTACCAAGAAGTCCGACCATCCCCTCCTCGGTCTCGTTGAGCTTGCCGGGCTCAGACTCGAGGAACTACTTAACCCCACCAGAACCAGAGACCTGGTCAACAGGCTCGAGGGCGCAGGAAACCACTTAAGCAGGCAGATCCTGAAATACTGGTCGCAGAACAAACACCTCCAGCTGAAATTCGACGTGCGACCCGCAAAACCAGGCGATCCAGTCGAAATGAGGCAGGGAGACAACATCTGGTCCTACGTCTACGACTCCAAACACCAAGTCACAACCGACCTGGGCGTCCGCTCAAAGGGATTTGTATGGTTCTTCTCGTTCCTTGCTTGGTACTCACGCCTTAGGAACTCCAAGCAAAACCTAATCCTGCTGCTCGACGAGCCGGGCCTTTTCCTTCACGCCAAGGCCCAGGAAGATTTGCTGAGATACTTCGAAGTTGAGCTCAAACCAAGCCACCAGCTCATCTACAGCACGCACTCACCGTTTATGGTTGACTCGAACCACTTTGACAGAGTGCGAATCGTTCAGGACAAAAGTATCGACGCCGACTCCGTCCTCCCGCCCGAGGAAGAAGGCACCAAGGTAATCGTCGACGTCCTTGAGGCCACAAGCGACAGCCTCTTCCCGCTTCAGGGCGCACTCGGCTACGAGATCTACCAGACCCTTTTCATCGGGCCCAACAGCCTCATCGTCGAAGGAGCCTCAGACCTCCTATACATCCAGGCCATCTCCGCACTTATGGACCAAGCCGGCAAAACGACTCTAGATCCCCGTTGGACAATTACACCGGTCGGAGGCGCAGACAAAATACCCACGTTCGCTGCCCTCATCGGCTCGCAGCGCGCAATGAACGTCGCCACGTTGATGGACTTCCAAAAGAAACACCACCAGATGATCGAGAACATTTACAAGAAGAAACTCCTCAAGAAGTCCCACGTCCTCACGTTTGCTGACTTCACCGGCAAGCCGGAGGCTGACATCGAGGACATGTTTGAACGCGATTTCTACACCGCTTTAGTCAACCAAGAGTTTGCCAACGAGCTCTCCTCAGCGATCGATCCCAACAGCTTGAACCCAGCTCACCACCGAGTACTGTCCGCCATCGACGAACACCTCAAGAAATCACCTCTTAAGTCGGGCTACGGTTTCAACCACTACAGGCCCGCCAGATACTTCGTCGAAAACTCGTCCACGCTTTCCCCGCAGCTATCTGCGGACACCCTCGCCAGGTTCGAGAACGCCTTCAAAGCCCTAAATAAACTACTCCCAGCCTAGAAGATAGGTCTGCAGCGTCCGATTCCTGGTCTTCGACTTCCGGTAAATCAGCAACCGAAACACCACCGCGCACTAAGCGCTCGAATTCGCGCCCCACTGCTTGTCTAAACTCCACTCGCTACGACCGCCGCAAGTGCTTTCCCAATCAGCGGCCGATTGAGATAGATTTTCATCCTCCAGAAGGTACTGTTTTCGGAACGCGGTCCAACACGCGCGCCTTGATGCGGCCGCACGCTTCTGCTCTTGGCATTCAACCTTTCCTGACTTTGTGATACTTTCGGATGCATCCCTTCTTCGAAAAAGGAGATTTATGCTAATCATGAAAGGCGCCTTACTCGGCATTCTGTTCTTTGTCGCTGCGATGGTCATCTCCTACTACTCGGTTGTTCCGCGCGGAATCTCAGGCTCAGTGCAGCTTCCCGTTGATTTTGTCCGCAAGATAGGAATGCTAACAACGGGCTTCGGCCTTGGGTTGTTCCTAACCGGAACTGCTGTTTGGTGGATAGCTCAAGCTGCATCCACTCATCTTCATAGCTTGATCCGTCAGTGAATCGGCGGATTGTTGTCATGCTGAGAGCGTCCTTTCTGGCGTGAGAAACCTTACCTTGCGCGGCCTGGTGGAGCTCATCCACACTGCGTGGCTGGCCATCAGGTTTGTCGGGAAATTCTAGAATAGAGGAATGGTTTCGGCCCTTCCGAACGCCTAAGTAAGCCTCGATGCGCCCCTCGCGTGCTATGCCGCTAAAGGCAAACTGAAGTGGTGTGCACGACTGTTGCGATTCGGGCCCCCGGCACCAGATTTGGTTTTTCCTCGCCATACCTACCGCTTGGTTGCATTGGATTTATGCGAAGACTTCAATTATGTGTGGTTTCCTTTTGCTTAACACCGCCTGCACTCAGGCACGACCAATCTAGTGTCAACATAAACTGAATCTGTCACTTTTTCGAGTGCCCCGTCACCCGGGCCAAATTGCAAAGAGCATCTGTCTCATATCATGCAAGGGTTTTCGCCGGTGACTTTTTACTTCGCAGGCACTCCTGCTCCCGCGGCAGAGATATCCAGGACATAGATGAACTGTTGCTCGGTGAGAACGAGCAATCGCTTCCCCTCTTTGGAAAAGTGCGTGTACACAGGAGCGTCTGGGAACAAGTATTCGTCACGTTTTGAACCTCCGCTCAAATCAAAGAGTCTTAAACGGTTTCCGTCCGCTGCTGCCAGCAAGCTTGCCGGGCCTGAAGCCGAAACGTAATGGCCGTATATTTTCGCGGTGATTTTCCCGGTAGAGAGTGAATAAACGCTGACCCGGGCTGGATCCCGTTCAAAGATAACGGAATCCCCCACTGAGAACGCTGCATCAAAACTTTCCGGCCCCCATCCGGCCCGTACGAAGACGGTTCCCAGAGGTTGACCCGTTCGCACGTCGAGCACTTCGAACACTGCATCATCGATTGAAAGGTTTACGGAATTCAGCTGTCGTCGCACCTCGGGGTAACGCTTCGCGAGAGCCCTGCCGCCATTAGTAATTGCTCTCCATCCCAGCAAAACTCGTTCCCCCTGGGGATCAGTGTAGGGGACCGGCGGATCGTCGGACCATGTTCTCCTCCACACTTCTTGTCCGCTCTGCATGTCCCGAGCCCACAATTTGCGCTCGTCAACTCGACCTGGCAAGGTGTAAATCATCGTTTGGTTATCGAGAGATTTCCCCACATTCGATTGTTTGTGAAAGAGAATCACCGGGCCGCTAGATTGGGCATCAATGATTGTGGAGGTGGGGCTGATCCGTAACTTTTCCTTCCACAACGCCAGAACCGTTCCCGTCCTGACGTTCAACACCTGCGAGACGAATTCATCGCCGTTTTTTAGGGCCTCGACGTACAGTTCAGAATCGTTTGCAAAGCATACTCCTATCGCCCTATCGAGCGTCTGCATCCGTCTTCCTGTGTCGGTCTGGAACACCCCTCCCGCACCGCGGATCGCCACGGCGATTTCTCCCAAGTCCCGAGAAGCACCCGCTGCTCGCAGTGGCGGCAGCGTTGGGAAAGGAAGGATTGCCCTAGCCCGCGTCTCATTTTCAGAGAGCTGAATCAACTCTAATACTCCGTCATCGGTGTACGCCGCAAGCAGGCCATCCCAGACATCCAGGGTCGTTTCCAACGCCGTCTTCACGATCTTCGCGCTGTTCCGTTCGAGCACCTGAACTTCTCTTTTCCCGTCGGGATTCGTCTTCCTGAGTAACAAATACTCTTCTTGTGTGGCGACTTCTGCAGAGGTCGCGACTAAGGGCAGGTTCTGCACCGTTTGACCACTAGGAAATTCGATTATTCTGCCCTCCCCACCCCTCTGGGGCTCAAAAATGACAACCTTGTGCTCTGACTCAAAGCACATTGGTGCGTCGGGGTACTTTTCAATTGTGGAGGGAGGCGAGATGGTCTTTCTCGCGATCAAATCAACCGCCATCGCCTTCTGCCTCCGGCTCAGGAGCAAGACATAGCGTCCATTTGGAGAGAACTCAAGCCGCCACCCGAAAAGATCTTTGCTCGCCAGCGCACGCATCGAATCAGCAACAGCGTATCCGATCATATGCGCGGATGCGGTTTCTTCACTCCGCCGGACCAGCGCGGAGAAGAAAGCAGGAACTAACCGCCCTCCGGACTCCGCCACGATTTGTTCCCCGGTTCTCGTTTCGTAGACACGCAGCATAAGCTTCGGATCAAAGCACGCCGCCAGACTCCCATCCTGGGATAGCTCGGATACCACGCATCCATCCGGGGGGTTCATGGCTCTTCGGTCGATTTCTGTATTGCCAACCAAATTCCACCAGCTAATCTCCAGATTCTGGGTAGCGAGAACCAGTGCTTGGGAGGCTATTGCGAATCGGGGAGTGAGAATCCCCGGTGCATAGATCCAGCTTTGAACCGCCAGGGGCCTGCGCGTCAACACGAAGATCCCTGATTCGAATTGAACAAATAGGAAGTTCCCGTCTGGACTAAACCGAACCTGAGTGGCCGGACTCCGCAAGGGAAGCGAGAATTGCGTCCGGCTCAACACGCCGTGAAGCTGTTCACTCGGCTTCACATTCTCGGCGGACCCGACCCGGGCACCGAGCGGAAATTTGATAGTTAGGAGAAGCAGTGCCATCAGTAGAAAGAGGCACCGCCTCTGCCGAACATTGCGGTTCTTCTTTTTCCTCATCCCGGTCCCGGTCATAAACAAAGACTACTACCGTCCCTCAGGAAAGCTGGCATGGGCGACTGCTGATGAGCGGGAGAAACGGATCGCCTTGACGGCGCCGCATTGCCAGCTTGGGGTTATTGTCTATCAGTAGAAGCCTTCGCGCTCAGACTCTGTCAGAAACATTTCGGTTTGACTTCTTGACATGCGTTACGTAACGCATTACGCTAAGATGTGATCCGGTCGATCCGCCACAAAGGCCTCAAACGCCTTTACGAAGACGACGACCATCGCGGCGTTGTGAGCCAGCACGCCGACAGGCTCCGCGATATTCTCGTGCGTTTGGATGCGTCGGCTACCGTCGCCGACATGGATCTACCTGGTTTCCGGCTACATCCTCTCAAGGGTGAAATGAAAGGCTTTTGGGCGGTCACTGTCCGGGCTAACTGGCGAGTGATCTTTCGTTTCGCTGACGGCGATGCGTTCGACGTAGATTATCTCGACTATCATTGAGGCATTGCCACGGAAGGATTGCCTTGGAAGTATTGCCACTGAAGGAGAACCAACCATGCCGATGAAGAATCCACCCCATCCAGGAGGCTTTGTCCTGCGCCAGTGTATCGAACCGCTAGGCTTGACCATCACTCAAGCCGCCGCTGCCCTCGGTGTCACTCGCACCACTCTCTCCGAGCTCGTCAACGGAAAACGCGGCATCTCTCCTGAAATGGCCGTCCGCCTCTCCAAAGTTTTCGGCGGCAGCCCTGAATCCTGGCTCACCCAGCAGGCCCACTACGACCTCGCCCACCTCCGCACCACCCACATCAAACTAAAACGCCTTCAATTCGCCTGATCGCCGCCGTAAACGCGCTCGTCCCAATCCTCAATCCCGGCTAGCCGCGCGACTCTACACCCGCCCAAGGCTAGGCGTCTGCCAGACGTCCCGAGACCCAGTCCAGATTCGCTTCGGACTTATGCCGCGGCCAACCACTCGAAACGAATCGGCAGACGTTCGGCCCATGCCGGGCCCCCGGCACCAGATTTTGCTGCTTCTTCGCGCGGGGCATGCGTCCGTCCATTTCTACGCTTAGACTTAATCTTTCGAGAGCCATACTTAGCCGAGGCAGTAACAAGCCTGAACGTCCCCATAGAGGGCCACCATTACTCCTGTGGACCGCGGGTCACCGCTCACTCAAACCACTGTCCTTCCACGCGATTCGTGCGAGGATGACGCCGAAGCATTCACCGCAGCTTGAGTAATTCGTCGCCGCTATGCCACCCACTTCATCGTCAGCTTCTTGCGTTTTCTCGCGCAGTCCAGCAGATACAAATCAATCAGTTTCTGGTAAGGCAGTCCAGTCTCTTCCGCCAGTCGCTTGAAGTAGTCCACGACTTCCGGACTCAAGTTAATGCCCACCGCTTTTTTCTTTCTTGCGTACGGGTTCTTCAGCTCTTTCAATTTGGCGAAATCATATTCCTTCCTCATAGAAGCGCACCTCCTTTCTAGTCGCCTTACGGCCAGAAATAATCCTGACCACGGAATCGTTTTCCTTGTAACAGTGAACTACGATAAGCGTTCTTGCCGCTGAACTCACACCAAGTAGAATGAACCGATCCTCGTGCGCGGAGTGCTCCGGATCATAAAATAGGCGTCCATGCGGATCGCTAAAAACGCTCTGGGCCTCTTCGAACCAAATTCCGTGCTTGATCCGATTGCTTTTGTTCTTCCGTTCGTCCCAATCGAACCGCAGCATCTCTAGAT
>Ga0307475_10001210_pt1 | contig 15456 bp, 12 predicted proteins | sample atmos_gasesECM1C_FD_203317 | JGI IMG/M metagenome (GOLD analysis project Ga0307475, IMG submission 203317) | Hardwood forest soil microbial communities from Morgan-Monroe State Forest, Indiana, United States - atmos_gasesECM1C_515 | ecosystem: Environmental > Terrestrial > Soil > Temperate... | reverse complement strand
AAATCCGCCAAAATCAAAATTCACGCGAGCGTCGTCTTCCTCGCCGCCGTGCGACGAAGGTCCACCACCCTGCGGCAGGTTATCGCTATAAAATCCGTACTGGTCGTACATCTGGCGCTTTTTGGCGTCCGAAAGCACGTCATAGGCTTCCTGCAGCTGCTTGAATTTCTCTTCCGAGGATTTATCACCGGGATTCAGATCGGGATGGTATTTGCGCGCAAGCTTGCGAAACGCGGTGCGAATGTCCTTGGTGTTGGCCTTCTTCGGCACACCGAGCAATTCGTAATAATCGGTTTTAGCTGTTGTTGCCATGATTTATATTTTACTGATCTCGAATCGTACTTCTCGAGTCGAACTCTGCTTCCAAAAAATGTTCGGCCCACTCCGTCTTTCGGACGAAGCGGGCCGGTTCGTTGCTCTTCGCTTCCGCGAAGTTCCGGCCCGCGCGGAGTTACTCTCCGCACTTTCCTTCTTCGCTCAGCTACTCAATTAATTAGGACGCTTGCTGTCGTCCACGTCCACGTATTCGGCATCGATCACATCGCCGGGCTTCCCGCCCTGCGGGCCGCCGCCTGCTGAGTTAGCCCCAGCAACACTCGGTCCGCCTTGAGCGCCGGCGCCAGCTCCCGCCGCGTCTGCCTGTCCCGCGCCGCCAGCCGCTTGCGTGCTTTTGTAGAGCTCTTCAGCGATCTTATGCAGCGAGCGTTCCAGGTTCTCGGTAGCGGAGCGCAGTTTCGCTACGCCACCCTCATTGATGGCTTTCTTCGCTTCTTCGATGGCGGTTTCCGCGGTCTTCACGTCCGCTTCGTCGATCTTCTCGCGATTCTCGCGAATCATCTTTTCCGACTGGTAGAGAATGCCGTCCAGGCGATTGCGCGCCTCGACCTCTTCCATACGCCGGCGATCGTCCTCGGAGTGCGATTCCGCCTCCACGCGCATCTTTTCGGCTTCTTCCTTGGTCAAGCCGCTCGAAGCGGTGATGGTGATCTTCTGCTCCTTGTTGGTCGCTTTGTCCTTGGCGCTGACGTTCAGGATGCCGTTCGCGTCGATGTCAAACGTGACCTCGATTTGCGGCGTCCCGCGCGGCGCTGGTGGAATTCCATCCAGCTTGAATTTGCCAAGCGAGCGGTTGTCGTTCGCGAATTTGCGCTCGCCCTGCATGACGTGAATTTCCACGCCGGGCTGGTTGTCCGCAGCAGTGGAATACGTCTCCACTTTGCGCGTCGGGATCGTGGTGTTGCGAGGAATCTGCACGGTCATTACGCCGCCCAGAGTTTCCACGCCCAGCGAGAGCGGTGTGACGTCCAACAACAGGATGTCTTTCACGTCTCCAGCCAGCACCGCGCCTTGAATCGCGGCTCCCACCGCCACGACTTCGTCCGGGTTCACGCCCTTGTGCGGTTCTTTTCCGCCGAAGAACGTGCGCACCAGTTGCTGCACCTTCGGAATACGCGTCGAACCGCCGACCAGCACCACTTCTTGTATGTCGTTCGGCGACATCTTGGCGTCTTCCAGCGCCTGCTTCACTGGCTTCATGGAGCGTTCCAGCAAATCGTTCATCAATTGCTCGAGGCGTGTGCGCGTCAGCTTCAGTTGCATGTGAATCGGCCCGCTCGCGCCCGCGGTGATGAAGGGCAGATTGATCTCCGTCTCCATCATCTGCGACAGCTCGATTTTGGCCTTTTCCGCGGCGTCCTTCAGGCGTTGCAGCGCCATGCGGTCCTTGCTCAGGTCGATGTTGTTTTCTTTCTTGAACTCGTCGATCAACCAATCCACGATGCGTTGGTCAACGTCGTCGCCGCCCAAGTGGGTGTCGCCGTTAGTGGACTTCACTTCCACTACGCCGGCGCCAACTTCCAGCACGGAAATATCAAACGTGCCGCCGCCCAAGTCATACACGGCGATCGTCTCGTCGGTCTTTTTGTCCAAGCCGTACGCCAACGCAGCCGCGGTCGGCTCGTTAATGATGCGCACCACGTCCAAGCCCGCAATTTCGCCTGCCTGCTTGGTGGCCTGCCGTTGCGCGTCGTTGAAGTACGCCGGCACGGTAATGACCGCCTTGGTGACCTTTTCACCCAGGAAGTCTTCCGCGGCGGACTTCAATTTTCCGAGAATCATGGCCGAAATTTGCGGCGGGCTGTAGATCTTGCCGAAAATCTCCACGCGCGCGTCGTCGTGATCGCCCTTTACGACCTTATAAGGGATGCGCTTCATTTCGTCGGTCACTTCGTCAAAGCGGCGGCCCATGAAGCGCTTGATCGAATACACCGTATTCTCGGGATTCGTCACCGCTTGGCGCTTCGCCACTTGCCCCACAAGGCGTTCGCCGCCCTTGGTAATCGCTACCACCGAAGGGGTTGTGCGCGCACCCTCCTGGTTGGGGATTACCACCGGCTCTCCACCCTGCATCACGGACACCACCGAGTTGGTTGTGCCCAGGTCAATTCCAATAATTTTACTCATGTAATTCTGGCCTCCATTAAGCCTTCAAAACCCTTGAGCCTAGTAACTCACAGAGTTTGCGGGTCGCCAGCGACCCGTTCGAATCAGCTCGAAGCACATTATAAATATTGAGTGTCCTGTTGTCAAGTCTTGTTATTCTAGATTATCCATATAAGAATGTGTGAGATACATACGCCAAATCGTCAGCTGCGATATTCGCTTCCTGACACAAACATCCTCAGCCTATCAAGCATCCTACTCTTTTAGCCTCGGGCACGGAAAAGCAACGGAAACTCACTTGTAACTTTCAGCATGCCGCAGCTAGTCTTAAGAATGATTCGCGGTAGAATCTCAAAGGCCTGTTTTAAGCGTCCAACTACTCACGGAGGAAAATTGACTCGTAATCGAAGAGGAATCCCCAAGGTCGCCGTCGCATTCCTGAGCGTGTTGGCCGCTCTAGGTATCGGCGTCGTTCTTATGGCTATGGCTGCCCCTCCCCAAACGCCCGGCGCAGTAACCGACGTCGACCCGCATAAGGCCTTCGGGTCCAAGAACGCTCCGCTGGTTCTGGAAGTTTTCAGCGATTTTCAATGCCCGGCTTGCAAGACCCTATATACGACTACGAATCGGCAGCTGATGGACAATTACGTGACCAACGGCAAGGTGTACCTCATCCATCGCGACTTCCCGCTGCCCATGCATGCCCACTCCAAAGTCGCGGCCCAGTATGCCCGCGCAGCCGCGCAACTGGGAAAAGCCGAGCCCGTCGAGCAAACTTTGTTTGAGAATCAGGAAAAGTGGGAAAACTCAGGAGACATCGACGGCACCGTCGCAGCCGTGCTGTCCCCTGCGGAAATGAACAAAGTGCGCGCGCTCGTGAAAGGCGGCACGCTCGATCCGTTGATCGAGAAAGATCTGGCGCTGGGCCGCATGTACAATGTAAACCAGACTCCCACCACCATTATTCATTCCAATGGCCAGACCTATCCGATAGTTGGCGTGCAAAGCTACGCCGTCTTACACCAGTTCCTCGACCAACTGCTTAGCCAGAAGTAAGCGCCAGAAATAAGCACGTGACGCTCGTGCAGTTGCCATCGCCTCGAATTCTGAAGATGGTCTTTGAATCACCTTGGTCGCGCATTTCAATTTTTGATTCTTCTGTTACGATGAACCCCATTTACGAAACTCGTAGGTAAACAACTTGCTGCAATCCAGCCCACTCAACTTCCGGCGCGTTGTCATGTTGCTGGGACGCGTGCTTCTAGGCGCGATTTTCATCTACGCGGGCTACTCAAAGGCCTTTCTCCCGAATCACACCTTTTGGCCTCTTTTCTTCTTGAAGTTCTCCATCTCCACGAACCTCGCGAACTTTGCGCTTCAAGTCGAAGCCTTCAAGTTACTGCCCGCGTGGGGAGTGCAGTTTGTGGCGCACGTCCTGCCCTTCACGGAAATCGCGCTGGGCCTGCTGGTACTTAGTGGATGGAAGCTGCGCATTTGGGGATTGCTGCTGAGTGCCATCATGGTGGGATTTTTCGTAGTGGTTTTGCGCGCCTACCTTTTGCACATGGACATCAATTGCGGCTGCTTCGCCACACCCGAACCGATCAACCTGAAGAAAGTTCTGGAAGACGCAGCAATGTCCGCACTGGCCGTTCTGATGACCATTTTCGCGTTCATCGAAGCCCGCCGCCCGCATCCGTGGGCCGCGGCACCAAAACCCGAAACCGTATAGTCTTAGTTGGAGGGCAGTTACGCCGTTACTCGCGCCCCATCGGTCGCTTGCGCACGCTTTTCGTTTGATGCGGCCGGACGCGCATCATCTGGTTCCCACCTCGTTGAAATTCGTACGGCACCGTTTCAAGCGAGACTTCCGAAGAGCCGCGGAGATCATCCGCAATCCTTGCGACATAGGGCGAGACACCTCCATCCAAGGCAAGTAACGGAAAAATCCTAACCTCGTAGGCGACACGGCACAATTCGAGAATTGCGGACCGGTGGAAGGCTTCAGGTAAGTGCTCCGTATACAGAAATAGAAAATGCGAGCAAACCGCCAAGTCAAATGATTTGTCCTGGAGGGCGATAGATGGGAGTTCAGCGTCAACGTAGCGGCCTTGGCGCTTTCCTAAATCGTAGTCGTCCAAGAATGCCTGCATGGCCTGCATCCGGATGCGGCCCAGTTCCTCTACTGACTGGATCGTATCCCAGACAAACTGGTGACAATTACGTTGGGCCTGCTCCAACATCCGATCATACGTCGCTGCTATCCGGTCACGAATCGTTTTGCTATCCAATCGATACAACGGATCAATCGAGATGACCGCGGTGCCACGGCGAGTCGATTCGGCGTTGAAGCTCGCCGGACCGTCAGCGCAACCCAGAATCCTGAGCTGGAGGTCGGCATCGCTCAGAGCGAACATGCGCCGATATTCCTCGAAGGACCGGCCCCAGGGAACTATTTGATCGAGTGTGAACATCGCCCGTCGAATTTTTTATTTTACCGAAATTGGCAACTATCATGATTCGCGCAGTCCGCGAACGATAAGGCCCTGAGGCGTGACGGCTCTCGCCGCGCCTTCCGCTGAACTGTCAGTAGTAAGAATCGGGCGGCCCTTTGTACTCCTGAATGGTATTGCCGCCGTCGATGACGAGCATCTGGCCGGTGACGTAGGATGCGGATTCGCAAGCGAGGAAGGCGATAGCAGCGGCGACTTCGCCTGGACGGCCGGGCCGGCCGAGAGGCGTATTCTTACCTGCGATGATTTCCTCCGCGGTTGACGACGCGGTTTCAATCCAGCCGGGAGCCACGGCGTTCACGGTGATTCCGTTGCGCGCGACCTCGATGGCGAGGCCGCGGGTCAGCCCGACCATGCCGGCTTTGGCGGTGCTGTAGGCGGTTGCGCGAGGATTGCTGACCAGTGGCCCGGTGACCGACGAAACATTCACGATACGGCCATAGTTTGCAGTCAGCATGGACGGCAGAACAGCTTTCGTGACATTAAAAGTGGTCTTCAGGTTGAGCGCGATGCTGTAATCCCAGTCCGCCTCGCTAAGCTGGGCTAGAGATAACGAGAGGGTCTCATCAGGATTACCGATCTGCGTCATGCCAGCGTTGTTCACAAGAATATCGATACGGCCATAGCGCGCGAGGACTTCACGAACCAGCTTGTGAGTTCTGGCGTGATCGCGCAGGTCCGCGGGTAAAGCAAAAACATCGGCGTTCTCCGTGGCAAGTTCGCGAACCCTCTCGTTGATTCTGTCGGTCGTGGAAGTGATGGCGATTTTTGCCCCTTGTTGCGCCAGAAGACGCGCGGTGGCGAAACCTATCCCCAGGGGGCTGCCCGCACCAGTGATGAGCGCGACTCTCCCGGAAAAGTTCATTATTTAATTCCTTCGTTTTTCTGAGGTTCAACAGAACTAATCGAATTTGAACACTAGCACCTTCAATGCGATTGGAAATCAAGTTTCCGATTAATGCGTTGATCCGGCATCTGACCCATTCACCCGCGAGAATGGTACTGGGCCAAGAAGGCAAAAAGAGCCAAAACGATGAGGGCCAAAAAGGCGGTAATGACCGACAGAAGTAGCCGTCGGGACGGTTGAGAGATTTCGCGTAGTTGGCCCATAACATCAGCTCCGACCTCGCTCAGCGAAGAAGTTAAGCTCGGAATCGCCGCTTTGTATAAGCTCCAAAGCAGCCATACCAGCGAGACGAGGACCAGCCAGAAAAACAAAGGGACCCCAAAAAGCAATCGCCAATCGGTGTTCCCGGGGAGTCATACCCGCGTAGTCATCCAGGATCAAAGCGGGAACGAAAATGCTTGGAGAGGTCAGGAAGGTAATCACCGTAGTGGCGCTCCGATACATCTTGACCAGCGCTCTGATTTTTTCTTCATCAGATTTCGAATCAACGAAGTAACCCTTCCCCCTGGGCCCAGACGGAAGGAAAACTAACCGTCCGCTCGGATCTTTCCGGAAGTTGGCATCAACCGTACGGTCCATCATTCTGGAAAACGGAGAGGTCATTGCTGCTCCCTATAGAAGCAACTTCAATCCTGACATTCCCGGGCGCCCGAAAATGTGCTGGTGAGCACATCTGTGCCCAAGGCATCACCCGGTTTCTTTGACCGCATGGCCTTCATTGCGGACGTGGCTCCTGCCGAGTACGCGCTAACTCCTGTTAAGTCGGGCAGTCTCAATGTGTCGACGCAACACTAGCTCGAAGTCAACTTACAGTAATCTCAACAGCTAAAGTCGTTTTGCATTGAGACCTTAAGCTCACCAAGACGTTGATTCAAACGGAACACTACCCTGTTTAGTTCTGATTGAGTACAGCTGGACAGATCGGTTCCCTGGGGGGAAGCATTGTCGGATCAACTGATTAGATGGTGTTGCATCGACCGGTCGAGCTGGCAGCGGTAATCGTTCAAAAAGAAAGTATTTCCGAGTGCGTCGTCGGCTACAAGCGATTGTGTGGCTCGAAGCATTCAGGACTACGCAGCAAGAATGCAACGGAAACGAACCGATAAGCGCGAGGAAAAGCCGGCCACACGTCTTATGCGATACTTTGCAAATGCCGAGTGCACGCGTCGCGATTGATGACGGAATGAAGAAAAAGTGTGCGCGCGTGGCGCTTGGTTGCGTTACCGCGGACGTGAAGGGTGGTGAGACACCACCCGAACTTTCTCAGCAATTGAAATCGCGCGAGGAAGAAATTTTACGCCTGCCCGAGCCGCGTACGGTTTTGGAATCCCCGCCGGTATTGACGACGCGCGCAGCTTATAAGGCGCTGGGAAAAGATCCCGCGCGTTACCGGGGCTCGGCAGAAGCTTTGCTGCGTCGCGTGATCGCCAACAAAGGTTTGCCGCTGATTAACGCGGTGGTAGATGTTATTAATCTTGTTTCCGTGGAGAGCCGCCTTCCGGTTGGGCTTTATGATTTGGCGGCCGTGAGTGGCGATATTGTGTTTCGCGCCGGTCGTGCCGGTGAGACCTACAAGGGTATCGGTAAGTACGATTTGAATCTGGAAGGTCTTCCGCTTTTTGCCGACGCGCTTGGCCCGCACGGCAGCGCCACCAGCGATTCGGAACGCACAATGGTAACAGCATCCACCAAAAGCATTATCGCGTTGATCGTTTCCTTTGGCGGCGCGGCGGACCTCCCACACTGGACACAACGTATGTGTGAATTGCTTACTCTTTACGCTGCGGCACAGAATTGCGAATCCAGCGTGATCTCCTGACCCATTCCCGCTGCACAGGCAATCTCGGGTGAACACTCCAAAGCGACGCGTTGTTTTTCCGCTACGCGCGATTCTGAGCCCGCTTCCTGCCAGCGAGCCGCAAAACCGGACAATACTACTTCGAGACGGATTCCTCCACACTTTGGCTTTGGTCTACGCGCGATTTGAAAAAGCCACGAGCGGCTAACAACTCCGCATTCAGTACCGCTGCGCCGGCCGCTCCGCGAACTAGATTGTGCGAGAGCAGCGTGAGTTTCACATCGAGCAGCGGGCATTCCCGCACGCGCCCGACGACGGCGGCCATGCCGGCTCCGGCGTCCACATCGCGGCGAGGCTGCGGGCGGTTTTCTTCGTCCAGCACGACGATAGGATGGCGCAACGCGGAAGGCAGTGCCGCGAGTTCGGCATCCACTTCAAAAGTGCGCAGCGCTTCCTGCACTTCACGTAATGATGCGATTTTTTTCAGGCCGATGCTGACGCACTCCAGGTGCCCATCCAGCACCGGTACGCGGTTGCAATGCGCGGTTAAGCCCACACCGGCGTCGACGAAGCGCGAGCCATCCCATTTGCCGAGCAACTTTTGCGGCTCGGTTTCCATTTTTTCTTCTTCGCCGCTGATGAACGGGATGACGTTTCCCTGAATGTCTAGGGTGGCGACGCCAGGGTAACCCGCGCCAGACACCGCTTGCAGCGTGACCACAAAAACTTTCTCCAGACCGAACGCGTCGGCCAGCGGCTTCAGCACCAGCACCAGCCCGGCCGTTGAACAATTGGGATTGGTGACGATGAAACCACGGTCGTAACCGCATTTCTTTTGCTGGATCGGAATGGCTTCCAGATGCGCGGCGTTTACTTCCGGGATCAGCAACGGAACATACGCATCCATGCGGTGATTTTTGGCATTGCTCACCACCGGATATCCCGCCCGCGCAAAATCTTCTTCCGCGCTACCGGCGACGGAGGAATCCAGCGCCGAAAATACAAAATCGCAATCCAGCGTAGGGTCCAATCCCTTCACGATCAGGTCGCGGGCATTCGCCGGGATCGGTCCATCGAGATGCCAACACACAGCTTCGGAATAACATTTACCGGAGGAACGTTCCGACGCGGCCACCTCGGTGAGCTCGAACCACGGATGATCGCAAAGCAGCTTGACGATGCGCTGCCCTACCAGGCCCGTAGCGCCTAGAACTCCAGCACGCCACTTTTTCTCAAGGGGTTTCACTGAATAACCGGGCAAACCTTTGTCCGCGGTGTTTTGCCTCAAAGGTATCTGGCCATTCGAGTCCTGCTGCGCACTATCGACGCTCATGTCTAAGGCTCCTAATTTCGCCGGAGCGTTCTGGATGCGGGGCTAAAGAAAAAACCCACCGCCAGGCGCTTCCGGCGGTGGGTTGGAAACTTTGCTATTTATCTAGCGGTTTCTCCACTCGCCCGAAGCGCAAATAGTCGGCGTCGTAGTCGACGTGACGGTAGTGACTCGCGTAATTCGCTTCGTAGCGATGGACATCATAGCGGGGAGAGAATAGCACGTCCCATATCCCTCGTTAAAGCGCTTAGTGACGAGCGTGTATTCTAAAATCAAAGATTGTCGCGCACTCGGCGACCGGCTCTCTTGTCGCCCGTTCGCGCCAAGAGTCATCCAAGTGTAGTGTGCTACCATCCAAAAGTTACGTTGCACCTGGAGACGCGATAGATGTCCGTGACTAAGTCTGGGCAAATGAATGCCTTGCGCAAAATGCGGGCTGGGGCCGGATTGTCGTTCGAATCCGCGCCAGTGCCCTCGATTGGCCCCACCGACGTCCTCGTACGGGTAACGGCGGCGTCTATTTGCGGCACGGACCTGCATATCTATGGATGGGATCGTTGGTCGCAGGCACGCATTAAACCTCCCGTAACGCTGGGACACGAATTTAGCGGGGTTGTCGAACGCGTGGGCGAAGAGGTGACCGCTGTAAAAGTCGGCGACAAGGTGAGCGCTGAGATGCATTTAAATTGCGGCCATTGTCATCAGTGCCGCCTCGGTGAAGCGCATATCTGCCAGAACCTGCGCATCATTGGCATCGATCGCGATGGCGCGTTCGCGGAATTCGTAAAAATTCCCGCCTCAAATATATGGAAGCTTGACCCCGCCATTCCAGAACATTACGGAGCGATTCTCGATCCGCTGGGGAATGCCGTGCACACCGTGCTCGCGGGAGAAATTGCGGGCAAAACCGTGCTGGTTACCGGCTGCGGTCCGATTGGGCTGATGTCCATCGCCGTAGCCAAGGCTTGCGGGAGTTCCACAGTATTTGCCACCGAGACCAATGTGCAGCGCCGAGCTATGGCCAGGAAAATGGGCGCCGACGTGGTGCTCGACCCATCCCCGGGAAATGCCGTGAAGCAGATATTGGCCGATACCTCCAACACCGGCGTGGATGTTTTGCTGGAAATGTCGGGCAATCCCGCCGCCATCCAGCAAGGATTTGCAGCCTTGCGCGCTGGAGGCCGCGCTTCCTTATTAGGGATACCCACGGAGTCAGTTCCGCTCGATTTGGTGAACGACGTAATCTTCAAAGGCGCGACGGTGCAGGGTATCTACGGCCGGCGCATGTATGGCACGTGGGTGCAAATGACCGCGCTGCTCAAGGCCGGGCGGCTAAATTTGGATCCGCTGTTTGGAGAGCGTACCTCGCTGGAAAAATTCGAAGAAGCATTTACACTTTTGCGCGGCGGCCTGGCGGGAAAAATTTTGCTGTATCCGGATGGAGTACCCCACTAAAGATCTACGCCATGAAGGCAAATGTAACGCACCGAACGTAACGTATAAGGAGTTTTTCAATGTCAGACGCTGCTGCTACCGCTAGCAAACCATCTCCGCTTCATTATATTTCTGAGCATCTCCAGGACTTGCGCAATAAGGGAATCGCTCCGAAGCTTCGCATTCTTGAGGGCGAGCAGAAGCCTGTTGCCGTTTTTGATGGCAAGGAAATTATCAATTTAGCTTCCAACAATTATCTGGGATTGACCACTCACAAGGCCCTGCGCAAGGCTTCGCTGGAGGCCAGCCGCAAATACGGTGTGGGCGCCGGAGCGGTGCGCACCATCGCGGGCACCATGAAGCTGCACATGGAGCTCGAAGAGCAGATCGCGCGCTTCAAAAACGTGGAAGCCTGCGTGGTGTTCCAGTCAGGTTTCACCGCCAATGCGGGAACCGTTTCCGCGGTGCTCGGCAAGGAAGATTTAATTATTTCCGATGAGCTGAATCACGCTTCCATTATCGATGGCGCGCGCTTGTCGAAAGCCACCATCAAAGTTTTCAAGCATAAGGATGTGCAGGATTGCGAACGCATCCTGCAGGAAACGGCCAACTGGAACGGCCACAAACTGATCATCACCGACGGCGTTTTTTCCATGGACGGCGATATCGCTCCGCTGCCAGAGCTGTGTACGTTGGCCGAAAAATACAACTGCATCATGATGATTGACGACGCCCATTCTTCGGGTGTGCTGGGGCGCAATGGCCGCGGCACGGTGGACCATTTGCATTGTCACGGACGCGTACACATTCAAGTGGGGACCTTGAGTAAAGCCATCGGGGCGATGGGGGGCTATGTTTGCGGCTCGCGCGACTTGATCGATTATCTGTACTTGCGCGCGCGGCCATTTCTGTTTTCCACCTCGCATCCGCCGGCCACGGCGGCAGCCTGCCAGGCCGCTTTCACGCTGCTTGATTCGCCGGAGGGCGAACGCTTGGTGAAAAAATTGTGGGCCAATACGAAATTCTTCAAACGCGAATTGAAAAAAAGCGGATTCGAATTCAAGGTCAGTGAGACTCCCATCATTCCGATTCACGTCGGCGAAGCCGCAAAGGCCTTCGAGTTCTCGCGCAAACTTTTCGATGCTGGCGTGTTTGCTCCAGCTGTCGGCTACCCCACGGTAGCGGAAGGCAAAGCCCGATTGCGCACCATTGTCAGCGCTACGCACAAGCGCGAGCAGCTGCTGCGCGCTGCGGATACGCTGGCCGAAGTCGGCAAAACGCTAGGCATCGTTTAATACCCTTACTTGACGCGAATCGGGAAACTGATCCGCAACTTTTAATGCGGTCCCCGGCAAATTGTCGCGAAAACTTTCCAAGCGTTAAATACATCAAACCAATGAGGGGCTAAAGCTGTTGCCTTCTGGAAGAAATTTATTGAGTTGATGTTGAACTTACGCGGGAGACGAAATGTATCGATTAAGACTGACCGCAAATTTTATCGCATCGTTGTGTTTTGCATTTGTCTGCGCCACCGGCTCGGCAGCGCAATCACAGCCTGATTCGCAAGCCGGAGCGCAGCTTGGAGAGCAATCCGCACTCGCAGGCAAGCAAGCGCAGGGCGCTAATAGGCAAAAAACCACCGAAACATCACCAACCGAACTAACTACATTCGTAAAAGGTACGCTTATCAACGCGGAACTAACCGGCTCGCTGGATTCAAAAAAGGTGAAAGCGGGTGACGCCGTGAATGCGCGGACGGTAACCGATCTCAAGACCAACGATGGCAGAACGGTATTACCCAAGGACACCAAGATCGTCGGCCACGTGATGCAAGCCTCGGCGCGAGGAGCAGGGCAGTCTGAGTCGTCGCTCGGCCTGGTGTTCGATAAAGCCGTTTTGAAAAGCGGCCAGGAGATTCCTTTAAACGCCGCTGTTCAGGCGGTGGGAGCTCCACCAGCGAGCTACTTTGATAACCAAGCTCCCGCGACTGAACCACTGGGAGGATCGCGTCCTGCTGCAGGGAGTGGCGTGCAAAGTGGCAGCCCGAGTGGGGCTCGTGGCGGGAGTGTCAACGGCGCTTCTTCGACCCCGAATGGGATTGGCGATCCATCAGTTGGCGCAAACCCGCCTGACACTGGAAATGCCAACGCCGGCCAGTGGGACGCCAACACTCGGGGCGTCGTTGGTATACACAATCTCAGCTTGAATTCAGCAGGCGGCGAGGGGCAGGGCTCGATCATTGAGTCGACTGGCAAAAACGTGAAACTTGACAAAGATACGAGGCTGCTTCTAGTTACCGGCGAGGTGGCCTCTCATTAGCACTGGCTTCCCCGGTCTGAAACCTCACTAGGGCTGCCGTTGTTTTACACAGGGCAATCTATGTTAAAAACCCTGGCGTTCTGGTACGCTAGTGGTGTAGTGAGGGGGATGCGATGACGAAGCTATTCGTCGTTCTACTCGTCGCTGCCGCTCTTATCGTTCCTCTGGGACTCGCCCAAACCCCGCCGGACACAGCCGCAGACGCTAGAAAATTGAATTCAGTTCCAGATCCCGTTATTGCGCCGTTTTGCGTTGGAACGGCCTTCAATGCAATTTTGCTTACGCCGCTGGACGCCAGCCGCAATAAAGCAGGCGACCCGGTAACAGCCGAGACCGCTGAGACGGTCACGTATGAACGCTCAGTGATCTTTCCGAGGGGCACAAAAATTCATGGTCTCTTGGTACGAGCTTCTTCCGCGCGAAGCGGAAAAGGCTCGGCGCTGTTTGTACGATTCGACAAAGCCATTTTGAAGAACGGCCAGGAAGTTATGATGAACGCAGGTATTCAAGCGCTCGTAACCGGCCGAGGTTCAGTCTCCAGCCGCATGCCCGCGACCGACGAACGCGGGCAGGGATATCCATCGGCCGAAGATTTTGGGCCGAGAGATGGTTCGAATGCCACCGTCGTTCCGGCCAGCGCAGAATCGGGATCTCGCGCTCAGTCATCGGGACAACCTGCCGCGCAGGGTGGAATGAACAAGCAGGGCATGCTTACGCCTGATAGCCAAGGTGCGTTGGGCGGGTCCGATCTGAAAGTGTATACGCCGCTGTCGGAGGGTTCGGACGGCACAGTGCTGTTGTCAGCCGGAAAGAACGTCCGCCTGGAGGCAGGAACGAAACTTTTGCTGGTGATTCAACCTCCGCCTGAAGTTGATCCCAGTCTGCAGTAACAATCTGCAGTAATAAAACGTTACTCAAAAAATTCGACACCTAATTTTGCACGCGAACAATTAATTTGCATTCCGGCTATTTTTAGTCCTGACTAGCCGATTTCGTACTGATTTCTGCACCAACTTTTAGCGTCGGCGCTTTGCCTGCTCGCTTCGGAGCGTTTGCTATACTCGCGCAGATGCCTTTGACAAGGAAAAAATTATTTTTGGTTGACGCCATGGCCCATATCTACCGGGCTTTCTTTGCGCCGATGGTGCGCATGAACACCAGCGCCGGCATCCCCACCACCGTTCCGTTTCTGTTCAACAATATTTTGCGGAGAATATTGAAAGATTATCAGCCGGATTATGTCGGCATCGTTTTCGATACCAGCAAGCCCACCTTCCGCGACAAACTTTTCGAAGAATATAAAGCGCACCGCCCCAAAATGCCGGATGAACTCTCCATCCAGCTGCCCTTCGTGAGGCGGCTGTGCGAAGCGATGCGTTTGCCCATTCTCGAATGGGACGGTTTCGAAGCCGACGACGTGCTGGGCGCGCTGGCAAAACAAGCCACCAAGGCAAACGTGGACGTGATGCTGGTCACCAATGACAAAGACATGCTGCAACTGGTTGGCGATGGCGTAAAAGTTTTGCGTACCGGCAGCGGCGCGGCGAAAAGCGACGTCATCGTCGACGAGAAAAAAGTCGAAGAAATCCTCGGCGTGCCTCCTAACAAAGTCACCGACGTGATGGCCTTGATGGGCGACAGCATTGACAACATTCCCGGCGCGCGCGACCCCAACGAAAAGCCTGCTCCCGGTGAACGCCGCAAGCCCGGCATCGGAGAAGTTGGCGCGCGCGAAATAATTCTGCAATTTGGCTCCGCGGAAGAAGCCCTGCGCCGGGCCGCTGAAGTAAAACGAGCAAGCTATCGCGAAGCGCTGCAAAAGAATGGCAAGTACGTCCTATTGAGCAAAGAGCTGTCGAAGATCGATAGCGATGTACCTATCACGCTGGACCTCGACAACCTGCAACGGCGCGAGCCTGATCTGCCGTTGCTGGCGGCGCTTTATCGCGAACTGGGATTCAACTCACTGCTAAAAGAATTGGGATCGGAAACTGTTGCTTCTACCGCGCCAGTTAGCGCTGGACCGGTGCTGAAACCCGATTATGTGCAATTCGCGAATGCCGGCGAATTCCGCGACTATCTGGCGGGGATCCCCGCGGAACAACCTATTGCAATTTGGCTGAATCTGGAACCCGGCGATCGCGAATCGGAAGGATTCGGTACGCGCATTGCCTCAATCGAAGTGTCCTCCAAACCTGGCGAAGGTCGAGCAGTATGGATGGATGAAAGGGGCGAAGCGCTCGCGGCGTTACGACCGGTGCTGAGCGATCCACAAGGGCCCAAAATTGTCCACGATCCGAAACTGTTTCATTTGCTTGCCGGCAGAATGGCCAACGTTTTGCACGCCACGCAAATTTATTCCTATTTGTTGCGTCCGACGACCGCCAATCACAATTTTACCGACGTAGTCATGCGCCAATTCAATTCCATGATGGGCGGCGGGCCCGGCGAGCGCGCTGATTATCTGCAGCGGCTTGCACCGGCATTACAGGCGCAAATTGGCGCCGAACAAATCGTCAACGTATACCAAAAAATCGATCTGCCGCTCGCGCCAGTACTGGCGGACATGGAACGCACCGGCATTCGCGTTGATCCTAAAGCGCTCGATGCCATGTCTCAGGTCATGGAAACAGAAATACGCCGGCTGGAAAAAGAAGTTTGGGAACTTGCCGGCATGGAATTCAATGTCAATTCGCCGACGCAGTTGGCGGAA
>Ga0307475_10001204_pt1 | contig 15471 bp, 16 predicted proteins | sample atmos_gasesECM1C_FD_203317 | JGI IMG/M metagenome (GOLD analysis project Ga0307475, IMG submission 203317) | Hardwood forest soil microbial communities from Morgan-Monroe State Forest, Indiana, United States - atmos_gasesECM1C_515 | ecosystem: Environmental > Terrestrial > Soil > Temperate... | reverse complement strand
ACCTTGCCGCGAATTTCCAGGTAGCGATAGGGATTTTCCGGGTCCTGGATGGACAGCGCCACGCGAGGATCGCGGCGGAGGTTCCTGTCTTTGACGCGCCCGCGCGCGGAATTGATGCGCACGTACTTCCCATCGTAATCGACCCACACGGGCGTCACTTGCGGGCTGCCGTCGGGGTTGAGCGTGCCCAGATTGGCGAACGCCTTTTTCTGCAGCAGATCCACGTATTTCTCAGGTAGATGCTCGGCCATATTGAACCTCCGGAGGATGATGCTCCTCAATTTGTCTTTCTTCAAATCCTTGGCGCGACCGCAAGACTGGCAAGTGTCAGATATTTGCCGCCAGCTTCAACGTCGCTGGCGCCGTCAGGAGCGCCATTAAGCCGCTGCGCTCGAGCCATGCACCGGTCTCCGTGCCGCGCAAATCCTGGCGGGCGAGCGCGCGTAGATCGGCTTCATCGTCAACGTCCATCTCCAGGCGCGCATTGCGGCGAACCACAATCTGCGCGCCAGCGCGCTCGGCCTCGCCGCAATGTTTCGCAAAACTGCCGCTGCCGAAATGGGACGGAAACAGCGCAGGCGGCGTCCGCAGGATGGCGTTGGTGCCGGTGCCGTCGCGAGACGGAACGATTACGAGCGCGGGCGCGGCGCATTCCACGGCGAGCAATTCGTCGATGTCGCTCGCTTGTACGAGCGGCACATCCAGGGGAACGCGCAGCAACGACCTGACTCCGCATTCTGCGCACCGTCGGGAGGCGGCGTCCACGGAAACACTCTCCGAGACTTGCTGCTCCTCGCGAAGGAGTTCCCAGCCGTTCGCTATTGCCGCCTGCATGGCCGGAATGTAATTCGTCACCACGAAGATTTTTTCCGCGCGCCGTACGCCACGAACCGCGCGAATCGTATCCGCGAGCATGGCCTGGACGAGCGCGAACCGCTCTGCTGGATTCAGAAGCGGAGCGAGGCGCTGCTTCGCTTGGCGCAGGTCTTTTATGGGCAAAAGCAATGCGCGCATGGGGTGGCCTCAGTACGCGCCTTCGGCGTAGGAAACGTGCGCTCCGCTTTGCACCAGATTCACCTGTGGTTGTGCGGGAGCGGCGGGCCCCTCGTTGCTGTCGTATAGATGGCGAATTTTGTAGGTTGTGGTGCGCTCCGCCGGAACGCGTCCGATAGAGCGAATCATGCGCCGAAAATCCTGCGGCGAAACGTACTCGCCGAAGGTCGCGCCTGCGGCTTTCGAAATGTTTTCTTCCATTAGTGTGCCGCTAAAATCGTTGGCGCCGGCCTTGAGGCACGCCAACGAAGTCTCGAAGCCGAGCTTCACCCAGGAGACCTGGATATTCTTGATCGCGCCGTGCAGCAAAACGCGCGCCAAGGCATGCACGCGCAGATGCTCCTCGCGGCCAGCGCCGGGTCGCGCGCCGCCGTGTTTGAAGAGCCGCGTATTTTCGTGAATGAAACCGAGTGGCACAAATTCCGTGAACCCGCCGGTGCGCTTCTGAATGGAGCGCAGCAACAGAATGTGGCGGACCCAATCAGCCGGCTCTTCCACGTGGCCGTACATCATGGTGGAAGTCGAGGGAATGCCCAGCTCATGCGCGGCGGTGATGATCTCCACCCAGCGCGCGACGGGTAGTTTGTTGGGGCTCAGTTCGCGGCGTACCCGGTCGTCCAAAATTTCCGCGGCGGTGCCGGGAATGCTGCCGAGCCCTTCGTCTTTCATCATCTGCAGATAATCGCGCAGCGGCATGCCAGTCTTATCGACGCCGTAGGAAATCTCCATGGGCGAAAACGCGTGAACGTGCATTGCGGGGATCGTGCGCTTGATGGCGCGCAGAATGTCACGGTAGAAGAAGCCGTCGAGATCGCGCGGCAGGCCGCCCTGGATGCACACCTCGGTGGCGCCGGTGTCCCAGGCTTCGCGGGCTTTGCGGACGACGTCGTCCACGGAAAGGGAGTAAGCATCCGGCGCGCCCGGGCCCTTGCCAAATCCGCAAAAGCTGCAGCCCACGAAGCAGACATTGGTGAAATTAATGTTGCGGTTTACGACGTAGGTGATCGCGTCGCCGACGGTTTCGCGTCGCAGGGTGTCCGCAAAGGAAACGAGCGCTTCGAGATCAGCGCCGACAGCGGTAGCGAGCAGCAGCCCTTGTTCAAAGCTTGGTTCGTCGCCCGAGCCGCTGGCTTCCAGACGCTCGCGCACGGCAACGGAGCACGACGAGAGAGGGGCTTGCGATCTCGTTTCTTCGGGGTCGGCACTCATCGGCGGCATCCAGGCCTGAGGCATCGCAAGCCTCGGAGGGTTTGTGAATCCTGACGCCTGTATCCTATCAGAGATGAATTCACTCTATGTATTGAAATAGGGCGAGGCTCACGCGGCGCTCCGCGCTGGCCTGGTCCCTCCTCGTCCGCTAACATAGGGTCCAATCATGAGCCGGGGCAATGCGATTTCTCTGGTAATCGTGATCGCTATCGCTTTGATAGCCGTCGCGGCTGCTTCCATTCTGCATGATGGCTTGAGTTCGCGCGCGAAACCCACGGCGCTAGAAACCATGTTAGCGCGCAATGCCCGACACTTGGCTATTCCCGCAGGCGCCCGGAAGCTGCAGAATCCGGCCGCGGAAACGCCGGAGAATCTTGGCGACGCGCGTTTACACTTCGCGGATCATTGCGCCATCTGCCACGCCAACGACGGCAGCGGAGACACGCAGATCGGCCGGAATCTCTATCCGAAGCCGCCGGACCTGCGTCGAGACGAAACGCAAGAGCTCGCGGACGGCGAACTTTTCTGGATTATCGAAAATGGAGTACGCTTCACCGGGATGCCCGCGTTTGGCGGCGCGCATGGATCGGAGCAGGACAGCTGGAAGCTGGTGCGCTTTGTTCGCCACCTGCCGCAGCTTACCGAGGAAGAGCGCATGGAGATGGAACGCTACAACCCTAAAGGCCCGGAAGATCTCGAGGAAGAACAAGAAGAGAATGACTTCCTGCGCGGCCAGCCGATACAACAGAAGCCGGAAGGGACGCATCATCATTGATTGTTGATGCCGAGCGGGAAGAGAGCGATGAAAACTTCGATGAAAACGAAACTGTATGTCTTGCTCGCGATTGCCGGACTGGTGGCGAGCGTGGCGCTGGCGCACGGTGACAAAAAGCACGTGGTGGGCACTTTGGAAAAGATCAATGCCGATTCCGTTGTGGTCAAGACCGCGGCCGGGAAATCTGTGGAAGTGAAGCTGGTAGTTACAACGATGTACGTCTCGCATGCCGGAAATAAAGACAAGCCCGCCAAACTTGCCGACTTGGCTGTCGGCGACCGCGTGGTGATTCACGCCACGCCAAAGGGCGAGACTCTGGAGGCCAACGAGGTCAAATTTTCCACGCCCGCCACCGCTGCCGCAGCCACGGCCAAACCAAAATCCTAGCCTTCCACGAAGTGGCAGGAATGCGTCTTTAGCACCAGCCAGACCTTTTTCCCTGCGGCGAGCTCGAGCGTTCGCTCTGCGCCAGGCGTCACGTGAACGGTAAACACGGCGCCGCAATTCACGCGGGCCACGACCAGCGAGCCGCGCCGCTTGAGCGAAACAATTCTTCCTTCCAGAACATTGCGCGCGCTCAACGCCCGTGGCGCTTCTGTGGCCAACAAGATGTCACCGGCGCGGATCGCTATGCGGACGGGATCGCCGGGCGCGGCGTGGCCAAGCGGCACTTCAATTTCACACGTGGCATCCGCAAGGCCAACGCGCATGGCGCCGTCCGGTTCCCGCAAATCCAGCACCGTGCCGCTGAGCAGATTCTCGAATCCGGCCGCCTGCGCCAGCCGGCGTCGCCGCGGTGCGTCCAGAATTTCGCGCGGTGTTCCTTCGCCCACAATTTTGCCGTGCTCCAGGGCAATGACGCGCTCGCCGAGCGCGTCCACTTCGTCGCGGCTGTGGGTCACGTAAACAATCGGAATCCTTTGGGCCGCGTTCCACGCGCGCAAGTCGTCGATGATCGATGCCTTTAGCTCGGTGTCCAGTCCGGTCAGCGGTTCGTCCAGCAGCAGCACTCGCGGCAAGGTCACGAGCGACCGCGCCAACGCCACGCGCTGCTTTTCGCCGCCGGAGATTTCCCGGGGTTTTCGCGCACGAAGCCTTTCCACGCGGAACATTTCCACGATTTCCGCGACCCGCGCGCGTCGCTCCTGCTCCGGCGCATCCCGCAGACCGTAAGCAACGTTGGCTTCCACCGTCATGTGGGGAAACAGCGCGAGCAACTGAAACACGTAGGCGACGTGCCGGCACTGCGGGGGCACGTTTACGTTCTTTTCAGAATCGAACACGGCATCGCCGTCGATCGCGATGCGGCCGGCGTCCGGTTGCGTCAGCCCCGCGATGCAATCTAGCAGCGTTGATTTCCCCGCGCCGGACGGACCGAACAGAATGGTGATGCCGGGAGGCACTTCCACATCAAGATCCAGCAGAAACGATGGCGCGGCCTCGCCACGATACATTTTCCGCACCCGTGCCGCTAATTGTGCGCGGCTCATTTCGCAGGCCACGGCAACCACGCGCGGCGACCCGCTCGCCGGTTGATTCCGTACACGGCGGAAAGCACCGCGAAAGAAATGACGAGCAGCACAAAGGCCGTGCGGTTTGCGCTCGCATAATCGAGGGACTGCACGCGATCGTAAATGTCGATCGAAACGGTGCGCGTAACTCCGGCGAGATTGCCGCCGACCATCAGCACGACGCCGAATTCGCCCAGCGTGTGCGCGAAACTCAGCACCAGCGCGGTGATGATTCCGGGAACAGACAAGGGCAGAATCACACGGCGAAACGTGCGCATGCGTCCTGCGCCCAATACCGCGGAGGCGTCGAGCAGCTTGCGATCCACGGTTTCGAACGAAGCGATCAGCGGCTGCACGGCAAACGGGAAACTGTACAGCACCGACGCGATCACTAAGCCGGCAAACGTAAACGCCAGCCCGTGCCCAAACGCTGCGTGCCACAATTTTCCCAGCGGTCCACGCGGCCCCATGGCGAGCAACATGTAAAATCCCAACACGGTTGGCGGCAATACGAGCGGCAGAGCCACAACTGCTTCCAACAAAAATTTCCAGCGCCATCGCGAATAAGCAAGCCAATACGCCAGTGGCACGCCCACGGCAAAAAGAATGGAGGAAACACAGAGTGCCAAGCGGATCGAGAGCAGTAGCGCTTCGATATTCATTGGCTCGGAGCGCTCGCCCCAGCAGAAGCCGGCAGCGTGAATCCGTACGATTCCAGAATCTTCCGGCCAGCGCCACTCTTCAGGAAAGCCAGGAAAGCTCGCGCGCCTTCTTTGTCCTTAGCGCTCTTGAGAATCACAGCACCCTGCTCAATCGGCGGATGCATATTTGCTGGAATTTCCCAGCGTTTACCATCTCTCATCGGAGGGGAGACTGCCAGCGACAACGCGAGAATTCCCGCCTGCGCACTACCCGACGCCACGAATTGTGCGGCCTGCGCGACATTTTCGCCGTAGACGAGTCTCCTGCGGACTTGGTCGTAGATTCCGGCGCTACGCAGCGCCGCAACGGCAGCACGTCCATACGGCGCATGCTCCGGATTGGCGATGGCGATCCTCTCAACGCCGGGCTCAAGGAGTGCCTTCCAGCCAAGCTTCGCGAGATCCGCGCGCGCCTCGGCAGGCATCCAGATTACGATCCGCCCGACCGCATATTCATAAAGTGTTCCCGGCTCGGCCAGGCCCGCGGCTTCCAGCTTCCGCGGGTATTCGATGTCCGCCGACAAAAGAACGTCGAAGGGCGCACCATTCTGGATTTGCGCGAAGAAATTACCGCTCGAGCCATGGCTGACGTTAAGTCTCCTTCCTGTTTGCTTCTCGAATTGCGCGCCTAGCTCGTCCAGCGCAAATTTCAAATCGGCTGCCGCGGCGACGCGAATCTCCTGAGCCTCGGCGGTTTGGAAGTTTCGCCCCAAACCGCGGAAAGAGACAGATGTAGCGCTGGCATCTTTCCGGCGCGCATAAGACTGCTCGCCGCTCAAGAGGCAAGAGAGCAGCGTCAGGAAAGATAAGGCGAGGTTCACAGATCGCTCTTCTCGGGCCGCTTCGGTAAAGCGGCGCTCATACGCGCAGGATCATCACTTCCGTGGATTTGATCAGCGCTGCGGCGCGCTCACCCGCTTTCAGGCGCATTTCCTTGGCCGCGTCCGCAGTGATGATTGCGGTGATTTGCTGTTCGCCGATTTTCAGCGTGACCTGCGCGAGCAGACCGCTGTATTTCACGTCCAGCACGCGCCCAAACAACTGGTTGCGCCCGCTGATCTTGCGAAAATTGCCGCGCCGAGTCTCAATGTCTCCGCGTTCGAGTTTCTTTGGAAACAGGCGGTCGATTTCACTCTCCGGAACGCGATGGTGTCCACCCGGAGTCTTGGCGGTCTTGAGCTTTCCGCGGTAAATCCACTGCTTCAAGGTGGGATAACTGATGCCTAGGATGTTGGCCGCTTCGCGCGGCGCCAGCAGCTTTTGCAAGGCGCACCTTCCGCCCGATAGAATAACCCATACTGAATCGCCATTTCAATACGCTTTTGTACGTTTCAAAGGCTTCGCGCGCGGCGCCGTCAATTTCGGAGAGGCTTGCCGGTTTTTAAAGTGTGCGCGATGCGCTCCTGCGTTTTCTTTTCGCCGCACAACGACACGAAGGCCTCGCGTTCCAAATCCAGCACGTATTGCTCGCTGACCATCTGTGGCGCGGTCAGCGGTCCGCCGGCCAGAATATTCGCCAGCTTGCGCGCTACCGTTGCATCGTATTCGGAAGCATAACCGCCGCGCACCAGCAGATGAATCCCCATTTTCGCAGTGGCAAGAAATTGTTCGCCCAGCACTTTGACCTGCGTGGCCTGCGCCCCTTCCTGCCAATTCGCCGCCGGTGGCTTGTACTCGCCGCGCGCCAAGGCCAGCGCCACTTCCTTCGCATCCGCCACCAGCCGGTCGCGGTTCATGGACACCCCGTCTTCGCGGCGCAAGAAGCCCAGCTCGCGCGACTCCTCCGCGCTGGTTCCCACCTTGGCCATGGCAATGGTTTCAAAGATCGGGCGCAGCGTATGAAACAAATCCAAATCCTGGCCGCTCGCAGCGCGCTCGTTCGCGCGTATCAGCATTTCTTTGGAGCCTCCGCCGCCCGGAATCAACCCTACCCCAGTTTCCACCAAACCGATGTACGCCTCCGCCGCTGCCTGAATTCGTGCCGCGTGCAGGCTGATCTCGCATCCGCCTCCCAAAGCCATTCCCTGCGGCGCAGCCACTACTGGCTTCGGCGCATATTTCAGCGCCAGATTCACGTTCTGAAACTGCTTCACCGCCATGTGGACTTCGTCCCACTCCTGCTCTTGCGCGGCCACCAACACCAGCATCAAGTTGGCGCCCACGGAAAAATTCACCGCTTCGTTCGCGATCACCATGGCGTCAAAATCGGTGTTCAGCCGCTTCAGGCCCTTGTGCAGCATGGCGATCAAGTCCGCGCCAATAGCGTTCATCTTGGCGTGAAATTCGCAGCACACCACGCCGTCGCCGAGGTCAATCAGGCTCGCACCCGAATTGCGCTCGACTTCGCGCCCGGCATCTTTCAGCGATTTGAGAAGCAGCACGCCGCTTGGCGGTTCTACCGCTTTCGCCGCGCCGCTCGCAAGATCAAAAACCGTAGTCGCGCCCTTCGCTGACTCATAGAATGCGCCTCGACCGCTCGCGAGTAGCTCCTCGATCGCGGTCGGCAAGGATCGTCCCTCCTTGCGCACCTGCTCCGAAAACGCCTTCACGCCAATAGCGTCCATCACCTCGAACGGACCCAGCTCCCAGCCAAATCCCCAGCGCATCGCGCGATCCACATCCACAACGCCGTCAGAAATTTCAGGCACGCGCCGCGCAGCATATAAACATGTCTCCGAGATCGAGCCCCACAAAAATTGCTGCGCCTTATCGCCCTTCTGGCCCTCGAGAATCGGCCCCACCAGCGCGCGCAAACGCTGCCGCGTGTCCTCAATCGTCTTCCCGCCTTCGATCGAAGCAAATCGCGCTTTCTGCCGCGGCCGGTATTCCATCGTGTGCACATCGAGAGTGAGAATTTCCGAGGCGGCGTCGCCCTTCACGCGCTTGTAAAATCCCTGACCGGTCTTGTCCCCCAGCCAGCCGCGCCGCACCATCTCTTCCACCAGCGCTGGAAGGCGGTACATCTCGCGCGATTCGTCGTTGGCCACCGATTCATAGATGTTCTTCACCACATGCGCTAGAACATCGATTCCCACAATGTCCGCCGTTCGAAACGTCGCTGATTTCGGCTGCCCAATCGCCGGACCGGTGCAGGCATCCACTTCTTCCACGGTCATTCCCAGCGCGCTCATCAGCCGCAAAACATTCAGCATCGAAAAGGTCCCGATGCGGTTAGCGATGAAGTTCGGCGTATCCTTGGCAATGACCACGCCCTTGCCGAGCCTGTGATCGCAAAACTCGCCGAGCGTCTCGATCACTTCCGGCGACGTCTTCGGCCCCGGAATCACTTCCACCAGTTTCAAATAGCGTGGCGGATTGAAAAAATGCGTTCCCGCCCAGTGCTGCTGAAATTCCTCGCTCATGCCTTCGGCAATCAAATGCACAGGCAGCCCGGACGTATTGGTAGTCACAATCGCGCCCGGCTTGCGAACCTGTGCCACGCGCGAAAGCAGCTTGCGTTTAATCTCCAGATTTTCGGCGACGACTTCGATGATCCAGTCCGCCTCCCCGCAGCGCGCCAGATCGTCTTCAAAATTGCCGATAACCACGCGTTCCGCCAGCGCGGAGGTGAAAAAAGCCGCAGGCTTCGATTTCTTCGCCGCTTCCAGCCCCGCGCGCACGATTTTGTTGCGTTCCGCAGCCGGCGCATCGGCCGGCAAATTGGGCGGGACGATATCCAGCAAAATGCACGGCAGCCCCGCATTCGCAAAATGCGCCGCGATGCGCGAGCCCATCGTCCCCGCGCCCAGCACTATAGCCTTTTCAATCCGACGTTTCATGGATGCTCTTTTCAGAAAATCAGACGGCAGGACAGGTTACAAAACCGGCATTCCCCGGTCAAACCCTATGCCGCGGGGCCTGAGAGGCCCTAAAATGAATAGACCAATGCTGGAAGACAAAGTATCCAACGCCCTCGACTGGCTGCGGAACGCGAAGGATAAACTTCATTCTTTCGCCATCGGCGGAGAGCGCCCGAACAGCGAGCGCCTGCGCGTGGGGCTCGCGCTAGCTGGAGGCTTCGCGCGTGGCATTGCGCACGTCGGTGTGCTTCGTGCACTGATCAACGCCGGCATTCCCATTGATTGTGTCGCCGGAACCAGCGTCGGCGCTCTGATCGGCGCCTGCTATTGCGCCGGCGTGCCCCTTGACGACATGCAGCGCATTGCCAGCAATACCACTTTCGCGGATTTCGGACGCTGGACGCCTTCCTGGCTCGGCCTGGCCACCAATCAGCGCATGGAAAAATACTTCACGCGATTCACGCATGTGAAAACCTTTGAAGAATTGAAAACTCCCTTCGCCATTGCCGCTACCGACATCAACGCAGGGATCTCCGTGTACTACACTCGCGGACCCCTCATCCCTCCTCTGCGAGGTTCTTGCTCGTATCCAGGGCTTTTCGTGCCCATTCAATTCGAAGGCCGCACGCTGGTGGATGGCTTTCTCACCGCGCCTGTCCCTGTGGAAGGCGCCATGCTCCTTGGCGCGGATATCGTTATCGCCATCTATCTCGAAGCCGGAAACCTGGAAGATCCCCGCACCGTCGCCGACGTCATCAGCCGCTCCTTCAACATTATCCAGCGCCATGGCGAAATCGCCTGGCGCCAGCAAGCGGACGTCATCATCGAACCTGACGTGAAACCTTTCGTGTGGGACGATTTCACGCGCACCAACGAACTCGTGGCCGTGGGTGAAGCCGCGGTGCAAGCCGCCCTGCCGGAGATCAGGGCGCTCCTTAGCGGCGAGAAACGCGACTCGGCGGCTTGAACAATTCAGCTCGCCGTCGCTACTTCGACGCGCAACGCCTGCCCTTCACCCTTCCCGCGCTGAGTCAGCCATGCTCCCAGGCTCTCCGCCAAGCGTTCGGGGGTAACTCGAAAGCTCGTTTCCACAATCCCATCGGCCAGTGGCAACGTATCGTCAAACTCCACCGCATTCGTGAAGTTCCGCATGCAAAATTGATCCAGCCACTCCAGTGGACATAGGCGCCGCTCCCCCCGTATCACGACTTCAACCCTGAGTTTCTGCGCGTACACTTCGCCATCATATCATCGCGACTCCGGCCTCCTTTTGTTGCAGACTTGCAGAAGCTGGATGAGCTAACGGTCACCAGAATTTATTCCGGCGATACCCATTCCCCGGCACTGGCATAGAGCTGCAGTCCAACCGCGTACAATCCGCCTTCCGCGGGCACGCAATACACCACACGGGCTCTGGACCGGTAGCTTCCCAACATGGACCGCACATTGAGCCGCTCGTTGGACTTCAGCGCTTTGCTCGTCAGTACGCGCGCTCCGTGCGAGCTAACATTGTCCGTAACCCCGGAGTGCGCGGGCGTTCGCACGTCCATGCTGCAAAGATCCACTCCTATCTTCAAATGCTTGCGCTCTTCTGCTCGCTTCCCCTTCACGTCTGCTTGCATGGGACACCGCCTAGGTGAGGCGGGACCGGGTCGGCCTAAAGATGTAGTGGGAAATCGAGGGTGGACAAGTAAGACGCCGAAATCATAACCGGCGAGGGACGAAAAAGCGCTACTTTTTGACGCTGCGTCGCGGGTTGCTCATGCCAGTGTCCGGTGGCGCAACAAACCATCCCAGGAACGGACATTCCCGCGCCGTTAAGACCGCCTCGCTCATAAGCTAAACCGTTTTCCCTTAATAATTTACGCGCAGACGATAAGGGCAAGGAAATTGCTCCCCGCCCCTACCAGGTGGGTGTGCCTGTTTTCGTCGTCTAAAGCGAGCGGGTCGGTAAGGAGACGTTCCATGAAAAAGATGGAGTGGATTCGCGAAGCTCTTTCGGCTTGGCCCAGCACCGATTACCTCAACCAACGTGAAGCGGCTGGATGGCGCATCGTTGCCGTCGAGTGGGAGCGCGAGGTGCAAGTGGAGCCCCCCGCCCCGTCCGCGGAACTAGTCCCCGGTGAAGAAATCCCCTACGGTACCCGCATCGCCGGCGATTGCCTGCACCTGGAAGAGAATCCTACCGAAATGCAAGTTCTGAATCACCTGGCTGAAATGGTTGTCCAGGACCAATCTTATAAGCACATGGCCGAATTGCTGAACGAGCGCGCCTTCCGCACCCGCGACGGAAAGCCCTGGACGGCCCTCGCGGTCTTCAAGCTGACGCCGCGGCTCATCGAAGTGGCGCCGCGCATTCTCTCCGGGGCGGAATGGGAAAATCGCAAGCGCCAGCTTTCGCGCGTGGCATGGAACTCCTAGCGCGTTCGCGGGCCGCTCAGCGCACCAGGCTCCACGGGTAAACGCCAACATTTAGTTTCATGATCATGTAGCTGAATCCGCCCGCATCCGGCTTCGGCTGGTGCGGCGTGTCAGGAGGAATCAGCAGCCAATCCCCGGCCTTCACCTTGAAAGTCTGCCCGCCTTCGATCGGCTGGCCGCGATATTCGCCGGGAATGATTCCGTCCTTGTCCCGCAAATTCTGCCGGTTCGCGATCTTGCCGCCCACGATCATCTCGCCCGTCCCGCCCGTGATCACGTAAAAATCGTAAGCTCCGGCGTGCATCTCCGCGTCGTCCCACACGCTGTTAACCTTCGTCAAACTCATTACCGGCTGCTCGCGGTGCGCCCGATACAGCATAAAGATGCTGAAGTTTCGCGACTGCACGTGCACCGGCCCGCCGCCGAACGATTGCGAGCTTCCGCTGCCCGCCTGCGTCAGCGCTTTCGCCGCTTTCTCCGCCAACTCCGTGTGCGCCTTGCGAATGTCGTCGATATTCCAATACGTGATGGGCGGCGCATCTGGCGCCAGCGTGGGCTCGCGAGGCGAGTTGTAGCCGAATGGCATCACTTCGCCTTTGTCCTGTGCAAGTGCGCTCGGCATCATCGAAAGCTCATCGAAATGCCCGCTCAGCACACCCTCCGGCTTCGGCCGCATCGCCTGGCCCGCCACGAATCCCGCAAGCGCCGCGCCGATCACCAACACTGGGACCATCTTTTTCATACCGCCTCCTCACCAATCGAAATCCTTATTTCGCTTCAGGCTTCGTCGCTTCGAACCGAATCTCTCTCAAAAACTCCACCTGCTTCTGCAATTCCGTTTTTCCCGCGGGAAACTTATTGAAGCTCAGCAGGTAGGCCAGGATGTCCGCGTCCTGCTGCTTGGTCAGTTTTCCCAGCGAACCTTGCGGCATGGTCTTGCGAATGCGGTCGAACAAATCTCCGACCGTAAGCCCATTCCAATTCGAAAGAAATGCCCCACCGGTAAGCGGCGCCGCGCCGCCTCCGCCCACCAACGTGTCCCCATGACACGAAGCGCATTCTCTCCGATAAAGCTCCTCGCCGCGCTTCGCCTGCTCCTCCGTATACACTCCGTCCCAGACCGATCGCGACGTCGACGCCGTCTCTTGCGCCCGCGCCGTTCTCCCCGTCGCGCGCGCCAAAACTTCGCCGTAAAGATCCGCGATCAGCATTGCCGCAAGACAAATCGCGCACAAAATCCCGTAGGGGCGCAGCACTGCTGCGCCCCATCTCGGCACCCAACAATCCGCTGTCCGTAATCTCCCAGCCTCACTCCGACGAGGGCAAACTGTATGCAATATATTCCCCCGAATACGCCCCGCCGCTCACGGCCACAACGATGTACTGCTTGCCGTTCACCATATACGTCATCGGCGAACCGCTCTGCGGCGCCGGCATGTACACCGCGCCCACTTCCTTCCCGGACTTCTTGTCGTACGCGCGCAGCATCGCCCCGCGCGGATGCTCCGAGGTCGTGGTGATCTGCCCGTCGCCGGCAATCACCAGAGTCTTGGTCACCAGCGTCCCAGTGTTATAAGTCTCCTGTCCCGTCCGCGGAATATTCATGCCCTTAAGCGCCGGATAATTCCGCACCACGTCCGGCGTCTCCCCGTGCGCGATCTGCCAGACAATTTCCCCCTTATCAAGATTGATGGCGCTAATCGTCCCATACGGCGGCTTCAGCAGCGGCAATCCGTCCACATTCAGCGCCACATACCCGCTGCCCGCTCTCTTCTTCGCCGGCATAGGCGAGTCCGCTCCCGCATTTTCGCCAGGCCCGCGCAAAATCTTCACTTCTTCTCCCGCCGTACCGGCGATGTAGTTCATGTCGGAAACTTCTTTCGGCGCGCGCACCAAGCCAATCGGCTCCGCGCAAGCGTTGCAGGCAAACGCATACACCATGTGCGTCTCCGGATCGTACGATCCGCCCGGCCAATTCGTCCCGCCCGACGCCGTTCCCGTGGTCAGTGTCCCCAGCGTCCCGTCAATCTTGCTTTCCGAAGGCGGTGTGTACACCGGTCCTAGGTGATACTTCGACGCGATGGCCTTCGCTCGCGCATTGATCTCCGGCGTAAAGTCCACGAGATCGTCTAGCGATACTCCGTTGCGGCTGTAAGCCGGCGGCTTTGACGGAATCGGCTGCGTCGGCGAATACCATTCGCCCGGCACCGTTCCTACTTCCACTTGCTTCTCTTCAAACGGCCACACTGGCTTCCCGGTCACACGGTCGAAAACATAAAGAAATCCCTGCTTGGACGGTTGCGCCACCGCCTTCACCGGCTTCCCATCCACCGTGACGTCTGCCAAAATTGGCGCCGAAGAAATATCCATGTCCCACAGCGGATGATGCACCAACTGGTAGTGCCACTTCCGCTGCCCGGTCTTTAGGTCCACGCACACCAGCGATTCGCCAAACAAATTGTTCCCCGGCCGGTGCCCGCCATAAAAATCATTCGTCGGCGACTCCACCGGCAGATACACCAGTCCCAGTTCTTCGTCCACGGTGACCTGGGTCCAAACTCCCGTGTTTCCCGTATATTCCGCCGATCCGTTCAGCCACGTGTCATACCCAAACTCGCCCTGTTTCGGAATGGTGTGAAAAATCCACAGCCGCTTCCCCGTGCGCACATCAAATCCCCGCACGTACCCTTTGTTATTGCGCATGCTTTTCGGCGTCATCCCCTCGCGAAATGCCGCGCCGACAATTACCGTGTCCTTGGCCACTACCGGCGCCGATTGAATTCCAATCTCGCCCGTCGCTAAGTCCGGAAGGATCTCCTGGTCATCATTCAGCTTCAAATCCACCGCGCCCTTGTTTCCAAACGTCGCCACGCGCAAGCCGGTCTTCGCATCCAGGCAGATCAGTTGATATCCCGGCGTCACATACAAAATCCTCTCTTCTTTTCCATCCGACCAATACGCCAGCCCGCGCCCGGAAAGTTGCCGCGGCGCCGCGCCCCCGCGTGCACCTTCATGCTCGCCGTGAACCCACAACAACTCACCCGTAACCGCATCCAGCGCAATCGCCGCGCGCCGCGAACCCGCCGTCGCATACACCACGCCGTTCACCATCAGCGGCGTGCCCTCCAGCTTGTACTCCGGCCGGTTCCCAAAATTGTCCGTCTTGATCCGCCAAGCAATCTCTAAATCGTTGAAGTTCGCGGCATTGATCTGATCCAGTGGCCGGTACCGCGTCCCCGCCAAGTCCGCCCCATAGCTAGCCCACTCAGTATCCTTAGCCTTCCACTGCGCCCCAGCCACCATCGGCAGCGCTGCCAACACACTCCCCATCACACACCAACGCACCAATCCTTTTTTGTTCCATTGAAACATTCCGACCTCCCCCTGAAGCTCAGGCCTGCCGTTTAGGCCTGAGGCCTTTCTCCCCAATCACTCTTGGCTGGGCGTCGGTAAAAGTCGCCCTCACCCCATCCGCTTAATCTCCTCCAAAGCCTCCTTGATCTTCGTCTTCTGCTCCTCGGTAACATCCGAGTTGGGCGGCCGCTGATAAAACTGTCGCGTCCCCATCTGCAAGCTCAGCGCATACTTCATCGGCCCATACTCATCCACGCCGCCCGCGCGCAGCAGCTTTAACGCCGCATTCAGTTTCGCGATCGGCGCGTCGATGTCCTTCCCCGCGCGCTTCGCCGCAAACACCGCCGCGATCTGCTTCGTGAAGTTGTTGCCCTCCGCCAGAATCGCGCCCATTCCGTGCTCCAGCGCATACTTCAAATTCACATCCGTCCCCGTACGCATATTCAGCCGCGGGAATTCTGCCACGAAACGGTGATACACCTCGGGATCGCTCACTGAATCCTTGATTCCCGCCAGGTTGGGATAGTGCTCCAGGCTGTGTAGCAGCTCATGCGAAATCGCCACGCCGCTCGCAAACGGGATGTGATACAGGTTGATGGGAATCTTCACCTGCTCGAAGATCATCGAGTAATACTTCGTCAAGGGCT
>Ga0307475_10001202_pt1 | contig 15475 bp, 11 predicted proteins | sample atmos_gasesECM1C_FD_203317 | JGI IMG/M metagenome (GOLD analysis project Ga0307475, IMG submission 203317) | Hardwood forest soil microbial communities from Morgan-Monroe State Forest, Indiana, United States - atmos_gasesECM1C_515 | ecosystem: Environmental > Terrestrial > Soil > Temperate... | reverse complement strand
CTTCTTTGAGGACCAGGGAATCAAACTCTTCACCGACGACAAGAATGCCAGGACGTTGAAACAAGCGTTGGGCAGCAATCCCTCGCTTGCGGGTTACCTGCGCGCCCATCTGGATCGTCTGCATTCGAGCGATTACTTCACCGTTCTCGGCTACATCCAGATGAACGATCCCAACGAAGCCCAACTCCAGGCGCTCCGCCACGCCGTCCGCGACAAGAAACGTGTCGCCACTTGTCTGGGCTTCGGCCCGCGCTTCCTGCATTCCACAGGGCAAGCTTACAAGGGCGGCCCAAACTCGGGCGTCTTCCTGCAGATCACCTGTGATGACGCCGCGGACCTCCCTGTGCCCGAGCAGAAGTACACATTCGGCATTGTGAAAGCAGCGCAAGCCCGCGGCGATTTCCAGGTGCTCGTCGAGCGCGATCGGCGCGCGCTTCGTGTCCATCTGCCGGCTGATCTGGCCGGCGGCCTGAAAAAGCTTCTCGACGCAGTCCAGCAGGCTTTGTCGTAACCAGTCCGGCGGAGGACCGGTTCATGAATTCATTGGATCCGGCAGGTTTTACCCAGGAGATGCTCGGCCAGCCGAGCGACCCTTGCGTCATGGTGATTTTCGGTGCTGGCGGCGACCTCACCAAGCGCAAACTGATCCCCGCGCTCTACAACCTCGCGAAGGGCAAATTGCTCCCGCAGCAGTTCGCGATCGTGGGCATCTCTCGCGAGCAGGTTTCCACGGTTGACTTTCGCAAAGCGGCAACTGAAGACATCAAGCAATTCTCGACAAGCGGTTTCGACGCAACATCGTGGCAGTGGTTCGCCCAGAGGCTGTATTACAACGCCGGCGATTTCAAGGATCCCGAGCTATACGTCAAGCTGGGCGCTCTGCTCACGCAAGTGGATAAAGAGCAAGCCACGCGCGGGAGTCGCCTGTTCTATCTCGCCACGAGCCCGACCTTTTTCCCAATTGTCGTACAACGGCTCGGCGCGGCAGGCCTCACGAATGAAGCGGACGGTCAGTGGAAACGCGTCGTGATTGAGAAGCCGTTCGGGCAGGACCTCTCTTCTGCCGTTTCTCTAAATCATGAAATTGGCCAGGTGCTCCGCGAAAATCAGGTTTACCGCATCGATCATTACCTTGGCAAGGAAACGGTGCAGAACATCCTCGCGTTCCGTTTTGCGAATGGAATCTTTGAGCCGGTATGGAATCGCCGCTACGTGGACCACGTGCAAGTCACCGTCGCCGAAGAGCTGGGTGTCGAACTGCGAGGCGGCTATTACGACACCGCAGGGGCTTTGCGCGATATGGTGCCGAATCATATTTTCCAATTAATCACGCTCACCGCCATGGAGCCGCCCATCTCGTTCGACGCTCAAGCCGTACACGACGAGCAAACGAAAATTCTCCGCGCGATTCAGCCACTCACCCCTGAACAGGTCCTCACTCATGCCGTCCGCGGCCAGTACGGCGAGGGGGCCATTGACGGCAAGCAGGTTCCGGCGTATCGGGCCGAACCGAATGTCCCGCCATTGTCCACCACGGAGACTTTCGTGGCTATGGCGCTGAGCATAGACAACTGGCGCTGGGCTGGAGTTCCGTTCTATCTCCGCACCGGCAAACGGCTGCCGAAGCGCGTGACGGAAATTGTGATTCGATTCCGCCGTCCGCCATTTGTACTGTTCCGAAAAACATCCGTCGAGAAGATTCAATCGAACGAGCTGGTCCTCAGCATCCAGCCGAACGAGGGAATTTCTCTGAGCTTCGAGGCCAAGGTTCCCGGCCCTGTCGTTCGTCTCGGCGCCGTCAACATGGATTTTCAATATGCCGACTATTTCGGCTCGACGCCTTCGACCGGCTACGAAACACTCCTCTACGACTGCATGAAGGGCGATCCGACGCTCTTCCAGCGAGCCGACATGGTGGAAGCGGCCTGGACAGTCGTGCAGCCGATTCTCGATGTTTGGAAGGCGCTCCCGCCGCGCGATTTCCCGAATCATCCCGCGGGCACTTGGGGGCCGGAACAATCGCAGGAGCTACTTCGCCATGACGGCCGCGAGTGGCGCGACCCGCTTCGATCACGCGGCGCGCTACAGGGTTCCGCGCTCACTCGAGCCGCCGCAGAGAAAATCGCAACAGCCAAGTCGTAACCGCCAAGTCGTAACCGCCAAGTCGTAACCGCCAAGTCGTAACCGCCAAGTCGTAACCGCCAAGTCGTAACCGCCAAGTCGTAACCGCCAAGTCGTAACCGCTACTTCCTGCTTGGACTTTTTTTGCCTGCAACGTGGCGCGCTGAGCTTTGGTTCCCCCCAGGGCAGACCGCACGCCCTCTCACAAACCGAACTTGACGTAACTCCGCCCGGCTGCGAGATTATTCCGGCTGTTGAGCCGACTCATGAAGACGCGCGCGGAAGCCCTGCAAAGCATCGAGAACAAATGGTTCGATGTTTGCGTGATTGGCGGCGGCGCAACGGGGTCCGGCTGCGCTCTCGAAGCGCAACTTCGCAATCTGAAAACTGTGCAATTGGAAGCGCTGGATTTTGCCTCCGCTACTTCTAGCACTTCCACCAAGATGGTCCACGGCGGGGTCCGCTATCTCGAGCAGGCCATTCGCGAATTCGACATCAAGGAGTACGAAGTCCTCACTCGCGCGCTCCACGAGCGAATTCACATGCTGCGGAACGCGCCTTACTTGACAAAAACCCAGCGGTTCCTCACGCCGTGCTTCAACTGGTGGAGCGTCCGCTATCTCGAATTCGGATTGAAACTCTACGATTGGATTGCCGGCCGCGCCAGTCTCGCCCCCAGTTCGTTCGTCTCGCGCGACGAAGTTCTCCGCCGGATGCCCACGCTCGATCCACGCCACCTGGCCGGTGCCGTTGCCTACACCGACGGACAATTCGACGACGCTCGCTACAACATTGCTCTTGTCAATACTTTCGTCGAATCAGGCGGAGAGGCGCTGAATCACGCGCGCGTCACTGCTTTTGAAAAGGGCGCAGACGGAAAGATAGCCGCTGTGGAAGTGGAAGATCACTTTTCGGGTCACCACTTCACCTTGCGTGCGCGGTCTTTCATCAACGCCACCGGGCCGTACGCAGACATAATTCGACAGATGGCCACGCCCGGCGCGCGTCCACGCATGCGCCTCAGCAAAGGCGTCCACATCCTGCTGCCGCTCGATGTACTGTCGAGCGACGACGCCCTGCTGATTCCCAGGACGGAAGACGGGCGCGTCCTGTTCGCAATTCCGTGGTTCGGGCGGCTGCTCGTCGGCACTACTGAAAAGGAAGTGACTGTTCACGATGAGCTGTATGTGACCCGCGACGAGGTGGACTACCTGCTCCGTCACCTGAATCGCTACCTGGCTCGTCCCGTCACCCCGGATCAAATCGTCAGTTGCACCGCCGGTGTGCGGCCGCTGGTGAGCTCCGGCGGCTCGAAGGATACGAAGAAGCTCGCTCGCGACCACGAGATCGAGCTTGATCCCCGGAGCGGCCTGATTAGCATTATGGGCGGAAAATGGACCACGCACCGCGCTATGGCTCAGGATACGGTGAACGCGGTGCAAGAATATTTGGGCGCTCCCGCGACTCCCTCGCAAACCGTGAATCACCCCCTCGTAGGTTCTGACGGATACTCCTCCGATTATTGGCAGAGCCTGGTGAAAGAGTGGGGCGTGTCCGAGTTAACAGCGAGGCATCTTGCTCAGAAATTTGGCACGCGCTCGCGGCATGTTATGCAGCTCGCCGAGCAGGACGCTGATCTCGCGGCCCCCCTAGTTGATGGCCTTGCGCCGCTCCGAGCCGAAGTTGTTTATGGCGTGCGCAACGAGATGGCCGCTTCCATTGCAGATGTCCTCGCCCGCCGGATTGGATTGCAATCCTACAGTTGGAGAGATTCGATCAAAGCCGCGCCCGCCGTTGCTCAGTTGCTGGCGCGAGAGTTTGGCTGGTCAGACGCCGCGACGCGCCAGTCCGCCACCGACTATGCTGAAAAAATTCGCGCTCTGATGCAGAGAGCTGGGCTGGCAGACGGAGCGACATCGCAACGCAGAAACTTGAATCGAGATTAATGAAGGTGGGCGGGGGCCTCGAAACATGGCGAATTACGTTGGCGCAATCGACCAGGGCACCACCAGCACTCGATTCATCGTGTTCGATCGCGCCGGAAGAATCATCTCCGTCGCACAACGAGAGCACGGGCAGATTTTTCCCCAGCCCGGCTGGGTGGAACATGATCCCAATGAAATCTGGCGTCGAACTCAAGAAGTGATCGCCGCGGCCATGGAACAGAAAAATCTTCGCCCGGGCGATCTCGCCGCGATCGGAATCACCAATCAACGCGAGACCACCATCCTATGGGATCGCAAGACCGGCAAGCCCATCGCCAATGCAATCGTCTGGCAGGATACGCGCACCGACAATTTTGTAAGGGAATTGTCGCGCCACCGTGGCGGCCAGAACCGATTCCGCGCGCAGACAGGCCTTCCGCTGGCAACCTATTTCAGCGCGCTTAAGATTCGCTGGCTCCTCAAAAATATTTCTGGCGCGCGCGCGAAGGCAGAGGCCGGCGAAATCCTGTTCGGAAACATCGACACCTTTCTGGTCTGGATGTTAACCGGCGGCGCAGTGGGCGGAATCCACGTAACCGACGTCACCAACGCCAGCCGAACTCAGCTTATGAATCTCCGAACTCTCTCGTGGGACGAAAGAATTCTCAAAACTTTCGGAATTCCCGAGCAGATACTGCCCGAGATCCGCTCCAGCAGCGAGACCTACGGGGCCGCTCAGCCCGAGGCTATCAAGGAAGTCCCCATCGCGGGGATTCTCGGGGATCAGCAAGCGGCGCTCGTCGGGCAGACCTGCTTCAAGAAGGGCGAAGCGAAAAACACATACGGCACAGGATGTTTCCTGCTCATGAACACTGGCGAAAAGCTAGTGCAGTCAAAATACGGTTTGCTCACAACTGTCGCGTACAAATTCGGGCGGCAGCCGGCCCGTTACGCGCTCGAAGGCAGCGTCGCCATCACCGGGGCACTGGTGCAGTGGCTCCGCGACAATCTGAAAATCATCGAGAAGAGCTCCGACATCGAGGCTCTTGCTCGCACCGTGAAAGACAATGGTGGCGTTTATTTCGTCCCCGCATTCTCCGGTCTCTACGCGCCCCACTGGAAGGCGACCGCCCGCGGCGTGATCGCCGGCTTGACGCGCTACGCAAATCGAGGCCACCTGGCGCGCGCCGTGCTCGAAGCAACAGCCTTTCAAGTTCGCGAGGTCGTCGAGGCCATGGAAAAAGATTCGCACATCCGCCTCGAAACTCTGCGCACCGATGGCGGCATGACCATGAATGATCTCCTGATGCAGTTTCAGTCCGACATTCTTAACCGGACCGTGGTGCGCCCAGTGGTCCGCGAAACGACCGCGCTCGGCGCTTCCTATGCCGCCGGCCTCGCCGTTGGCTTTTTCAAAGACACAAACGAACTGCGCGCGAATTGGGCCGTGGACCACACATGGAAGCCGAGGATGGGCAAACCAGCGCGAGAGGCTCTGTACCGCAAGTGGAAGAAGGCGGTGACGCGCTCCTTCGACTGGGTCGAGTGAGGGGCCGCCACAGCGATCCGCTCGCCGCCTTGGCGTCACAGTGAAGGAATTAAGGCTATGACTTGTTCAGTGGGTTTTCCGTCAGTCACCGAATGCTGTCCAAAAACTCATTCCGGCTTCGGACGCGCCCTACAAAAGTTTCCTAACACTGACCCTTTGACATGATCCTCGCAGCAGCCTTTTGCAATCTTCGCACGGGTGCACCGAAGGTTTTTTCGCACGCGGGAAGAGTTTCCGTGCCATGGACAATATGCGTTGTCTGTTGCAATTAGAGTTCTCGAAGTGCGAGGGCAACCGGGCGGCGGGCGGCACGAATCGCCGGTGGCACTCCCCCAATCAATCCCATCAGCAGCGCGAAAATAATCCCGATCCCGAGAAGAAGCGGCGTAACCCGAAAAGCAAAGGCCAGATGAGAGAATGTCTGCCAATTGAGCGCGCTGGTGGTCAGGCCGTTGAGCGGAAGGATAGCGATCGAGCCAATTAAGCCGCCGACGAGCGCGATTAGGAGCGCTTCAAAAATAAATGAGACCACGATAGCGCCAGCTCCGAACCCGATCGCGCGCATAGTGGCAATCTCACGCGAGCGTTCGGAGACGGCTGAGTACATCGTGTTCAGCGCGCCGAAGATCGCACCGATTCCCATGATCACCGCCACCAGAGTGCCAAGCACTCGGATGAGCGTTGTGAGCCCGCGTGACTGTTTCTCGTAATAGTCAATCTCACGGTCCACTTGCACCTGCATCCGCGGATCAGATGTTAACGAGTCCTTCAGTTCGCGAAGCGCAGCGGGAGACGTGAGGCGCACGGTGATTGAAGAAAAAATGCTTTCTGGCCTCTTGTAAACCTGCGAAAGGACCCGGTTATCGCACCAGACCTCGGAATCAAACGCACTACCACCGGCGTCGAACACACCGACAACTTTCCAGTTCCCGCCCCCAAACCGGACTGTGTCGCTCAATTTCAGGCCCGCATAAGTTGCGGGCACGTTTCTCCCCACGATCAATTCGCTCAGTCCCGGTGTGAAGAAGCGCCCTTCCTTCATGTTCACGTTCTTGCGAACGTTCAGCACCTCGCCCGATACACCGCGCACCTGCACGTTTGCATCCGTCCCCGTCGCGATCAAGGGAAACGCGGCGATGACCACGACCTCCGGGCTGACGAGGGGCTGGCCGCCATCGCGCGCGACCCCCGGCGCATCCTGGATCACGCGCACTTGCTCCAGCGGAACTGTACCGTCGATTTCACTCGTTGCGCCCGCGCGGCGAATTAGAGCATTGTCGGCCGAGCCGGATGACATCATGGTCGCCTGGAAGCCGCGCGCAAGCGACAGCATGGCGATAAAAACCCCGACGGTTCCTGCAATCCCAAGCACCGCGACGATTGCGGACACCCACCGTGCACGGACACTGCGCAGATTGTAAACAATCGGAACGGCCATAAATCACACCCCCCGCAACGCATCTACTACGCGCATACGCATCGCGGAAGTGGCCGGCAAAATACCCGCAAGAATTCCGACAGTCAGAGCGAGGCCGATCCCTAGAAGGATCCCCGGCCCTGGCAGATAAAAAAACGGCAGAAAACCATGCGTCGGGTCGCCTCCGAGGGTGAATACCTTGCACAGCGCAAGACCGAGCACTCCTCCAATTGCCGCAATCAACAGAGACTCGCCAAGAACAAAGAGCAGGACGAAGCGGTCCGTGAACCCTACGGCTTTAAGAACGGCGAGCTCGCCCATTCGTTCGCGAACCGTAATCGCCATAGTATTGCCTGTGACGAGGAGCAGCGTGAAGAACACGACGCCGCCAATGGAAACAATCAGGAACTCGATGTTGCCGAACTGCTTTGCGAAGTCGGAGGCCAGCGCCTTCTCCGTTTCCGTTTTGGACTCGTAGGGCGAATTGGCAAACATCGTATCAATGGTCTTGGCTACGCGAACGGCATCATCCGGGCTATTGAGCTTCACCGTGTACCAGCCAACCAGGCCTTTACCATACTGGCGACGCTCGTCGAGGTATTTGTATTGAAACCAGAATTGGGTCAGATCGTCGTTATCTCGCGAGCCTCTGTAGATTCCCCGAATATTGAACTCCCAGTTGCCGGGATAAATCGCGCCCTTGATCGGTATGCGATCGCCCACCTTCCAACCAAACCGTTTTGCGATTCCCGCTCCTGCAATTGCGCCTTCGCGATCTTCCAGGAATGCCTTCCATTCGGCATCGGAGATCACAAACTCGGGAAACACCACTCGTTGATTCTCGGGATCTATCGCGAATTGCGGGAAAAAGTTTTTCTCGTCTTGATACACACCGCCAAACCAGTTGTCGTAGGTGATGGCCTTCACGCCAGGAATTCGAAGTATCTGGTCGCGGTACGAATAGGGGAGCGGCTGAATAATTGAGACCTTGTTGATCACATCGAGCCGGTCCACACCCGCAACATCCACTCCCTGGCTGAACGCACCACGAATGACGACAAGGATGCCAAAAAGAAACATGGCCACGGCGAATGAGCCGATCGTGAGCGTGGTCCTCAGCTTTTTTCGAAAGAGATTGGCAATAATCAGCGGCGCAAATTTCATGACAGGCTCCCGGCAGCGGCTGCTACACCCTCTACAAGCACGCCCTTATTGAGGTGCAATGTTGCCTGAGCACGTTCCGCTGCCATCGGATCGTGCGTCACCATCAGGATCGTCTTGGCATACTCGTTGGAAAGGCGGGTGAGGATATTTAGGATGTCGTCTGCGCTCTTGCGGTCCAAGTCGCCGGTTGGCTCGTCACATAGCAGAAATGTGGGATCTGCGACGATAGCTCGTGCGATGGCCACGCGCTGTTCCTGGCCGCCAGAAAGCTGTCGCGGGTAGTGGTTCATGCGATCCGCAAGCGCCACTACTCCGAGCGCGGTTTCCACGTGCTTGCGGCGCTCGGACTTCGAGAGCTTGGTCAGCAGCAGCGGCAATTCCACATTCTGAAACGCCGTGAGCACCGGAATCAGGTTGTACATCTGAAAAATGAATCCAACGTGGCGCGCCCGCCATTCGGTCAATTTGTTGCCTGACATGTGCGTGATCTCGTCACCGTCAACAACAATTTTCCCGCGCGAAGGCACGTCCAGCCCGCCGAGCAAATTCAGCAGCGTCGTTTTTCCAGAGCCGCTCGGTCCCATGAAAGCGACGAACTCGCCCTTGCCCACGTCGAGGTTGAGTCCTTGTAGGACGTGGATTTCTTCACCGCCACGCCGATAGGTTTTGTCAAGTCCGCGAATCTGAATCAAACTATTTGAAAGCTCTCTGCCGTCCACTCGAACCATCTCTCGGGCTCCTATTTCTTGATTTCGATTGCCTCGCCGTCGCGCAAATTGGGCGGCCCTTTCACCACCACCGTATCGCCGGCGCTGATGCCTGCGAAGATTTCTGAGTCACTGCCGCGAGTGCCGCCGACGGTCACCGCGCGGCGCTCCAGGCGGCCTTCCTTCACGGTAAAAACAATTTTCTTGCCGTTCTCGTCGCGCACAGCGTCCTGCGGAATCAAAGCCGCGGGCGCTGCTGCGCCGCTCTTTTGCTCCGGCTCGTCCCCGAGGAACGAAACTTTGACTCCCATGTCCGGCAGAATGCGCGGATCAAGTTTCAGAAAAGAGATCCGTACTTTCACCGTAGCCTTCTGCCGGTCAGCCGTGGGAATCACCGTACGCACCCGCGAAGGGATTTGCCAATCAGGATAAGCATCCAGGACCGCGGTGACAGGTTGCCCCGGCAAGACGCGCGCGATATAGGCCTCGTTCACGTCTACTTCGATTTCATTCGAATTCATATCGACTATCGTCGCAATTCCCGTGCGCGTAAACCCGCCGCCCGCGGAAATCGGCGAGACCATTTCCCCCACTTGCGCGTCCTTCGAAACCACGATGCCGTCAAACGGCGCGCGAATCACGCAATTGTCCACCGCTTGTTGGGCCTCACGTATGCGAGCCTCCGATCCCGCCACTTGCTGTTTCGCGAGCGCTATCTTCGCTCGCAAGCTGTCTGCGGCGGTGCGGGCATTGTCGAGAGTCTCCTGGCTCTGCACTCCCGCCGCTTGCAGTTCTCGCGCGCGTCGCAACAGAATTTCTGCGTTCTTCAGCTGCACTTCGAAATCCGCAATCGCCGCTTGGGCCGTGTCGCGGTCCGCCTTCGCAGAATCAAGCGCGCGGCGCACGTCGGAATCATCCAGCGTCGCGAGCACATAGCCCTCGTGAACGTGCATGCCTTCATCAAAGTTCACGGCAGTCACGCGGCCGGTGATTTTCGCGGCGATCGTGGCGCGGCGCCGGGGAGTCACGTACCCGCTCGCATTCAACAGGGCAGCGCGCCCGCTCCCCGCTTTTTGCGCGACTGCGACTTCCACGACCGGCTTTTGGTTCCGAAATGCGAGCACGCCTCCGGCAACAATCACAATTACGCCAATCAGCGCCGCGATGACGCCGAAGATTTTGCCCGCCCGGCCGCCCTTGCGCTGGCCTTCGCTGATGCGCAGCGAGCCCAGGTCAGCGTTCGGTGGATTTGGCGACGTCGCCATCAACGCACACACTCCCGGTCAGTTTGATTTGAAGAATCGGTGACTAAATTCGGGAAGGGTACTCCAGACGCGCACTGCATCACCCTACCGCGAATATAATATTGTAACTTGGGTTGACTGTTTTTAGGTGAGACACAAAAGACGAACGCCCGGGCTTTGACATCTGCCCGGGCGCTCAAGAATCCCCTCAGGCGTCTTCGCTCGTCCGAGACCGCCTGATCACGATTTCACGACAGCGACGGCGCTTGCGTTACTGCGTTGCCGTCTTCACGGCGTCACCCACCTGAAAACCCTTGCCGACGACAGCCTCGCACACCGCAGACCCGTCATCCACATCGGTGACTTTAACCACACCAACAGGATTAGCCAGGCGGCGGATCACTTTACCAGTTGCCGGATCCTTGATTTCCTTCGTGACGCGTTCCACGCTGAGTTGGTCGCCCACTTTCAGGCCGGCCTTGCTGCCGACGTTGAGGACAATTTGCCCCCCTTCCACCGCTGCCACCAGGCCCTGAACGGAAATAGTGCGTGTCTGCAGCTTGGAGTTGTCTGCGATTACACCGGCGCTCAATTGCTTGACGGCGTTGTTCACCGCTTCGCCGATAATCGTTTCAGCAAAGTCGGCACTGCCGAAATCGACAGCTCCCGCGCCAAATCCGTGCCAGTTGCTCCCGCCACCCGTCAGCGATGTGCTCTCACGCGAGGATTCGCCTTTCCCTTCGGCCACGCCGAGAATCTCCGCCGTATCGATGTCAACGATTCGCGCGTCAATCGAGACGATGGCCTTGCTCTTTTTGTGGGAGAAACCTCCGATGCCGAATCCCCCAAAACCGCCACCGCCACCGCCCACGTTTGTGTTTTTCGTGTCGTTGCCGAATTGCGTGATGCTGCCGACGATGATGGCGTCCACACCCAGCAGTTTCCCGAGCCGCGCCGCAGAATTGGGGTTGGCACGGTCGCTATTCGAGAAATTCTGTTCCTGCATGATTTTGTCCATCGCTTTCCGCTCAATGATGGAATAGGTGCCGTCCTGGACCAAGTGTTTCACCAGGAGGTCCGAGATTCCTTTGCCGAGGTCAACATTCGCTCCCAGGACTTGTGAAGACGCAGCGGTAACAGTCGCATAGTCGAAGTCAAATACAGCGAGGCGCTTCTTGCGTCCTTGAGTTTGTTGCGGAGTGCCGGACGGACGAGCACCGAATGCGGGTTGCAACTGCATCAGCGCTTCGGGCGAAAGCAATACCCAGAGGAACAGTACGAACCAAACGAATTTCTTCATCATTGGTCTCCTGCTCAAAAATTGTGACTGAAGATGCTTGCTACCCGCGCGCTGGACCCGAATTTTACTGGTCGGCGCTCGTAAGTGTCAACATGAGTCTGGGCGCACAAATCCAGCCCATTACGCCTCGCCACTCCTCAGTTTCCACCAAGATCAAGCGCAGCGGCGGTCAGTCGCGCTCCCCGGTCAGCGTCCGAGAAACTTCTCAAGCTTTTCCACTTCGGCTTCTGCCAGCCGCAAATATTTTCTTGCTCTCTCCACGTCTTGCGCTTGCACCGCAGCCTGTGCCTTGTTGAGGTAATTCGTCATGCTCGCACGGGCTTCTACCATGTCGCCGCGAAGGCCCAGTCCCTGGGAGCTCTGTTGCTGCTGCAAGTTATCAAGGCTCGCGTTCAAAGATGCTTCCCGGCTCCCGAGCTGGTCTAATTGCTGCTCCACTTCAGCGACTTCAGCGGGATCGGGCCCAGGGGGCGGCGCTGGCGCGTTGGCAGCAGCGTCATGTTTGTCCTGCTTTCCGGAGGCCTTGCTCCTGACGTCCGGCAGCTTCGCATCCGCAACCGGCTTGGCCGGAGTCGTTTTGGACGCAGCATCAGCTTGTGGTGGCGGAGCAGTCGAACTCTTGGACTGGGAGGAAGTATCCTGGTTGGCCCGTGCTCCAAACCAATGTGGGACGGAGAAGCCGGCCGCGACGAGAGCGATCAGAACAATCATCGCACCCAGCGTGATATAGAGGCCGCGATGCCCGCTGCTCGTTTGAGGCGGAGGCATTTGAGCGGCTTGGGCCGCAGGCGAGGCCTGCGATTGCGAGACCGTAGAAGCCGGCGAGGCACCCGCAACGGTCGCAGGGACCGCAGGAGCTGCGCGGCGAACCGTTCCGGCTCCAGCAGCAGCCGCGATTGTGCCCGGGCGGGCCGCCGCTGGTACCGCCAATCCCAGCTCTCCCGCGACGCTGTGTAGGGCGTTGCTGAAAGCGTCGGCCGATTGGAAGCGCTGAGCAGGCTCCTTCTCCATGGCCATGACGATGATTCTGCTCACCGCCACCGGGAGATCCGGCTTCAGTTCCACCGGCTGTCGCGGGATTTCCTTCAGGTGGGCCTGCATGATGGCGAAGTTGCTGTCAGCTTTGAACGGCCTTTGACCGGTGACCATTTCGTACAAGGACACACCGACAGAGTAGAGGTCTGAGCGTGCATCGATCGCTTCGCACTTCACCTGTTCGGGAGACATGTAGGCGAGAGAGCCGAGCGTCATGCCGGTGATGGTCAAGCCCAGGTCGGGGCCGGATCGCGCGATGCCGAAATCCATCAGCTTCACCACGCCTTCCGGCGTCAGCATCATGTTGGAAGGTTTGATGTCGCGGTGGATAATCTGGCGCTCGTGCGCATAGCTGAGCGCGGCGAGCACCTGGTCAATGTAATTCAGGGCTTCGGCGCAGGGAATCGGCCCGCGCTCGACGCGCGAGCCCAGCGTTGTGCCCTCGACATACTCCATAATCATGATGAGTTGATTGTCGATGGTCAGCGCTGTGCGCAGCCCTGCGATGTTTGGGTGACTGAGGCCTGCCAGTACCTTGATCTCGCGCAGGAAGCGTTCGACCAGATCTTTCTGGTCGGTCAGGTTCGGCAGGAGCACCTTCATGGCCTCGATGCGGTCCGAGAGAACGTTGCGCACTTTGTAAACTTTGCCCATGCCTCCGGCGCCCAGGACTCCGAGGATTTCGTAGTCACCCTTTCGCGTGCCGATTAGTTCTTCGCTCATTTTTTCATTCTCCTGCCGCGCGCTGTTTGGTTGCAGTGGGATACTTCTCTGGCAATAAGTAGTGGATGGTGCGCTGCGATGACCTGGTCACTTTGTTGCACGAAATGCACTCCAGAACAGTTTTTGCTTGCGGAAATATTGCACGTATCGCGGCGACAATGCAAGGAATCAGAGTGAATGGAATGGGAGAGAGCATCGGCTCTCGTTAACGGGCGACTTGATCGGGGAGACGGGAAACTGGAGCTTTGATTCACTGGAACAGCCTTGAATTTTTCGCGATTAGAGCCTGGCGCCGTCGTTTGTTTTGAGCGAATTACAGGGGATTTTAATCTCAGATTCGCGATTAGATTCTGCGGGTTGGGAGGTCTAAGGTGGACGCTGGACTCAACTTCGCGAACTGGGGCTGATTCACCAGGGAGGAGCAGGGAAACGGAGCAAATGTGAAAGGAACAAAGCCGGTTTGTGTTGCGGTTAGAAATTGTTAAAGCCCCTTGATTCCAATCCGTTAGCTCGATTTCTGAATTCGGGTGTGTTGCGATTAGCTTTTTCTTCGCCTGGGCAGGAAAACGGCTGTCGAAGGGATAAAGTGGGCCTCCCACAGGACTCGCCGTGCTTGACATACGACAAACCTCCGCATTTAACATGGCACGAACGGCAGAGAAATTCCACTGGCCGAGAGTACAGTTTTTGAGCAAACCGATGGCATGTCCATGGTGGCACCGGCGCAACAGCGGCCAAGAAGGTACAGGGCGCGCACTCACGCAAAAGGCAGGGCCGCCCGACCCATTTAGCAAATGCCCCCAAAGAAAGATAATCTAGGTGTCGATCTTGGCGCCCTTCGTTCGACGTCGAAGTAGAGGTCAGGGCCATGCGGCCGAATTAGTCCGGAGCCCAGCTCTTACCTCAAATTCAAAAGGAGACATACCAATGCGATTCATGGTGATGGTCAAAGCCACCAAGGATTCAGAGGCGGGAGTTCTCCCCGACGAGAAGACCCTCGCCGAAATGGGGAAATTCAACGAGGAGTTAGTGAAAGCTGGCGCGCTGCTGGCAGCCGAGGGGCTCCAGGCGAGCTCCAAGGGCGCGCGAGTCCGGTACGCCAACGGGAAGACCAAGGTGACCGACGGACCCTTCGCCGAGGCGAAGGAGTTGGTGGCCGGCTTCTGGCTGATCCAGACGAAATCGATGGACGAAGCTGTTGAATGGGCGCGGCGCGTCCCCTTCCGGGAAGGCGACGTCGAGATCCGCCCGCTCTTCGAATTGGCGGACTTCCCGGTGGACCCCACGGAAAAGCCCGACGGATGGCGGGAAAAGGAGGAGCAGTTCCGCGCCGTACCGCCCGCCCGGAAACCGGGAACGATCCGGTTCATGGGCCTGCTGAAGGCCGACAGGGATACGGAGACGGGCGTCCTCCCGGACGAAAAGTTCCTTGCGGCCATGGGTGCGTTTTTCGAGGAAGGGACGAAGTCGGGGGTGATCCTCGCGGGCGAGGGGCTGCATCCGAGCTCGAAGGGGGCGCGGGTGCGGTACTCGGGAAACAAGCGCACGGTGATCGACGGGCCCTTCGCGGAAGCAAAGGAGCTGATCGCCGGGTACGCGATCATCCAAGTGAACTCGAGGGATGAAGCGATCGAGTGGACCAAGCAATTTGTGACGGTTGACGCCCCGGGGCGCCTTGGCGCGGAGAGCGATTGCGAAATTCGCCAGATCTTCGAGATGGAGGACTTCCCGGTGAGCGCACACGAGAAGGCCGACGGGTGGCGGCAGAAGGAAGAACGCTTGCGCGCTCAGGCGGCCGCCAAGAAGCCGTAGTCGCGGAGCGCCTCCGCCCTGCACCATGCGGTACAGGGCTCCGCCTTGCGCCAGCCGAGAAAAAGTTGCCAAACCTGTCGATCTTGCGGCCTCTCGTTCGATGTGTAAGTAGAGGCGAAGAAAGCGCTTCGGGAGGCGGTTATGGCAAGGCGGCACACACTCATTCAAAATTTCAAGTCAATCGCGGGAGCGGCCCTCATCGGACTTGGGGTTTTCATTCTGTCTAGGAATCTGGTCGAGGCCGCGGCCCTGTTGAGCGACCACCTCGGCATTACTGGTGAGGAGGGGGAGACGCTGGGTGTAGTGGCCACTTTCGGTCTGGCGGCTTCGCAGCTCTTGCAGAGCTATCTCTTCGATCGCCAGGAATTTTTGCAGGGTCTCTACCAGATATTGATGTCATTCTCACCGCTGCTCCTGGTCATCGCCGGAAGGGAATTGTTGCGGGATGGCTGCACGGACGAAGCCAAAGAACTTCCAA
>Ga0307475_10001201_pt1 | contig 15488 bp, 11 predicted proteins | sample atmos_gasesECM1C_FD_203317 | JGI IMG/M metagenome (GOLD analysis project Ga0307475, IMG submission 203317) | Hardwood forest soil microbial communities from Morgan-Monroe State Forest, Indiana, United States - atmos_gasesECM1C_515 | ecosystem: Environmental > Terrestrial > Soil > Temperate... | reverse complement strand
TCACGGCCGCGACCGCTTCTTCTTCTTTGTCGGCTATCAAGGCCAGAAGCAGACGCAAAATCAATCCACCAATGCCATACAAACGTTCACCCCGCAGCAAATCACTGGCGACTTCTCCAACGGCGGGGCTCCCGGCAATTGTCCCAATGCTGACGCCAACGTCGCTTCGTTCCTGCAGGCCAACCCTTTCTTTCAGGCTAATGCGGCCAAAGCAGCCTGCGCGATCATCGACCCCACCAGGATCAACGGTGTCGCGCAAAAGTATATCGCCGCAGGCTTGATCCCTACGGCCCCCGGCGGTTTGCTGAATTCCCGTTCGGTCAACACCAACGACGACAACGAGCTAACCATGCGCTTCGATCTCAACGTCACCCAGAAGGACCGCGTATCCGTTACGTTGGGCGGCAACCGCAATCCGACTCTGAACGGCTCGGGCGCTTCGGGCATCGGTTTCACAACTGTGCCGGGATATCCGCTCACCACCATCAACCACAATTATTTCTCGAACTTCGCGTATACCCACACGTTCTCGAATGACTTGCTAAACGAATTCCGCGTCACTGTCCAGCGTTCGAATCAACTGTCGGCGAAACCTGCAACGACAATTCCGACGCACAATGCCGTCGGCGAAGTCGGTATTACACCTGACCTGGAATTGGGAGCGGCAGCTCTCGCCTTCAATGATGAGGGCACCTACTACGGCTTCAGCATTCAGGGCCCCAGCACCCTCATCAGCAACACCTTTTATTATGGAGACGTTGTGTCCTGGACTCACGGCCGCCATAACTGGAAGTTCGGCGGCAATTTCTCCGCCTACCAGTTCAACACTGCTTTCGATTTTATCGGGAACGGACTCTTCCAGTTCCAGGGCGCCGGCGGCGTCGGCTCAGGCACCGACTTCGCTGATTTTCTCTTGGGCATCCCTACTTTCTATTCACAGTCCCCCAACGCCCCCACCAACGCGCGTAGCAAGTTTTACGCCGGCTTCGCCCAGGACGAATGGCGAGTGAACAAGAACCTAGTGCTTACCCTCGGCGTGCGCTACGAATACAGCACTCCTAAACTGGACACCGCGGGCCGCACCTTCAGCGTCATTCCCGGTCTCCAGTCCACCGTATTTCCCAACGCTCCCAGCGGCTTGGTATTTCCCGGCGACAAGGGCGCGCCGCGCGGTGTCAATTTCCCCGACAGAAATAACTGGGCGCCTCGTTTCGGTTTTGCCTGGGATCCCAAGGGTGACTCGAAAACCAGCATTCGCGGCGGTTTCGGCATCTTCTACGACATCCTCAAAGCCGAGGACAATTTCCAGGACAATGGCCAACCGCCGTTCTTCGCCGGCGCCAATCTCTTCTTCAATCCGATTCCCGGCAATCCCTCCGCTGACGTGCCCTTTCTCGCGCAGCCCTTTCCCAATGCCGGGAACGCCATTCCCAATCCTTTTCCTTCGAAGCCGGTCGACCACAACATAAACTTTGCCGCTGCCGGTATTCTCCCCTTCGGCGGAACCTCCATCTTCTTGGACGACCCGCGTCTCCGTACTCCCTACACCTATCAATATAACTTGAGCGTCCAGCGAGAAGTCGCCCGCAACACCACCGTCCAGATCGGCTACCTCGGCAGCAGCTCGCACGGATTAACCGCGCTGGTCGATAGCAATCCCTTCATCTTGGGCACCGCCAACCGCGTGCTCAACTTGCTCCCCGGAAACAGCACCTGCACCGCCTCCACCGGCCAGTGCTCCTTCACCGGCCTGCCAACTTTCAAAAACGTGTCCAAGGCTTCGTACAACGGACTGACCGTGTCCGCCACGCGCCAGCTCACGGATACTCAATTTATCGGGCGCACCTACTTCACATTTGGCTACACGTATGCCCATTCGATCGACAACGTTTCTGGCTTCCGCGCTCGCAACAGCCAGGTTCCGACGTACAATCCCGATCTCTTCCGCGCCTCCTCCGATTTTGATGTGCGCAATCGCATCACCTTCAGCGGCGGCTGGGATCTCCCATTCGACCATGCCTGGGCTTCTGGACCGAAGCGCCTCACGCAAGGCTGGAGCCTCTATCCCATCGTCTCTTGGCGCACTGGCTTTCCCCTCGACGTTTTCGGACAGGTGGACAACAGCGGCGGCTTCACCAATCCAACCGTTACGGGAGCCGGCGATATCAATCCTCACGCCAATCTAACCGGCCAGCCGGCCACTGTCTTCGACCCCCACCAGGTCCAGACCATCAATGGAAACACTGGCAATTTCTATTTCAATCCGCTGGCCTTCTCCAACTCACAGGTTGGCAGCACCGCGGATCCTTGCCCTGCGCCTTCATCCTCGTGCTTTCCGTCGACCGCTCAAGTAGTGGCTAACCCTGCTCTTCGCACCTACGGCACCGTGCCGCGTAACTTCCTTCGCGGTCCCGGACGCACCAACGTCGATATGACCGTTGCCAAGGTCACCGCCATCACCGAGCGGTTAAAGCTCGAAATCCGCGCCGATGCCTTCAATCTCTTCAATCACGCGGAATTCGCCAATCCCAGCACCAACATCACCTCGGTCAACTTCGGCCGCATCACCACTACCGGCGATCCCGGCCCACCAATCGACCACCACGAGCGCATCCTCCAACTAGCCGCCCGCTTCACGTTCTGACCGCGAGCTAAGGCGAGGCAAGTGTGTGTGCGGCGAGTTCATCGCGCCACCTTGCCTCGTCGCCGTGGAAACGCGAGGCCCCCAAACGATCCGGGCCTCGCCAACCGCCGCCTACTCGCCGTTCACGTAATCTCGGCGTTGGCGATGCGCAAAAGGACATTCGCAGCCTGATTCTTTAGGCATCGAACCTTAAGGCCCGACACAGTCAAAAAGGGTTAAACTTACTGACCAGGGTAAACGATTTGGGAGTTTTCATCGCACTCCTCCGTGGGATCAACGTCGGCGGATCAGGACTTCTGCCGATGAAGGAACTCGTCGCCTTATGCTCAGGCTTGGGCTTTCAAGCGGTTCGTACCTACATCCAGAGCGGCAATGTCATCTTGGAAAGCAAACTCTCCGAAGACGAGGTCCGAGCCTGCATGGAGAAGACCCTTACCGCAAAAGTGGGAAAGAAAATTGACGTGATGGTGCGCACGCCTGCGGAGATGCTTGCGGTCCTCAAGGCCAATCCCTTCCGAAATAAAGAGCCGGCCAAGGTCGCAGTGGCTTTCCTCAGTCAACCTCCGCCAGACGATCTCGCGAAGAAGGTGGTCGCACCGGGCGGCGAGAAGGTTAAGCCCGGCCAGCGTGAAGTCTACGTCTATTACCCCGATGGGATGGGACGCTCAAAGCTGAAGCTTCCATTGAACGGCGCGGCAGCAACCGTCCGCAACATAAATACCGTGTCCAAGCTAGTCGCCCTCACAGAGGGTTGAGCCGCAGTTCCCGCCCCGGGAGCTAAAGCGACTCTGCGCTTTGCAAGCTCTTGTACCCATCCCAAAGCTCCTCCACTTCCATGAAGTTCAGGATGCGGCCAAAGTTTCAGGATGCGATCGCGCGCGATTCTTTAGGGGGACAGGTGTCGTGCTCAGTTTGTGAGGAGGCAGGACACCTGCCCTTCAGCGAGAGGTCGGTCTCGCCGTTTGTCATCATGCTAAGGCGGAGCGCTGGAGAAGGGAATCCAGCGTAAAGGGTAAGGTTAAATCCCCCTGGGCGTTCTGCGGAGTTCGCTGTATGTACTCAAGCGTAAGAAAAACTCGCCTCCCAAACCGGAAATTCCCGAAGGCCACAGAATACAATGCGACCATTGCGCCAAGACCTCTATCTATTGGGCTATAGGCCTTGGATTTGGGGTATCGCGCAGATTAACTAAATTTCTTCGACGCTTCGACCGACCGCAGGAAAGAAGCGCTGCTTGTGAAGAAAAGCGTCTACCGCCTTCGGCAGCATCTCCACAATTTTATCCTTCAATAGGAACCCGTCTCCGACCGACCTCGCCTCTTCCAAGATTTCATTCGTATCATGGATCGAAAAAAGTAGGATGAAAATGTCAGGCTCGTGCTGTCTGATCTGTCTCGCGGCATCGAAGCCAGACAGCACAGGCAAACGCACATCCAGCAGAACCACATCCGGCTTCCATTCAATTGCTTTGTCCACAGCTTTCCTTCCGTCTGCGGCCTCCGCGCACTCTATGTCACCCCGGGCCTGCAGGACCCTGATGACACCTCTTCTTATGACTTCGTGGTCGTCAGCTATTAAGATTCGCAAGAATCCCCCATTGATGCCCCTCCCGGTGGACTACTACATTACTGATGGGTGTTCAGAGAGCAGAAAAATATAGGGCTTATGTCACCGCTTCGCCGTAAAGGTTTCTCTCCCTCGCCGCGCGGGAATTCGGATGAGAGGACCATTGCCAGGGGGGACAGGTGACGTGCTTAGTTTGCGAGGAGACACGGCATCTGCTCATCGGCGAGAGACAGTCTCGCTACTTGGGAAAAACGCTAGGTGAAACGGAAATCCGCTTTTTCGGTCCCCTGTAGCGGCGAGTTTATCTCGCCATCTTCGCGCAGGGTGCCCCACCCTTGATTTATAAGGGTGGGTCTTCTCTCCCACTCTTTGCGCTAAGCTTTTCTCACAGCATAGACGCTCGGTATTTTTATTGTTAGCGTGATGACAGTTAATAGAAGGCTGTGGTAGGCTCTGCCCGTTTCTTATCTAACTGGGAATTTTTAATTTGGGAATCACCGGAATTTACGCGCACTTCTTTCTGTTCAGGTGTACCGCGTGTCAGGGTTATCTGGCATCTCTATGCTCCAGCTCGCAAAGCAACTTAGAGCCCGCGGATAGTCACATTTTCAATCTTCGCTGCGAATGCGGTTGGACCGGCGAACTCCCCGGTTTCGTGGCCATGCGTCATTGGGTCGAGTTGGGGGAATTTGTCGACCTTGCGGGTGTACCGCGGTGCTTGCTGGATTATGCGGCGTAACTGTACGTAAGATCACAACTCCGCACTCGCGTTTCCTGCTTGCAAATTGGACAATGCCAGCTTTCCCCGCCCACAGGTAGCACGGGCTTCTTTGCCTTCGGAGCGGCTAAATCAAGAGTGGAAAGGTCAATCTTCCTGAAGGGAGAACAACAGTCACACTCCGGACAATAAGCGACCCATTTAGGCATAGATTCCCGGCTAATGCGGCGGAGATGGCTCGTTAGCTGATCCGAGTAGTGAACGCACGCACGCAACCAGCTTGGCCATCCCGCTCGTCTTGTCGATGACGGCTTTGACGCTAACAGCCGATGCCAATGCGCTCCCCAGCACATTCTGATATAGCGTCAATAAAACAATCGGAACCTCTGGCATGGTCGTGCTGAGAATGGTTGCCGCCTCTGCTCCATTCAACCGCGGCATTGCCAGGTCCAACACGATCAAGTCGGGTTTCAACTTTTTGGCCTGCTCGATGGCTTCCATCCCATCAGCCGCTTCCCCGCACACTTCAAATCCTGCATGCTCCAAAAAAATCCGAATCACGTCTCGAACGGAGTCGCCATCATCTATCACTAATATTCTGTGTTTGCGGACAGAATCAGTAACCGCGGACGGCATACCTTCGGCGTTTTGCTGTTGCGCCATTAACCATAACTGTATGGCGTTCGTCCATTCAAAAACATACGGCAAACGCTTTAGCCCACAGGGGCAGCCCTATTTCACTTTGTATTTCGGATTCGCTTCGTCTTTGCGGCGAGCGCCTACCAACAAGGCAATTTCGGCAACCAGAAACCCGGCTCCAACAATCCCGGCCAAATTGTTATCTCGGGCCGGACGCCGGGACGGCAGAGAAATTTCGGCTATGCGGTCGCACCACACTTCATGCACTACAATTTTTATGCACTACAATTTTTGCCGAGCACATCAAACGTCGCCTATAACTCCTGCGATCATATAGCCGCTGTGGCGCGTCCTTGTCTCTTTCAGGAGCGGATAAGAGCAAGAGGTAAATCGGGAGGACCAGTGGCACAACCTGGTGTCTATCTGCGGATGCGCCGCGTGGATCGCTTCGTTCCGTTATGGGAATTTACTTGACGCATCGCCGCAATCCCTTCAATCCACAGCCTTTAATTTATAACTTGACAAATAGTAACGGATTCGGTATGCTCTATTTTCAAAAGCGGAGGAGGACCGCGGAACCGAGGTCCCTTTGTCCGTCTGTTTCCATCGCCTCCCCGTTTCTCCCCAGCATAGTCCGTATTTGCAGCCCTCCGATTCTTCCCATCCGGCGCGCGACGTAAGTCACGCCATCTCATACTATTGCAGGCTCTTTGTCACTCTTGGCGCTCTTTTTCGCACCCGCTTCGTTTGTTTTCAACAGCTTGCGGACACTTTCTGCAAAACACCCGGGGGTAGGTACCTCTGCAATAGCTCAGCGCACTCTGCGTCTCAGCGTTATCCTTACTGCTTGTCGTTCCCCTTCTGCAGTCGATCCCAGCCTCTATCTACTTTAGAATGAACACTTGCAAAAGTGTATCAAAACAAAGGACTTTAACTACGTTTAGAATGAACACTTGTGAGAAACCCGGGGGGAGGGGGGTAGTGCGGTTAGCCAGCTTAAACGAGCACGCGGCGCTCCGGAGCGCGGACGGCCGCCGAGCGAAAACGAACCATGTTTCAAAAGACATGTTTCAAAAGAGAAGAGCACAGCGGATTCAACGGCTTTCAACAGGAAGCACAAACTTCAGCGCGGTATGCGTCGGCGAAAAGCCTACAACTTTTATGTCTTTCAGCCCGCATTTGCGGCCACCGGCCAGGACATCATTTTCGGTAATTTGCTTTTGCCCCTTGGGGTACACGATCCACAGTGCTGCTTTACCTTTCAGGTTCTGCGCCAGTTTGCCTACCTGCGCCAGATGCTTGGAGGTATCAGCCGAAAAGAAAATCCACTCGGCATCCGGCGCAGATTTGCCAATCGTCACATTCTTCGTGACCGAGCGCACCTCGCCGAGAAAGTCAGCAGCAAAGTTGCCGATCAAGCAGACCGCCGCATTCGGCTTGATGCCTAATTTTTCCACCCGTGTCTTGGGATGCAGAATCTTTTCGCACCACTTCGCGGCGTTAGCGCCCAGCTCAAATATCGCCGGCCCCTCCGCAGTCTCCAGGCGAAGCTGCCCATCGGCAGCGCTCGCGGACTTCAATTCGGCGAACGGCAGCTTCAGGCGCAAAGCGCCATCTTCGCTACGGAAAATCACTTCGGAAGTTTCCAGCAGGGCCTTGCCTCGCGCCCTCTGCCTCCCAAACTTAACAACGCAAACAGCTTCATTCCCCACAAAATCTCCAATGGCCCGCAAGATCTCCAGCGCGCCAAATGTAAATTCTAGCGCCGCCGCTGTTTCCCGCGGACTCTACGATAGTAAGCTAGTTGGTTCGATGGCAAGTCCCGCAACCACCACACCTCGCGTCGACTGGAAACTCATCTGGGCCCAACGCGGCTTCCGCTACTTCTTTGTGGCCATGTTCGTCTCGCTGTTCGGCAGCGGGATGAACTTCGTGGGCGTGAGCTGGTACATCCTCGCCGCCACCCATTCCACGGTAAAGGTGAGCCTGCAAGTCATCGTCGTAACGCTGCCCGGATTGCTCGTGCCGTTTCTGGGCGGGGTGCTGATCGACCGGCTGGATCGGCGCTATCTCGGCGTGATGCTGGACTTGGCGCGCGGAATCGCTGTCTTGGCCACCGCATTTATCGCCTGGCACGGGCACCTGGAACTCTGGCATCTGTACGCCATGACGCTGATCACAGGAATGGGCTCGGCGATGTATTGGGCGACGGTGAACGCTTTGGTGCAGGAAGTGATTCCGAAGAGCCAGTTCACCGGAGCAAACGCCGCGGTGCTGGTGGGCGTGCAGAGCGGCATGCTCGTTGCCGGTTCGCTGGTTGGCTTTCTCTATGACAGCATTGGAATCGGCGGAATTTTAGCGATTGATGGCGCGACGTATTTCGTGTCTGCGTTCTGCCTGTATCAGGTGCGGCGCGGCTACGTCTCTCCGCGCGAGCATCTGCGCTACCCGCGCGTGTATTCAGAGAATACGGAAGCCACTGCGGAGGCGTTGGAAACCGGAGAGAATCCAGAAGTGGCGGAGGCGGGGCTTTCGCTGGCCATGTACGCGGACCTGAAGGAAGGTTTTGCGTACCTGAAGCAGCAGCCGCTGGTGCGTGCGCTAGGAATCACGCATGCGACGGTAATGGCTGGGGTGGTGAGCGCCAACGTTGTGCTGGTCGCTCTGGCCAATGACATTTTGCATGCGGGTGCGCGCGGGTTGGGCTTCTTGGAAGCAGGCTGGGCCCTGGGCGCAATTTTGGGCGGATTCATCACCAGCCAACTTCCTGGAAAACTGCGCATGGTTTTGTACGTTGCGGCCATTGCGGTGCTATCTGCGGGGCACATGGTCACCCCGTTTGTCGCCATTCTCGCGGCCGCGGTGCTGCTGCAATTTATTTTTGGATTCTGCCGGGCGCTCGGCGGCATTGTGGGGCAGTCTTCGCTGATGAGCATTGTGCCGCGACATTTTATGGGGCGGACGCAATCGGCGATGGCGATAATCGGCACGGTCATTCAGCTGATTATGAGTTTCGCGCTGGGAGTGGTTGCCGAGCGCGCCGGGATCATTACCGGTTACGCGCTGTTGGCGCTGCTCTACGCAGGCGCGACATTTTCCGCGCTGCGCGCCCGGCAGCTCACTCGCGCGGTGTCTTGAGATGCGGGTCTTGCAGTAAAGCGATTCAGGGTTTTGCGTTTGGGGAGAAGAAGCCGATGGGCAGGTCGCGGGCGGTGCGCAATCCCGCCGGAGCATCCAAAATCACCGGAATGGAATTGACCACCACGGATGCGGTGGCAATGTCGCCTGGCGAGCCGCCGGGAATCACGAGACGAATGTTGGGATGGCCACTCAATTCAATGGTGTCCGCCGGTTCCTTCGCTCCGACGTACATCTGCAGCTCGAGATAGACCAATTCCTTGCCGGCGGCTAATCCGCGAGCGATTTGGTGAACGCCGGCGGCCTGGCCCGATTCCACGGTCAGGAATTCAGTTTGCACGCGTTCGCGAGCCAGCACCGGCTCGATTGTTTCGGCGATCTGATCGACGGGAAGATTGAGGCTGTCTGCCACCATGGCTACCGACTCCGGTAATCCGACGTGCTTGATGACTCCTGCGGTCACCTGGCTGCGAAATTCATCGACGCTCATGCCCGCGCCGATTTTCTTTTGCAGCGGCAAGCGGCGTGTGGAGGCGTCGACGATGCGCAGTCCTTTTACGTGTTCGATACGCTGCGAGACGGCAGCAAGAGTGACGACTATTTTGTCCAGCACAAAGCCGGGATTTACGCCGGTTCCGACCAAGGCCACGCCCCAATCCTTGGCCTCAGCATCGAGCTTCGCGGCAAGATCTGGATAGGTGCGGAAGGGATAGGAAAGTTCCTCGCATGTCGAGACCACACAAGATTCGGCTTTAAGGCAGGCCAGTAATTGGTCCATTACCTTCGGAAGCGAAGACGAAGTGGAGTGAACGACAACGTCGACAGCTTGTTCGAGAACATCGTTGGCATCGGCGGAAATCTTTACACCCCAGGGTGCGTCGCTTGCGCCGACTATTTCGCCTAAATCGCGGCCGACTTTTGCGGGATCGGTATCGATGGCGCCGCAAATTTCTATGGCTTGTTTTTCCCGCATCAGACGGGCGATGGATGCACCAATCGGGCCGACACCATATTGGATGGCGCGAATCTTCTTCTTCAAAGGTTTCTCCGTATTCTGCTTGCAATAGGCGAGACGTCACGCCTTTTTGGCGGCAAAAGAAAACCTAACGATAAAGGAAATCCTAACGCTAGGCAACGCAAAACGCCGCCGATGACCGCCGGTATGGGCGAGGTATGCGGAGCTAAATCACAAATTTCTAAACGTGATCGGTCTACAGCGGGATTCTCGCCTCGACGAGGGTGCCTGGTTCGGCACGCAAGACGCGGAACTCGCCACCAAGTTGACGAATTCGTTCTCGCATTCCATTGATCCCAACGCCTAACCTGCTGGAAGCTCGCACATCGGTCAGTTGTGGGTCCAAACCTTTGCCGTAGTCCCTGATTCGCACAATCACCATGTCCAGTTGCCGTTCAATCTCCACGTGGGCACTCTGAGCGCCAGAATGGCGGTAGACGTTGGTGAGGGACTCTTGGATCACGCGGAAGGCGGTCACCTCGATGTCCCTCGACAAGCGCGGGAAAACGGCCGGAATCAAATTGAGGGAAATTTCGATCTTGCTCCTTTTTGTGAGGCCGTCGATATACCAATGAAGAGCTGGGCGTAAACCCGCCTCGTCAAGGAGCGGAGGATGAAGGAGGTATGAGAGATTGCGCACGGTATCCAATGCCCGGCCAGCAATCTCAGCGGCGTCCTTATAGGGGTCACCTGTATCGAGCGCCAATTTGAGCCCGCTAAGTTGTTGGCCAAGCTCGTCATGCAATTCGCGAGCAAGGCGCCGGCGCTCCTCGTCTTGAATCTGTAGCAATTGCACCGACAAACGCTGAAGCTCCAACGTTCGCAATTCCAACAGGCGTTGGGACTCGTCAAACTGTCCTACGCGGGCGCGCAACTCCTTGTTCAACGTCTGGATGCGCTCTTCCCATTGCCTCCGCTCAGTCAGGTCTTGAGTCACTTTGGCAAAGCCGGAGAGCTTACCTTCTGAATCGCGGAGGGCGGTAATAATGACTGAGGCCCAAAACGACGACCCGTCCTTCTTTACGCGCCATCCCTCATCGGAGAAGCGGCCTTCCTTTTGAGCAAGCTCCAGTTCGCGAGCGGGCCAGCCACTCTGCACAGCTTCCGGAAGGTAAAATTTGGAAAAGTGTTGTCCAACAATCTCATCATGGGTGTAACCCTTAATGGCTTGTGCGCCCGCGTTCCAGGTAAGAACAAACCCCTCCGGATCAAGAACAAAAATCGCATAGTCTCTGACAGTGTCGATCAGAAGGCGGAAGAGATCGTTATTCAGGTTAGCGGGTTGGTGCACTCGCGGTGAAGGAACGGCGGCCAAACGATGTTCTGCCATGTTATCTCCCAAGTGAGGCCGGACTTCCGTGTGCTAAATGGGCTGAAGTTACGCTAACACATCTCGTGGACAAGGGGCTGTTCGATTGAGGACTAGGGGAGGGGACCGGTGGACTTGAGTCGTAAGGCTAAGGCTGCGGCGTCGGCTACGGCCATGTAAGGGAAACGGTGAATGGGCTGCGGGCTTTACCTGATAGGCGGTTCTGGCCGATCGAATGTTAGATGTCTCCAGCCCCCGCTCCATTCGGAGGAATCGCCTGATGGCCCCGCGCTGGGTGGTAAGTTGCCCGCACTGTAGGAAGGAATTCACGCACACGGAAATAGACACACTTGGCGGTGGATCAAGGACGCGAGATCTGTTCGCATCGCCACCCAAGCCGAAAATCTCAGACGGCGGGACAGAATTGAATTGTCCAAATTGTAATCGGACTTTTCCGTATCGTGCATCTGACCTACGGTACCGGCGAGAGTGAATTGCGATTCTACAAGGGCTATAGACATTCCTGGCGTGGGAGGGAGAATTCGGTGCTTTCTCCCTCGCGACCATAATAAATCGTCTTGCGTCACGCGCAGCCTTAGATTTGGGCGGCTCGCCGGCCTTGGAACGCGCAGGTTAACGTGAAAGGATAAGACAGGCATCGCTGCCTGTCTTATCCTATTCGTCCTATTGGTGCTATTCGGTTGCGACGTGTGGGTGTCTAGAGGCGGCCGCTACATGGCTCATCGGGTTCGCGGCACTTGAACATTGGGCTTCAGTGGCTGAGGGACGCTGGGCCGTGGCGGCACTGGCCGAATCGCCGTGGGAACACTCCGCAGAGCTTTGGAGCTCGCTCCACTGTTGAGATTTCCGGAATTGGCTAGCTGAGCGAGATGTTGGCGCGATGATTCGAGGGTCTTCCCGTCGGTTTGCACCTCGGCCATTCGCATGGTCTCAAACCCGCGCCGCTTTACCACGATGCGATAGTCGAAGGTTACGTTGGAGCCGGCGTCTCCGTGCTCTCGCACTTCAAAGCCAGCGGAGGTCTTTCGCGCGACATATAAGCCGCTGGAGTCTCCATTGGGAGTGAGAAATACGTGGTAGGTAAGCGCCGCGTTGGTGGCCTCGCTAAACGAGGAGTCGAGAGGCACCCAAGCTACTCCACCTTTCAGTTCGGCATTACCGAAATCCTCAAACCAGTTCTCGGGGCTTTCGACAGCATAGAGCGCGACCTGTCGTCCGCTTTGGAGCTTGGCGGTGGAGGACTTGGTGCCATCGACAAGGAGGTTGCCGGTAATGTGCAGGTTTCCGTTGGCATCGACGGTGAAGACCTGGTTGAAGTTGGGGCCCGAGAGGCCTTGCAGGATCAGACCTGCTCCTGCGTGGGCAACGAACTGACCGGCTACGCCGCCATTATTGCTGTCGAGGAACCCGACCAGGGCAGTGGGGAAACCCGAGGGGGACGCGGCGTGTGCAAATATTGCGTTCCCATTGGGGCTGTTGGCTTGACCAAAGATGCCGAAGGCTGTGCCGGTGGTGGCGGATGCATTGCCCGAAACCCCCGCTCCGAAGCCAGTCGTTTGCGTCGAGCCGGCCACACCATAGGCGTTGCCGGTGGTAGCGTTATTGATGCCCAAAACGCCGTTGTTAAAATCTCCGGTGCTGGAATTACTTACTCCGAAGACGCCATTGCCGTTTGGGCTCACGCTTGTTCCGGAGACTCCGTTAGTAAAGCCGGACGTGGCGTCCTCAAATCCTGCTACGCCGATTCCGCTGGTGCTGACGCTGTCTCCCCAAACTCCGTATGCAGGGCTGCCGGAAGTAGCGGTGGCCTGACCGCCTACACCGACCCAGTTCACACTTTGTCCATAAACACCGGAAGCTTGGCCGTTAACGGGCGTTGCGTTGCCAAATACTCCGGCGCCAAACGGGCTGGCAGTCTGTCCAAGCACGCCGTTGGCGAAGCCAGTGGTCGAAGGGGCGTTGCCAAAGACACCGTTTCCGTTCGCACTCTGTGTGTTTCCCGTCACTCCGGTGGCGAAGCCGGTTGCGGCAGAGTTGTTGCCGTTGACCCCAGCACCGTCTCTGCTGGCGGTCGTCCCGAATACACCGGCGGCGGGGCCGGAAGTCAGTATGGCATTACCGAATACGCCCGCGAAGTTCGCGCCCTGGCCGTAGACACCGACACCCCCAGAAGGGTTGGTGGCAATTCCAGCCACACCCGCTCCGCCTCCGGCGTTCTGGCCGTAGACGCCGTTCTGGTTGTTGGAAGTTGAGGTGGAAGTAGCGAGACCAACCACGCCGCTTGAGCCGGTGGTGCTGGCGGTAGTGGCCGCCAGACCCGACCCGTTGCCGTTCTGATGGACCGAGACGATCTGGGTAGTGTTGGTGCCGCTGAACGTGCTCGGCGGAAACATGGGACCCGCCGCGGTCATCTGAGGACTCAACGTGCTGCTCGCTTTAGTCTGGCCTGGCTGCAGTGTTCCTGTCGCGGCCGACTGGCCTGCCACTTCCGACTGTGCTTGGATCACCTGACGGACTTGTTCACCCAAACTCTGCGACAGAACGAAATCGGAGGCGGGCTTTCCGGCCAACTTCTCGGAGTCGGCGGCTTTCAACGCATAGGGCACACCGACTAGTAACGCTCGAGGTTGTGGCGGCTGCCCCTGAATTTCCACGGCTAGCCAGCGTGGTTCTCCGGATGGGAAAAGTTCGGCGGAAAGGCCTTGGGCCTGCGTAGCTCCGAGGAGAACGGTGTAGCGGCCTTGCTTGTCGATCTCTACGTTTTGGATTTCGGTCCATAGCGGCTGGCCGCCGAGTTCGTCTTTGTATAGGGCGAGGGTCATCTCTATCGGACCGGTGGAGGGAGTGCGAGGCTCTGCGAGCGTCCCGCTAAATTTTACGAGGCGGGGCGCGGCAGCTTGCGTTTCGGGGGTGAGAAAACCTGGGCCGGTGATCGACTCGGGCTGTTCTGCCGCGCTGCGGGTTGAGTTGGGTCGTTCGGTGGACGGCCTCGGTTCCTGGGAGAAAATGGGTGCAGCGCACAACAGAGTGGCTCCGACGATCCATCCTAGAAATTGATTAGTTCTCATGGTGACGCTCCTTCGAAATTGAATTACTTTTCGTCAACAGCGAGAGGGGACCCGGATATTTTTCAAACCGAAGAAAACCCAGAATTCACGAAATCAACTATTTGCTGGCCGTGGCTGTACTCTTATCCTTAGCTTTGGCTTCTTTCCTGGATTTCTCCTTCGCATCGCCGAGGAATTCAACTTCCTTGCCGGTGTGTGACTTGACGGCGTCGAATATCTTTTTGTAATTGCCTTTGTCCATGCGCAAGACAACGTTCTTGGGCGCATTCTGTTCGTGATAGTCGATATAGAGCCAATGGCTTTTTGACTTGGTCATCATGACAATCGCGCCGGCGCCCAACGAGGCCACCATTACAACGGCGCCTTGAGTGATGCGGTGCTTCTTGGTGTATTCGTAGGAGAACCTGTCCAGTTCGTCGTAAGGGACAGTTACAGAGTCGCGCGCGGCCGTGTGAATGGCGATGTTTTTGTTGTCGTCGCTGAAGATCAGTTGGGCCTCGGCCTGCTTCCCGGTAGGATCGGCCAACTTGACCTTAAAGGCGGTTTCTTCGGCGGACGTGAAACTAGCAAAAGTCAGGGCGGTTACCACCGCGCAAATAATTTTTTTCATGGCTTGGGCGCTCCTCAGAAAATTTGATTTGAGAACCTGGACCTTGCGGCCGAAACTAACAGAACCCTTGAGCGTTGCAAGCGACAAGGAGCGACTCCCCAAGGGATGGGCGGAAATGTCGCAGTTTTTCGCGGGAAGACGCGCCATCCCGTTCGGTGACCCAGTGGCCTGAAAGCTAGTCGAGTGGCGGACGTTGGGCTGCGCATTGCCCGGCAACGTCGCTTACCGCTGTGGAATGTGTGCGTGGAAGAGATAAACGATGATCTGTAATTATCAGCGACTTGGGCGAATAAGTGGCGTCAAAGGGGTCGATTTTTGGCTTAATTTGAGGAGAGCCAGCCTGGTAGCGCGACTTCGACGCGTGTATTAAATGAGAGGCTCAAAGTTGTTGCTCGGGTCCCCGGTAGCTCAATGGTAGAGCATTCGGCTGTTAACCGAGAACTTCAAATCACATAACTCGTTTCTCTGGCGTCAGTTAACAGCTCCGGGACCCTCCCCAAACGCCTATTTCTTGCCCCCCCCACGATGTTCCCAAAGTAATTGCATCCGTACGATCATGCAGAGCTGAGGAACTAAGGTTTTCGCTGTTGCTCCGGTGCTCGTTCTGATTTTAACAGCGGGTCTGTTAGGCAGATTTCCTTTTCCTCTTAGTAGACGAACATGGCCTCGCTTGATCGCGACGTCATTTTAGGTGCAGCCAGACGCTGTTCGCGAGCCTTGTCTCGTTGAATTTCGTGGAGGAGTTCACGCAGGCGCTTGC
>Ga0307475_10001200_pt1 | contig 15492 bp, 11 predicted proteins | sample atmos_gasesECM1C_FD_203317 | JGI IMG/M metagenome (GOLD analysis project Ga0307475, IMG submission 203317) | Hardwood forest soil microbial communities from Morgan-Monroe State Forest, Indiana, United States - atmos_gasesECM1C_515 | ecosystem: Environmental > Terrestrial > Soil > Temperate... | reverse complement strand
CCCACACGACGGAGTTGCCCCAGACCACCGAGTTACCCCACACGACGGAGTTGCCCCAAACCACGGAGTTATTCCAAATCGTCGAGGGATCGCCCACGATAGAAAGCGTGTTCGTCGACGAGTTATAAGTAACGGCAGGGGACTTTGCGGCGCCCACGTTCGAGGGAGCGAGATCGGTACTGGCCAGTGCGGCAGAAGCGTCGACCGCGCCTGCTCCCACCGCAAACGTGTCCTGTTCGATCTGGTAGGCGACGCCAGTGCCCTTGTCGGTCGCGGTCGTGTACGAGGAGAAACCCTTCCACGCTGTTTTCATCAAGCGCGCCTTCACTTGATCAGGTGTGAGTGAGGGTGTCTGCTGCAACAGGAGAGCCGCAACGCCGCTAACCACCGGCGTCGCCATGCTCGTGCCGCTGAGCCGCAAGTACTTGGGCGAACCGAGGCTCGAGCCACAGTACGTTCGCGAAGAGTTGCACGGATAGACGGCGAGTGCGGGGTACGAAGTCACGAGCGTGATGTTCGATGAGGCCATGCGCGAGACTACCGCATTGCCCGGAGCGACGAGGTCTGGCTTAACGATGTGATCGAGTGGCGTCGGACCTTTGGAGCTGTAGCTGGTCATGGTCTGCGTGGATTGCGAGCCAGTACCGTGTGTGTTCGACGCGCCCACGGTAATCACATAGGGATCGTTCCCCGGCGCGCCGATGGTGGCATATCCGTTCGTGCCGGCGCCGTTATATTGCCCCATGTTGCCGGCGGCGACGACCACAACGATGCCAGCTTGCCATGCGGATTCCACGGCTTGGCAGAGCGGATCGAGCGTATAGCTCTCATACACGCCGCGGGCCAGCGAAAGGTTGATGACCCGGATGTTGTAGGTGCTCTGGAGGGCGATAGCCCGCTGGATGGCAGCGATCACGGAACTGTCTGTGCCCGCACCAGTGGAATCCAGGACGCGGAGATTGACGATTTGCGCTTCCGGCGCGATGCCGCGATAAACACCCGGATAGGTGTAAAGAGTCGAGGAAGCGTAGCCATTTCCGGCGATGATTCCCGCCACATGCGTGCCGTGGCCAAAAGCGTCACCCGAGCTCGTATCCGTCGCCACGAAGCTTTGGCTGTACACGACACGCGAGCCTGCGTTTCCGTCGGAATTCATGTCGTAGTTGCTGCTGATTCCGCTGTCAATGACGGCGACTCCGACCCCCGTGCCGTTCCAGCCGCCGGCGTAGGCCAGATCTCCGTTCACGGCAGTGACCACATGATTTAGGGCTCCCCTGACTGGACGATCAGGAGAGATGTAGGCGACATTTGCGTGCGATGCCAGACTGGAAAGGTTGCCGGCCTTCACCGTCACGAGTTGAGCATGGACAACCGGCAGCTCAGCCTTTTTGTTTACGTCCTCGCCCAAGAGGTCGGCGTCGGTCGGAGGCTGATGGAATTGAACGATTACGTCGACCGAAGCTTCCGGCTTGACGCCCTTCAGGTCAGGAGAGATCTTCCGGGCCGCAAGAGTGGCCTTCGCTTCGTCAGACTCCTGGGCTCCAAACGATGCGTTTTGGTTGGCGTCCTCAAGATGAGAGGCAGGCTTCAAAGCGCTTGCCGGCGTTACCGGCCCGCTGGCGGGTGATTGCACCTGCGCGGAGAGCACCGCGTTTTTATTGGCGGGTGTCTTTGAGGCGCTAAATGGGTTCAGCCTGGAGGCGTGCTTCAGGGCGTCAGCGAGGAAAGATTCGTGCTTCGGAGCCACTTGCGCCGGACTCGGCGAGGAATCCTCAACGGGAAGAGCGAGCGCGACGCTGGCTTGGCCTTCCTCATCGTTGTGAGCCAACGGCGCATAGCTAGAGACACCCCAGGCAACGGCTGCGAGCGAAAGGGCGATGAGCGCTCCCCATGTGGTCGTCTTGAGAAAGCCACCTTCGCCGACGTTGTGACCCTTTGAAGTGCTCATATCGAACCGTCTCCTCTAACAGAACACTGGCCTGGGGACACTCATTAGGAAAATCGGATGTTTCTCTCTGGGACAGTTTTAGGCCAGGGTGAGCAAATGCGTCGATGGTACAGGTGTGGGGTCGCACTAGTACCAAAGTGCTGTCGGTTTTGGGACACGGTCAGGTGGGTCGGAAAACGGGAATTCTACCGGCCGCGCCCAGCGGGAAGGGGTTCCTTTTGGGACAAATCCTTACGTGAGTACCATTTCCAAACACCACCGCGAATTCCAAGCTGGTTAGTAATCTGCCGCTTTACCGAACGGCAGGCAGCGGTCGGGCCATCTCAACCGAAGACTGTTCAATTGGTTGTATGAAGTGGGCGATCTTCGCGCGGTTAGCCGCGGAGGTGTCCCAGCCTCAATGACCAAGCAAGTGCGGCAATGACGAAATGGAAGAAAATCTGGAGTATCCCCGGGAAAGACGGGGAATTTCTCGGCTGGCCGGCCGTCGCCTTCATTATCGTGCAAGTGGTGATCGGTTGCCCCCTTTTGCCTTACGCGCTTTTGCATTGGCAATCTGCGGACTCGCTGCGCTTCGCTTGCTTCATGGTGGTTGCGCTGGCAGCGTCTCTTTTCAAGGTTCGCCTGCCAGGAATCCAGGCGACCATGTCTGCCAATTTTCTATTCATCCTCGTCGGAATCCTGGATCTTTCCTATCCAGAAACGCTGTTGATGGGCTGTCTCGGGGGGCTGCTGCAGTCACTCTGGCAGGCTAAGCCGCGGCCGAGGCTGATCCAGGTCCTGTTCAACTTCGCCAACCTGGCGATTTCGATCACCGCGGCAAACGCGGTGTTTCATAGTCAATACGCTGCTCGTATCGGGGTGAAATGGCCTCTTTTGCTGGCCGCGGCTTCTACGACCTATTTCGCGGTAAATACCATGTCCGTATCCGGAGTGATCGCCATTACGGAGCGGCGGAGCCCGATAAGAGTTTGGAAAGACTGTTATCTGTGGTCATTTCCCTACTATTTGTTAGGAGCGGTCATAGCCGGCGGAGTCAGCGTCATCAATCGCATGTTTGGCTGGCAGGTGTCCATACTGGTTTTGCCCATCGTTTACTGGATATATCGATCCTATCGGACTTATCTGGATCGCCTGGAAGGAGAAAAGAAGCACACCGAAGAGATTGCGGCTCTCCATCTGCGAACCATCGAAGCACTGTCTCTTGCCATCGAGGCCAAAGATCACACTACGCATGACCATCTCAAAAGAGTGCAGACGTATGCCGTGCAGATCGGAAAAGATCTGGGTCTGAATGACTCGGAGCTAAACGCGATTCGCGCAGCCTCGTTGCTTCACGATATAGGCAAGCTAGCGGTGCCCGAACACATCCTTTCCAAACCAGGGCGTTTAACGCCGGAAGAATTCGAAAAGATGGAGATTCATCCTACGGTCGGGTCAGAAATCCTGAATCGCGTCCAATTCCCCTATCCCGTCGTGCCCATCGTGCGCTCTCATCATGAAAAATGGGATGGCAGCGGGTATCCCGACGGCCTGCGGGGACTAGAGATCCCAATTGGTGCGCGGATACTTTCCGTGGTGGATTGTTTTGACGCGCTGACGTCGGAGCGCCCCTATCGGCGTGCACTGTCCCCTGAAGATGCGATGAAGCATTTGCGGTCCGAGATTGGCCGCAGTTATGACGCCCGAGTCGTGGAATGTATTGAAAGGCGTTATCAGGAGCTTGAGTCAGCGGTGAAGAACGCGGTTGAATCACCGAAGTACGACGATTACGTGGCAAAGACGGGCCGGCAAACTGTACCCTCGGCCGGGTTTGCGGAGTTGCCAAATCCCGCGGAAGTCCGCGCCGTGTCCTTCCTCGCATCCATTGTCTCCGCGCGGCAAGAAGCACAGCTGCTCTTTGAATTGGCGCAGACTCTCGGAAACTCGCTTAGCCTCCGGGAGACACTCTCGGTTGTTGCCGTTCGATTGAAAGAAATGATTCCGCATGACTCGATCGTTTTCTTCATCTGTCAGGACAACAAACTCGTGCCCAAGTATGCGCATGGAAGCGATTACGAGTTATTCGTTTCGCTGCAAATACCTCTGGGACAGGGCATCTCCGGCTGGGTGGCGCAAAATAAGAAACCCATTCTCAACGGCAATCCCGCGTCAGAGACGAAGTACCTCGGGGATCCGCGGCGAGTTTCCGCACTTCAATCCGCCCTTTCCATCCCGTTGCACGGGCGCGAAAAGGTCGCGGGCGTCTTGACCCTGTACGTTCGAGAGAAACAGGGATTCACCAACGATCATCTGCGTTTGCTGCTGGCGGCCAGCTCCAAGCTCGGCCTGTCGGTAGAGAACGCGCTGCAATTTGAACATGCGGAAGACACGGCAAGCACGGATTTCCTGACTGGGCTGCCCAATGCACGGTCCATTTGCGTGCAACTGGAACGAGAGCTCTCACGCTCGGTGCGCGGCGGCAAACCCCTGGCCGTCTTGCTGTGCGATCTGAACGGGTTCAAGAAGGTGAATGACAACTTTGGACACCTTATTGGCAACAAGCTCCTGAAGGAAGTGGCGCAAAACCTAAAAACTGCGTGCCGCGAATACGATCAAGTCGGGCGACTAGGCGGCGACGAGTTCGTGTTTGTACTTCCTGAGTGCACGCCGGGCGCCATAGAAGATTTGAAGGGACGGCTGCGGCACGCGGTGGAAGCAGCAGCTCAGAGCGCATGCGGAGAGAGGCTAGTGACTTTGAGCATAGGCTGCGCTTTCCATCCGGACGACGGTTCCACCGTTGATGAGCTCTTGGCGGAAGCCGACCAAAGAATGTATCTGTCCAAGGAAGAGCACTACAAGCAGCTTGAGGAATTGGACCGTTTGCCGGCTAAGGACAGGGATTGAATACGGTCGATAAGGTGCTCGTCATTCATGAAGGCCTTGCAGATGACCAAATGGTTCGCAACTCTCGTGCGCCGGCTGCTTTCGTTGATGGCGCTTACGGTTGCCGGGGGCTTCCTCGCCGCGACGTTAGTGCGATATTCACCGGGATATGGTGTGGACGAACGCGAGCTGGATCCGCGGCTGAGCCAGCCCAGCATTGAATGGATCCGCAGCCAACACAATCGAGACCCCGGCTTGATCCGCTACTACGGTAAATACCTTGGGGCCGCAGTTCGCGGTGATTTTGGCACATCTGAATCTCTCCATCGCCCCATTTCTCAACTTCTGGCTGAACGATTTCATGTCACCCTGCGCTCCGTATCATTGGCAGTTATCACGGCATGGGCGGCGGCCTTTGCGTTGGCCACTTTGAGCTGGCTCTTTGGCGGATGGCTTTTCGATCTGTCGTGCACGCTGATCAGTGGATTCATGCTTTCGCTACCCGCTGCCGTGATAGCTCTGCTCTTCGTCTATCTCCGCGCGCCGGTTTTTCTCGCCATTGCGGTGGTGATGTTCCCAAAGCTGTTCCGATTCATCCACAACCTGTTGTCGCACGCTTCCGAGCAGCCGCACGTTCTCGCGGCAAGAGCGCGCGGGATCGCGAGGCCTCGGATCTTCCTGCGCCACATACTCGCTCCGGCGACTGCAACTCTTGTGGCGCTCCTAGGTACGTCGGCCAGCATGAGTTTCGGCACCGCTGTCCCTATTGAGGCGTTGTGCGATTCCGCTGGAATTGGTCAACTTGCCTGGTACGCCGCCATTAACCGCGACCTGCCGCTTATCATAAATCTAACTTTGATCGTGACCCTAATAACGGTCGCGTGCAACTCCTTCGCGGACTACTCGTCCAAGCTCATTTCCGGGGAAATATGAGCGTGCGAAAGCGCTTGCGCATTATCGCTGCGTTCCTGCTGTGCGGGATTTTCCTGCTCGCTATCGCGGCGGAGCTTGTTACCCCGTATTCGTACGCGCAACAGTTCCGCGAGATCCCGAACGCCAGCCCTTCCGAACTGCACCCGCTGGGTACAGATGGACTCGGCCGGGATCTGTTCTCGCGGCTGCTTTATGGAACTCGAGTGTCGCTGCTTCTCGCGCCCGCGGCCGCTTTGCTATCTACCCTGATAGCAGGAGCCCTCGGCGGAGCAGCGGGATTCCTTGGCGGATGGTGGGAACGAGCAATCCTCGCCATGGCGGACTTGTCGATGGCGTCGCCCCTACTTTTCGTACTGATTGCGCTACGCGCCATATTGCCCTTGAATGTCGCTCCGCTTGTCTCCGTGATTGCCACATTTCTGATCCTTGGGTTGCTGGGTTGGCCGTCCTCCCTTCGCGTGATCTGGGCGGCCACGCGAAATATCCGGAACTCCGATTTTCTGCTATTGGCCAGATCCACGGGCTGTGGTCCGATGCGCATGATTTTCCGCCAGATTTTCCCCAATCTGCGCCCGGGGTTATTCGCGCAGTTCTGGATTTCCATTCCGGTATTCATTTTGACTGAGGCTACTCTCAGCATGCTGGGGCTGGGCGTGAGCGAGCCCATGCCATCCTGGGGCAATCTCCTCCGGGGACTGGAGGACTTTTCCGCAGTTACCTCCAATCCCGGCAGGTTTGCTCCGTTGGTCATGCTGACCTTGGTGGTGATCTGCTTCCAAATCATTTTGCCGTCCCAGGAGGACCTTGGATAATGCTGCGCACATTCAGGCGTCTATCTGTTCTTGCCTTCTTTCTCATCGCACCTGCTGCACGCGCGCAATCGGGCGGCGTGCTTCATTTCTGCCTGCACGGCGAACCCAAGACTTTCAATCCCATCCTTGTTGACGATGAGGCTTCGGAAAATATTCGCTATTTGACGGGCGGCGTTCTCATTCGCCTCAATCGCCAGACCCAAGCGCTCGAGCCCGGCCTCGCAACCTCGTGGCACCTGTCGAAAGACGGCCGCACAATCACGCTGCAACTTCGCAAGGGACTCTACTTCTCGGATGGCACGCCTTTCACCTCGGAAGACGTCGCTTACACCATGAAAATGCTGATGGACCCACAACTTCACTCCGCGACGGGCGATGCGTTTCGCTCGGGTGAGGGCGCTGTCGATGTGCAGACCCCGTCTGTCGATACCGTGGCAATTACTTTCCCAGCGCGCGTGGCAGGGTTAGAGCAGCTCTTCGATCAAGTCGCCATTTTATCCGCGCGCTCGCCCAAAAAAGAGATGGCCGTGCTCGGCCCTTTTTACGTTTCAGAGTATAAGGCCGGCTCTTATGTTGAGCTCAAACGCAACTCCAACTACTGGAAACGCGATGCGCAAGGTCGTTCTTTGCCATACCTCGAAGGACTACACTTGGATATCCAAAGGAACAGGGACATCGAACTGCTCCGCTTCCGCCGCGGTGAATTGCAATTGATCAACCGGCTCGATTCCGAGTCCTATGTTCGTCTGCAAAAGGAAGATGCCAACGTCGCGCGCAACGCGGGGGCCGGTCTGGATTCAGACCATATCTGGTTCAATCAGGTTACAACCGCCCCGCTCCCCGAATATAAGAAGACGTGGTTTCGGTCGGCGCAGTTTCGCGCGGCGATTTCAAAGGCGATCAATCGCGATGACATCTGCCGCATCGCATTTGCGGGCTACGCAAAACCCGCATACGGCCCGGTCTCGCCCGCGAATCGTTTTTGGTTCAATTCCGCATTGCCAGCTCCAAAATATGACCCGCAGAAGGCGCTCTCGCTGTTGATACAAGCTGGTTTTCGCTTCTCCAATAATCAATTGCGCGATCAAGCCGGAAACCGCGTGGAGTTCACGTTGGTCACCAATTCCGGCAATGCTGTTCGCGAGAAGATTGCCACGATGATTCAGCAGGACTTGTCGAACGTGGGAATTAAGATGAACGTTGTTACTTTGGATTTTCCTTCCTTGATCGAGCGCATGACCCGCACGTTCGACTACGAAGCTTGTCTGCTGGGTCTTGTCAATACGGACCTCGATCCCAACGGCCAGATGACCGTGTGGCTAAGCTCCGGCGAAAACCACCAGTGGAATCCCAGCCAGAAGACTCCGGCGACAACCTGGGAAGCCGAGATCGACACATTGATGCGGGAACAGGCCACCGCGCTTACTGACAAGAAGCGCAAGGAGAAGTTCGATCGCGTACAACAAATCATCTATGAACAACAGCCGTTCATTTATCTCGTCAATCGCGACGTGCTTACCGCGGTTTCTTCGGCGGTTGTCGGCGCCGCTCCGACGGTTCTGAATCCTCCGGCATTCTGGAACGTGGACGTCCTGCAGCTCCGGCCCACCACGGAACTCGGAGCCCAGAAGTGACCACAGGTTCGCCGCTGCTTGGACTCCGGGTTTCCGTCGACTACCCAGGCAAACCAGGAGTCCTGCGAAATATTTCATTAGATGTTCAGCCAGGCGAGATTCTCGGCCTTGTTGGCGAGAGCGGCTCAGGAAAAAGCACCATTGCTCTCACCATTCTCGGGCTGCTTCCGTTAAAAGGCGGCAAAGTGCAAGGCCAAGTCAACTTCAAGGGTGAAGATCTTCTTTCCAAGCGTGAAAAAGAACTACGCCGCTGGCGGGGCCGCGACATCAGCATCGTCCTGCAGAGCCCCGCAACCTCGCTCAATCCGGTTCTGCGCATTGGCACACAATTAAAGGAAGCTTGGCATACCCACGCGCACGGCTCGGCCGCCGTTTGCCTCGAAGCGATCCAAGCAGCATTGACGAGCGTTTGTTTGCCATCTGATCCGGAATTCCTGAGGCGCAAGCCTTCGCAACTGAGCCTGGGTCAAGCGCAACGCGTAATCATCGCCATGGCCATCCTGCACCGCCCTTCCCTGCTCATCGCCGATGAACCCACAAGCGCCCTGGACACCATCACGTCAGCAGAAATCCTAAAGCTTCTCGCGAGCCTCAATCGCGAACTCAACATGGCCATTCTGTACATTTCCCACGATCTGCTCTCGCTGGCGACTTTGTGCCATCGCATTGCGATCTTATACGAAGGTCAAATCGTGGAATCCGGCTCCCCGTACCAGATCTTTGCTGCACCCCGCCACGACTATACGCGCCGGCTCGTCGCTGCCCTCCCAAAACAGCCCGACGTGCTAGCCGCAAGTTTAGTATCCGTGTAGCGGCGCGTTCATCTCGCCATCCTCGGCTATCAAGCTCGCACTACCCCGCTCACCGCCCGCTCTTTGTAGCAGCGCTGCATCCCTGTCCGCCAGAGGGTTCCTCAATGGTTAGCAAATCCGCGCATGCGAAAGAAGCACATTGATAATTGGCGACGGGAAGGGCACCCTGAAACAGGGACGCAAAATCATGTCCGCAGATTTCATGCGCCGCGCCATTGCCTTGGGACTCGAGAACGTTCGCACCGGCCGGGGCGGCCCGTTCGCCGCGCTGGTCGTGAAGGACGGCTGCGTGGTGGCCGAAGGCGCCAACCGTGTCACAACTACGAACGATCCCACCGCGCACGCCGAAGTCGTAGCGATTCGCGAAGCCTGCCGCAGGCTCGGCGATTTCCAGCTTTCCGGCTGCGACCTCTACACCACGTGCGAGCCTTGCCCGATGTGCCTTGGAGCCATTTACTGGGCGCGCCCGGCGCGCGTCTTCTATGCTTGCCTGGCTGCCGATGCCGCCGCGGCTGGATTCGACGATGCACTCATTTACGAAGAGCTGAAGCGTCCGCTCGCCGCGCGCCGCATGCCCATGGAGCAGCTTCTTCGCGACGAGTCCCTGGCGATTTTTTCGCTCTGGAAGGGCCAGGAAAAGAAGACCCCATACTGAAAGCCGCCAGTCCAACGCCCAAGACTTAGCCTGGGCCCCTTGGGGATTGCAATCGGTTGCGATACGCTTCTGCTGCTATTTGCCAGAAATTCATCTAGGCTCCGACCTTGCGCCTCCAAGCATTTCTCTCTCGACGCGTCGTGACGCCGCACGGAATTGAGCCGGCGGCTGTGCTCTTCCAAGATGGGCGAATCCTTGACGTTGTTCCGCAGGATGAACTGCCGGCGGATACTTCCGTGACGGATTTTGGCGAAGCCGCCATTTTGCCGGGGCTGGTGGATTCTCACGTTCACATCAACGAACCCGGACGGACAGAGTGGGAAGGATTCCGGACGGCGACACGCGCCGCCGCGGCCGGGGGTTACACGCTGCTTGTGGATATGCCGCTCAACTGTCTGCCAGCGACGACGACCGTTGCCGCACTCGAAGCGAAACGCAAAGCCGCAAGCGGCCAGTGCCGTGTGGACTGGATGACGTGGGGCGGAGTTGTAAGCGACAACCAGGAGCATATCGAAGGTTTGGCGGCCGCCGGTGTGCCGGGATTCAAATGCTTCCTCATTCATCCCGGCATTGACGGCTTCACCATGGTCACCGAGCGGGAGCTCCGCGCGGCCTTGCCGCATGTCGCGCGGACCGGCTTGCCGCTGCTCGTACACGCGGAACTGCCCGAGCGTGTGGACGAGGCAACACGCCAATTGGCGGAGGCGGACTGGAGCAAATACGCGACGTATCTGCAATCGCGACCGGATGAAGCGGAGCTTTCCGCTATTCAACTCATGATCTCCCTGTGCCGCCAATATCATTTCCGTCTGCACATCGTCCATCTGGCGACTTGCCAGGCGCTGGATATAGTCCGCGCAGCGAAGTCGGAAGGACTGCCGGTGAGCGTTGAAACTTGTCCGCATTACCTGCATTTTTCTTCGGACAAAATTCCAGACGGGCAGACCCTTTTCAAGTGCGCGCCGCCAATCCGCAGCCGGGAGAATTGCGAAAAACTGTGGCAGGGGCTTCGAGAGGGAGTCATTGATTTGGTGGCGACGGATCATTCTCCTTGCCCGCCGGAGATGAAGCGGCTGGGCGAGCGGAACTTTCGAACGGCCTGGGGAGGGATCTCCAGCCTTTCGCTAGCGCTGCCGGTGATGTGGACCGAGGCCAGCGGCCGCGGATTCACTCTGGCGGATATCGCGCGATGGATGGCGGAAGGTCCTGCGCGGCTCGCCGGTTGCGAGTCGCGCAAGGGCTGCGTTGCCAAAGGCTTCGATGCCGACTTCGTGGTGTTTGAGCCGGAAACTGAATTCATTCCTGCAGAGGAGCATCTTCCCTATCGTCATCGCGTTTCACCCTATTTGGGTGAACGATTTCGCGGAGTAGTAAAGGCAACTTACCTGCGCGGCAACTGCATCTTTGCCGGTCGGGAATTTCCCGGGGAGCCGGGCGGGCGCGAATTGCGGCGGTAGCCGGCTGATGGAAGCTCAAGTAAACATTTGAGGCTACTGCTGTTTCCTACAGAATCGTGCCTGCAAAAACACTTATAATCGTCCGCGATCACGATGCTCCGGCCGCAGAATCCGTGCGAGCAGTTTCACGGCGGCGCGGACACGTTCATCTGGTTTGTTGCGAGAAAGGGTGAGGTCGGCAGGTTTGCAAGAGCGTCACATCGTCGGGGCATCGGTGCCGCGCAAGGAAGGCTGGGACAAGGTCACCGGAGCGGCTCGCTACGTCGATGACATGGTTCTGCCCGGCATGCTTTACGGCGCGACGGTGCGCAGCAACGTCGCGCACGGCAAGATTAGAAAAATTTCCTTTGATTCAACCCTAGCTTGGAACGATTTTGTAATCGTAACGGCAAAAGACATTCCGGGGAAAAACTGCATCTCCCTGATCCTGGACGACCAGCCATGCCTCGCCTCCGAGACCGTGAATCATCCCGAAGAGCCGATTCTCCTTCTGGCCCATGCAGACCGTCACAAGCTTCGGAAGGCAGTAGATGCGGTTTCCATCGAGTACGAGCCGCTTCCGCCCGTGCACACCATGGAAGAAAGCGAGCAACAATCCACAATCATCTGGGGCACGGACAATACCTTCAAGACTTACTTGGTTGAAAAGGGTGACGTGGACAGCGTCTGGAAAGCAGCGGCGCTCATCGTCGAAGGCGAATATTTCACCGGCGCGCAGGAGCAGTTGTACATCGAAAACAACGGGGTCATCGCGACGTATGACGCTGAGAATGGAGTTACCGTTTGGGGATCGCTGCAATGTCCGTACTACGTTCATAAGGCGTTGATGACGCTGTGCGGCCTTCCCGAAGACAAGGTTCGCGTTGTGCAGATGGAAACGGGAGGTGCGTTCGGAGGAAAGGAAGAATACCCGTCCATGATCGCGGGGCATGCTGCGCTGCTCTCGATCAAGTCCGGGCGGCCCGTGAAAATCGTTTACGACCGCATGGAGGATATGGTTGCCACGACGAAGCGGCATCCTTCGCGAACGCGCCATCGCACTGCAGTAGACAAAAATGGCAAAATTCTTGGCGGCGAAATCGAGTTCACTATCGATGGCGGAGCCTACGCGACGTTGTCCTCGGTGGTCCTGTCTCGCGGCACTATTCACGCCGGCGGTCCTTATTATTGGCCAAGCGTGCGCATTCGAACGAAGGCGGTGGCGACCAATACGCCACCGCATGGAGCCTTTCGCGGATTCGGGGCCCCGCAGAGTCTCTTTGCCATGGAGCGGCACATGGACCGCATCGCTCAGGTCGTCGGCATCTCCCCGGTCGAGGTTCGACGGCGCAATTTCCTGAAGCCCGGTCAGACAACCACCACAGAACAGGTCATCCGTGAAGAAATCAACTTGAATCATTTGCTCGACCGCGCGCTGGAACTCTCTGACTATGCGGAGAAGAAGACGCGTTTTGCCGAAGAAAATAAAGCCGGAATGCGCAAAAAAGGAATCGGTATCGCAGCGTTTTTGCACGGCGCGGGATTCACCGGCTCAGGCGAACGCTATTTGAATTCTCTGGTTGGTGTGGAAGCGGCTGCCGACGGCGGTATTCGAGTGTTGGTGTCCAGCGCAGAATTTGGTCAAGGAACCAATACCGTGCTTTGCCAGATTGCGGCCGAAGCGCTGGGACTTCCTTATGAAAGCGTTAAGATCGCGCAACCGGACACAACCGTGGTGCCCAACAGCGGCCCAACTGTGGCTTCGCGCACGGCGATGATCGTCGGAAAACTGGTTCAGTCCGCGGCTCAGGGAATCAAGCAAACGCTCACGAAGACCGGCCTTCTGCATGACGACTACACCCCGGAAGATTTTCGAGCCGCGTGCCAGGAGTATCTCAAGGCGCGCGGCGAGCTGAAGTCTTATGCGCGCTATGAAGCGCCCAGTGATGTTCACTGGGACGATGAAAAATATCGCGGCGAGGCCTACGCCGCCTTTGCGTGGGCCGTGTACGTCGCGGAAGTCACAGTGGATCTGACAACTTACGCCGTGACTGTGGACGACTTCGTTGCGCTGCAGGAAGTCGGCAAGGTTCTTCACCCGCTTCTGGCCGAGGGCCAGATCACGGGGGGAGTGGCTCAGGCGATTGGCTTTGCGCTCTATGAAAATGTGGTCTGGCAGAACGGCCGAATGATCAACAATCAGATGACGAATTACATCATGCCGACTTCGGTGGACCTGCCGCTAATCCGCGTATTTTTTGAGGAGCTTGGCAACGTTCACGGCGCGCACGGCGCCAAGGGCATCGGAGAACTTCCCATGGACGGCCCTGCGCCGGCGATTGTAAACGCCGTGGAAGATGCGATGGGTGTTCGTTTCCATTCGATTCCGCTGCTCCCCGAAGATATATTTGAGGGTCTGCCGCCCGAGTCTCGTGAGCAAAAGGCTCCTTCTTCGACACGAGGGAGCGCATGAATCCTTCACCAGGAACTGGCGCGAAATGCGAAGTATTGTTTACCGTCAACGGCGAGACGAAAAAAGTGCTCGCTTATCCCATGGAAAGATTGTTGGACGTGCTGCGCAACGAGCTGGAATTGACGGGCACGAAAGAAGGATGCGGCGAAGGAGAATGCGGTTCGTGTTCCGTTCTGTTGGACGGGATGCTGGTGAATAGTTGTCTCGTTCCCATGGGGCAAGCGACAGGCGCAAGCATTGTCACCATCGAAGGACTTTCAACCTATGACTCGATGAATCTCGTGCGGGAGGCGTTTCTCGAATGCGGTGGTGCGCAGTGCGGCATCTGCACTCCGGGAATGATTCTTGCGGCAGTGCATCTGCTCGAAAAAAACCCGGAGCCAGCTTTGACAGATATACGAGAGGGACTTGCAGGTAATCTTTGCCGCTGCACAGGCTATATGCAGATTTTCGAAGCGGTTGCGAGCGCAGCGCGGCGAAGAGTTGCAAAATGAGAGCCGATCCAGTCGAATACCGGCTCATTTCGCCGGGCAATCTCCAGGCGGTTCTTTCCCTGCTGGCCGGCGAGCCGGCTCGATGGCTGCCCATTGCCGGCGGGACCGACGTGATGGTTTTGTATTCTGCTGGAAAGCTGCCCAACCGAAATTTGATCAACATTTGGAATATTCCCGAGCTTCGCCAAATCGAAGTGTTTGCGGATAGAATCCGCATCGGCGCCGCATGCACTTATACAGCGCTGCGTGCACATGAAATCGTTTCGCGGGAATTTCCGCTGCTGGCCACGGCTGCTTCCTGGACCGGCGGAATTGCGAATCAGAATCGCGGAACGCTCGGAGGCAACATCGCGAACGCGTCCCCTGCAGCCGATTCCCTGCCCGCGTTGCTTGTGTACGACGCCGACCTGACCCTGATATCGGTGCGTGGCGAGCGCCGGTTGCCTTATCGACATTTTCACTCGGGCTACAAGCAGACAGCTCTGGCTGCTGACGAATTGATTCGAGATATTTCCCTGCCGCGGCGATTTGCGGGATATTTTTCGCATGCTCGGAAGGTCGGGGCCCGCAACGCACAGGCCATCTCCAAAGTTTGCCTCGCCGCTTTGGGCCAAATCGCGAACGGTACGATTCGGGATGTGCGTCTCGCGCTGGGAAGTGTTGCGCCCGTTCCGCTTCGGTTGAATGAAACAGAGCATGCACTAGCGGGAAAAAAGATTGAGCCTTCGTTACTCGAGACGGCAAGAAAGATCGTCCCTCGGGAGATTCGGCCTATCGACGACATTCGGTCTACCGCTCGATATCGGGCAGTTGTGGCGGGCAATCTCGTCGCCGAGTTTCTCGAGAAGCTTGCCGCTTCGGGGATAGGCGCGTGAGCGAAGTGCTCGTTCGCTGGAACGGGTTGCCGCCGGATGAAGCTGTTCGCGAGATTCTGCCTTGTTGCGGCTCCAGAACCTGGGCCACACGCATGGTCTCAAAGCGGCCTATCCAGGATGAAGTCTCGCTGCTGGCAACGTCAGATGTGATCTGGCGAAGCCTCGGCGAAACGGATTGGCTCGAGGCGTTCCGGAGTCATCCGCGAATCGGCGAGACATGCGCGGAAAACACTGCCACGGCACAATCTTCAACCTGGTCCCCACAAGAACAGCAGAAGGCCGCAATGGGCGATGAGGCCGTAAAGATGGCGCTGATGTGGGGCAATCGCGAGTACGAGCAAAAGTTTGGGCGGATTTTTATTGTTTGTGCGACGGGAAGATCAGCCATCGAAATCCTGGAGATTCTGAGGCGCCGACTGCACAATGATGAGGCAACCGAACTCCGCCAGGCAGCCGAGGAACAGAGAAAGATTATGCATCTTCGATTGAAAAAATGGATCGCGGGATGAGCCGGATTTCCACCCACGTTCTGGATACCGCCCGGGGCAAACCCGC
>Ga0307475_10001199_pt1 | contig 15493 bp, 18 predicted proteins | sample atmos_gasesECM1C_FD_203317 | JGI IMG/M metagenome (GOLD analysis project Ga0307475, IMG submission 203317) | Hardwood forest soil microbial communities from Morgan-Monroe State Forest, Indiana, United States - atmos_gasesECM1C_515 | ecosystem: Environmental > Terrestrial > Soil > Temperate... | reverse complement strand
GACGCGCTGGCCGTCGAACTTGAACTCGGGCGAGCTCTCGCGGTGAATGATCGAATAGTCGGTGGCGGTGTACGGGATCTCGACGGTGACGAAGAGCGCCTCCCGGTGAATCGTCGCCACCACCATGCCGGGTACGTCCTGCGCGACCACCCAGCCGCGGCTGGCCACGGCGCGCACGATCGCGTCGTGCACGTACGCCGTCTGATCGACGCCGGCCGGCGTCCCGACGACCGGCGCGTGGTTGATGGTCAGAACCGGCGCGAGGTTCGCGCCACAACCCGCCGCCGAAAGCGCGGCGCCCAGAACCAGGAAACGAGTCGCCGAAACGCAAGAAACGATCTTCGCTGTTCGCATGGCGGGCCGAGGATACACGAAAACTCGCAGGGCGAATTCGTCAGCCAACCTTCTTCCGGAAGCGCGCCGAAGCGACCGCCACCAGCACGACGAAGATGACGGCGAGGGCGCCCGTCTCGCCCAGCAGATCGGGGAGACCCGCGCCCTTGAGGGCGATGCCGCGCACGATGCGCAGGAAGTGTGTCAGCGGCAGCGCCTGCGACAGCCACTGTGCCGGCCGCGGCATCCCCTCGAACGGAAACATGAAGCCCGAAAGCAGGATGTTCGGCAGCAGGAAGAAGAACGACATCTGCATCGCCTGTTGCTGCGTTCGCGCCAGTGTCGAGAAGAACAATCCCAGGGCCAGATTGGCCGCGATGAACAGCAACGACAGCAGGTACAGCAGGCCCACCGATCCGACGATCGGTGCTCCGAACGCCAGCCGCCCGATGACCAGGATCAACGTCATCTGCAGATACCCGATGCCGACGTACGGGACGATCTTCCCGATCATCAGCTCGACACGGCCGACGGGCGAGACCACAAGCTGCTCCAGAGTTCCGCGTTCGCGCTCGCGGGCGATGCCCATGGCGGTCAGCATGATCATGGTCATCGTCAGGATGACGCCGGTCAGCCCGGGCACGACGAAGATGGCGGTGCGCAGCTCGGGGTTGTACCAGGTGGTCGGCTGCAGCACGACGGCCGGCGCCACGGCCGGCTGGCCCGCGCGGGCCAGGCGTTCGACGCCCAGGCTGGCGGCGCGATCGGCGACCACGCCGGCCGCGGCGTCGATGGCGCTGGCCACCGTCTGCGGATCGGAGCCGTCGACGATCAGCTGGACGCGCGCTGATCGGCCGCGCCGCACGTCCGACGAGAACCGGGGCGGCACCACCAGCGCCACCCGCGCGCGGCCGCCGCGCAGCGCGCGTTCGATCTCGGCGTAGCTGCGGGCATCGCCCGCGCGATCGTAGGAGCGCGTGGCGAGCAGCGTGGCGACGAGATCGCGGCTGTCGGCGCTGGCGTCCTGGTCGAAGACCACCATCGGGATGTGGCGGACGTCGGTGTTGATGGCGTAGCCGAACAGAATTATCTGCATCACCGGCAGCGCCACGACCATGGCCAAGGTCAAGCGATCGCGGCGCAGCTGGATCAGCTCTTTCCAGGCGATCACCAGCGGGCGTCGCATCAGGCCGCCGCCTCGCCGCCGGATGCCCGCGCCCGTTCGTCCTCGCGCACCATCGACACGAACGCGTCCTCGACGGTGACGCGCGCCGGTCGCAGGTTCGCCACGGCGATGCCGCGGGCCGCGAGCAGGCGCGCGACGACCGGCGCCGGATCGACGCCGCTCCGGGAAGACACGCGCAGCACGGCGCCGAAGTGGGCCACCTCCTCCACCCCCGGCGCCTCGCCGGCGGCGATGGCGGCGCGGAGGAGATCCGCGGCCTCGATCGGCCGCGCCGCCTCCAACTCGACCGCGCGCAGGCCGCGGCGTCCGACGATCTCCGCGGGCGTGCCGGTGTCCAGCAGCGCGCCGGCGAAGACGAACGACAGGCGGTGACAGCGTTCGGCCTCGTCCATGTAGTGCGTGGTCATGAGGACCGTCGTGCCTTCCGCCGCCAGCCGGTGAATGAGATCCCAAAAGTCGCGCCGGCTGACCGGATCAACGCCGGCCGTCGGCTCGTCGAGAAACAGCAGCGGCGGCCGGTGAATGGTGGCGCTGGCCAGCGCGACCCGCTGTTTCCATCCGCCCGACAGCGTGCCAGCGATCTGACGCCGCCGCGACGTCAGCCCGGCGCGCGCCAGCGATTCGTCGACGCGCGCCCGGGTCCCCTGCCCGCCCCCGCCCGCGCCGTAAAGGCCGGCGTAGAACTTCAGATTCTCCTCGACGGTCAGATCCTCGTACAGGCTGAATCGCTGGGTCATGTACCCGATGCGCCGCTTGATCTCCTCGGCCTGCGTGGCGATGTCGCACCCGACGACACGCCCGCCGCCGCCGGAGGGATCGAGGATTCCGCACAGCATGCGGATGGTGGTCGACTTGCCGGCGCCGTTCGGGCCCAGCAGCCCGAATATCTCGCCGCGGTGGACAGTCAGCGAGACGTCGCGCACCGCCACGATCGATCCGAAGTGCCGGGCCAGGTGGTGCGTCTCGATCACCGGCGGGCCGTCGCCGCGCTCGCCGCCGTCGCCGCCGTCGCTGCCAGCGCTCACGATCCACCTCCGTCGCCGGCGGTGGCGCCGGGGCGCACCGCCGCGCGGTCGATGCGGGCGAACAGCGGGACGCCAGCGTGCAGGTCGCGCCCGGGATCGTCGAAGCGAATCCGCACCCGGACCACCAGGTTCGCACGCTCGTCGGGGCTGAAGATGAAGCGCGGCGCGAACTCCGTGCGGCGCAGGACCCGCTCGACGCGTCCGATCACCTCGCGCGCCAGCGCGTCGACGCGCGCGCGGGCCGGCGCGCCCACGCGCACGCCGCCCAGCTGGCCCTGCGGCACGAACACGTCGGCGTAGGGGTGGCCGGTGTCAGCGACGGTCACCACCGGCTGGCCAGGAAGCGCGGTCTCCCCGGTGCGCAGGTGGATCTCCAGGACCTCGGCGGGGTCCAGGGCGCGCAGCTCGTAACGGGCGACGCGCTGGCGTTCGAGATCGCTGCTGGCCCCGGCGGCGGCGGCGCGATCGGCGGCGGCCGCCACCTCCTGGTGCCGGCTCCCCAGCAGGGCCGCCTGCAGCGTCTCCTCGGCGGCGCGCCGGTCGGCGGTGGCGCGCGCCAGCTCGGCCTCGGCCTGATCCAGCACCGATCGCGCCGCCGCCTGGCCGGCCACCAGCCGGCGCGCGCGGCCGGCGCTGACCGACTGCAACGCCTCGTTGGCGCGCGCGGCGTCCAGGCGCGCCTGCAACGCGCGCACGTCCTGCGGCCGCGCGCCCGCGCGCAACAACGCCAGCTGCTGTTCGGCGGCCCGCTGCTCCGCCTCGCGCGCGGAGAGCGCGCTCTGCTCCAGCTCGGGATCGACGCGGGCGATCAGCGCGCCCGGCTGCAGCAGGTCGCCCTCGTGCACAGCCAGCTCGCGCACGCGCCCGCTGACCTCGAAGGCCAGGTCGCGCTCCTCGTACTCGACCACGCCTTGATAGGGAAAGGCGCCGTCGTCGCGCGCCGCGCAGGCCGCGCCGCCGGCGACGACGACAGCCACAATGGCCAGAGCCCATCGCTTCATGCCGCTAGTGTGCCCCAGCGGGCGGCTCCTCGTCGCGCGCCGCGGGGCGCGCTTGTCCCGCGGCCCGCGGTGTTTAGGTTGCTGGCAACATGCGAAAAACAGGTTGGTTGATCGGTCTGGGCGTGGTCGTCCTGCTGGGGTTCGCCGTCGCGAGTGGATACAACCACCTGGTCCAGCTGGATCAAGACGTGCAGGCGCAATGGGCCCAGGTCGAGAGCGCGTACCAGCGTCGGGCGGATCTGGTGCCGAACCTGGTCGCAACGGTCAAGGGCTCGGCGAAGTTCGAGCAGGACACGTTGACCGCGGTGACCGAGGCGCGCGCCCGCGTCGGTCAGGTCGCGCCTCCGTCGGCGCCGCCCGGCGATCCCGCGGCCCTGCAGCGGTTCCAGCAGGCGCAGGACCAGCTGTCATCGTCTCTGTCGCGCCTGCTGGTCGTGGCAGAACGCTACCCGGAGCTGAAGACGACCACCGCCTTCCGCGATTTGATGGCGCAGCTGGAGGGGACGGAGAACCGCATCTCGGTCGAACGTATGCGCTTCAACGAGGCGGCGCGCGGGTTCAACGCCGCGCGCTCGCGCCTGCCCACGGTGCTGGTGGCGAACCTGTTCGGATCGCGTTTCGCGCCCAAGGCGTATTTCCAGAGCCAGGCGGGCGCCGCCACCGCGCCCCGGGTCCAGTTCTGAGCAAGGACCCGTGTCTTTCATCTCCCGCCGCCTGAGCGTCGCCGTCGCCGTCGTGGCGGCGGCGTTCACGCTGGGCGGCGCCGCCCTGCCCGCGGCCACCGTCGGCACGCCCGTCCCGCCAGCGCCGGATCGTTTCGTCACCGACAAGGCCGGCCTGCTGGCGCCCGATGCCGCCGAGCAGTTGAACGAACGGCTGGCGGCGGCCGAGCGAAAGACCGGTCACCAGGTCATCGTCTACGTCGACCGGACCACCGGCGGCGTGCCGATCGAGGACTGGGCGGTGCGGGCTTTCGCCGCCTGGCGCATCGGGCGCAAGGGGATCGACGACGGCGTCGCTCTTTTCCTGTTCACCGCCGACCGGCGGGTGCGCATCGAGGTCGGGTATGGACTGGAGCCTGTGGTGCCGGACGCCGTCGCCGCGCGCATCATCGACGAGCAGATGGTCCCGCGCCTGCGCGCCGGCGACGCAGCGGGGGCGGTGCGGGCGGGCGTGGAGTCGTTGCTGGCGACCATCGGCGGCGCGGAGCCGAGCGCGGCGGTGCCGCCGGTGGGGCCGGCGCGCCCGCCCGGATGGGTGTTGATCGTGGGTGGGCTTGTCGCGCTGGGGCTCCTGGGGTTTCTGGCCACGCACCCGTCGCTGGCGGCCTGGCTGATCTTCACGATCGGCTCCGGTCGTGGCGGCGGCGGAGGCTGGGGCGGCGGCGGGGGCGGCGGCGGTTTCTCGGGAGGCGGCGGCCGCTCGGGGGGCGGCGGCGCCTCGGGCAGCTGGTGACGGCATGAGGCGCGTGCAGGGCGTTGACGTGACCCGGGTCGAGGCCGCGGTGCGCGCCGCCGAGGCTACGACAACCGGAGAGATACGCGTCGCTCTCGCCCGCATCTATTTCTGGGGCGACATGCAGCGGGCCGCCGAGCGCGCCTTTCGCCGCCTGCGCATGGATCGCACGCGCCAGCGCAACGGCGTGCTCGTCTTCGTGGCGCCGCTCCGGCGTGGACTGGCCATCATCGGCGACGCGGGGATCGCCGCATGCGTCGGCCCGCCGTTCTGGCGAGCCACCGTCGATCTGGCGATCAAGAGCTTCGCGGCCAGCGACGGCGATCTCACCGCCGGGATTCTCGACACCGTGGCGGAGATAGGCCGGGCGCTGGCCGCTCACTTTCCGGGCGCCGGCGACAACCGGATCCCGGACAGCGTCGCCGAGGATTCGCGGCGCTGACGACGGGCGCGCCGATCCTCACGGCGAGGGCGTCGTCGTCCCGCCGCTCGGCGACGACGACGTGCCGGTGCTGTTGCCCGACGTGTCGCTGCTCTTGCGATGGCGGCGCCGCGACGACTTCGACGACGCCCGATCGGTGCTGGCCGTCGAAGAGCTGTCACTGGGCGACATCGACGTTCCGGTGCCGGTGCCCGAGGTGCTGCCGCTGGACGTGCTGTCGCTGGGCGTACCGCTGCCGGTCGAGCTCTTGTAGTCCAGGTTCGCTCCTGCGGTCCCCGGCGTGGGAGACGACCCTGCACCCTGGTTGATGGTGTCGCTGCTGCTGCCGGTGCCAGAGGTGCCGCTGCCCATGTTGCCCGATGACGAGCTGCCGCTGTTGCGACGCCGGCGCATGTTGCTGTCGTCGACCCCGGTGTTGTCGTTGCCGGTGCCGGTGCCGGTTCCGCTGCCGCTGGTCGAGTTGCCGCCGGCGTACGCGCCGCTTGTCGAGCTGCCGCTGCCGGCGCTGCTGGCACCCGAGCTGGAACCGGAGCTCCCGCTGCCTCTACCGCTGGATCCCGCGCCGGCCTGCGCGACCAGCGTGTATCCCGCGAAATGCCTGTTGCCCCGAGGCCGTTCGGTGTTGACATGTTCGACGACCGCGGGCGGTGTCTCCGCCGCGGGAGTGGAATTGATGTACATGACCATGTTCAACCTCCTTGCTCGTTGTCACTAAAACCGGAGGCGGCCGCATGCCGCCGCCGATGTCGCTGGAATGTCTGCGAAGTTGGTCACGCCACGCTCTCTCGATTTCTCGTTCTTGATCTTAGTGCCGCTGTCTCATCGCGAAAGACGGGGCGCCTCCGGCCGTCGCCGTATTCGCGGCAACGGTTCGGTGAAATTCGCGTTTCGGGCGTGATAGCGTCGGACCGCGCCGATGCCGCGCCCGATCACCATCCGTGACGTCCGAACGTTCGTCACCCAGCCGGCCGGGCAGCGCCTGGTGATTGTGAAGATCGAGAGCTCGAACCGGGTCTCTCTGGCCTCGGGTGCGCGACGTTCACCCAGCGCGCCTTTGCGGTGCAGACGCTGCTCGATCGCCATCTCAAGCCGCTGGTGATCGGGCGCGACGTCGCGCGCATCGAAGACATCTGGCAGCTCGGGCGCGTGAACGGCTACTGGCGCAACGGCCCCGTCGTCAGCAACGCGCTCTCCGGCGTCGACCAGGCGCTGTGGGACATCCTGGGCAAGCGGGCCGGCCTGCCGCTCTTCGAGATCCTGGGCGGCAAGTGCCGCGAGGCGGCCGCCGTCTACACCCACGCGGACGGGCAAACCGCCGACGAGGTGATCGCCGACGCCGAACGCATCATCGCCGACGGCTATCGTCACGTCCGCCTGCAGCTGCGCAGCTACGGCGGCGGCGGGCCGGCGCGCCCGCGACCGATCGGCGCCCAGCCCGGCGCGGCGCGTACTTCGACCCGCGCGCGTACGCGCGGGCGACGCTGGGCCTGCTGGAAGCCGCGCGCCGGCGCCTGCCCGCCGACATCGAGCTCTTGCACGACGTGCACGAACGACTCTCGCCGCCGGAGGCGATCCAGTTCGCCCGCGACGTCGAAGCGTTCCGGCTCTTCTTCCTCGAGGACCCACTGCCGCCCGAACAGATCGCCTGGTTCGCGCGCCTGCGCGCGCAGACCACCACGTCGCTGGCGATGGGCGAGCTGTTCAACAACCCGCTCGAATGGCAGGCGGTCATCAGCCAACGCTGGGTCGATTTCATCCGCATGCACGTCAGCCAGATGGGCGGCCTGACACCGGCGCGCGCCGTGGCAGCCATGGCCGCGCAGTTTGGCGTCCGCACGGCCTGGCATGGACCCGCCGACACCTCCCCCGTCGGCCACGCCGCGAACCTGCACCTCGAGCTGGCGTCGCCCAACTTCGGCATCCACGAGTGGTGCCGGTTCCCCGACCACGTCGGCGAGATGTTCCCCGGCATGCCCGCGGTCAAGGACGGCTACCTTTACCCGAACGATGCGCCCGGACTGGGCATCGACTTCGACGAGGCGCTGGCCGCTCGTTTTCCGCCCGTTGACTCGGTCGAGGAATGGACGCAAGCCCGCCTGCCGGACGGCACGGCGACGACGCCCTGACCGACTACAAGCTCGGCGTGTTGAACGTGTCGCACTGGGCGACGCGGCCGCTATCCAGGCCGCGGCGCAACCATTTGACCCGCTGGGCGGAGCTGCCGTGGGTGAAGCTCTCGGGCATGACGCGCCCCCGCGCCTGCTTTTGTAAGGTGTCGTCGCCGATCGCGGTGGCGGCGCGGAGGGCCTCCTCGACGTCGCCCGGTTCGAGGAGGTGGCGCGTCTGGTTGGCGTGATAGGCCCAGACGCCGGCCAGGCAGTCGGCCTGCAGCTCCATCATCACCGACAGGTGATTGCCCTGCGCCGCCGAGAGGCGCGAGCGATCGTCCTCCATCCGCGCGGAGATGCCGAGCAGGTTCTGCACGTGGTGGCCGACCTCGTGACCGATGACGTAGGCCTGCGCGAAGTCTCCGGGCGCGCCGAAGCGACGGGCCAGCTCGTTGAAGAAGGAGAGATCCAGGTACACCCGCGCGTCGCGCGGACAGTAGAACGGACCCACCGCCGCGCCGGCGAGACCGCAGGCCGAATCGACCTGGTCGGAGAACAGCACCAGCTTGGGCGGGCGATAACGAACGCCGCTGCTGGGAAGAACGGCCGACCAGACGTCCTCGGTGCTGGCCAGCACGACCTTGACGAACGTCACGCGCTGGTTGTCGGCGGGATCGACGGGCCGAGCGTTGGGGACCGAGCGCGTCTCCCCGTCCGAGCCGCCGCCCAGCAGCGATCGCACAAACTCGGGGGGCGCGCCCAGCAGCGTCGCGACGATCGCGATCAGGATGGCGCCGCCCCCGATGGCGCCGCCGCGTCCGATGGAAAAGCCTCGCCGATCCTCGACGTTGTCGCTCTCGCGCTCGCCCTCCGTCCGCATTGCCGCAACCTAGATCCGAAGCGGCGCTTTGGCCAGGTCACGCCCGCCACTTAAGGCACCACCTCGATCTCGCCGGTCATGTCCTCGTGCCCCTCGCCGCAGAAGACGTCGCAGTGCACGGCGAACTTGCCCACCTTCGTCGGCCGCACGCGAACCAGCGTCGGCTTGTCGGGCAGGATGTCGACGCGGATGCCGAGATCGGGGACGGAGAAGCCGTGCTTGCGATCGAGCGACCGCAACTCCAGGACGACGAGCTTGTTCACGTGGAGCACGATCTTTTGCGGCGAAAACTCGAATTTCTTCGCCGTTATCTTGATAACCGGCTCGGCCGGCGGTTCGCCGGCCAGGGCGGCGTGCGACAACGCCGCGAGCAGCAACCCCGCCATCCACACTCTGGACAGACTCATGTCTTGCCTCCGTGCACGCGACCGTCACGCCGGGGGCGCGACGACCGGGAACTCCGTGAGTCGTGGCTCGCCGCCGTCCTGCGCCTCGTCGATCTGCCGATAGCCCAGGCCCTTGAACGGCTCCTTCGGGTCCCACGGCACCGGCACACGCTTGGGGACCGAACCGGGGGCCGGCAGCGGAAACACCAGCGACTTGGCCGCATGGTGCTTGATGTGCTCGGTCTCGTGGTGGTGCTCCTGGTGGATGTGGCCGTAGAAGACGGTGACGTTCTTGTGCGGCAGCAGCACGTCGATGACCTTCGTGCCGTCCTTGGTCGCCCAGTCCCACTGCGGATAAAGGTCGAAGAGCGGGCGATGGGTCAGCACGACGATCGGCGCGTCCTTGCGCACCTTCTTGAGATCGGCGGCCAGCCAGTCGATCTGCGCAGTCCCCACGATGGCCCCGGGGTCGGACACGTTGTCGAGGGCGATGAAGTGCACGCCTTTGTGGTCGAACGTGTAGTGCGTGGGGCCGAAGTTCTCCTGGTAGGCGGCGCCGACATCCAGCGAAGCGTCGTGCTCGCCGGGCATCAGGCGCAGATCCTTGTTGTTCAGCGTTCCGACGATGGTCTTGAACTCGGCCATTCGCTTGCGCCGGACGGCGCCGTCGTCGGTGGTGTGGGTGAGATCGCCGGTGAAGACGATGAAGTCCGGGCGCGCCGCCACCCCGTTGACGGTGGCGACGACCTTCTTCAGCGTGTTCTCGGCTTCGGGGTTGGCTGGCCCCGTGTAACCCCAGTGGGTGTCGGACAGCTGCAAGAAGAAGAAGTCCGAATCGACCGACGACTTCTTCTTCTTGACGGCGCCTCCGGCCAAGCCCGAGGCGAAGACCACCCCGCCCACCCCCATCAGTCTCAAAATGTCACGACGAGTCCCCTGAATCGGCATTCGACCACCTCCTGCCTGCTCAACGAGACAGCCGGCCGGATCGTTCCCGCGATTATTCACGCGGGGTTACAAGCCGAGGTATGCGCGCCGAACGCGGTCGTCGGCCAGCAACTCAGGTCCGGTGCCGGAGAGGACCACCCGGCCGCTCTCCAGGACGTAGGCGCGCTGCGAGAGCTTCAGCGAAACCGCGACGTTCTGCTCGACCAGAAGCACCGCCAGCCCAGCCTGGTTCAGCTGCCGGATGGTGTGCAACACCTCCCGAACCAGCAGGGGGGACAGCCCCAGCGACGGCTCGTCGAACATGATCAGCGCGGGCTCGCCCATCAGGCAGCGGCCGATCGCCAGCATCTGCTGCTCGCCGCCGGACAGCGTGCCGGCGCGCTGGTCCTTGCGCTCCTCCAGCCGCTTGAACATCGCGAACACCCGGTCCAGGTTGCGCCGGGCGTGGCGCCGCGCGCGCGGCAACAGCGCGCCGACCTCGAGGTTCTCGAGGACGGTGAGTGTCGGAAAGAGCTGGCGGCCCTCGGGTACCTGGCCGATGCCCAGGTTGCAGATCTCGTGCGGCGGCAGCGCCTGGATCTCCCGCCCGCGGAAGACGATCGTTCCGGAGCGCCCGCGCTCGATCCCGGCGATGGTCCGGATCAGCGACGACTTGCCCGCGCCGTTGGCGCCGACGATGGCGACGATCGCCCCTTCGGCCACGTCCAGCGACACGTCGGACAGCGCCTGCGCGTCGCCGTAAGCGAGATGCAAGCTCTTGATCGACAGCATCAGACCTCGGTCTCCTCGCCGAGGTAACAGGCCAGGACCGCGGGGTGACGCACGATCTCGCCCGGCGTGCCGCGCGCGATCACCTGGCCCTGATGGAGCACACCGACGTGGTCCGCGAGCGCCATCACCGCTCGCATGACGTGCTCGATGAGCAGGATGGTCGTTCCGGACGCGCGGTGGAGCTCGCGCAGCGCCTGGACCATCTGGTCCGTCTCCGTCGGGCGCAGCCCGGCCATGACCTCGTCGAGGAGGAGCAGCTTCGGCCTGGTCGCCAGCGCCCGCGCGACCTCGAGGCGCTTGCGATCGGGCAGCGTCAGCGCCGACGCCGGCAGCGCGGCCTTTCCGTCCAGCTCGAGCCGCGCCAGCGTCTGCAGCGCCAGCGTGCGCGCCCGCGTGGGGGAGCGCTCCCGGAGAAACGCGCCGACCATGACGTTCTCGAGCACGGTCAACCCCGCGAAGGGCTTCACCAGCTGGAACGTGCGGCCGATCCCTGCCAGGCACACCTGATCGGGCCGCAAGCCCTGTATTGGCCGGCTCTGAAAGACGATCGTTCCAGCGTCTGGTCGCAAGACGCCCGCGATCATGTTGAAGATCGTCGTCTTTCCGGCGCCGTTCGGGCCGATGAGCGCGCCGATGCTCCCCTCTTGCAGCGTGAAAGACGCGTTCGACACCGCCTGCAGGCCGCGGAACGACTTCGAGATCCCGTTCACCTCCAGCAGCGCCGTCACAGCCGCAGCCTCCGGGCCAGGGCGGGCCAGATGCCGCGCGGAAGAAACATCACCACCCTCAGCAGCACCACGCCGTACGACACCTGCTTGATACCGGAGATCTCCCAGCCCAGGGCTGCGAAGGACTCCGTGATCCCGTCCGACAGCAACGTCAGCGCCGCGGCGCCGAGGATCGGACCAAACAGCGTGCCGACGCCGCCGATGATCGGACCCAGGATGATCTCGATCGAGCGGTGGATGCCGAAGACCTGCTCGGGGAAAAGGCTGTTGTAGTAGAACGCCGAGAACACCCCCGCCACCGAGGTCATCGCCGCGCTCAGCGCCACCGCCCCCAGCTTCCAGCGGAACACGTTGATTCCCAGCGCCTTCGCCGCCTCTTCGTCCTCGCGGATCGCGCGCCAGTAAAATCCCACCCGGGACCTCGACAGACGCGCGCAGAGCGCGAGCGCCAGCGCCGCGAGAATGAGCGCCGCGTAGTAGTACATGATGGGGGGACCGCGGAAATTCAGCAGGTCCCATGCGCCGTGGCGCCCGACCTTGAGAAACATGCCGCCGGGACCACCCGTCCACGCAAGATGATCGAAGCCGATGCGCGTGAACTCCGCGAAGGCGATGGTCAGCAGCGCCAGGTACACGCCCGAGATGCCGAAGCGAAACGCGAGAGAGCCGATCGCCAGGCCGCCGAGAGTGCAGGCGATCATCGCCACAGGCAGTCCCACGACGGGCGGAACGCCGTGGTGAACGAAGAGTCCGCCGGCCACGTAGCCTGCCACGCCGACGTAGAGGGCGTGCCCGAGCGACAGTTGCCCGGCGAAGCCCATCATGACGTTCCAGGCCTGGCCCGCGTAGGCGAACCAGAGGATGAGGGTGGCGACCGACAGGGCGTACGTTCCCGCGAACGCCGGCAAGGCCACCAGCAGCGCGCCGATGAGCGCCAGCGCGCGCCCGGACCGGGTCATGTCTTCCTTCCCAGCAGCCCGCGCGGCCGCAGCAACAAGACGACGATCAACAGTCCGAAGCTGAACATGCTCTTGGCCGACGGGGCGACGAGGAGGCCGGCCAGCGCCTCGGAGACGCCGATCAGCACGCCGCCCAGCAGCGCGCCCGCCATCGAGCCGAGTCCGCCGACGATGACGATCACGAAAGCCAGCAGCGTGAAGGCGGGGCCGGCCGACGGCGTGACGTCGACCAGCGCCACCATCGCGCAGCCGGCCACCGCCACGCACACGGCGCCGATGCCGAAGGTGAGCGCGTACAGCCGCCGGACGTGAAGGCCGACAATCAGCGCGCCGAGGTGATTGTCCGCGCACGCGCGAATCGCCGTTCCGACCCGCGTCTTCTTGAAGAAGACCAGCAGCCCCAGCGCGGTCGCCAGCGCGACACCGGCCGCGTAGAGGCGCGTCTTGTCGATCAGGATCCCGCCCATCGCCAGCGAATCGAGCTGATAGTCGGTCTGCACGCCGCGCGCGTCGGGCCCGAAGATCGCGAGCAGCGCGTTCACCAGGATGATGGCCACCGCCACCAGCAGCATGAACTGCGCGTGCTCGGGGCGGGTGACGAACGGGTTGATCACCACCCATTGCAAGGCGTAGCCAAAGACGAAGAACGCCGCCCCCACGGGTATGATTGCCAGAAAAGGATCCAGCCCCAGCCCCAGCCCCGCGAACAGCACGGTGGCGGCGTACATCGCCACCGTCATCATCTCGCCGTGAGCGAAGTTCACGACGCGCACGACGCCGAAGATCACCGACAGCCCCAGGGCCATCAGGCCATAGACGAGGCCCGTCAGGACCCCGGCGATCACGACATTGGCGATCAGATCGGCGGACAACTAGGTCTTGTAATACGGCGCCGGGAAGACCGGCTTCGCCTCGGCCGCCGAACTGGGCAGGACCACCCGAGGCATGCCGTCCAGGTTCTGCAAGCTCGCCGAGCCGATGCCTTCGACCTGGCCCTTGGCGTTGAACTTGATCGGACCGCCCAGCGTCATCTTCTCGGTGATGTTGGTCAGCCGGATGGCCTCGGCCAGCCCCTCCGGATCGGTGCTGCGTGCGCGCTTGAAGGCGTCGGCGGCGACGAGGATGGCCTCGAAGGTGAACCCGACGTTGAGTCCGTTGAACACCAGCTGATCCTTCGGGTATCGCTTGAGGAACGCCTTTTCAACCAGCTTGGTCAGCTTCGCCTTCGGGTTGTACCAGGGCACGTTGGAGATGGCGTGGCTGGCCAGCTTGCCCAATGTCTTGAAGTACTGCTCCTCGTACATGCCGGGCGACCCGGGGCTGATGATACCCATCGGGTTCCAGCGCTGCTTGACCATCTCGCGGCGCAGGATGATGGCGTCGTTCAGGCGGCAGACCAGCAGCAGGAAGTCGGCGCCGGTGGCCTTCGCCTTCGCCACCTCCACCGAGAGATCTTTCGCGGCCGGGTCGTACGCGATGTCGTCGACGATCTTGAACGGCAGCTTCGTGCGCGCCGGCAGCATGGCCTGGATCGCCTTTGTCATGCCCTGACCGAAGGTGTCGTTCACGTGCATGTAGACAGCCGTGCGCGGCGCCGCGCCCGTCGCCGCGAACAGGTCGCCGATCAGGTCCAGGCCGTTCCGGACGATGTCACCCGCCGTCTGGAAATTCCGGAAGACGAACTTGTAGCCCTGCTCGGTGATCTGCGGCGCGGCGGCGATGTTGATGATGAAGGGCATCTGGCGCTGCTCGGCGACCTGGGCGATGGCCGAGGCAGCGCCCGAGTCGAAGGGGCCGACCAGGACATTCGCCCCCTCGCCGATCAGGCGCTCGGCGCGCGTGCGGGCGGTGTCGACGTTCGATTCGAAGTCGGCGTTCAAGAGCTCGATGTCGACGCCCAGCAGCTCCTTGATCACGCCCGGCGCCAGGTCGGCCCCTTTCTGGCACGACTGGCCGATGAGCCCCAGGTACCCCGACCGCGGCAGGAGCAAGCCCACGCGCAGCTTTCGGGTCTGGGCGCGCCCGATCCCGAACCGCGAGACGGCGGCCAGCGCCCCCGCGCCCGTCGCGATGGTGAATTGACGTCGATCCATCCCGAGCCTCCTGGTGCCGCGGTATCTTATTCCGCAGACCAGCGCCGTTCGTCCAGATGAAACGGCGCGTCCATTCGAGGCTATCGAGACACATCGTCAGGCCGTCGATGACCCCCGCGCGAACCTGCGGCGCGTACTCCGCGCGTGAGGCAGAGGTCCTCCGGCCTGCCGTCCGGTTGACGACCGCCATGAGAGCGCGAAGGTCAAGCGCGCCGGGTGGCCGATGGGCAGCGTGAGCATCGAGGACCTGCAAAAGGCGAAGTTTCCCGGGGTTGCCCCTTTGACGCAGGCGTTTGCCGCGGCAATATGTAACTTCGCGTCTGAAATACGTTTGCTGGTTGACTGTTTTTACGTCCATATGTAAGGTTGCATACGTATTTGGCAACAAATACGTACATCAACCTGCAAGCTGCTCGGAGGTACGACATGAGGAAGTGGAGTCAAGGTCTGGCGATCGTGTTCGTGACGGCGATCACAGGCAGAGCGATGGCCGAAGGAGCGACGATCGAGGTCGTCAAGGAGAAGGATCAGTCGTTGCTCGCGTCCTTCAATCATTTCGACGCCACATGCGCCAGCGGCCTCAATTCCGCGCTCGACGTGCAATGGAACTCGTCCCTGACCCGGGCCGACGGAACGACCACCTTGCAGTCGGTTGCGTTCCTCACGCTTCATTATGTGAACACGTGCACCGGCGACGACGTGCTCTATTCGGGTTTTGCCCTGAACACCAACGGCAGCGTCAGCACCGATTTGGGGCACGGCCACTTCGACGCCGTCGTCCCGGTGATGACCGATCCCGACCCGGAGACGGGCCTTTTCTTGAGCGGCACCGTCAACGTGAGCCTGGACTTCACAGCCAACGGAGCCACGGCCACCGTGCGCGACCACACCCACTCGAAAGGCGGCGGCGTCGTCACGATGAACAACTTCACCGTCTCCAGCCGGCCTGGTGTGGCGACCGGCACCGCGAACGCGACACTCCAGGGCAACAACGGCAACACGTTCAACGTCGAGTTGATCGGAGGCCAGCCGTCGTTGAGCGCCTCGCTGGGCAAGGACGGCTTCGGGTCGATGACGATCGTGACCAAGGCGCACTGAGCCGCCCCGTGGCCCGCCGCTAGCGGTCGCGCCGAAGGCGCGAGGGTGGGCTGTCCGTCCGCGTATGCAGACTGCCCGTG
>Ga0307475_10001198_pt1 | contig 15493 bp, 11 predicted proteins | sample atmos_gasesECM1C_FD_203317 | JGI IMG/M metagenome (GOLD analysis project Ga0307475, IMG submission 203317) | Hardwood forest soil microbial communities from Morgan-Monroe State Forest, Indiana, United States - atmos_gasesECM1C_515 | ecosystem: Environmental > Terrestrial > Soil > Temperate... | reverse complement strand
TGCTGCAGCTCCTACATGCGAACCGTAACCGAAAGTCTGGCTCCTGAGTTCGGTGCCTGATAGATTAGAAGTTGGGGCTTTTTTTCGAATTCTCTTCATGCCTCAGTCCAAACGAGCTTTCCTTACTGCTGAATGGCGAGACCTCGTGATGTTGAACTACGAGGTTGACCCCGGCCTCTTGACTCGGCACGTCCCACCCGGTATAGCGCTCGATTCCTTCCAAGGAAGAACATACCTCAGCCTGGTCGGCTTTCGGTTCTGCCACACCAAACTCCTCGGGCATTTCCCAGTTCCGTTTCATGCTGATTTCGATGAGGTAAACCTACGATTTTACGTTCGTCGCAAAAATGCCGGCGAGGATCGCAGAGGAGTTGTTTTCATTGCTGAGGTTGTACCCAGACTTGCGATTGCGACAACCGCACGCGTGGTCTACGGCGAGAACTATAGATGTCTTCCGATGAGGCACTGTATTCATAAAGGGAAGTTGAAGAGGTCGACTGAATATCAGTTGAAAATTGGCAATCGGTGGTGCAAGCTGTCCGCTCAACCTGTAGGTGTTCCGGCACGTCCTGCAGAAGGAAGTTTGGAACAGTTCATCACAGAACACTACTGGGGTTATTCGACTCAACGCACTGGCGGTTGCCTCGAATACCACGTCTCGCATGTCCCTTGGCAAGTGTGGGGGACGGCGACGGCTGGCTTTGAAGGGGAGGCCACTACTCTTTATGGGAACGATCTCGGATCAGTTCTTCAACGGCGGCCTGACTGCGCGTTCGTCGCAGATGGCTCGCCTGTAATCGTCTTCAAGGGAAACAGAATCTGACGGGTTTGCCGAACCACGACTCGGAATCCGTTTTCCCCATTGCCCAAGAAAGAAATCGCGGAGGACGCTAGAGTCCTCCGCGACAGTCTTTCCAGTCTTACGTGCCGTTAGGGCTTTTTGGCACCCGGCTTTGCAGCGGGCTTCTTCCGCGCCGGCTTGGTTACCTTCTTCTTCTCGCTTTCCCTGCCGCCGATCAATGTTAAAGCATCGGTGGAGTTGAAGGGGAACTGACGAACCGAGGTTTGGCCGGTCGTGCTCAAAGTGATGTCCACACGCCGATTGCTGGCGAGAGAAATTGTCCGCATGTTTCGGAGAACCCTCTGCCGTTCTTCTTGCGTCAGCTCGGGGTTATTCTCGACTGCATCCTTTACCTCGACATCGGTCAGGTTGCGTTGCTTGCCATACGCCTTGGTTTCGATGTTCCCTGCGGGAATGCCCTGTTCCGTCAGGAAGCTCTTGACGCGGGCGACACGACGTTCGGAGAGCGCCTGATTGTATTCGTCGGAGCCGCGCGGGTCGGCGTGCCCCTCAAGAATCAAGTGCGCATCCGGCTTGCTGTCGAGGTATTTTTTGAAGTCGGTAGCCACTGCAAGCAACGTCTTCTGTTGGCTAGGCAGCAGACCGCCGTTCGGTTTTGAAGGCAGCGGCGAGTTCGTCACGAAGTAGACGCTGTGCAACCGCAGCCGGGCTTCGAGTTCGATGATCTCCGGACTGGGTTGCGGCGGTGGTGGCGGGTTCTCGACCATCACCTGCGTGCTGGCTTGACCGGTCAAACCGCGCGAGTCAGTACAGGAGGCGCCGACCGTGATCGAACCGGGTGATGTGCCAGCAGTATTCAACGTCGCGGATGTGCCGCTGCCGGAAATCGTTCCCCCGCTGGCTGTCCAGCTGGCGACAGTGACGGGAACGCCATCCGGGCTCGTGCAGTTTGCCGACAAGCTCACAGTCCCACCCGCTTGCAAGCTGGTTGGATTCGCGGAAAGAGACATGGTGGGCGGGTTCTTCGGCGGCAACGGCTTCACGGTGTAATTCGCCGAGCAAGTCGCCTCATTGTTCTTCTTCTCTTTCGTGTCGGTTACACGGGCGGTGATGGTGTAGCTGCCCGGGGCAACGTTCGTGGTGTCGATTTGCGCCGTCGTGTCCTTCCCGTTTACTTGACCTCCGTTGCTACTCCAGGCGTACGTGACGGTGTGTTTGGGATTGAAGTTGCTGGTGGCAACGGTTGCGGTGATGGGCTCGCCCACGATCACTTCAGTCGGCTTCACGGAACAAGTCGCGGAAGGCGCTATTGCCGGCGCGCCCCCCCAGCTGAATACGAGCCCGGTGCGGAGGCGGGCGCCTTCAAACGTCGCGCGCCGCAGATCGGAAAACTGCGGAGCCACAAAATCGGAGTAGCTGTGCTTCGACAGGACATAATCGGCTTCAAAGACACGCCACGCCAACCGCTTACGCAGCCGCAAATCCATACCTCCGCCCACGATGGCTCCGATGCCATTGCTTGAGTTGAGGCCACTGACGTTCACGCGGTTATAGCTTCCCATGATATGCAGGAAGTAAGCTGCATCGTCGGTACGCCATATAAAGCGCGGCCCTGCCGATCCTGTGGTTTCGTAGTTGCTGTCTCCCCAGTTGTGACCTAGATCGAATTCAATCCCCCAGTGTGGATCGAAGTTGTACGTGAAGGCGGCGCCAAATCCCTTGGTCATATCCGGTATCTTGAAGGGAGTGGGATTGTTGGGATCGCCGAAGGGCGCAGGAACTGTGCCGCCGGGATGCAACCATTGATATCCCACAAAAATGTCATATTTGGGATTCGAGTCGCTCTGTGCGAGCGCCGGACTCGAAAGGAGTGATACCACTAGAACAACCGAAAGGCCAATCACTACGCGGCCCTTGCTTGCGTTGGAATGAACTGACATTCTGTCCTCCAGTGAGTATGCGATTTGCCCGACCGCTCGATGCGCTGGCCGCGTTGAATAAGGTAGCGCGGAGTCAACAGCTTGACCTGACTTCAAACGGAAACGCGTCATTCTAACGCACGCAGTCTCAAAGCGAAAGTATGAATTTTCAAAATTGCATGGTCGAACAACAGGGTCAGAAATTCGCCTGCGAAGAGGTTGTCTCAAATTGACATGACAAGCTTTCTTGTGACCCAAGTTCGACCGCTGGGGCCGGCCGAAGTCCCAACGTATGGCCTCCCGACCTTGCCCCACGGTAAACTGCCGCGTATGGTTGTAGTTTCGGCGCTGACGGAGCTCTGCGTGCGGCAGTAACACTAAACGGCGGACAAGAATCTTTAGGATGAGCCACGAAAAGGTACTAATCGTTGAGGACGAAGAGAATGAACGCACTGGCCTGGCCGAGTTGGTTTCCTCGTGGGGCTATCGGGCGGAGACCGCCCGCGATGGCGTAGAAGGCCTGGACAAAGCGTCCCAGTGGAGTCCGTCCATCGTCGTTACCGATCTCAAGATGCCGCGCATGGGGGGCATCGAATTGCTCGAACGGCTGGCAGAGCAGTCCCAGGCCATGGCCGTGATTATGGTGACGGCACAGGGCACGATCGACAGTGCGGTGCAGGCCATGCGCATGGGAGCATATGACTACATCACAAAACCCATCGACACCAATCGCCTGCGCACAATGCTGCAAAACGCATCCGCGCTGGTGGGAACCCGCGCGGAACTGGAAAGTGCCCGCCGCAAGCTGAGGGATTCCGGAGCGCTGGGCCAACTTCGAGGGGCATCGCGCAAGATGCAGGAGATCTTCCGGCTCATCGAGTTGGTGGCGCCCAGCACCGCATCGGTCCTGATCACCGGAGCCAGCGGCACGGGCAAGGAACTGGTGGCGCGCACCATCCATCAACTGAGCCCTCGCCGCGAGCGGCCTTTCGTGGCCATCAACTGCGCGGCCATTCCTGAAACGCTGATCGAAAGCGAAATCTTCGGCCACGAGAAAGGCGCCTTCACGGGAGCGCTGGAAAGGCGCACCGGCTGCTTCGAGCTGGCCGAGGGCGGCACGATCTTGCTCGACGAAATTGGCGAGATGCCGGTGGCAACCCAGGCCAAGCTGCTGCGCGTCCTCGAGGATCACAAACTGCGGCGCCTGGGCAGCAAAGTGGAGACGGCCGTGGATGTGCGTGTCCTGGCCGCGACCAATAAGGCTCCCGATGATGCCGTCGCCAGCGGCGAACTGCGCAGCGATCTCTATTACCGGCTCAACGTCTTCAACATCCACATGCCTCCGCTGCGGGAACATAAGGAGGACATTGCTGATCTGGTTCAACTTCTTCTGGCGGAAATGGGCGAGAAGCACTCCCGCAAAGTTGCCGCCGTCAGCGAGGCGGTGCTGAACCAGTTCAACAATTATTCCTGGCCGGGAAACGTGCGCGAATTGCGCAATACAATTGAACGTGCGGTCATTGTCTGCGATGGCGGCATGATTGAAACCAAACACCTGCCCCCCGGATTCGGACAAGCTCCCCTGCGCACGGCCGCCAATGACCCCGACGCTGTGCGTCTGGGCGTGGGCACCACCGTGGGTGAAGCGGAAAAAATGCTTATCCTCAAGACCCTGGAATCCACCAGCAATAACAAAACGAAAGCTGCGGAAATCCTCGGAATCAGCTTGAAAACCTTGCATAATAAGCTCAAGGAGTACGGCGGCAGCGCCCCGGAAGCAGGCGCTGACAAGGAGGAGCAGACGCAGTGATCCGTGGCCAGTGGCCAGTGGAAAGCCTTCCTTCGCTCAGTTTGTGCCGACGCCCGCTTCGACTGGCCACTGACCACTGGCCACTGTTTTTCTGGCCACTGTTTTCTCATGCGACGTAAAACCATTATCGTGCTCGCCATCACCTTGCTCGTAACCGTGATGGCTGCCGCGTTCTCCTACCTCTACATCTCGGAGATTCTCGGCGAGCAGATCAATGAAGCCTACGAAGGCGCCGACCGCCTTACCAAGCAACTTGCCTACGCCGCAGGCAGCGACCTGCCGGATTTAAGCAGCACGCGCATTGATACCAACGATCCCGAAGCGGTGCGGCATGCGCTCGCCGAGTATTTGCCCATGGATACGGTCCTACTGAACAGCCTGCAATCGGATCGGGATTTTTGGCCCTACATCTATGACGCTTCCATCGTAGACGCCAGCGGTAAAGTCCTGCTCCACACCAATCCTCAACTCGTGGGCAAGCAGGCCCTGCAACGGCCAAACTTTAGTGTTGTCAAGAACGCGCGCTCGCGGAAGCAGCTAGCTCTTGTCTACAGTCCCGCGACCGTTTATGACGTAAGCTCTCCGTTGTTACTGAATGGCCTGCCTTTTGGCACGATTCGCATCGGCGTCTCGACCGTCTTTCTCCGCAGTGAAATCGAGCCCCGCCTGCTGCGCGCTGTCTATTTCTCCATTGCATCCATCTTCGTTTCCTTCCTGCTCGCCGCCGGCGTGTCCAATCTCGCCCTCGGACCGCTCAAGGAGATCAGCCGCAACCTGGATAGCGTCAGTGCGGGCGCAACCGAAGCACTCTCCGGCGATGAATCGAAGCACGACGAACTCGGGCTGGTGACGCTGAAGATTGCAAACCTGGGCCGGCAGATGCGCGACAGCCAGGAGATTTTTTCCGCGCTGAAAGACAACGTGGACCAGCTCATGTCCAAGCTACAGGACGGATTGATGCTGTTTACGCGGGACTCGCGGGTGGTGCTGGTAAGCGCTCCGGTCGAGCGTTTCCTCGGCCGGCCTCGGGGAGACCTACTGGGCAGAACGGCGAGAGACGTGTTCTCTGGCAAAACGGCGCTTGGGGCCACAGTCCTTGAGGCTTTCGAACGCAAGCGCCCGCTCTCCGGCGAGCTTGTGGCCGCCGCTGGCAGGAGCGTCCAGGTTTCTTTGGATTTTGTGCACGAGAAGGGCACTCAGATCGGCGCCCTTCTGATCATGCGCGATACCGAGTCCGTGCGCCGCATTGGAGACGAAATCGAGATGTCCCGCCGCCTCTCGGCCAGCGGTCGCGTGACCGGCGGAGTTGCCCACGAGGTCAAGAATCCCATCAACGCGATCGTGCTTCACCTCCAGCTCTTGCAAAACAAGCTGACGCTGCTCGATCCCGATACCCGACGCCACATGGACATCATTGGCAGCGAAATTCACCGCCTCGACCGGGTCGTGCAAACTCTGGTCGACTTCATGCGGGCACGCGAACTGCACCTGGCAGACGTGGACCTCCGCAATCTGCTCGAGGAGGTTGCCGTGTTTGCCGCCCCGGATGCGGACCAGCATGGCGTAACCATCACACGAGACTTGCCGGAGGAAACGCTGCCCGTCAAGGCAGACCTCGACTTTATGAAGCAAGCTCTGCTCAACGTGGTGCTCAACGGAATCCAGGCCATGCCGCAAGGAGGTGAGCTCACCATTTCGGCGCGTCGCGAGGAAAATGCCGTGGTCGCCGAAGTCCGCGACCGGGGAGTGGGTATTGCTCAAGATGTGCAGGACAAGATTTTTGAGCTTTACTTCACCACCAAGAAAGACGGCAACGGCATCGGTCTCGCGCAGACTTACCAGATCATGCAGTGGCACTACGGATCAGTCGAATTTAACTCGACGGAAGGCGAGGGGACAACCTTCCGCTTTCGCCTTCCTCTGGCTACTTCCAGCCTGGAACCGGAGCACGAGGCCGCTGCCCACTCGAGTCAGTAATCTTGCAACCGGGAACGCAAGATAGCGCAACCAAGATGCGCCAAGCGACTCTCGGCATCACGTTTCGTTTTGATCAACGAATTCAGGTACCCACCGGGGCTTTTCGGGCGCTCTTTCGCGGCGTAACATGAAATTGCGGATTTGAATATGAATCTAGCCGCCATCCTTGGAAGTTATCTGTTGGTGCTGGGCACTCTTGTTCCCGCTTGTCCGAGCCAGGGAGCGCAGCAGAGCACTCCGCAACCGCCCGCAGCGACTTCATCAGACTCATCCGGGCAGCAGAGTCAAGATAAAGATTCGGCTCCCCAACCGCAGGCGCAGCCGGCACAAGGTTCTCAGCCCACAGAACCCCCCAGCCAAAAACCGTCTGCGAATCGGCCCCGGCGTCATAAGAAGGCGGCTCCTCCCAAGTGTTCCAATGCCCCGACGGCAATGAACACGACGGTGGGCAATCCAGCCGATCCCACAAATTCAACTGGCGCCGGGTCGAGCGGTGAGGGATCGACGAACGCGGGTGCTCCAAGCACCAGTTCTTCTGGCGGTGGTTCCACGAATGCAGGTTCCCCGCTGCCGCCATGCCCGCCCCCCAAGAAAGTTGTCCGCAATGGCGGATCGGATGAACCCTCGATCCAGCTTGTCGAAGGCACGACCGACGAACAGGCCTCACGCCAACGCTCTACCGACCAGCTCACCGCCGCGACCCAGGAGAACCTGAAGAAGATCGCAGCACGCCGCCTCAGCCCCAGCCAGCAGGAGATCGTGAGTCAGATCAAGCAATTCATGGAGCAGTCAAAGACAGCCATGACCGCCGGAGACCAGGTGCGCGGCCACAATCTCGCCATGAAAGCTCATTTGCTCTCGAACGAGTTGGTGAAGCCGTGAACCTGGCGCTAACCGTTCCAAGTTGATCGAACCCCACGTTACCACTGGGCGAGTGCGATTCCCTGCATGCCAGTCTTTCGAACTCCAGTCTTTACCTGAACTTCAGCCTCTAGCTTGGAACTCTGCTTCCCGCCGTACAACTCTTTTCCCCCCTCCTGAATCCAAACGAAGCCAGAAATTCGGACCACCGCTCTGCGTCTTTCCCAAGGATGTTTCCCTATGCTTCGCTTTCGCTCGCCTGCTCACGGCAAACTTGCGTTTATGGCCCTCCTCATTTTGGCGGTCGCCGCCATAGCCCTGGCAAAACGCGCGGCAAGGCCCGTCGATAGCGATGGAAATCCTGATGCGCAAAGCTGGGGACAGATGCCCCTCGCCTTTGAGCTCAACCGTGGCCAGACGGATTCAACCGTGGACTACCTTTCCCGGGGGCCCGGCTATACCGCGTTTCTCAATTCCTCCGGCGCCACTCTCAGCTTTCACAAACACAATGCAAAACTCGGTAACGCATTGCACATGACTCTTCTCGGCGCCGAGCCTAACATTCATTCATCTGAGGAACAACAACTCCCCGGAAAGGTCAACTATTTTATCGGGAACGATCCAGCACAATGGAAAACAGACATTCCGGAATACGCGCGAGTTCAGTATCGCAGCGTCTACCCGGGAGTCGATCTCGTTTATTACGGGAATTCCGGGCAGCTCGAGTACGACTTCGTCGTCCAGCCCGGCACCGATGTCAGCAAAATCGTCCTCCGAATGAACGGTTGTGATTCCATCCGTACCACCGGAGGCGGCGACCTAGCCTTACAATTCCCGGATGGAGAGATTGCGTGGAAGCATCCGGTAGCCTACCAGCTTCGCGATGGCAACCGTCAGCCGGTATCCTCCGAATATCAGCTTGCGGGAAACATGGTCCGATTTCAGGTTGGCGAGTACGATCATCGTCAGCCCTTGATTATCGATCCGTCACTCTCCTTCGGTACCTACATCGGAAAATCGGACGGCAGCAATGGAACTGCCATCGCATTCGATTCCAGCCATAACGCTTACGTCGCTGGATACGCGAACAGCTCGCAATATCCCACCACGCCGGGCGCGTTTCAGACCACTTACACCGGTACTCAGGAAGCGTTCGTCACTAAACTCTCGTCCGATGGCAGCACTCTGCTTTACTCCACGTACGTCGGAGGAACCACGAACCAGGCCGCCGACGCTGTCGCCGTCGACAGCTCCGGCAATGCCTATGTCAGTGGCACTACTAATTCCGCTGACTTTCCCGTCACCCCGGGGGCGCTCCACCTGACCAACGGTGGCACAGCGGGGTTCATCCTCAAGCTGAACTCAACTGGAAGCGCGCTCATCTACTCCGCCGAAATCGGCGATGCCACCGTGCGCTCGATTGCGATCGATAGCGCGGGCAATACCTATGCCACCGGCGGCGTGTTCGGTTCCCCCTTTGACACCACCCCCGGCGCTTACAAAACTACAATCGGCACCACCAACTGCCCCAACGTTAGCGGCGAGAGTTATGTGCTGGAGCTCAATCCCAGCGGCAGTGCGCTGGTGTACAGCACATATATCTCCGACTGTGAGCAGAGCTACGGCATCGCGGTGCGAAACGGAGAAGCCTATATTACCGGCCAAACTGAAGGCTACCACCCCGTAACCCCGGGAGCCCCTCAATCCACGTACGCCGGAAACTCTGACTCCTACATCACCAAGCTGAACACGTCGGGATCGGCGCTCGTTTACTCGACGTACCTGGGAGGCAGCCTTATCGAACAAGGCAACAGCATTGCTGTGGACAGCAGCGGCAATGCCATTGCCACAGGATTCACGTCATCGATCAACTTTCCCGTTAAGAACGCCTTCGAACCCACCATCACGGGCAACAATTATCCGAATGACGCCTTCGTCACCAAAATCAATTCCAGCGGCACAGCATGGGTGTATTCGACCTATCTCGGCGGCTCGAACTATTCTTTCGGAAACGGCGTAGCCGTTGATACGAGCGGTAATGCCTATGTCACTGGATTGACGGGAGCAGCGGACTTCCCCGCCAAGGACGCCTTTCAGGGAATTTGCGGCGCATCGAACTTCAACAGCTGCATGGGATCGGTCTTCGTTTCGAAGTTCAATTCCAGCGGATCGCTGGTTTCCTCAACCTTCTACAGCCCGCCCAATCAGTTCGCCGAGGCCACCGCTGTAGCGACGGACTCACTGGGCTACGCCTACATCACCGGCTACGCCAGCTCTGGACTGCCGACTACATCCAAGGCGTACGAGAAAACGACGAATGGCGATATGGGCACTGTCTTCGCCGCCAAAATCAACGTCACCGGAACCACCGGCTGCACCAACCTCCGCGGGAACCGGACCGTCGCGATCTGTACCCCGTCCACTACTTCAAGCTCGGGGAATATCGTCCACGTTTCCGCGGTGGTCAACGATTCCAATACCGTCAATGCCATTCAAGTCTACGTCGACGGAGTCTTCGAATTTGAAGAGGACGTGGGCAACCAGATTGACAGCTACGTACAAGTCGCTTCCGGAACACACACGATCGCGGTAAAGGCGTGGGACAACACCGGCGCGTTCCTGTCCACCCGTTCCGTAACCGTGAGCGGAACTTCTTCCTCAACCTGCACGGTGGGCGAAATTCTCCCTTACGTGCAGATCTGTACACCGCTGGCGGATTCCACCTCTACCAGTCCCGTGCACGTGAATGCGCAGGCGGTGACCCAAAATACTCCGGTGACCTCCATGCGCCTGTACGTTGATAACACCTCCTACTACACTACCTACTCCAGCACTCTCGACACCAGCGTGAGTCTCTCGAAAGGCCTGCACAAGATCACGGTCGAAGCCTGGGATTGGAAGGGACAAACCTGGAAGCAGAACGTCTACACCAACGTCCAGTAGCATACTTGAAAAACTCGCCTTGCTCCCTCACAAATTGTGAGGGACAAGGCGATCCTGTTGCAACGGCCTCTTGGCGCAGAGATCAAGGCGCGTTCTCGCCGGCAGGCGTGGCACTTCCGCAAAGAGCCACTGCAAACAGGTCTGCATCGGCGCTAGGACTATCAGTTCCAGTGAGAGAGCCTAATTAATTCTTCTAATCGCTGGGGGCGTCGCTGGAAGCGGAGTTCCGGGTGGGCAGTTTGGATCGCAGGCAACAGCGACCCATTTTGGAGCAACCTCCACGAGTCCGATATTTGGGGCGAAATACCAAAGTTCGTGTGCACATTTTAGTGGATTGTTTATCTCACTCAAGTCGATCGGCTCAGCACACTCATACTCTTCATTAAGAAGAGCTGGTCCCTTGTAGACAGGAGTATCGACCATTGGGTAAGAAATGCGCGCGAGCCACATGACTTTAACCCAAGGGCTCAAGCAGTAGCTGTCGCCAACACACCACGTGTCCTGCGAGTGCCCGTAATAATCTCCGGCAGGAGTGCCCGGGGGCGGGATCACCATATATGAATTCGAGTCAAAATGCTGGTAGTCAAACCGCATCAAATTGGGTGGATCGAAATTCGCAATGGTGTAATCAGCAACCCATCGCCGATCTGAGAGTTGATGCATTCCCCACCACAATTCCGCACCCGCGGTATAGTTTTGCCAATAAGCGCGTGTTTGCGTCTTTGTGATGTGAATATTCACCGAGTCTGTATGGTCCGACGTGGGCGGATTCACAATTTCGAAGTGCGTGATGTCTCCTGTTCCATCGGCAACCATGTCCCATTTCTGGCCAATTTGTGATGGAAAGTATGTGACAGGGGAATCCCCGCATCCGATGAGCAGAACACTCGACGCGGTGAGAACGAGACCAAGGAGCAGAGCTGGGATTCTGAGAGCCTGTAGTGGGGCCATAAACATCCCTTTCTGGTGAAGGTCGATTTCGGCACTGTTTCGGCACTGTCCCAGCAATGTCACTTCCCCTTCGCCCGCGCCGCATTCACCTTCGCCAACAAGTCCTCCGATATCTTCTGCCACGGACTCTGAATCTTCACCGCCTCGCTCAGCGCCTCGCGTGCCTCCGTGAGTTTGTTCAGCTTGCCGTAGGCGTAGCCCAGCCCGTACAGGGCCCGGGCGTACTGCTGATCGTCTTGTCCCTTGAGCAACGCGGTGGCTGTCTTCAGTTCCGGAATGGCTGCCGTAGTCTTGTCCTGTTTAAAAGCATAGACGTAGCCGATAATAGTGTGCGCCACCCCGGCTGAGAGTTTCCGCGATTTATCCGCGTCGGGCGCGTCCGCCTTCGCTACCGCAATCGCCTTCTGCGCATACGAGACCGCCTTCGCTGCGCTGCCCGGCTTAGTGTCATCCCCGTAGAAATTCGCCAGCAAGAGCAAGGTTGCCAGCGAATTTGGATTCGCCGCCAGCGCCTTCTCGCCATAAGTCACCAGCCGCGTCTGGTCGTTCAACTGGCCGAGGGAATACATGGCATAGTTCGCGACTTGATCCTGAAACTTCGATTCGGGAAACGCCGCGGAATACTTCTCGATGTCAGCCATGCGGCTCTTGGCGTCGTTCTCGCTGGCAATTACGTTGAATCCCGCCGACTCGAGAAAATCGCAACTGTTCTTGGCCGCGCTCTTTTCTTCTTCCACCTGCCGCTTGAAGTCGTCGTCGCTCACCGCGTCCGGCTTGGGCTGCTTCACGATGGAGCTGCAAACTTCCCCACCCTTCGCGGCATAGTCGATCAACTTGGCGTTGTTTTTGGCCTGCTGCGCGATGCTGGCCTGCGAGACCAGAATATCCAAATTCCGTGGAGCCCCGCCCAGCGCCTTGTCTCCATACTCGAGCGCTTTGTTCAGGTCGCCCGCGGTCTGGTAGGTCTGCGAAATCTGCCAGTTCCCATAAGCCACAGCCGCTGGGTTCGAAGAGTATTTCTGCACGAAGTCCTGATACATGGCGAGCTTCTTCGCGGCGTCCTGCTCATTCGTAATGGCCTGTAGATCGTGGTCTTCGGGCGTACCTGCGGCAATTTCAATCCTGTTTCCCTGTGCATTGGCTCGCAGCGCCGGAAATAGCAAACAGAAAGAAACGGCAACCAGCGCCAGCGATCCCACATAACGTTTCATTGGCCACCTCACCCCTGTGCGAGAATCGAACCGCCTCCGACCAGCAGGCGAATCCTAGCGCCGAATGCAGCCTCCACGCAAGGACAGAAATCCTGAACACATCCCTTGCAAGGGACGGACAAATGTAGAGAAGATTGCCGATTTCCAATTGCCAATCGCCGATTGAAAATCGCCGCGACGCGAACTCGGCAATCGGCAATCGGAAATTGGAAATCGGCACGGATTTTCTCCGTGTCTCGGTGGTGAATTGAAGCGTAGTTCAGCTAAAGTGGATTCATGCGCTCCATCCTCGGCCAGCGTCCCTTGCGTTTCGTCTTCGCCGCCAACGTGATTTCCATGCTGGGCAGCGGGATGAACGCGGCCGCCGTCGCCTGGTACATCCTCCAAGCCACGCATTCGGAAATGGCCCTCGGCACATTCGCCGTTCTCCAAACCATTCCCGCCATGCTCATGCTTCCCTTCACCGGCGTCCTCATCGACCGCGAAGATCGCCGCCGCCTGGTCATGTGGCTCGATGCAGTCCGCGCCGTGATCATCATAGCTGTGGCCATCCTCGCGTTCCGGCATCGCGTGCAGGTCTGGCAACTCTATTTGATGAATACGCTTGTCGCCGCCGGTTTCTGGATGTTCTGGCCCACCATAACCGCACTCATCCAGGAACTAACGCCCGAAGGCCAATTCGTGCAGTCGAATACTTTTCTGCTGGCCGGCGTGCAGGGAGGATGGCTCATCGCCGGCTCCATCGTCGGCTTCATGTACAACCACATCGGCCTCGGCGGTGTCCTTTTGATCGACGTTTCCACGTACATCGTCTCGTTCCTGTGCTACTTCGCCGTACGCAAGGGACGCCACGTGGTTCTCCGTCCTGAGGAGTTGCGCGCCGATATTCTCGCCGCTGAATCTCAGTTCCAGCGCTTCTGGCGCGAACTGCGCGAAGGCCTGCACTTTCTCCGCGACCATCATGCGGTCGTGCTGCTCGGCATCAGTTGGGCGCTGTTTCTTGGCGCCATGATCACCGGAGTTGTAGTCACTCCATCACTAAGCGAGCGCGTTTTCCACGCCGGCGCCGTCGGTTACGGATGGCTTAATGCCGGATGGGGCACCGGCGCATTCATCAGCGTTTTGTATGCTCCCGCGGCGATAGCGAGCTTGGGCGGACGTCGTGCAGTGGCGTTTTCCATGGCGATCATAGCCGCCAGCGTGGTTTGCGCTCCGGTCTCGCACTGGCTGGTCCTTGCCATCGTGCTGTATGCAGTCATGGGCTCGGCGCGCGGGGTCGGTGGCATCGCCATGAACACCAGTTTGATGGAGATGGTCCCGCCACATCTGATGGGACGAGTGCAGAACGCGTTTTATTTCTTCGGTACATTCCTCCAGCTTGTGCTCGCACTTGCCGTTGGCGCGGTCGCGCACAGGGTCAGCCTCGTCGCTGCCTTTGCGATCCTGGCCTGCGTTTACGGGCTTTCCTTTGTCGCCGCAAGCTGGCCGGTAGAAGCGGCTTCCGCAGTGCAGGAAGTTAGCGCAACGAAATAAGGTCAATTCCACCACAGAGACACAGAGTCACAAACAAAAAACGTTAATTGCTTTTCCTTAGGTTCCGGTTTTCTCTGTGTCTCTTGTGACTCTGTGGTAAATGGACTCTCTACGCTGTTATTCTTCCCATTCCAAGGAGCATTCATGTCCTCTGATCTGCAGGGCCGTAACGCCGTCGTCTTCGGAGTCGCCAACAAGCGCTCGATCGCCTGGTCCATCGCCCAGGGACTGCACGCCGCGGGCATGAAGCTCGCCATCACCTACCAGAACGAGCGCCTGGAGCAGGAAGCCAAAGATCTCATCCTTTCGCTGCCGGGCGCCGAAGCCTACATGTGCGACGTCAGCAAAGATGAAGAGATCGAGCGCCTCTTCGCCACGCTCAAAGAGCGCCACGGCAAGCTGCACGCACTGGTGCACTCGGTCGCCTACGCCCCCGCCGACGAATTGAAGGGAGACTTCGTAAACACCACGCGCGAAGGCTTCCGCATCGCAATGGATGTCAGCGTCTATTCGCTGGTCGCGGTCGCGCGTGCCGCCGCCCCGCTCATGGAAGACGGCGGATCGATCCTCACCATGACGTACTACGCTTCCGAAAAAGTCGTACCCCGCTACAACGTGATGGCAGTAGCCAAAGCAGGCCTGGAATGCTCGGTTCGCTATCTCGCCTATGAACTGGGAAAAAAGAAAATTAGAGTAAACGCAATCTCAGCCGGTCCTATTAAGACCCTCGCCGCACGCGGCATCTCCGGCCTAAGTGACATGCTTAAAGCGCACGCCGAGCGTGCCCCACTGGGCCGAAACGTGGAAGTCAGGGAAGTCGGCGCAACCGGAGTCTTCCTCGCCTCCGACGCGAGTTCCGGCATCACCGGCGAAGTGATCTACGTCGACTGCGGCTATAACATCATGGGATTTTGAAAGCAGTTCTCGGTTCTCAGTTCTCAGTTACGACGGGAAATGTTCTACGCTGTGAACCTCTGTGGTCCTGTGTTTAAAGATTGTCAGAGTGCTTCGCCACGAATTTGAGGGATGCTACAATCGAACCGTTGAGAAGGATCCAATTCATATTCGCCCTCTTCTCCGCCGCTATCCTTTTCTCGATGGTACGCGAATGGAGGGCTCCGGCCTCCTGCGCGAGGACGGCCCTCATGCGCTCCTCGGCGGTCCTGCCGATCCGTTCTCGCTAATTTTCTGCTACCGCATCAGGAACGAAAAGCCTTCGAACACGTATTCGTGCTTTCCATCTTTGGTAACCGGCTTCACTTGCCCACGGCGAACCTGCTGAATCGCAACAACCACCTTGGAAAGATAGCCGGGATCCGCAACGGGGGTATTGTGTGAGGGCAATAGAACTTGAAGCCCAGGCGTCAGCGCCGCCAGTTTCTGCATGGAAGCAACGTACGCATCGAGATCAGTTTCCGGGCGGTACAAATAGATTGGGCCAAGATAGAACGAGTCTCCCGTAAACAACAATCCGTTCTTCTCGTCT
>Ga0307475_10001197_pt1 | contig 15494 bp, 13 predicted proteins | sample atmos_gasesECM1C_FD_203317 | JGI IMG/M metagenome (GOLD analysis project Ga0307475, IMG submission 203317) | Hardwood forest soil microbial communities from Morgan-Monroe State Forest, Indiana, United States - atmos_gasesECM1C_515 | ecosystem: Environmental > Terrestrial > Soil > Temperate... | reverse complement strand
TCCGAGCAGTGACCGCAGCTCGAAGACATTCCAGCGCTCGCGGCCAAGAATGGAAATCGCGCATCCCTCTCGCGGCTGCGGGTAACACTCCCGCGTAATGGTTTTTATGAGCGTGGACTTCCCGCCGCCGTTCGGCCCCAGGATGCACACGTGTTCTCCGGCGGCGATCTCCAGATTCACTTCGCAGAGCGCCGCCGAATCGCCGCGCATCACCGTCACGTTCTTCAGCGATAGCAGGGGTGGCGCCACAAGGCTCCTTCGCTCGGAACGGGGCACGCCAAAGCGTCAAGGGCTATCTTAAAAGGGCTATCTTAACCGGGCCAAGCCCCAAGCCAAGCTTGGTGAGATCTTTTGATTTAGGCAGGTGGCAAAATAAAAAGGAGGTGAAAACAGTAACGTTTCCACCTCCCGGGGTGGGTGGGGTGTTGCATGTCAAAGCCCTCAGGCGGCTCAGCAGGCCTGCCCTGCCAGGCAGGTCTGCGGCCTCACTCGCGCACTGCGGTAAGCAATTCGATAGGAGACTCACCACCAAAGAGCTTTTCTTGCAGCGCTTTGTAGCACCGCCAAACGCGCGTGTCAACCGCAAAAACCGCCGCATTCCGTGCCCGGTTCTCGGCAAGTAAAGGGATGATTTCAAGAGTTAAAACGCTTCAATAAACGGCGAACACCCCATCAGAGAACATCCGCCTTAGAGCCGTCTATTCCGCAAAAATTTCGTTGATTTTCTCCGCCAGTTTGAAGTCGTAGTCGCTGATGCCTTTTACGCTGTGCGTCGTCAGGTCGATGACCACCTTGTTCCACACGTTAAACCACTCTGGATGATGATTCATCGATTCTGCCACCAGCGCCACCCGGGTCATGTTGCCAAAGGCGGTCACGAAATCCTTGCAGGTGATCTCGCGGTGCAATTTGCCGTTCACCACACTCCAGCCTTTCATTTTAGGCAGCAGCGCGGCGATCTCCGGATCGCTGAGTTTCCTTGCAGGCATGGCCTTATCCTCCGCACCGTTTCATTATGCGGTGGAACCCCGCCGCCGGCAACGCCACGCCGGTTCTGTCGTTGAATGCGCCCGCAAAATCCTCTATTGTAGGGGTTTCCTTAGCAGCCCAAAAAGGCGGTAAGCGCACGCCCGCTACAAAACGGAGACATTCGTGAAAAAGAAGATTCGCGCCATCCAATATGGTGTCGGCCCCATCGGCGCATCCATCGCGAAGTTGATGCGGGACAAGCAGGCCATCGAAATCATCGGCGCAATCGATCTGGATCCCGCCAAGGCGGAACGCGATCTGGGAGAAGTTGTGGGCGCGAACGACGCGCCCTGGGGCGTCAAAGTGTTCGCCGATCCCCAACAAGCCCTCGACCTGAACGCCGACGTGGTTATCCACGCGACTTCTTCCTCGCTTACCAAAGTGATGGATCAATTGCTGGCTTGCCTGGAAGCGCAGTCCTGTATCGTTTCAACCTGCGAGGAATTGTCCTACCCGTTTCGCACGCAGCCGGAACTCGCCGCCAAGCTCGACGCCGCCGCCAAAGAATGGGGCGTGGCGCTCGTGGGAACCGGAGTGAATCCCGGATTCGTGATGGACAAACTCGTCCTGACGCTGGCGGCGGTTTCGCAACGCATCGAGCAGGCCAAGGCGCTGCGCATTGTGGATGCCTCGCAGCGGCGGCTTCCGCTACAGAAAAAAATCGGCGCGGGCATGAGTGTGGATGAATTTCGTACGCAGGTAAAGGCCGGCGTCATCAAGCACGTCGGCCTGCCGGAATCGGTTGCCATGGTCGCAGATGGCCTAAATCTCCCCGTCGAAAACATCAGCGAAACCATCGAGCCAAAAGTGGCCAGCGAGCGCGTCGCAACCGAATACCTCACCGTCGAGAAGGGCCAGGCCGCCGGCGTTCATCAAATCGCACGCGGCCTTTCGAAAGACGGGCAGGAGCTGGTTCATCTCGAATTGCAGATGTACGTCGGCGCAAAAGATCCCTCGGACACCATCACCCTCACCGGACACCCCAACATCAGCCTCACCATCCCGGGCGGCTCGCACGGCGACATCGCCACCGCCTCGGTCGTGGTGAATTCCATCCCGGTGATCCTCGATGCGCCGGCAGGTCTGCGCACTTCGCGCGATCTGCCCATCGGCTTCTTTTCGCCTAGCGCGAAACCGTAAAGCGAACGCGAAAACAGAAACAGGAGAATCGGGCGGAACCTGTGCTTTGCCAGGGATGGCTCGCGACCATCCCTTTCAGTTGTGCTTCATGAACTCCCCTTGGTGGCGCGTCAGCGAATTGTAGAGCGTCTCGATGAACGCGTCCGAGTTGATGAACCCGCCGGAAAACTTTTCCCAGGGCGCGAGAATCTTCTCCTGCTTCATCTGGTCGAGCGTTTTGCGACCGCCGAGCGCCTTCTCGACCACCGCGGAGGTTTCTTTCAGCATTTTCGTGAACGCTTTCAGGTCCTCCATATTCGAAAGCGTGCCATGTCCGGGAATCACTCTTACGTCGGCAGGCAACTCCGCCGCGACCTTTTCCGTGGCGGCGATCATGCCCTCGACGCTGCCGCCGCTCGACACGTCAATAAACGGAAAGCCGTAACGCACGAAATCGTCGCCCATGTGCACGACATTGTTCTTCGGGAAGAAGATAATGGAATCGCCGTCGGTGTGCCCGGAAGGAAAATGCAGCGCGCGAATGTCCTCGCCGTTCAGGTGCACGGTTACGTCGTGCTCGAAGGTGATAATCGGCAGGGCGTTTCCTGACGCCGGCTTTTGCTCCATCTTGATCGACCCCCCGTTGCCCGCCGTGCCGCCCGTCTCCAGACGTTTGCGCACGTTCGCGTGCGCGATGAGGGTAGACCCCGCATTACCAAACGGCTCGTTTCCGCCGGTGTGATCGCCGTGGTAGTGCGTGTTGATGACAAAACGCACCGGCTTTGTCGTGACCCCCAAATCTTTGAGCGCCGCCTGAATTTTCTCCGCAAGCGGGGCGTACTGGTCGTCCACAATCGCGATGCCGTCTTCGCCGACCGACGCGGCAATATTTCCGCCCGCGCCTTCCAGCATGTAAATGTTTCCGGAAACCTTGGTGACCTTGATCTGCACCTTGGAAAAATCCTGCCCCTGGGCCGACGCCGCCCGGCTCGCAAGCACGCCCATCGCCCCTATCACGAGCATCATCGCGACCCGCATCCTCTTGCGCATGTTTCTCCTCCAGTGGAGCGCCGCGCATTCTACCACTGCCCGAGCGAAATACGAGGTAAACAAAAAAAGCCGCTAGCCCCAGGTGGGCAGTGACCGGCAGTCGAGGAGGACTTCGGCGGCCCATTGACCGAGATACACGGAGAGCGCGACGCCGTGGCCGTTGTATCCGGCGAGGACCGCCACGTTTTTCGAGCGCGGATGGCGGCGAAAAACGGGCCGCATCCCTTCGGTGAACAAAATCGGGCCGGCCCAGCGGTGCGTGATGCGCACAGACACGAGCGCCGGATGCAAATGATGGACGCGATCTTCAAGCCAGCGAAAGCTCTCCTCGGCCTCTCCTTCGCGCACATCGAAGCGGTACAAATCCGGCGCGGCGTAGCGCGGGGAGCGTTTCCGAGCTGGCTTCCCAAACAGCGAGGCGATCGTGGTTGGCGCCGGAACCAGGCCCGCGCCGAAAACCATGCCGTTCGAATCGAGCAGCCGGCCCCACAAGTAGGGAAGGTCCACGGTATAAAACGGCCGGCGGGAGGACAAACCGATGGCTTGGAGCTGCGCCCGGGAGAGCGGCGCGGTGGCCATGGCAAGAGTCAGTTTCGGCTGCGTCGAACCGCGCAAGCCGGAAAGTTCGAGCGAGAAGGCGTTCACAGCGAGAAGTATCTGCGATGCACGGATGTTCTTCTGTTGGACACGGCCCCGAACGTTGCGGCGAACCCGCAGGCACGGCGGATCGGAAGACTCGATGGCTTGAACCTCGGCGTGCTCGATGATGTGCGCGCCGGCTTTTTCGGCTGCGCGGGCCAGCCCCGCGACAACTTTTCCGGGATCGACGGCGCCGCCGGGCACGGTGCGCACCACTTTCAAGTCCCCGGAATCGCTCCAGCAGATCGGCGAATCCTTCGCGGGATCCGCGCGTCCCAACTCGTACACACCCGGGAGTTCCAGGCCGGAGTCGATGCGCAAGGTGCGTAGGATTTTCTGGTATCCGGCGAGCACGTCGCCGAGTCCGGGGAGCGGCCCGGCCGCGGTGTCCTCGAGTGCCAGGCCGCCGGTTCGGCCGCTCGCGCCTTCGCCAAGTGCGCTGGCCTCGAGCACGAGCACGGATTTTTTTGGCGCCAGCCTGGCTAACCACGCTGCCGCGCAAAGCCCGGTGAAGCCGCCGCCCACGATGGCAAAATCCACGCGGTCCGGCAGCGGTCCCGGCGCAGGACGGAAATCCACGCTCCAGGGCGGTACGCCCCAAGGATGTGTTTGGCGGGACATGGCACCTCTTTGATGCGAAGCCTGCTTCCCGGGCACCAGGACGCGACGAAGATTCCCGCGCCCAAAAAACTGGTGCGCGCTTCGCGGCTTTCCGTTTTATCCGCCCCTGCCGGAGTCACGCGCGAAGAGCACCGCAAGGATCGCCAAAACGCTGACCAACAGCGGAAACCAAACCGGCGAAATCCACGGCCGCGGAATCAGGAACAAAACATCCGGGTCGCGGAGCGAGAGCGGCCAGCGCACCGTGGCCCAAAGCGCACCGTAATAAGTGATGTCCCAGATGGCGAAGGTCCACAGGAAAACAGCGGCCCGGGAGCTCATCTTCGCCGCCGCGAGAAAGGCCACACTGAGAAGCATGACTATGGTGGCAGCTTCGCGAAAGAGTTCGAGAGTGAGAAGGCTCGGCGGGAACTGGTCGATCGCCTGCGATTGCTGGTAAAACTCGCCGGACCTGCGCATGACGTCGGCGAGGGTTCCCTGATAACCGGGGAGCAAGCCGGTGGCGGCCCGAAGGTAGGCGACCACCGCAGCTTCGACAAATCCGAATGCGGCCGCAAACACGCCGCTCGAGAGCAGTTGCTTGGGCGCAAGCGCAAGGCCGCCCCCGCGCTTCCAGGAAAAGTAGCCGAGCGGCGGAACCGCTAGAAGGAGGTTGACCCACCAGGGCTCGGCGAGGAGTCGAACGCTCATTCCCTGATTTTACGTGGAAGCTGAGCCAAACGCTCGACCGACCAGGTCCACCCGGGCTCATAGGTGGGCTGTCGAACCTCGCCAAGAACAATAAAAGGCCCGAGAGAAACCGCGGACGACGGCACATGGCGGCTGCTGTCGCCTTTTCTCGCTGCCGCCGTGATCTCCGGCTGATACTTCCTTCTTTACCTATCTTCTTTTCTTTAGACTGTGGGCCCCGCGCCATCAAGCGAGCGAAACAATTGCCGTGACTTGTGCGTAGAATGGCCAGGGAGCGTGTGCCCGAATGACGAGGGGCGTGTTGAAACGCGGCGTGTTGTTTCGCGAACCCGTCGGGGTGGCGCTTGAAACACTGCGCCAGCACAAAATGCGCTCCTTCCTGATGTTGCTTGGCATCATCCTGTCGGTTGCGACCCTTATTGTCGTGATTTCACTGATTTCCGGTGTGAACCAATACATCGCCGACCGCGTGGCCAATCTCGGCTCCAACGTGTTTCTGTTGACGCGCTTCCCGCTTATCACCGACGTGGAAGAGTACGTAAAAGCCAACCGGCGCAACAAAAAGGTGACCTGGGACGACTACGAAGCGCTGCGCGAGAACCTGAAGCTGCCGCTGCGCGTGGGCGTGGAATTGCGCGCGGACGGAAAAGTGCGCCGAGGCACGGAAAGCATCACTGACGTGAACATTCGCGGCGTGACCGCCAACATGGGCGACATCGATCCGGTGACCCCCCGCGATGGACGGTACATTTCCGACGGCGACGACGAGAGCCGCTCCCAAGTGACCATGATTGGCAACGACCTGGCTACCAAGCTGTTCCCCAACGTGGATCCCATCGGGCGGGAGATTCTGATCGAGGGGCGTCCGTTTCAGGTGGTAGGAGTTGCAAGAGTCATCGGCACGGCCTTCGGGCAGTCTCAGGACAATTTTGCCTACATTCCGATCCAAACCTATCTCAAGATGTACGGGACGCAAGACACCATTTGGCTCAACATCCAGGCGCGCGGGCCGGAGTGGATGGCACGTACGCAGGATGAGGCGCGGGCGATGATGCGGGCGCGACGGCACCTGCCGCCGAACGAGCCGGACAATTTCGGCATCTTCGATCAGGCCTCGCTGATGGAGCTGTGGAAGAACCTGACCGGAGTGATCGCCAAGGCCATGGTTGGAATTGTCTCGGTGTTTTTGGTCATCGGCGGCGTGGTCATCATGAACGTGATGCTGGCGACGGTCACCGAGCGAACGCGGGAGATTGGCATCCGCAAGGCGCTGGGTGCGCGGCGCGGTGATATTCTGCTGCAGTTTTTGATCGAGTCCGCCGTGATGGCAGCCATTGGCGGGGTGATGGGCGTTGCGCTGGCTTATGGAATCGCAGGACTCGCGAAAGCCATTTCCGTGCCGATGAACGTACCGTTCATTGCCGTACTGATCGCCGAAGCGATTTCCGCAGCCGTGGGAATTTTCTTCGGCGTGTACCCCGCCAAGAAGGCCGCCGGGTTGCAGCCTATTGAAGCCTTGCGGCAAGAGGTTTAGCGCTCTTGAGGATCACCGCGCACATGCAGTTGGGGGAGAACGCGCAGATGGCATTGACCACGCTGCGGGAAAACAAGATGCGTTCCTTCCTGACCGTGCTCGGCGTGGTCATCGGCATTACCGCGCTGCTTTCCGTCGTGTCCATCCTCATGGGAGTGTATGCGGACGTGAATGCCTACCTCTCGGACTACGGGCCGGACACGCTGTTTATTTTTCGGTTCGACCCGGGCATCCACACAGGGCGCCTGACGCCGGAGGAACGGGCCCGCAAGCCGCTAACGCTGGAGGATGCCGAAGCGATCCGGGAATTGTGCCCGGCGGTGCGCGCGGTGACCGCCAGCGTGTATCCGCGGTTCGAGGAAGAAGGGCCGGCGCGCGGGCCGGTCACGGCGCGCTACCTGAGTAAGGAAGTTTCCGGGATCGATTACAACGGAACTCTCCCGGCAACCGAAGAAGTGTTCAACTCGCGGCCGGCGCGCGGGAGATTTTTCAGCGAAGCGGAAAATCAGCACCGTGCGGACATCGCGCTCATCGGTTCGGACATCGCCAAGACACTCTATCCGGACATGGATCCTCTCGGGAAAGCGATCCTGATTGACGGCGTGTCCTACGAGGTGATCGGCGTGCTGGAGCCTCGCAAAGGCCAGTTGGTAAAGGACCAATCTGCCGACAAGGCCGTGCTGGTGCCGTACCGTACTTACAAAAAGCATCTGCCGATGGACGACGAAAACCTCGTCGGAGCGGTTGCCTATCCTGGGCGCATGCCGGAAGCCCAGGATCAGATTCGCGGTGTGCTGCGTCGGCGGAGAAACGTGCCGTACAGCAAGCCGGATAATTTCGGGATGGCCAGCGCGCAACAAGTCGCGGACCAGTTCCGGCAAATCACGTCGTCCGTGGCGGTGCTGATTTTCGCGATCAGTTCGATCGGTCTGCTGGTGGGTGGCGTCGGCGTGATGAACATCATGCTGATGTCGGTGACGCAGCGCACGCGCGAGATTGGCGTGCGCAAAGCAATTGGAGCGCGGCGCAGCGACGTCATCTGGCAATTCCTCACCGAAGCGATCGTGCTGACCGGGTCGGGAGGCGTCATCGGCGTGCTGCTCGGCGCAGGCATCAGCTTGCTGATCAATTTGGCGGTGCCGTCCCTGCCCTCCTATGTTCCGCTCTGGGCCATCATGCTGGCGGTCGCCGTGTCGATGGGCGTGGGCCTGTTTTTTGGAATGTATCCGGCGATCAAAGCGGCGCGGCTCGATCCGGTTGAGGCGCTCCGCTACGAGTAAGTTAAGTTAGGGAAAAGCGTGGAAGGACCTCTCGCGAAGTCCCACGGGTTGTCTGGACTTACAACGCATGGGCAAGTCGCATGCGGCCCTGGCAGCAGGGGACTCTGCGGTTGCGCATCGAGGCAGCATTGCGTATGTTCTTGCCATGAAACTGAGCAAAATGCTCCTGGTAGTTCTGGCTCTCCTGGTTTCTTTCCGCTTGGCGGGTCTCGCCGAAACCCAGCAGCCGGTGCCGGCCAGCGTGGCGACCGGATTCAACTTGCTCCGCGAAGACACGCTGCGCGCGGACCTGACGTTTCTGGCCTCGGACGCGCTCGAGGGCCGAATGTCATTGCAAAATGGCGACGCGGTGGCCATCCAATGGATTGCCTCCGAGTTTGCCAAGGCCGGACTGCAACCGGCCGAGAATGGCAGCTTTTTGCAGCCCGTCGAGCTCATCGAATACCGCGCGGACCGCGCGCAGAGTTACGTGGCGCTGAAGCGCAGCGGAAGCGAGAAGCAATGGAAATTTCCCGACGCGTTGGGCTCTTACCATTCCGATGTTGATGTGACCGCGGAGGTAATCTTCGCTGGCTACGGCATCACCGCGCCCGAGCTTGCTTACGACGATTACCAGGGCATCGACGCGCACGGAAAAATCGTGCTGATTTTCGATCACGAGCCGCAGGAGACCGATCCCAACTCCATCTTCAACGGCACCGGCAACACGCGTTACGCCACCGGGCGCGTGAAAATCCTGAACGCGCAAGCGCATGGGGCGGTGGGCGTGCTGATCGCAGCGGAACCCAACCGCAAGCATCCGTCGAATCAGGAGCGCGTGGCCCGAATTGGCGGATCCATTACACGCGCGGTGCCGCTTCCTTCGCAGGCGCTGGCTGAGGACGAACTCCATACGCCTGCGGCCATTATTTCGGACGCGGCGGCCAAGGAAATCTTCGCCACCGCGGGAGCAGCTCCTTCGGAGCTGCAAGCGGCCATCGACCGCGACCTGAAGCCGCAATCGCGCCCGCTGCCGGACACGCAAGCCACCTTGCATTACCGGAACGTTTCCGTGAGCACCGGCAAATCCTACAATGTTGCCGGATTGTTGGAGGGCAGCGACCCGCAGCTCAAGGCGGAGACGATCATTTTCTCCGGGCACCACGATCATGATGGCATCAGTGGCGACCAAATCTGGCACGGCGCGGACGACAACGGCTCCGGTACTGTTGGTGTGGTTGCGCTGGCACAGGCGTTCGCCGCCAATGCCGCGCATGGCGAAAAACCAAAGCGGTCGCTTCTCTTCGTGGTGTTTGCCGCCGAGGAGCGCGGCTTGCTCGGCTCCTTCTACATGGCGGCGCATCCGCTGCGCCCGCTTGAGACCACTCGCGCGGTCATCAACTTCGACATGATCGGCCGCAACGAAACCGCGAGCGACCAGACCAAAGGCTTGATCGAAATTCCCGCTGATACCACCAACCGGCTGAACCTCATCGGCCGATCGTACAGCCCCGACTACGATCGCATCGTGGAGGAAGAAAACAAGTACGTCGGCCTCGATCTGGACTACCGTTTCGACCGCGACTACGCCCTGAACATCTTCTTCCGAAGCGATCAATTCCCGTTCGTGCTGCACAACCTTCCTTCGTTTTGGTGGTTCACCGGCTTTCACCCCGACTACCACCACACCACCGACACCGCGGACAAAATCAATTACGCGAAAATGGCCAAGATCCTGCGCCTGGCCTACTTGAGCGGATTCCGATTCGCGAACGAAGCCGCCCCGCCTAGATTCATCGCCAACCCCGGCGGCAAAGCTGCCAGCCAAGCCAACGAACATCGACAGAACTAACCCCTTCCTGGCAAAGCGGTCAGCGGGTCGGCTTAGCTTCGAGCTGGGCGACGCGGGCCTTGACGATTTTCTCAATCAGGGCAAGCGGAAGCGGCTTGTTTAGGGGGAAATGGATGGTCCCTTTGGAGGTCGAAAAGCTCTTGAGTTCTTTCTTGAAGGCTTCGATGACCGCGGCCGTCGGGAATAAACTGCAATGGTCGGAAAATGCGGCGAACCACACCAGGATCCCCTTGTGCTTGAAGGCCGGCATCCGGTAGCTGATGGTTTCCCTAGCTTCGCGAGGCACTGCTCGGCGGATCGCCGCGCGCATTTTGCTTAGAGCGCTGCGGGCCGGTGCTGGAACACGAGCGAGGTATTCGGCCACATTTCTCGGAGCGGCTTTGCCTTTGGCCGTCGCGCTGCCTGCTTTCTTCTTTTTCACACCGGAGAGTATAGCAAAGCGATCGCGCCCGTTGCGCCCGGACCGCTCAATAGCCTTCGGGCGAAACTTCGTAGCCGGCAGCTTCGAGCGAGCCCGCACCACTCCAAGTCTGGATTGAACCGCGCCATTCTGGATGCTTCACCGTTCGAGTTGCGCCGCCAGTTGGAGTACAAGGCGTTGTGGCGGGGAGGGTTGTTGATAGCCGTTCCTCCCCAGAACACCAGCCGCTCGTGCCCCAACTGCGGCCATGTATCAGCCGAGAACCGCAAGAGGCAAGCGAAATTCGTTTGTGTGAAGTGCGGTTTCTCAGCCAACGCAGATTTTGTAGCAGCCTGCAATATCCGAGAGGCGGGGCTCGCCTTGCTAGCCTGTTCGTGTCCTTCGGGTGATGTAAGCCCGTCGTGGGAGTAACCCACCGAACGTATTCGTGCGTAGCATGAGACCCGTAGGAATCCTCTCCCTTCAGGGACCCTTCAGGGAGGGGAGGAGGTCAAGCTCGGCCAGGATTCCTAGCGGGGCGACCAGGAAAATTCAGCGCTTCCAGAATTTCATTACCGCGGAATAATCGAGGTCTTCCTTGGCGGCGCCTTTGACAGCGTTGTAGACTTCGCGGGCGGCGGCGGTGGCGGGCAGAGCGACGCCCAGCTGATTGCCAAGGTCAAGCGCAAGACCAAGGTCCTTGTGCATGAGGCGCAGCGGGAAGCTCGGGACGTACTCGCCCTTGAGCAAATTGGGAGCTTTGACGTCCAGAACGCCGGAACGGGCCATGCTGGATTGCATGACTTCGACGAGCTTTTCGCCGGGGATCCCGGCGCAACTCGTGAGGGCCAGGGCTTCGGCGAGGGCGTCTACCTGGAGAGCCAGGATGAGGTTCATGGCCAGCTTGATGGTTTGGCCGGCGCCGTTCTTTCCGAGGTGAAACAGTTTCTTGCCCATGACCCGGAGAACGGGCTCGGCTTCTTTTAAAGTTTCTTCCTCGCCCCCAATCATAAATACGAGTTCGCCTTTTTTGGCGCCCCAATCCCCGCCGGTGACGGGCGCGTCGAGGAAACGCACGCCGCGCTCGGAACAAGCGGCGGCGATTCTGCGAGCCATCCCGGGGGAGACGGTGCTGGAGTCAACATAAATGCTGCCGCGCTTGAGCGAGCCCATCGCGCCGCAGTTGCCCCAAAGCACTTCTTCGAGGGCGGGAGGGTCGCTGACGATGGTGAGCAAGAAGTCCGCAGCGGCCGCCACCTCCCCGGGAGATTTTGCGAGTTTGGCCCCGGCGGCAACCAGTTCATCGGCGCGCGAAGGCGTGCGGTTCCAAACGGTGAGCGGGTAGCCGGCCTTGATGAGGTTCATGCCCATGGGACGGCCCATCAGGCCGAGACCGATGAGCCCGATCTGTTTGGCAGCGAGATTCAAGAGAGCCCTCCTCGACGGCGGTTGGCTTTCGGACGCGAGCAATTGGCCACAAGAAAGAGATTATTGTAGCCGAATTTTGTTTTATAGGATGCAGGCGGGAGGAGTCCAGGACAAATTCAGGCGGTTTTGGAGCCCTCGTCGAGGGGGAGGGCGCGTGCTCCGGGGGCCGAAGCCGCGGCAGCCAAAGCTGTACCGCGGGGCTTGCCCGCAGCATTCCTAGCGTCGGGAGCTTCCGGGCCGGAGGCGGGCTTCAGGGCAACCGGGCCGGCGGTTGCGTTTGCGCTGGGGTCCGGTTTTTCTTCGATGCGGACCAGACACTGATAGGGAATCTCCCAGCGGAAATGCCCGTTCTTCCCGCGTTGCTCGAAGCTTTGCTCGAGAAAAATGGAGCGGCCGGAATCGCCAACAAAAACTCCGGAAGCAGGCAACAGAATGTCCCCGGCGCGATATTGCACTTCCACACGTCGACCGAGAAAGGACGAGTAGCGAGCCATCCTTTTCCTAGTGTCCTCACTTGGCAGTAACAGACGCAATAGTACGAACGGTCTCCCCCGGCCCGCGGTGTGCAAAAAAGTGCGGAAAAGCTGTCGAGAACGGCAACCCGGGGCAAAAACTCTTCGATCCGTCCCGACCCTACCGCGGAGACGGGATCAGGCACAAGGCGGAAGGCGAGTGCTTGACTTTTCCTCGGGGCGCGATATTGTCTCGGTCACAATAAGGAAACGGTTCGCGCGGGGAGGCGTGGCGTGGCGGCGCTCGATGAAACCGTTGCAGATGGACTGGCGGCCTATTACGAATTTGTCGCCGAACATCTGCACAAGTGGGTGGACCCGCTGACCAACGACGAGTTCTGGCGCAAACCATATCCGTACGGAAACAGCGTGGGGCACTTGGTGCTGCATTTGACCGGCAACCTGAGTTATTACATCGGTAGATGCGTCGCGGAAACGGGGTACGTGCGGGACCGGGACCGTGAGTTCAGCGATCCCTATCCACCACACAAGGAGGCGGCGCTCGAGGCATTTGATAAGGCCATCGCCATGGTAGTAGACACGATTCAAAAGCAGAGTGAGGGAGACTGGGGCAAGGGGTACACCGCAGAGCGCGAGCCTGAAGCCAAAAGTCGCTTTCAGATTTTCGTGCGATGCGCGGGGCACGCTTATCATCACGTGGGGCAGATTATCTACCTGAGCCGAGAGCTGGCGAGAACTTAAGGCCGGGAAGAACGCCTCGCCGGGACGCGGAGTGGGCGGACGCGGCGAGCGAAGTGGAACGCGAGTGGTCGAACAGAAGAAACTAACCAAGGGCAAGGCCGCCCTTTTGCTGATTCTGTCGGCTTTAGGGGCGATCGTGTCGGCAAAGGAACTGCATGGATGGCACGTCTACCTGGGATTTGCCATTATCGCTGTCGTACTTCTTGTCGTATTTCTCATCTGGAACCGGAAATCCTGAACGACTTTTTCCTGAAGGACGGGGGTAGGCGGAGATGTGCAAAGTGTCTTGGATGGCTCTTTGGGTGGCGTGGTGCGGTATGTTGGCGGTCTTGCCGGCCGAGCAGACGGCCAAGCCTGGGCAAGGGCCGCCGTCCAGGGTGCCGACCATCGACCAGTCGCTCGAATGGCAAAGCGCGTTCAACCCGAAGATTTCGCCCGACGGCAAGCGCGTGGTTTACGAGGTGCAGAAAACCAACTGGGAGGAGAATGCGTTCGAACGGAACTTGTGGATCGGCGACGTCGCGAGCGGGGAAACGCATGCGCTGACGACGGCAAAGAAGTCGAGCACGAATCCCGAGTGGTCGCCGGACGGGAAGTGGATCGCCTTTCTCTCTGACCGGCCGGCGCAAATCGCAGGAACGCCGGAAGGCAAGAAACAACTGTATGTGATTTCCTCGGAGGGAGGGGAAGCACAGCAAGTGACGAAGGTGGAAAACGATGTGAGTGATTTTGCGTGGGCCCCGGATTCGAAACGCATCGCCTTTTCCATGACCGATCCCGAGACCAAGGCCATGAAAGACCGAAAGGAAAAGTACGGAGACTATTCCATGGTGCATGGCGACTATCAGATGACCCATCTCTGGACCGTCGAGTTCTCAAGCGGAAGTCCTGGCGCGGCCGAGCCGAAGCGGCTGACCGAAGGAGACCAATTCAGTGTAGGGGACTTTTCCTGGTCGCCGGACGGAACGCGCATCGCGTTCAGCGCGCAAAGGGACCCGGACTTGATTTCCCTTGGCACGGCAGATTTGTACGTCATCAGCGTGAACGACAAGGCCGTGAAAAAGATGGTGAGCACGCCGGGACCGGACCGCAACCCGCACTGGTCGCCGGACGGGAAGAAAATCGCCTTCGAAACCGCGGCGGGGTCGCAGTACTTCTTCTATACGGATCGCAGGATCGGCGTGGTCCCCTCCGATGCGGGCGCAGTGCAGATTCTGACGGAATCTTTTGATGAAGACCCATCGCTCGTCGGCTGGGGACCGGATGGAATTTATTTTGCAGCGGCACAGAAGACCGCGGCACATTTGTTCCGGCTGAACCCCGCGAACGGAGCTATCGAGAAACTAAGCGCGCCGGAGGAAATGGTGGCATCCGGCTTTTCGTTCTCGCAGGACTACAAGACGGCGGCCTATCGAGCGGCACTCGACAACCAGTATGGGGAGATCTACACAACCAGCGTTACGCCGTGGCAGGCCAGGAAACTGACCGCGATGGGAGAGCAACTCAAAGGATTCACGCTGGCTCACCGCGAAGTGGTTTCCTGGAAGTCCGGGGACGGAACGACGATTGAAGGAGTGCTGTACACACCGCCAGATTTCGACGTCAGGAAAAAGTATCCGCTGCTGGTGGTGATTCATGGCGGGCCGACGGGAACCGATCAGCCGGTCCTGAACGCCGATCGTTACTATCCGATCGAACGGTTTGTGGCCAAAGGCGCGCTGGTGCTGCGGCCAAATTACCGCGGCTCGGCAGGCTACGGAGAGAAATTCAGGTCATTGAACGTGCGGAATCTTGGCATCGGAGATTATGCGGACGTGATTTCCGGGGTGGATTCGCTTATCGCCAAGGGTGTTGTTGATAAGGACCGCGTCGGCGCGATGGGGTGGAGCGAGGGCGGATACATTTCTGCCTACGTCACGACGTTTAGCGACCGCTTCAGGGCGGTGTCGGTGGGCGCGGGAATTTCCGACTGGACCACCTATTACGTGAACACGGACATTACCCCCTTCACCCGGCAATACCTCCACGCCACGCCGTGGGACGACCCGGAGATTTACTGGAAGACCTCGCCCATCAGCAACCTCGCGAAGGCGCAGACGCCTACACTGATTCAGCACGGAGAGAACGACCGGCGCGTGCCGATTCCGAATGCCTACGAACTGCGGCAAGCGCTGGAAGACCGCGGCGTGCCCGTCAAGATGACGGTTTACAAGGGATTCGGGCACGGCATCACCAAACCGAAGCAACAGCGCGCGGTCATGGAAGAAAATGAAAAGTGGTTCGGGCAATATATCTGGGGCGAAAAGCCGGAAGAAAGGAAACCCGCCGAGCCCAAAAAAGACGAAAAGAAATCAACCGCAGCGGTAAACCCGTAAATGGGGAAGCGGCCGGAGGTCGGGTTCGACCCAGCCGTCCCGCGCAGCCGGCGTCCGCAGCAAATCCTGCGAATAGTACTGGGAGGGAAGATTCTTGTCGCACAGTTCCGCGTGGGCGGCAAGAAATTCTTCAAACGCGCAGCCTTCCGGGGTTTCCACAAGAGCCGCCGCGACCAGGCGCATCCAGAACAAGGTGAGCGTGTGGTGATATTTCTCGCTCGCGGCGTGGTGATTGGCGAAGCGACGGATGCCGGCGGACATACGCTCGGCGGCGCGCGTGGCGT
>Ga0307475_10001196_pt1 | contig 15502 bp, 13 predicted proteins | sample atmos_gasesECM1C_FD_203317 | JGI IMG/M metagenome (GOLD analysis project Ga0307475, IMG submission 203317) | Hardwood forest soil microbial communities from Morgan-Monroe State Forest, Indiana, United States - atmos_gasesECM1C_515 | ecosystem: Environmental > Terrestrial > Soil > Temperate... | reverse complement strand
TCGCGCCGTTGCTTGCGGTTCATCTCGTGCCAATGGTGCTGCGTTGGATGGTTGGTTGCTCTTTTGTTTTTCTCCTCTGGCTTGGGTTTCATGCTCACCTTCCCATGTCGAATTCAACCTGGCCCGGCCCGGTCGGCGAAAACGACTCAATCTCTCCAGCGGGGTCGGGCCGTTCTCCTTTTCAGGGCAACGCCCGCCACCATCTACACAATCGCCAACACCGGAGCCATGCTCTTGATCGGGCAGGAACGCTCCAAAGAAATAGCGGCCTTAGCTGCCGAGCCAAGTTGTGCACCAGATTCTAACTGTTTAGACCAGGGAGGGCTGAAGGACCACCAACGTCTCAGGGAGTTTCTGGCTCACACAACCACGCCGAAGGCGTGGCCCGAGCTCTTGACATTCCCTTTTATAGGACTTCTCCGGTAAGCGCGTTTACCAGGCAAGTGACTTCGAGTTTCTGCTGAATTGGGGTTCGGAAACATTGTAGCGCTCTGTTTCCAAGTGATCTAAACTTTGCAACGTGACACGCTGCTTGAAGAAACGAGGAAGCGTCGACCCCAAGATTTATAAGCAGTGGTCTGCTCGCAGCGCGGCCACGCTCGCGCTACTGTTGGCAACGCTGTTGTGCGCAGGACGCGCCTTCGGTCAAAAACCGGAGTACGAATTTTACTACGAGTATCGAACGGTTTTTTTGGAGAAAGTACAAGAGGAGAATCACTGGTCGCTGACCAACGAGCAGGTTTTTGAAAAATATGCCGCCAAGCTCAAAAGCGATGGAATCTCCGAATCCGAGATCGCTCGCAGGCTCAGATTGCTGCGGACGGAGCACGCCGCTTTAGATTCCGACTACTACAGTCGCTACTACCTCGACAGCAATGCGAATTTCAATCACGCTCCGAACCGCTTCCTGATGGAGATGGTGAAAGGGCTTCAGCCGGGAGTTGCGCTGGACTACGGAATGGGGCAAGGGCGAAACTCCATCTACCTCGCGAGCCTCGGGTGGCAGGTGTGGGGGTTCGATCCTGCCGAGGCTGGTGTTGCCATCGCTCAGAGGCAGGCAAAGGATCTTGGGCTTACCTTGCACATGGCCGCCGTTCCCGACAGTGAATACGATTTCGGCAAGGAAAGGTTCGACCTGATCTTGTTTAGCTGGACGATGCCGCTCGTGCCGATACAAAAGGTTCTGGATTCACTAAAGCCCGGCGGAATTGTTGTGATGGAATGCGGGACCGATTTCCTGCGCAGTCGCAACGCAATGCTTCATCTGTTTGATTCCCTCGAGATTAAACATTATGAGATCGTGCGGGATAAGTCGGACTGGGAAGGCCGCCGTGAGGTGGATATCATTCGGCTGGTCGCAAAAAAGCAATAGACGTAAGGCGTTTGGCATAGTTTGAGCGGTGCCGCGATGGCACACTCAAGTATGTAAGAGTCGTTCTCGGGACACCGGCGGATGTCTTTCGCTCCGTTATCGTGTGCTACCGCCTCATTAGTCGCGTTACCGGACATCTTGATCCTAGTACCCACTTTTGCGAACATGCCGGCTCAACGCGGCAACGACCACTTCCGTGTCTTTGCTCGATACTTTGATCAGCATGGCAAAACGGGAATGGCGTTCTACTAGAGTTGCAATGTAGCTGTTTTTGGCGCCGCTCAGCAGATCGCCTTCCCAGTGCCCAGGAATCGCTCGGTCTTCCACCTCCGCAGGTCTTTCGCGGATGGAGACGGCATCCACAATCTGTCCTCGTGACTGTCCGCTAGCACTTGCATGTCGCGAGCGGCGCATGCGCCGCTTCGAGCGCAGGTGGTCCATCAGCTCTTTTCTCAGCACTCCGCGGGCTTGAATGAACAGGCTACGGTAGATGGTTTCGTGGGACACGCGCATGCTCTCGTCATCGGGATGCTGGATCTTCAGCCATCGGGAAATCTGCTCGGGTGACCAGTCCAGGATCAGTTTTACTGGCAACGATGTCGCGCAACTTGCGGTTGAGGGCCAGTAGACACCGCTTCGGTCGCAAAGCCGAAACCCAAGCTTGACGATCCGCGTCATGGGCGCGATAGGCAGTACGTCCACCGGTGGCGGGTGATCTCTCGGCTCACCGTCGAGGCCGCTCGACCGAGGCGTCCGGCTATCTCACGAGTTGACAAGCCGGAAGCGATCCCGCGCGAGATGTCTTCTCGCTCAGCGAGCGTGAGCGCAAGCCGCGACCGCCGACGACCGGCGGGAGCAATACCGCCGCGAGGCAGCAATACACATCGGATGGAAGGGTGGGGCTTGCCATAGGCGCGCCCAATATCATGCAACGACTGCCCCGCCTTCCAGCGCCGCCAAACATCCCTTATCTGCGTGGGAGAAAATCTCGACCGCCTCTGTTGACTCATAGCAACACCATCCTTAAACCGCAGGTTTATCAGATGGTGTTGCATCGACCTATCGAATGCACCCGGATTACCGGACAAGCGCGCAAAAGAGAATAATCCGCTGACGGAAGCGCAGACGTGGCGGCTGAACTCTTCGGTATGGACCCCTCTGCGGTGTTTGTCTTCTCTGCGCTCTTCCTACGCCTCGAACCTCTAACGTCGAACTTCTAGCTTGATGTATACTTCGGCGGCGTTGTGGTTTCGGTTGGCACTCTCTCAGCGTGTCGCCCATGCCGCGTCCCCCGGCGCGCGATGTGTGTATCCTCAGCTTCAAGATGAACCTCAGAATTGTGCGAAAGGAGCCCATGATGTTTCCACCTGGCCGAGTCGGTCAAAGCACGCTTGTGTGTGCGTATTTGCTGTTGATTCTTCTCTGCGCAGGGGCAAGCCAAGCGCAAGATAGCTCACGTTTTCAAATCGGCTCATCAAACACGGTGACCGCCGATCCTCCAGTGCCGCGCCCACATCATGAACCTTGCGTCGTGCAGTTGTTCTCGAATTTTCAGTTTGTGAACTTCGACGTCCACAACTATCAGTTCAGCCCCGATCAGTGTCCTGGCCCGTGGGAGAAGGTGGTCTTCACAGCGGACTTTAATGTCACCGCGGGAAGGCAATTTGACCGCACAGCCGTTGTCAACATGGGATTTGTGAACCTCTATTTCGGCACCACACCGGAGCCGAGAAGTACCCTCTCGCCATCCTGGCACGTTGAGCGCGACGTAACCGACTATGGCGCGCTATTCACCTCTGCGCAGGCGGGCCATGTCATTCTCGGGAACATTGTCAACAGCACGTTCACAGGAGTGATTTCCGGCAGTGCTGCACTCGAGTTTTATCCGAAACACGGGAATAACGAGCGCGGGAACGATCATGAAGACGATCAAGCACATCCAGCCGATGCGGTTTATCCGCTAAAGCAAGTGAACAGCAACGGCGGTATCAATGAACCTGCGTTCCTTCACACCCCCACGGACCAGCTTGCAACGACATTCACCCTTCCTCGCAATATCGAACAGGTCTACTTGGACGTAATCGCGCAAAGCCAAATCAACGACGAGCAGTGGTTCGCTTGTTTCCCCGATGACCTCAACAATATTAATGCCTTCTACGGTTGCGGCCACACCGCATTCCGCGAAACAGAGGTCACCATTGACGGTACGCCAGCCGGCGTTGCTCCCGTGTCCCCATGGATTTACACAGGTTTTCTCCCCGACCAGTGGGCTCCCATCCCTGGCGTGCAGACTCTTAATTTCGTTCCCTATCGAGTGAACCTTACGCCCTTCGCAGCACTTCTGAACGACGGACAGCCCCACACCCTCGCGTTGAGGGTGTTTAATGACGATGATTATTTCGCTGTGACCGCATCTCTCTTGCTTTACCTCGATCCGGAGAGCACGCGAATCTCTGGCGGTATCCTCCAAAACACACTAACCGATCCCTCCCCGCAGGTGACAGAGGATCTCCAAGGTACTTCCGTCGTCACGGGAACCATCGGCGTTTCATCCAAGCGCCAGTACACGATTGCAGGCTACATCGAGACATCACGAGGAAGAATCACAACTTCCATTTCGCAGCGGCAAGACTTTTCCGCCACGCAAGCCATCGACTTCGATACCGTGAATTTCACCGTCCTTAATCAGAACACGTCGCTAGAGACAAAGCTGTCCTCTGCGACAACGGTTTCGAGTCGTAAGGGAACTAACGTCACCTACGAAGACTTCAGTTTCCCGCTAACGGTCGATGTGACTTTCCCAGTGCCCAGTGCGCGATTCGGCTTTACTGTAGCCACCACGCAGAACTACCGGACCAGCAGACTTGTGCTGGACAACGGAACGGTGCGCGACTTCCAGTCAGTCTCCAATTCGACCAAAGCATCAGACGTAAGTCCCAATTCGAGTTCCCAGCACTACACACTCTTCGACAAGCACGGTCAGACCTACGACTGCGCCATCGCGTCCCAAAACAACGTGCTGACGTCGGTAAGCGAGGGTTGCAACGACAACCAGCAGCAATAAGCCACAGTCACGGGCGCCAAGCGTTCGACAAAAAACGCCGGGATTCCCACTTCTCGCATTCAGACATATGGAATCGTCGATCCGGCACTTGTCCGATAACCGCTGCGGGTTTAAACGGTCGATGCAACACCATCTAATCAGTTGATCCGACAATACTTCCTTTGGAGAACCGGTCCGTTTGGCTGTACTTGGTCAAAAACTAGCCAGGGTAGCGTTCCGGCGGGTCTAACCTGGTAAGCGATTTTAGCCTCTGTTTTCAATACAAGGTGGGTTCGAGCTGAGTGTTGCGTTGACCCATTGAGACCACCCGCCTAACCGGACAACTTCCTTCGGGGATCCCGAACAGGCTACAGGCTCAAACCAGTTGGGAAGGTAATCTGTGGCAAGACTGCCACGAAATCGCCAAGAAAAGTTCTAAAATCGTCCCCTTGGGCGCGCCATTCCAGCCAATGTATTTTGTGCATTTCCTCCGAAATCAGAATAGTGGTCGTCGTTACGGTCGCAGTACGATTGACTATTATAATGCGCTAGAAATTCGTATCCCCGAGAACCGAGAGCTCCATGTCCCAACTTTGCGGAGTGCCCGGTGCGAAGGACACGTTCCTAGTCGTCTCCAGGATCAGATGCAAAGGAATCGGCCCGCGATCCCCGCGGCCCAGCGGATCATCACCAGCTGCAAAAGCAGAAATTTTTACCGGCCAATCGGAGCGAAGAACGCGAACCTCCAGTGTGCCTTCTTTTGATATCAGGCGATCGCTCCGAGAATTGTTTGCGACGGAAGTCATGATGCGATCCGCGGGAGTCGGCACCGCCATCCATAGACGGCGAACCGTCACTGCCTTGGATGGTGTGATGACTTCCGATCGACGAAGACCGTTCTTTGTGAGCGTCCACGTGACTTCCGTCGCGAGACCTGGGTTAACGGTTTGGCCCGCTTCGGTTCCGACGACAACCCAGCGCTTCCATACGGCCGAGACACTCTTCCCATCCGAGGACGGATGAATCTCGTCTGCGCCGTCTGCGGCAGCAATTGTCGTTCCGTCTTCCAACTCAAGGAACGGAACGAGGCAGGGATAGATTTTTTCCACTGGCACAGCGAAGCCAGGAAATCCGTAAGGTGCGGGTTCGTAATCGGAGGTCGCTGCGCGCGGACCCGTCACGAACGGCAGTGCAAACTGCACATTTCCATGGCGAACCACCCACACGCCAGACTTTCGTCCGGAATCGTTACGGAAATAGACGAAGCGCGCGACATCGCCGAAACTCCGCTGCGGAGAAAAGGTGGTGAGATCTTGCCTCGCAAGCGCATCCATGAATTCTTTATGGGCGCCGATGATCTTTGCTAGAAACGTGGTGGTTTGTTGCCACTCCCGCTCCTTGGAGATGTAACTGTACTCTCCCCGGCCAAACGTGAAGACCGAGAGGAGATGAGTTTCGTCCTTGAAATCATTACGCAGCCAGCGCCACGCGGCGCAGTACGCCGAAGCAATTTGCGAAAGGGGTGCTGGGCGGAACTCCGGATGCTTGCCAACGAACGCAGCAATTTCCATCGTATCCATATAGCTGATCGCCCCGAGGCTGCGTCCCCAGGAATAACCGTAGCCATCCGGAGACAGCAAATCCCACCACAGTTTCATCTGTTCCTTAAGAGATGGCGCGAGGGCCTTCGTTAGGTCGGTACGCCCCGCGAGTTCCGCAGCATCATAGAGGGCTCTGGCGTACTCATTGGAATATCGATCGTACCGGCCGGTCGGCAGAGCATCATCGGCAAAGAGGGCTCCGCCGGTGAACTGTGACGCCGCCCGATTCAGCAAGTCATCCAGAGGGGCGCGATCCTTGTTGAGTCCAAGCTCGTAGTCAATCGCGGCAATTCGCGCCGCGACGCCAAAATAATTTTCGGGGAGATGGATTAGCTTGTAATTCTTTGCATCGTAAAATCGGCCCGGGTCAAGCAGGGCGAGATACGCTTCCTTTTCTTGAGAAGACAAAACCTGCCACAGCGCATTGCGCTTCAGGTCTGTCCCGAAACTTTCGAGAGCCATCGCGGCATAAAGTTGCGCCCAGGTTTTTCCTCCATGACCCAATTCGATTTGAGCCATTTTTCCAATCATTTGCGGGACGTCGCGGCTCGCAATCGTCTTCGTCCCCGCAAATTGCGCATAGGCGCCCAGGGTTCGCATGAACGTCCCCCAGGAAAACTCTCCGATCGTCAGCGCGCCAACGACGCGGTCTGGCGGCGGGTCAAGAGTCTTGATATCGGAAACATGGGCCGTCACCTCTCGCTGGAGAAAAGTTCGGATTTGCTGATCGAGTTCCTCAGTCTGGATTTGTGGCTCTCTGGATTCCATTTGTGCGAACGTTTCGCAGTTCGCACAGAGAAAAGCGCCGAGAAGCAATCCGAGCGCTTTTACTTGTAGGAGCATTCGTTTTTTCATCTTATGATCGATCAAGTGCTAGTGAATGTGTTCGCTTTGTCTCTCAACAGCGACCTTTAAGCAGACTTCGCAACAAGCAATGCTTTAACGGATGTAGTCCTCCCTGCAAGGCGTAAAGACGTCGACTACACGAGAGTCTTCGATTGCAGATGCGCCGTGTTCCACACCACCCCGAACAACAAAAGTGTCGCCCGCTCGAACGTCGACTGTCCTTCCCTGGCATGTAACCTTGAGGTGCCCGTGAACGACATACACGACTTGCTCATGCTGGTGGCTGTGCACCGTCCCCATCCAGCCTTTCACCATCTCATGCTCCGCAAGAAACAATTTGTCGTTGTAAGCAAGCACGCGCCGTTTCAAGCCATTTTCCGGCGCTGACTCCTTGCCCTCTTCATGAGTGACCACCACGAAGTCAGGGAAAGTTCTTGTTGATGCGTTCATCTGCATTCTCCAATTCTCCTAGCTTCCTCCAAATCGATCGATGCTTCTCTTTGCGTGAAGTCCGCGAATGCGATCTTCAACGTGCCAGCCAGCCTCCATCCACGGCAAGTACATGTCCGTGGACATAGTCGCTGGCTGATGAGCACAGGAATATCGCAGCCCCCGCGATATCTTCGGGTTCACCCCATCTGGCTGCGGGAATCCTCTCGAGAATTTGCCGGCCGCGAACCGGATCGTTGCGCAGCGCCGTCGTGTTGTCCGTGGACATATATCCCGGCGCAATCGCGTTGACGTTGATCCCTTTGGAGGCCCATTCGTTCGCAAGGGCTTTCGTTAATTGTGCGACGCCGCCCTTCGCCGCTGCATAAGCCGGGACCAGGATTCCGCCTTGAAATGAAAGCAGGGAAGCAATATTCAAAATCTTACCTCCCGTTCCTCTCTCGAGCATGTGACGCGCGGCGAACTGCGACAAGTGGAACACTGCCGTCAGGTTCACGGCGATCAGTTCATTCCAGAATTCCGTGGGATATTCCAAGGCAGGCGCCCTTCGAATTACTCCGGCATTGTTCACCAGAATGTCGATGGAGCCAAACTCAGCGATCGTCTTTTCGATGAGGCCCGCGGGAACCTTCGAATCCGCCAAATCTCCGGAAAAATAGAAAGTCTTGTGGCCCGCTGCACGAATTTCGTCGCACGCAGGACCCGGTTTCGGATCCCGCCCGTGGCAACCTACGTTGGCACCGGCCCTTGCCAGAGCCACAGCGATCGCAGCGCCAAGCCCTCGGTGCGAGCCCGTCACGAGAGCATTCTTGCCGTTCAATTGGAACGCGTCGAGGTTCATTGATTCACGCTTGCGTGAGGGCGAGGGAATGAAGATGGCTTTACTTGCGGCCTGCTTCCAACCCGGATCCGCTTTGTTGAAAACCCGGCTGAATATTCACAACACCAAACTGCCGATCCTCGACCTCGCGATGCGCCGCCATCGCCCAGACGAACGTGATTCGGTGGCCCGGCACAGAAACGTTCGGGTGGTATCCGCTCGGCATTAACACTGCGTCGCCGTCGCGCACCACGGTGACCAATTCCGGATACTCCGTGTCGTTATAAACCAACTGAATTCCGTATGCGGGCTCCGGCATGTCAAAATACACATACATTTCTTCCAGCATCTTCGCGTGCTCGTGCGGCGGCCAACTTGTCCAATTGCCCGGATCGGAGTGCGTAAATCCCGCCACCAGCCGTCCCGCTTCGACATTCTTTGCGATCAGCATGTTCAATTGGCGCGATGAACCAGTTCCGCCCGTCACGAACTTGAGGCCGGAATCATTCTCGACGTCAGCATACCGCACGACTTTCAACGGGTATTTCCCATTGACTTCCGCGGAGAACTCAGCGAAGTCCACGGAATCGCTCGTTGAGACTTCAATCGATGAATCGCGTGGAATATACATCGAATCGAATTTCCCGAGTTCAAATTCCTTGCCGGCCACCTTCACAGTAGACTTCCCTGAAAGACAAATCAGTGCGGTTTCACGATTCCCATTTGGAAACGATATGGAAGGTTTGGACGAATTCAGAATGATGCGGCCGTAGGCCAGGTGGCGCATGGTGCTGTTCTGCGGCGTCACAGAAACGTGACGGCCCATCTGCGCGTTCGTCTTTCGAAAGATCATTTTTCCCAACGCGGCCTGTGTCTGCGTACTCATGAAGTCCTCCTTTGCAGCATTTCTTTCGGCTGCCCGTCGAGCGTGACCCGCCCCTCAACCTGTGCTAATGCCATTCGTATCCATAAACCAAGACTCAAACTGTGGGCGCAATTAGCGCTGAAACAATCAGAGTGTGGCCACCACGATGGATGAGCGTCTCGCTCAGAAGTTAAACTTCAATCCAAACTGCACGTTGCGCGGGTTGCTGGCGCTTCCAAAGCCTCCGAAGTTGCTGGAGCCAACTGTCAAGCTCGCGTTGCCTAGGCTGCCCAGCGAATAGTTCGCTCGGTTGAAAATATTGAAGAAGTCCGACTCGAACATCAGGCCCATGCTTTCTCTAGGCAATTTGAAGTATTTGCGGAATGACAGGTCCGTCACGAAAACGTATGGACCGGTAAAGCCGCCCACGCCGTCTGTTCCCGGGCTAATTGGAGACGGGGCCTTAAAGGCAGCTGGATTAAAGAATTGCCCCGGAGCGGTCGGATCGAGCGATACTCCCGGAACCCTATCCGCGCGCCGCCCGCCCACGCTGACGCTCCCAGTCGTGTTGCCGATTTTGCCACCGAGCGCGGAGGTTGCCAGTATGGTGATGGGCGGTCCGGATTGCACGCGTGTTATCCCACTCAGTTGCCAGCCGCCAAGCGCCGTGCCGACGAAGCCGCCTCGATGCCGGAATAGCGGAGAGTCGTAGAAATAAGTCGTGGCGAAGACGTGCCTGCGGTCAAAATCCGCCACGCCATAGTTGTAGCTTCGGTCGCGCCAATTGTCGGGATTCGCGGTAAGAGAGCTGGAGTCGGCCAGCGTTTTCGACCACGTGTAACTGACGGTGGCCTGAAGGTCGCCCTTCCGCTTAGTGGCATAGACCTGCAACGCGTTGTAGTTGGCAGTACTGTCGCTCAGATACATGCGAATCGTGGTGTATCCCTGGTAAGGACGCAGCCGGTTGAATGGTAAGGGCGTAGCAAGCGCCGCGTTGGCCTGAAGTTGCGCAAACGTTGGCAGATTGATATCCGGCTGACGCAGGATATGCCGCTGCTCGTTGCCTACGTAGGACACCTCCATAAGAACACCCCACGGCATCTCATGTTGCACGCCCAGACTGTAGTTGGTGGTTCGGGCAAGCGTCAGATTAGGATCAATTGCAGACACCCCCAAGAGAGACGCAGCGCCAGCGGCGCCACCAGAAGGGTTGGATAGGTTGCCGCTCTGGAATGTCGAGGATTGGATGAATGGTGGGAGGTTGAGTTGCGAGAAGATAATGTTGCCCTCGGGTTTATCGTAAAAAAGGCCAATGCCGCCACGGATTGCCGTCCGATTGTCGCTGAACGGTGAATAGGAAAAACCGAAGCGCGGTCCGAAGAGGTTCTCTGCATTGTAGAAGCCGCGGGGCGCGCCTGCGGGCACAGCCAGGACGGACGGACTATTCCCATTGGGCACACGGATGAGCTGGTCAGCCGGTACACCGGCGCCTGCGCGGACTAATCCGTTGAGCCGGTTGCCGCCTTTGGTCGTATCGATATTGTTACCATTTGCCGTGAGCGTGACGGCCTGTGCCGCATCGAACTTGCTGGGGTCAAAGCTCACGATATTGTTCGCCTGTGTGTAGGTCGGCCCATCGTTCTGCCACCTAAGGCCAAACTCGAGGCTAAGCCGGCGCGTTGCTTTCCAGGAATCGTAAACATACGCTTCGACGTCCGTGAACCGGAAGTGCCCGATTGGGTCGTCCGATGCCTCGGTGTACGATTGAAAATTTCCAAGCAGTGCGTCCGCAAAGGCCGTGCCCGTCGTGTTTGTCGCGCTGGTGTTGAAGGAAACCTGGCCGTTGTATCTGGACCGGCCGTTCTGGTCCTTACGGTTGCGGGCGACCAAGACCCCCACCTTGAACGTATGAGATCCTTTCTGCCAGGTGATGTCGTCCGCTGGCGTGATATCTACGGTGGGCGATAGCAGCGAGAAGTCAGGACCTTGCGTACCGGAGATGGCGGGCATGGGGCTCGGTCCGGCGTTGATGCTGAGGTCCGGAATCCCATCGGGAAATCGTCCCCCTGGAAACAGCTGCGGAAAAGCAAAGCCATAGGTAGCCCGTTGCCAGTTGACACCGGTTGGAGGTATGCGCTGGCCGTTCCAGGAGGCGTTAATCTTCGCCTGGTTTACGATTTGCGACGTAATGAGCCAGGTTTCGCCGATTTGAATCCCATATCCCGGACGAAGCCGATGAGTTGGCGTTGTTGGCAAAACACCGCCGTCGACGAAGGTCCCAAAGCCATCCACCAGGTCAAAGTTATCGTGCAAATACCGTCCGTAGAGACTGTGCTTATCATTGAGGCGATAATCCAGGCGAACCAAGTCCTGCCTCCAGTTGAACGGGTTGTTGGGCTGGAAAGTGGCGGTGAGGGCAATCGGAATCGTGGCGCCTGTTGGAATAACCGGGGTGACACCGCTTGCGAGCGCCGTCATCGTGCTATAGATCTTGGCAATCGCTTTGCCGTCCGTAGTTAGCGGCGTGTTGGGATCGAGATCGAGGCGGTTGCCAGGAATAAAGGCCGCACTTCCCGGCTCGTGGAGCTGTATGGGAGTCGGTAATGCGAGTAGCGCGCTGAAGTCGCCTGTCAGCTCTGCCGCCGTGGGAACAGTTCGTGTCTGAGGTGTTGCTGTGAGGCGTATCCTCTTCCACTCCTCGCCAGCGAAGAAGAACAGTTTGCCGCGTTTGACGGGGCCGCCAAAATCCCAGCCGAAGTCGTTGAACCGCAAAGGCGTTTTCAGCGCGCCGGGGGCTGGATTTCTCGCATCCAGTTTGTCGTTGCGAATGAATTCAAAAACTGTTCCGTGGTAAGAGTCGCTTCCGCTGCGCGTCACCACATTAATCGAGGCGCCGGAGTTTCGTCCATATTCCGACGAAAAATTGGAGGACTTAATGGCCACTTCACGTATGAAATCGATCCCGACGTTGTTGACTTGGCTGGCATTCGAGCCCGAGTCCATGTTGAAGCCGCCGTCAACGGAGAGAGCGTTCGAATCGGGACGGTTTCCATTGACTGACTGGTTGTTGATGGCCAGGCTGGTGGTCAAGCTAAGCTGGTCATCTACGGTGAGGGCCGTGCCGGGAGTTAGTGAAAGCACCTGCATGTAGTTCCGCGCATTTAACGCGACCGTTTGCACCTGGTTCGAATCGATGACTCGCGCTAGCTCGCCGGACGTGGTGTTGATGGTCTCAGCTGCGGCTGCCACTTCGACCTGTTGTGAGACCTCGCCGACCACCAGGTTCAAGTCCACGGTCATACGAGCACCGGCCACCAAGTCGTTTCCCGTTTTCTTGACGATTTTAAAGCCGGACTGCTGGGCAATCACGCTGTACACGCCCACGGGCAGATCGCTGGCCACATAGTACCCATTCGAATCCGTCGTCGCCTGCCTTTCGATTTTCGTCTCTTCATTTACAATGGTGATCTTCGCGCCAGCGACAACGCCTCCTTGCGCATCTGTGACGGTTCCAGAGATGCGACCGAAGATGCTCTGGGCTGCCGCGTCCATAGCGCAAATTGTTAGTAGGGCCGCTAGTGCGAATACCACCGCCGCTAAAACGAACCTAGGAACGCCACTCCGTCGTACAGCGTGATTTGATTTGAACAGTTTCGTTCTCACAAGAACACCCCCTTCGAGAAATGAAGATCTGCTTCCACCCCGTTTATCGCCTGCCAGAGAGAAAGGCCCTCTCAAGCCCAGGCGTACTGCATTGCGAGACAGCATCTCACCTGCACACGGCCCCTGAAAAAAGCCCGGCTTTCACCGGGCGCAGTTCACACCCCAAACTACCCTACCACCCTGCGCACAACTTCGAACGCTGCACCCTGATACCCCAGCTCCGCGGACAGCTCGTTCGCGGCTCGCATCACTGACCGCCCGACTCCCGGAATTCGTTCTCTGGTCATGCGGAACGCCGGCCCGGAAACACTCATGGCCGCAAACAGTTTCCCCGAGTGGCCACGTACTGCTGCGCTGATGCAACGCAACCCCACCTCTTTCTCTTCATTATCGATGGCGTAGCCCCGCGCCCGCACCGCCTTTAACTCCGCCTTGAGCGCGCTAGCCGTTGTGATTGTATTCGCTGTTGCCGGCTTTAAACCCCAACGCCGGACAACCTTGGCCACTTCCGCGTCAGAAAGTTCGGCAAGCATTGCCTTGCCGACAGCCGTGCAATACGCCGGCGCACGGCTCCCCACCGTGCATGCCGTGCGCACACTCTGCTGAGACTCGACCTTTTCCACGTAAAAGACCTGCCCCTCATCCAGAATGCAAAGGAATACCGTCTCGCCAAACTCGGCTTGCAGTCGATCGAGATAGGGCCGTGCGCGCCCCCGAAGATCGAGCCCATCGATCGCTCGCGAGCCCAATTCGTAGAGCCTCAGCCCCAAGCGATATCGTCCCGTTTCGGGGTTCTTTACCACCAACCGGTGCTGCTCCAGCACCATCATTAGCCGGTGCACAGTGCTCTTATGGAGCTTCAGGGCAGGGCACAACTCCGCGAGGCTGCAATCGTTCGAGCTGTTCGCCAATATCGCCAAGGCCGCCAAAGCGCGGTCCAGAACCTGCACTTTGTAGGGAGAATCGTTTGTCTTGGATTGTGGCACGCGTGCCATAATATGGGATGAGTTGTTCTTGTCAAGCAAAAAATGAATGCCTTCGATGGAGAAAACGGCTACATCCCCGCGGGCCGCTGGCTTGTCGGCCAAATGAGCTGGCTTCTGGACCGAACGAGTCTCTATTTCGTATAGGTTTTCTTTGAGAAACGCTTTATCCATGCTTCGATCGAAATACCTAAGATAGAAGTTGTTGCACCAATGCCCAGCGCCAGCGTCAGGACCACAGTAATGGTGAATGACGGTGACTTCCGCAATCGACGCAGCGCATAGTGCGTGTCGTAAAGCAGAGTCTCTACAAATGGCAATCCTGTTTGAGCCCGATATTCTTCCTTAATCGCCTCTACTGCGCCAAACTTCAGCAACGCTTGCCGGCGCGACTCCGCGGGCGGCAGTTCCGCTTTCATATACTCTGCCGTCTGCAGGGCGATATGCTCCTCAATTTCCTCTTTCAGTCGCTCGTCGTTGCGCCGCCTTGTCACCATGTTCCTAAATCTTTTGAGGAACCGCCTCAGGTCCCTCATGACAAATCCTCCGCCTTCAATTCAAAGAATCGCCCGATGATCCCTGCGGTTTGCTCCCAATCTCGGAGCTCAGCCTGCAACTGCTTGCGTCCGTCCCGTGTCAAACGATAGAAGCGCGCCCGACGATTATTCTCTGAGGCGCCGTACTCGGAAACTATCGAACCTTCCTGCTCCAGCTTCAGCAGCACCGGATAGAGCGTGCCTTGATTAACGGCGAGCACGTCCCGGCTGATCTGCTCGATTCGTCGGGCGATACCGTAACCATGCAGCGGGCCGAGGACGTCGAGAGTCTTAAGGATCATCAGCGCCAAAGTGCCTTGAGGAACGTCCGTTTTTCGTTTCATTGCCAACGTCCTTTTGGTTTCCAACAGGAAGCATACTCCACACTCATTGGGAACACAACAGGTCGGCCGCGCGTCTTCAGCGTGTGTCGCTCCTGCATGAGACGAAGAACGAGGTTACAGTGGTCGGCCACTCTTCCATAGCCGTTGCACCCAGCTCAAGGACTCGGCTCGATGCCAATGCGGTCATTGACTGCTGATCGAATCCGTTGCTTGCACCCAAGGTACCGTTCGGTGGTTTGAACTGAGATGTGCCCCAAAAGAAATTGGATCTGCTCCAACTCCCCTCCCGAAGCATGGTAGAGCCGAGCACAGGTCCTCCTCTCATGCCGATCACGGCATGAACGCCGCTATGCCGCCTGAAAAACTATGCCGAGTCGCCCTTCGAACCCATTGTTGTTCGCGGATTTCCTCTCCGACGACTCGGCATAGTTTGGGCATGCTTACAGACTCTTCAGGAACTTCAAGACGGGGTCTTCCGGACGGTAACGTCCCGTTTTCGTTCCATTCCAAGTCTCCATCTTCCCCAGAATTTTTTCTTTGAGTGCCAAGTTCGCATCTAGGTAAATGTGGGTCGTTGCAGGTGATTCGTGCCCAAGCCAGAGTGCGATGGACGAGGTATCGACGCCACCCTGAAGCAGTGCCATTGCTGTAGTATGGCGAAGCACATGGAGCGTGACGCGTTTCTCGCGAAGTGAAAGACAGTTCTGGCGCGCCGTGGCTAAGTGTTTGGCGAGCAGATACTGGGCGCCGTCGGCACTCAATCGCCCGCCGCGCGCGTTCGGGAACACGATATCGTCCCGACCGCGCGGTGGCTCTCGAAGCCAACTACGCAAAACGTCAACCGTGCGTTTCACAAGTGGAGTGCGACGTTCCTTGCGGCCTTTGCCCAAGCAGTAGACGTGAGGGCCTGTACCGAGGATGACATCTTGCCGGCGCAATCCGGTCACCTCCGAGAGGCGCAGCCCGGTTTGAACAGTGA
>Ga0307475_10001194_pt1 | contig 15510 bp, 14 predicted proteins | sample atmos_gasesECM1C_FD_203317 | JGI IMG/M metagenome (GOLD analysis project Ga0307475, IMG submission 203317) | Hardwood forest soil microbial communities from Morgan-Monroe State Forest, Indiana, United States - atmos_gasesECM1C_515 | ecosystem: Environmental > Terrestrial > Soil > Temperate... | reverse complement strand
AGTGCTGCGATCGCCAAAATTATTTAAGTGTAAAATTTATCAAAATAGGGCATGAATTATGCAGCAATGCCCGTTTCCCCAGCAGGAAAACCGCGTCGGCGCGACTTGAGCCTTGGCGAAAAGGCTGTGGTCGACTGGAACCGTCAGCGCATTGCGACGCAGAAAGAGTTGGCGGAGAAATATCGGCTTGAGAACGAGATCACCCGTGGCGAGGTCTTGAACAAAGCGGCCTTGCGGGCGGGCTTTACCGAACTTGCGGACGCATTACTCAACGTGGTGATGTCGTCGACTCAACTGAGCAGGGAGGCTCGCGAGGACATCGCGAAAAACCTCGCGAACTGGCCGTTGATCTTGGAGGAAGTCGCCCGTGCACAAAGTCGGCTCGCGAGCCAAAAGGGTAAAAACGGCGCATCGTAAACCGATTCGGATCTCGGACCCGGCTGTATACGAGTTCCTAAAGGAGTTTCTTGAATTACTCAAACCGCGCAAATTTCTTTCGCCGGCCGAGTGGCAGGAAGCTTACAGGATCGCGCCGAAAGGCTCCCCGATCCCTGGTCGTTGGCGCAATTTCGAGTTTCAGGTTGAGCCGTTAAACGCGTTTGCGGATCCGGAAGTCAACTCGCTGACCCTGATGTTCGCCAGCCAGGCTCTGGGCAAGTCGTCCATTCTCGAGGGGGGCTTGTGTTGGATGATCGACCAGAACCCCGGGACATGCGTAATGGTGTTCCCGACAGAGGCGAACGCCGGGCATTGGAGCAAGAACCGGTTTACGCCCCAGGTCAATTCATGCGTGCAGGTACGCGAAAAGATGGAACGGGTGGTGCGCAAAGGCCGGCTCGGCGAGGGCAGCAACACGGTCTTACACAAGACGTTCATCGGCGGCTGGATGGTTTTGGGCGGCTCGAACTCTGCGTCGCAGCTGGCAGCGCACACAGCGAGGTGGGGTATCTTCGACGAGATCGACCGGTACCCTGCCTCGGCCGGTGACGAGGGCGACGTGATCACGCTGGTCGAGCAACGGCTCTTTAGACATCCTGAGGCATTCAGCGCGAAGACCTCGACGCCGACGCTGACCGACATGTCGCGCATCGCGACCGAGATGGAGTCGACTGATTACCGCAAATGGATGGTGAGGTGTCCGCATTGCAACAACGAGTTCGTGATCATGTGGAAAGATATCCGGTGGCCGAAAGCACTCGACGCGCATACTGGGCGCCGCGTGCATCTGATCGAGGACGCGTATGTTGAATGTCCGGCGTGCGAGGCGCATTTCGACGATGCCGAGCGTCAAAGAATCGTCAAACGCGGACGGTGGGTAGCGACTATTCCCGAAAACAAGGGTGCACGAGGCTATTGGGCGAACGCGTTTATCGTGCTTGGACCGTGCCGGCGAGGGTTCAAGTCGTGGTTGCATTACCTTGTCGACCGGTTTTTCCGAGCGGAAAAACTAGGGTTGGAAGGCAAGAAAACCTTTCAGAACCTGATTCTGGCGGAGACCTTCACCCTCGAAACTCTGCCGCCGCCCGATTACATCAACATACTCTCACGGCGGGAATCGTATCCGGAGATTGACGGGGAGGTCGTTGTTCCGATGCGCTGCCTGATCTTGACCGCGGGCGTTGACGTGCAGCATAACCGCTTAGAGTGCGAAATCTTAGGACACGGGGTTAGTGGCGAGACGTGGGGCATCGCCTTCAAATCGTTCCGTGGCAATACCGAGTTGCCCGAGGTCTTCGACGAGCTTGATGAATGGCTCTTGCGCAAATGGCGGCATGCGAGCGGGCATATGATCTGGCCTGCCGCGGTCTGCGTGGATTCGAGTGATAAACCGACCCAGCCGTATGCCTACATCCGACGAATCAAGCGGGCGTACTTTTTCGCGGTCAAAGGCACCCGCGGTTACATTGCGCAATGGGTCAAGCGGTCAGGCCGCCGGGACGCCAACCTGCTCATTCTCTACGTCGACGGCCCCAAAGAGCGGCTCTATTCCGCGCTAAACACGGTGTTCGAGCACGGCCCGTCGTATCACCATTTTCCGAGCAACCCGCAGAGCGGCTACGACGAGGAATATTTTAAGCAACTGACCGCGGAGAAGATGGTTAAGGGAATGACCGCGCCCTATTTCGTGCGCATTCACTCGCGCCCGAACCACGCGTTGGATGCGCGAGTGTACGCGTTAGCGGCTCTTGAGACGCTGCCACATATCGCCTGGGACAAGATCAGGGCCGGCTTTGCCGAACCGCCCGTGGGCGCCGACCGGGTCGAGCCCGAGTCAGCACCATCGTCCGTAGTCTCGGTCGCGTTGCCCCAAGAGGTGAAGAAACCCGCTGCGGCGGGTTTGTCAGTGATCAAACGGCCCGTACTCCCGAGTCGGCGCGGCTGGTTGCCACCGCGATAGCGAGATGCACGCCAGCAAACATCATCCGAATGGCGGGGCCGTCCAACATTTCGACAATGAACGAATCGAAATGCTGATGCGAGAGCACCAGTGCAATCGTGACCGTGAAAGCATGTCGGCGATCATCGAACTCGCGCAACCGCGGGTCTCGACTCTGATCAGGTTTTTCAAGACCGCGAGGTACAAGAGTGAGGATGAATTGCGTAGTGACGTCAATTTTAAACTGATGCGGGCGATCCCGTCGTTCAATCCGCAGAAAGGCACCGCATTCAGATACATTTCGCAGGTGATTACCAACGTCCTGTGTACATCGGTTTCGAATGCGCGCAAGGATTCCAGCCGGCACTGTGAACTAGGCGACGATCTCGTGGAGGCCCTGCCGGCGAAGGACGGTGAGTTGTCGGGCAGAGCGGCGACCGACGACGTGATATACCGGATCAAACGCGGCGTTCGAACAACCATAATCAATTCGGCAGAACTGAATGCCCAGCGCTGGTACGTGGAAAGCTTTCTCGCCGGCGCTTTCGAGTTAAGGCGTCATGAATGCGCGGATGCGTGTATGGTGGTGCATCAGCTCTCCCATTCCAGAAGTCGCGAATTGTATGATTTAGTTTTACTCGAATGTCGTCGGGTGCTCTATCCCGATCGGCCGCCACGCCAACTGATTGCCCCTGGCCGGCTTGCCGGCACCCGTGCACAATGGATGATCAGATACGCGGTATTGATGAACTCGGAGGAATTTACGAAATTCTTTACTTTGACGAAAGACCTCGGCCCGTTCGTGCTTGTTTTAGTTGATCCACTAAACAAGAGCCGGCGAAAGGACCGCAGCACCCAGGTCACACGAAGGAATGTGGAATTCGTCCTATACGGTTATCCCGACGCCGTCCCGTTGTTCACTGGCAGTATTTCTGAGGATAAAGAGCCTGTAATCGCGATTTAATCTCATTATGAACGGTTCCTACACATTCCCACCAATCATCATGCCGCCGAACCTGAATATCGGCGATTCGTGGGCGTTCAATATGTCGGCGGGCGAATATAGTACTCCTGAATGGAGTGCCACTATGACGTTCGCGAGTGGGGCCCAGCGGCTCGCGCAGGTGGCAACCTTGAGCCAAAATATCTATTACTGGCTCTTTGCGAGTACGGACACCGAACAGATGCCAGCTGGCACGCTGGCTTATACGATCGCGGTCAACGACTCAATCAGTCTTGAGAAGTACACCGTGCAGAAAGGCACGGTGCAGGCTATTGCGGATATCTCGGATCCCGATACCAACGTCCCGACGCAGACGATGCTCCAGCAGCAACTCGCCGCGTGCGACGCCACGCTCTTGAATCTGCTCTCGCAGCGCACGGAGAAAGTCGAGTTTGGCGGCAAGTCATACCAACTATGGAACGTCAAGGACTTGTGGGCGATCCGGAACGATCTCTATACTCGGGTGCAGGACGAGGCGGCCTCACTGAGTGGCAACACCCGCGGCAAGATTATCATCGCGGTGTTCAAGACATCGTGGAGCGGTCCGTCGCCGTCGTTCCCCTATTACCCGTACGGAGGACCGTAAATTATGGGCTTTTTCAAGTCGATCGGGGCGAAGCTAGACCAGTGGTTCACTGACGAGGCGCCGGCCCCGCCGACCACGCCGCCACCAGCCCCAGCGCGGATCGTCACTGGCGTTGCCCTGCCCTCGCTGAAAGCCTCAACGCGCATCTATGACGCAGCGATGCCGTCCAACACCCAGGCCGATTGGAGTGCGTGGCTGACGACAGGCAACTACGAAATCTTTCACGCGCACAGAGTCGTCCGAGCTCGGGTACGCGACCTCGAACGCAACAACCCTCACGTGAAAAGTTTCTTGCGCGAACTCAAAGCGAACGTGCTCGGTTACCACGGGATTAAGCTGGATTCGAAAGTGCCGATGCTCAAGGGCCCGAACCTGAACGTCAAACTCAACACCGCGGTCGGGGCCGCCTGGAAAACGTTTCGCAAAGCCGCGCATTACGAGGTGCGCGGGCTGTTCAGCGGGCTTGAGATCGACGCGCAGATATTGCAGCGGCTCGCGGTGGATGGCGAGGTCTTGATCCAACTAATCCGCGGGCCTGCTGCTGGCAATAAGTTCAATTTCTCGGTGCAACTGATCGAGTGCGATTTTCTGGACATTTTCTACAACTCGCAGCTCGGCGCGAACCGGGTGACGATGGGGGTCGAGGTGACGTCGTTTGGCAAGCCGGTCGCGTATCACGTGATCGATTATCCGCAGACCGACATGTTCTCGCAGAACATGCAAGCGCCGCGCAAGCGGATCCCGGCTAAGGATCTGATTCACGTGTTCATTCCCGAACGGTTGACTGCGGTGCGCGGGATGTCTTGGTTCGCCGCTAACGCGGTCGACCTGCGCACTCTCGACCAGTTCGAGCAATACACCTTAGTCGCTCAGCGTTGTTTCGCCGCTAAGATGGGCGTCATCGAGTCGGTGCCCGGGGCGCAACCCTACGAGGGCCAGGGCACGGCGCCGACCGGCGAGACCATCAATGAACTGCAAGCGGGGATTATCGAGGAAATGCCGTTTGGCAAGACGATCAAGTTCTTTGATCCGCAGGTTCCGGGCGCGTCCTATGGCGAGTTTCGCAAGCAGCATCTGCGCAAGATCAGCGCCGGGCTCGGGATCATCTACAACAGCCTGGCGAGCGATTTCGAGTCGTACAATTACTCGTCCGCACGGGCGGCAAAGGATATCGAGAACGAGTGGTGGCGCGAGTTGCAGCGCTTCTATGCCGATCACGTCTTGAGCCGGATCTTCAACGAGTGGCTGCCATACGCGATATTGAGCAACACGGTCGAGGGCGCGTCAATCACCCAGCTCGAGCCGATCACCGAGCACGCCGAATGGAACCCGCGCGGGTTCTCGTACGTCGACCCGACTAAGGAAGTGCAGAGTTCACTCAACGCGATCGATGGCGGACTGACGTCAAGGCGCCGGGAGCTGGCCGAGCGCGGGATCGAGTACGAGGTGTTCCTTGACGAACTGGCGCAGGACAAGGCGCTTGAGGAAGAGAAAGGCCTGGTCTTCAGTAACCCGGCGAACCGCAACCCAAACGTGGTGCCGACCGCGGAGGAACCCGGCAGCGAAGGTGAACCGCCAGATACGACTCAAACGCCGGTAACGACACCGAAGAAGCCGGCAAAGACCACGGCAGGGAGCGGGCGTCTGATGTCAATCGTTTCAAACTACGGCGTCGAACCCTCACCCGGTGAGGTGCTGCGCTTTGTAGAGACAAACGGCGATGATAAAGATTCTAACCGGTAATTGTTGCGACATTCTACCTGAGTTGGAATCGCAGAGCGTGCAATGTTGCGTGACGAGCCCGCCGTACTGGGGGTTGCGGGATTACGGGACTGGGGCCTGGGAAGGTGGGGAGGCGGGGTGCGAGCATTTGGTTGGATGGCAGGTACAGGATAACAAAGCTCCTGGCGCAATCACAAATGGACAACGGCCCGGTGTAGACTCGAGCAGATGCCGCAAATGTGGTGCTCGCCGGATCGATTCTCAGCTGGGCCTTGAATCGACGCCGCAAGAGTACATCGCGAAGATGGTTGCGGTATTCCGGGAGGTTAAAAGGGTGCTGCGCGATGACGGGACTTGCTGGATTAATTTAGGCGATAGCTATGCGAGCGATATCAAAGGAACTGGCGGTGGATCATCCAAGAGTACCTTAAAGCTTAATCAAGCCAATAGGCAAAGCGTAGCGACAGCAATTGAGAGACAGCAGCATTCTCCAGTCAAGATTAATCATGGCCTAAAGCCCAAAGACCTTTGCATGATGCCCGCTAGGGTTGCGTTGGCGCTGCAAGCCGATGGCTGGTATTTGCGTAGCGATATCATCTGGCACAAGCCCAACCCGATGCCAGAGAGTGTGACCGATCGGCCGACAACCAGTCACGAGCATATTTTCCTGTTAGCGAAGCAGGAATGCTACTACTACGACAGCGATGCAATTAAAGAACAGTGCTCCGAAGCATTGCGCGATAGAGAATCATCGGAAAATGAACCGATAAGGCATGGTTTAAATGGTGCGCGTGTCGCTGGTGTTAGATGCATGGGAGTCTCGACAATGCGCAACAAACGCTCGGTCTGGACTGTCGCTACCCAACCCTACGCCGAGGCCCATTTCGCAACATTTCCCGAGGATCTGATCAAGGCGTGCATCCTGGCTGGCAGCAAACCGGGCGACACCGTTCTTGATCCATTTTCCGGTAGCGGGACAACTGGCCAGGTAGCGCTCGAGCTCGGGCGCCGGGCGCTGCTGATCGAGCTCAACCCAGAGTACATCAAATTGATAGAGGACCGAACCCGCGTCACGCCGGGATTCCCAAATCTATCAAGTAACGCTATAGAGCCTGCGAAGAGGCTTCATTTCTTCGACTGAGGACATATCCAGCCTGTTTTAAGCTGAGCCTGCGAAGAGGCTTTTGTATCTTCGACAAAACAAGCAACAAACCGCGGCTCAAGAAGGCACTTTTGTCACCCCTGGATTTTTGTAAGAAGTAACTCTTTGATAAGATGCCAGTTCCACAGCCACACAAAGGGGAGAGTCAATCAGATTTCATGGGTCGGTGTATGCACGAAGTGTCAAAAAACACCGACCGCCCACAGGCGCAGAATGTCGCAATCTGCCTGAGTACTTGGCGCGAGGCGAAAGGACAAAAGAAATTGATGCAATCACCCGCCTTGTACCGCGCAGCGCGGATAGAAAGCGGCGCCATCGACGACGATAAACGGACGGTCTCGTTCAGTTTTTCGAGCCGAACGCCCGTGAAACGCCGGATCGGTGACAAGGCTTTTCGGGAGGTGCTCTCGCACGACATCGGCGCGATTGACGACGGACGGCTCACTAAAGGTGTCGTGCCGCTGCTTTGGAATCACAACTGGGACAACCAGATCGGGCGCATCGTTACTTATGGTGTGCAGAACGGCAGGGGCGTTGCAACCGCGGTATTAAGCCCAAATCAGAATGGGGACGAAGCGTTGCGCGATATCAAGGCCGGGATCAAGACCGCGATCAGTGTCGGCTACATCCCGCGGGCTATGCGCTGTCTGCGCAAGAGAGGAGAACCGAAAGTTGAGCTTGACGACGAAAAATTGCGCAGTCCTGGTCGAGACGATGATCCCGACGAAATCGATGATCCCGATGATCTATTCGACGACACCGATAGTGACGAGGGCGATGATGACGACGATGACTCGGACCTGTTCGAGGTCTCGCGGTGGGAACCGATCGAGGTCTCGCTAGTCTCAGTGCCCGCAGATCCGAGCGTCGGTGTCGGGCGCGGGATCGACCAAACACTGTACGAGGTGCGTATGCTCGGCGAGCCCGACGAGGTTGTGCCTGAACTAAAAGTAAATCTTGAGAGAGAAAATCTTATGCCTGAAAACACTGCCACACCTCCTGTCGCGGCGCCACCGGTCGTCGAAATCAAAAACGAGGAAATGAGCCGGATTCGCGAAACCGAAATGGTGCGCATCCGTGAGATTCAGGCCTTTGGCTCGAAGTTCAACGCTGCTCCCGAAGCCGAAGAATACATTCGAAACGGGAAGCCTGTCGCTGATTTCACGTCGTTTATTCTGCGCGAGAAAGTGCCCGTCAATGCCCCAGTGACCACGGTCGCAGAACCGTCACTTGGGTTCGGAGCGCGGGACCGCAGCCGTTATTCGATCGTGCGGGCGATCCAGAAAAAGATCCGAGCGCAGAACGGTGAGGGCAAGTTCGACGGATTCGAATCGGAGGTCAGCCAAGAGATCGCTCGGATCCACGGACAGTCGCCGCAAGGTTTTTTTATGCCCGACTGGGCGCTTACCCGCGACCTGACCGTCAGTCCGCCCGCCACGGGTGGAGTCACTGTGCAGACCACCGTTGAGCCCAGTCTTATTCCTCTTTTGCGGAATCGGACCGCCGTATTGCAGGCTGGTGCCCGTTACATGTCGGGTCTGCAGGGCAACCTCTCGATGCCGCGCCAGAACGCACCGTCGACCATTACCTGGAACACAGAAATCGCTGCGGTAACTGAGAGTGATCTAAAGATGGAAGCGATCACTTTATCGCCGAACAGAGTCGGCGGCTGGTGCAACTATTCAAAGCAACTGCTCGCGCAATCGAGTCTCGATATCGATAACGTCGTGCGCGACGACATGGTGCAGGTTATTCAGATTGCGATCGACTCGGTCGCCTTAAACGGCACCGGGACGAACCAACCGACGGGGATCCTGAACACGCCCGCGAACCCGAGTACACTTCCATACAATTATTCGCAGGCGGCGCCGTCGGTGATTTTCGGCCCATCAGGTTACCCGACATGGGCGCAGGTCATCGCGATGGAGTCGCATGTTGAGAGTGGCAATCTCGTCCTCGATGACTCGGCGTGTTACATCACGACTCCGGCAGTCAAGGGTACGTGGAAGAGCCTGGCTAAGAACGATCCGCGCAACACGGCCGGCCCATATTTCCCGGTCTTTTTCTGGGAGCCCGACAATACCGTGAACGGTTACCGGGCGATCCCGACAAACCAGGTACAGGGTGACAAAGTGGTCTTCGGCAAGTGGAACGAACTGATGATCGGCCAGTGGGCAGGTCTCGACATCGTGGTCGACATTTATACCTTAGCGACACAGGCCGAGATCCGAGTGATCACCAACATGTTCGTCGACGTAAAATACCGTTATGCTTCCGCATTCTGCTACTCGACCAATTCCGGGATCACCGGGATGTCAGTGCAGTCTGCTGATGAGATGGCGCCGAGTGATTACCCGGATCATGGCAAAGCGCACCAGCACGGAAAAAAGACGCCTTAAGAAGAAACTGCTCGAGGCCCTCGCAAAAGACAGGCTAGCTGACCAGGTCGCGCACCGTTCGCCGCGGCAAATGAAAGGGGCCCAATTACCGAGGTAACCGACAATTTCAGCGCGCCCGACGGGGCCCTCGCGATGGCACTGTCGCTCGACGGCACGGTGATGCAGTTCGCGTTCTCAGACGGTTCTGGCACCCCACCGAACTCGCTTACGGGCGCTGGCAAGATTTTCGTCGAACTGAGCTGTCTCTGGGATATCGACAAGGAGGCGCGCATCGTGCGCACTCACTCACACGGGACGAATTACGTCTTGTGGAATAACCAGATCACCACGGTTTTTTATGCGAGCGACGTTCCGCAAGGCGCGCAGATCGCCGCCAATACGTATGTCGACATCAACAATGTGCAGTACCGCATCGACCGCGCTGAGCTCGACAACGGGATCTACACGATCGACCTGCAGGTCTTTCGGTCGCATTGAATGGTGACGATCGAACTACCCGACCTCGACAGTGCGCGCAAACAGCTTGAGGCATTCCCTGGCGCTGCTGATTGGGCGATCGTACGCACCGTGAACGACGTCGCGGGCAGTGGCAAGGCCGCCGCGACCTCGTACATTTTCACCCGGTACTATTTCGAGACGCAGGGCCCGATCCAGAAAGGGATCACGACGACAAAGGTCAGCTCTCCGAGCCAGGTAGCAGTGATCAGATTCCAAGGAAAAAGGTTCCCCGTGAAACAATTTCTGCCGACTCGTACGGACGTCGGGATCGAGATCATGGAGATCCGCGGTCAACGGGGCGCGCCGATCTCGCATGCCTTCGGGGCAGTGATGCAGTACGGGTTCGGGATCTTCAAACGCAAACCGGACGCCGAACGCGGCCCCGTGCAGAGTATCACCGGGCTTTCGGTCGCGAACATGGCGCGGGAGAGTAAGGAGATTCTGCCCGAGATCAGCGCGCATGTGCGCGATCAGTTGAGTAAACGAATGAAATTCTGGGTTGGCGAAGCCCTCGCAGGTAACCGGGCGAAATACGAGAGACGAAAACACGTATGAGCGACAAGAACACGGGCTTCTGGAGTACCCCGTTGGATCTCGAACGCTGCCTGAGATCGGCAATTGCAGAGTGGGTCGTCGATTACCGGCTAAAAAGCCCGATTGACCGCGGTGCCGTCCCGGTCCCGATCACTGTCGTGCACGGCTTCGTTCCATCGTATTACGCGGGACCTGAGGCGGGCGATCAGGATAAAGCGCCCGTAATCGCGATCCGAGCGACGCAAGGCTATTATCTGAAGGCTAGCGGCAAGTGCGAGGTCAACATCATGATCATGTGCTGGGACGACGACGTGAACCGGCAAGGATACATGGATGTCTCGAACCTCATGACCCGGATCGCCCACCATCTGCTTTATTACGTCAAGATCGGCAATTTCGTGATCACTGACGACCCAATCCATTTCATGGAAGTGGTCGACTCGTTCAAGGATTTCTTTCCGTACTTCGTCGGTGGGATCAGCTGTCAGTTCGGGCTGCGTTCGTCGTCGCCGCCGCCCATGATGGCGTCGCTCGGCGTTGTCGTCAAACAGCCGCAGCTCGGCATAGAGGGCGGGCAATCGGGCTGGCAAGACGTCGAAGTGCCACCACCACAAGAGAACATCGTCCCCGAGACGCCCGACGAGGCTTGAACGAGGCGAAAAGTAAATCTCAGAGTGATGAGCAGTCGCTTGATGATTTACACGGGTCCGCGTCGGGTTGACCTGAACCTGCACTTCGGCATCACGTTTATGCCGGGACAGATTCCGCCAATGATCCAGAAGGCGATGGATGCCGACTCAGCGTTAGCAAACTTTTTCCAGCCGATCACGGCGTTCAGGACCCGGCCCGCGCCCGGGTCGAACGTATTTGAGAAAGCGAAGATTCTGAAAGCGCCGCCTGCTAAGCGGACTTTGATCCACCCACCACTCCGACGTCACCGATAACTTATGAGCCAGCAGAATCCCCGAGGCGTCATCGCGCAGGATCTACTCGACACAGTAGTGCCGGTTATTGAAGCAAACGCCGCTTCAATTTACGCGGTCGGCGTCGCGCCGGTTCACTCAGTGCCCGGCTTCGAATGGTCACCGAGCGGATACGCCAGCGTCGTCAACGTCAACGTGCGGTGCGATTCCGCCGTGGACTGGGAGACCCAGATCGGCTACAGCTCAAACTGGGCGGTAGTTGGCGGCTATCCACTTTGCCAGCTCTACAATTACGCCTTTATCGAAAACAACGCGTCGCCGCTGGTGGTTAACAATGTCTATGACCCGTGGAAAATGTCGAAAGCCGTCAGTTTCACGGGTCAGACCTTAAACAGCCAACTCGAACTCGACGTCGACGGGGAGGTGATCCTGTCGTCGCTCATCGTGCAGGGCGCGAGTGGCAAGATCTATGTGAGCGGTACCGATTACTCGTTCACGTATGACGACACCACTTTGCAGTCGGGCACGATCCAGTTTTATTCGTCATCGACGGCAGCCTCGGAGACGAGTTTCACGGTTAGCTTTTACGAGCCGAACCTCGCAAATATCTCGGTCGACGACATTATCGGCGGGGTCGACATGAATGGTAATTTCCTAGGGCTCGAAAACATCCAGCATTGCTATACCGACACCGAGATCGTCCCAGCGCAGATCATCGCGCCCGGGTACGGAACGGATCCGGATCTTTTCAGTGCCGCCAACGCGCAGGCCCAATCGATCTCCAACGGGCAGTTCAGAGCAGTCTACATCTGCGATATCGATACCGTCGCCGTGACCGACTGGACGAAGATTTTCGCGTGGAAGAACGAGAACAATTTCGTCAGCGCGTTCGCGATCGCAGGCTGGCCCCGCATAATCCTTGGCACCAACAATTACGACGCGAGTCTTGTTTATGCGGTCGGCCAAAACGTCACCACAGCACAGTTTGGCAATATCCCGTACGCCGTGCCATCGAACAAGCACAACGTCGGTATAACGGGTCTCGTGCTCGCGAACGGTACCTCGGTCAGAATGGACCTCGGGACCGCGACCTCGATCGAGAATATGGGCGTGTTCACTGCAGTGAACGACACGGGATGGACCTTGCTCGGCGATTACACGACCGACTACCCTTTATCGACGCAGATACCGCAAATGTGGACCAATGAACGGTTCATGTTCAATTTCCTCGGCAACACGCTGTCGCTGACCCTTAAACAATTCATCGACGACCCTGGCAACCAGCGATACTTGGCACTCATCGGCGAGACGATTCAGCAGTACTGCAACCACCTCGTCGCCGTGCAGGCCGCGAACACGGCCCGCGTGATGTTCGATCCCGCGAAGAACCTGGTCACCGACATCGAGGCCGGCAAATACACGTACACAATTCTCTGGACGCCGCCGACACCTATCAGAACCTTGATCGTTCAACAGTCCTACGACGTGAACGGTCTTTCTGCGTGGGTTTCACAAATCACCATTCCGAGTATTTCTTAGCGCTATGCCAGTCTACCCTTACAGCGTCAAAAATTTCAACGTGTACGGTCCCGGCGGCGTTGAGATTTCGGTTTCGGACATCACGCTGCCGCACCTGCAATGGGTTAAGGACACCGTGCGAGGCGCGAGCTGGGCGGGTGAATCGAATCTCGGTATCGAGGGCAACCCGCAACCGATGGAGTGCCAGATCACTTTTCACACGACGAACCGCTTCGCACTCGGGCTCTTTGTTGGCGGCGGGCAACGCATCAGGTGCATGAGTTCGATCTATTGTACCGACACCTCGAGCGGACAGGTCACCGAAGAGCCCGAAGAGATCATCATGACCGTATTCACCCAAGGCTTTAATCTCGGCAAACGCGAGACCAGCGCTAAGGGCGGCGTTGTCGTCGGGTTTGACTGCACCTATCTAGCCCTGCTCTGGGGTGGGATGAAATGGTGGGAGATAGACCAAGCGGGGAACGTCTGCATCATCAACGGGGTCGACCTGAACTCGATCACAAGAGCGAACACCTGAGTATTTCTCAGGTATGTCAGAACCGAATAAATTGGCGGTGGTGCCATCGTCAGACGAGCCGCAACCAGACCTTGAAGTGGTTTCGCCCGAGAAAGGCAACGATAACCGCTATTTCTATCTGTCGAGCCCGATCAACGCAGACGGCAAGGAGATCACGTATCTGCTGCTTGATCCGAGAGGCAAATTGACCGGCAAAGAGTTCTTCGAGATGATCAGACTCTACCAGCGCAAATATCCCGAGGATAGCCGATCGACTTTCAACAAGTTCACGAGTGAGGCGTTCCTGTCGCTCGTGATCGCGAAACTGAACAAGATCACGCCAGAGGACCTGTACAAGGCCCCGTGGGAGGACTTACCGCTGATGTTTCTGCAGGCGTCGAGTTTTCAATTTTCGGGCGGCAAGAAGACGCCGGCGGAGTAGCACCCGATCACGATCCGTCGCTGCAGTGGCGTAAAATCTTCCTCAGTCTCGCGCATTTCGCGCCCGGGATGGACTTTTGGTTATCGCTCCCGCTTGAGGATACGCTCGAGTGGTGCGTCGCTCTGAACGATCTGCTCGAACCGCCCGAGTAAGTATTTCTCTAGCACAATGGCGGCGCCTGGTGATGTCACGTTTGATGTTCTGCTCGGAGGGAAAGTCTCTCCTCAGTTACTGAAATCCTTCAAGGATCTGGAAGAGCTGATGAAGAAGCAGGGCGCGACGGCGAAAACGATCAACGCCGTGATGGGGCGCGCGTATAAGGAGACGTTCGACGGGGCGTCAAAGGACGCTAAGAAATCCTTTGGCGAGATCGAGCATTCATCCAGTGAAGCCTTTCACAAGATGATCGAACATGCCAAGGAGGCACAGGCGAAAATCAAGGAGAGTTTCGCTAAAGTCAGGGAGTCGATAGACAAGGCTTTCGAGCCGCTGAAAAAGATGAGCGAATGGATCGGGCTTTCTGGTGTGATCGGAGCCGTTAGCGGTGCATTCGTCGGCGAGGAACTGATCAAGGAAGGCATCAAGGTTCATCGCGCGCGCGCAACTGAACAGGAAGTCCTCGCGGGCACCCTGCGCGGGCGCGGCCTCGGTACCCAGGCGCCCGAATGGGCGGAAGCGGCCGAGAGACTTGCGGGCCAGGCACATATCGGGCACGACGTCGCGATGAAAATGATGACCCGATTAGCGGGTAAGTTCAAATCTGCCGATGAGGCGCAGAAAATGGCGATGTCCTTGGTCGGTCTCGGCGGGGGCACCGCTGAGGGCGCTGAGGGCGCGCTCGCCGCGTATGGCAAGCTCGGTCCGATGATGATGGCGGGCAGGGTTAGACCGACCGCGATCGCGCAACTCGGACGTGGTGGCGGGCTTGGGGGCGCACTGTTGCAGGAACTCAGCCGACAGACCGGGATCGCGCCGGCCGATCTCGCGAAGGCTTTCGCCGAGGCAAAGGTTTCGAAAGCGGGCGTGGTCACAGGCGGAGCTCTCGCCGGCGCGAAAGGCGTCGAGGCCTTGAATAAGGCGATCCTGGCCCTCGGCACGTCCCGCGGCATGGAACTTGTGCAGGCGCATATGAAGGGCATGGATGGGCTGTTCTACCGCTTCAGTGAACACTGGGAGGATTTCGTCGATAAGATTGGCGAGTTCGTCGAGAAAATCATCGATCCGATCGGGGAGGAGATAAATAAACTCCTCGACACGATCGATTTCGGCAAGGTGTTCGACGAGATGATCGAGAAGGGCAAAGAGTGGGGTCAACTCGCAAAAGCTCTCTGGGACACCATCGCGAATTCGCCCGTAATCAATTACGCGAAAAAGATGTGGGAGGATTTCTGGAAAACTTTTACGGGCGGGATCGAGCTGTACGGGCCCTACGTCGAGACATGGAACGACAACCTGCACCACGAGCTCGGTACGCACATGGCGCGCCATATGACCGAGGCCGGGCGTCAATGGGTGCAGGCCACCAGTGAGCGGATCGAGGGGTTTATCAAGGGCATCATCGACGCATTCACATGGTTCAAGGATAATTGGAAAGCGATCGCCGACGGGCTCTGGAAGATTGTCGAGGCGTTCATTGCTATTAAAGGTTTCGAGATCGCGGCGAACATTGTTGCCGTGGTCAGAGGGTTAGCGAGCCTTGGTGGCGCGATTCTTAGTCTATCAGTCAAAATTGCTTCGGCGATGTTCAATATAGGTAAAGGTGCAGCTGTTGCCGAAGGCACAACGGCTACAGCTGCGGGCGCAACGGCTGCGGGTACCATTCCTCTCAT
>Ga0307475_10001193_pt1 | contig 15516 bp, 12 predicted proteins | sample atmos_gasesECM1C_FD_203317 | JGI IMG/M metagenome (GOLD analysis project Ga0307475, IMG submission 203317) | Hardwood forest soil microbial communities from Morgan-Monroe State Forest, Indiana, United States - atmos_gasesECM1C_515 | ecosystem: Environmental > Terrestrial > Soil > Temperate... | reverse complement strand
CTCGAATTTGGGTGGAGAGTGCGGGACCGGCAACTTGAGCGACCCGGTTGCAACATACGACAAGGCTGCCGGGCAGTGGGTGATCACGATGATCGCCTTCAACAATAACTTCAGCCAGAACAATGCTTGCATCGCGGTATCGACGACCTCGGATGCGACTGGCACATACCATCTTTATTCCTTCAACTACAAGAACGTGTTGCCCGATTATCCCAAGCTTGGGGTGTGGCCGGATGCATATTACCTGACCACGGACAGCTTCCCGAACGGCGGATTCTTTACCGGCGCGGAATCGTGCGCACTGGACCGGACGAACATGCTGCTGGGCAATCCAGCGACCGCAGTCTGCTTCCAGCGGGGCAGCGGCGACTTTGCACTGTTGCCGGCGGATCTGGACGGCAGCACGCCTCCGCCAGCGGGCGCGAAGAATTACGAAATGGAACTGGCGACTTCCACGAAGATCAACCTGTTCCAGTTCCACGTTGACTTCGTGGTTCCCAGCAACTCCACCTTTACGGGCCCTGTCCAACTGACAGTGCCTTCGTACACGGACGCTTGCGCGGCCACGGGCGACTGCATTGTGCAACCTTCCCCGGGTGAGAAGCTGGATGCGCTTGGTGACCGGCTGATGTACCGGCTGGCATACCGCAACTTTGGCGATCACGAAGCGCTGGTCGCAAACCATTCCATCAAAGGCTCGGGCACGGGTGCAGCGCCGTCGTCGGTACGCTGGTATGAAATCCGCAGCCCTGGCTCCAGCCCGGTGATATTCCAAAAAGGCACGGTGGGCGGTGGAACGAGTTCCATCTCACGCTGGATGGGAAGCATCGCCATGGACAAGCTGGGCGACATCGCGCTGGGATACAGCAAGTCAGGCAGCACGCTTGATCCTAGTATCGAGTACACCGGCCGGGTTCCGACTGATGCCTTAGGGAAAATGGAGTCGGCTCACGTTGTCAAGACTGGAACCGGTGTGCAGGACAGCAACAGCTTCCATCGTTGGGGAGACTACAGCTCGATGCAGATCGATCCCGTCGATGACTGCACGTTCTGGTATACGCAGGAGTATTACAAGACGTCAGGCGCTTTTAACTGGAGTACGCACATGTCGTCGTTCAAGTTCACTACCTGCCAGTAAACAGAGCGTACCAGTCACAGGTTCAACACTACCGTCCCGGAAATTTCCGGGACGGTTTTTTTCGCATGAAAGCTTGAATCGCGGACGACGCGGAGAACAGTTGCGCGGAGGTGCGGAGAAATTAGTTTCGGGTTGACCTTGCTCCGTATTTCTGGAAGACGGAGTCGCGGGAGATGACCCCTTCCAGTCGATGGGAGTCGGCGCGATTGACTACGGGGATGAGCGGGTAGTCGTCCACGTAGCGCAGGGCGGAATCGAGGGAGAGATCGGGGTAGAGCGTGGGCAGAGACTGCCCGGGAAGGACGGAACCGAGCGTGAGTTCGCCCTTCCCTTCATGGAACATGCGTTGGATTTGTTCGCGGCTGATGACGCTCCAGCCGGTGGGATGAAGGCGCACTAGGAACGTGGAGTCTATCGAATCGTGAATGCGGCGTGCATTAGCGTCTACGTAGTCTTCGGCACTGAGAATGGTTTTGGGGACAGGAAGCATGGCGTCTTCGACGTGGAGGATGGTTTCCTCGCGGGCTTCTTCGAGCGACGGAAGGATGAGGCCGTCCTGACGAGTGAGGAGGTCGAAGATGGGAACGCTCTGCAGGCTGCGCGAGACGACATAAGAAAAAGTATTGGCGACGATGACGGGGACGATGATCTCGTAGTTGCCGCTGACTTCGAGGACCATGAATACGGAGGTCATGGGAGCGCGGAGAAATCCGGCGAAGAGCACGCCCATGCCGACCAGGACGTAGGTTCCGGTGGATCCTGTGAGGTGGGGAAAGAAAATGCGCTCGATGTCGCCAACCGCGCCACCGAGCATGGCTCCGATGAAGAGCGTGGGCGCGAACATGCCGCCGGGAGTGCCGCTGACGAAGGAGACGGTGGTGGCGATAATTTTTAGGACGGCGAGGAAGGCCAGGATCTTCCAAGCGAATTGGCCGTGCATGGCCTGATCCATGGAATCGTATCCGGCGCCCATGACTTGGGGAAAACCCAGGAAGGCGATGAGGCCGACAAGGAGTCCGGCGAGGGCGGGCTGGAAGTATTGCGTCCAGCGCGGAAGAGCTTTGAGGCGAGGGCGCAGGTAACCGATTGATTTTGCGAACAGCACGGAGGCGATGCCGCCGACGATACCGAGAACAGCGTAGGCGACGAGTTCGCTGGGACGTTTGAAGGTTGTGACGGGAATGCGGAAAAGTGGTTCGCTGCCGAGAAACCAACGGACGATCACGACGCTGGAGACGGCGGAGAGGACGACGGAACCGAGGATGCCAGCGCTCCAGCGTCCGATGACCTCTTCGATGACGAAGAGGACGGCGGAGATGGGGGCGTTGAAGGCGGCGGCGAGACCGGCGGCTGCTCCGACTGGAGCCATAAGGCGGAGCTTTTCGCGGGAGATACGCAGCCAGCGTCCGAGGGCAGAAGCGATGCTGGCACCGATCTGCAGAGAGGGGTCTTCAGGGCCGAGCGATTGACCGGAGCCGATGGCGATGGCAGAGCAGATAAATTTTCCGACAGCGGTGCGAAATGGAATCACTCCGTTAAATATGTAGAGTGCGGCCTTGGTCTGGTTGACGCCACTGCCGCGGATGCCGGGAAAGAGGTGCAACACCAGCGCGGCCACGACCAGGCCTGCGAGGCCCGGCACTGCGAACAGCCGCCAGGTATGCGTTTGCGGTAACGGACCGAGAAGAGCCAAGTGAATCCAGTCGATGGCGAGGCGAAAACAGACCACGGCCAGACCGGAGAAGATTCCGATGAAAACCGAAAGGATGAGGAAGAACAGTTCTTCGTTGAAGACCCCCTCGAGGGAGGAAAACAGATCGCGTGCGCTGCGAAAGCGCACAGGGGAGGGCTGCGAAGTTGAGCCGGAAACAACTTCGGGAGTGCTCATGGGATCGCGGCCTCGCGTTTCTGTGAGATCAAAAACAAGGCGAGGTCCAACCCCTGGGGCGGGCCGCAAATCGCGGCGGTCTGCTGTTCGATCTGGAAGACAACGTCCATGATTGCATCCGGGAGGTCTGTTTCGCCGGGGGAGCGAAGGTGGGCGAGATCGGCCTTAGTAGCCATCCAGCGGGTTTGCTGCGCGGGGAGCGAAGATGCAGAGTTTGAGGCGTTAAGATCGATCCCCTTTTGCTTCGCACATACGGTTAGACGCTTTTCCGCTTGCGCGAAAGCGGCGGCGATGCGGCGGTTACGTTCGGCGTCGGAGATGTGGCTGTGAAACGGATTGCTGCGGAGGATCAAATCAGTTGTGGCCAGAAGCTGGCGAGAGTTGGCATCTTGCGGATTGGCTTTGACGGCTTCCTTCAGATAGTGATCCGCGACGCTGTTGTTGCCCGAGCGGAATGCAGCCTGGCCGGCGCCGGCGAGGGCTTCGGCATTCGTGGGATCGAGATGGAGAACGTCCCGATACTGGGCCAGCGCGCTTGGGTAATCCTGAGCTTGCTCAAATAGTTGAGCGGCCTGCAGATGGGCAGCGGGATCGAGAGGCGAGGCCGTGGCGAGCGCCATCAGTTCCGACTCAGCTTTATCGGGAGCGCCCTTTCTAATCAGGAATTGAATGAGTTCGATGCGGGCATTTTTGCGGTTGGCGTCGGGGTCAGAGTTCCAGACTCCGTACATGGCATTGTGGTAGTAGCGGGTGGCGTCTTCGATGGAACCACGGTGAGCGGCGACGCGGGCGAGAGCAAGATTCACGGCGGCATCCTGCGGGGTACGCTGCCAGAGGGCGAGGAGATAGGATTCGGCTTCGTCGAGGCGCCGGGAATCGTTGCTGTCGCGCAGGGCACGGGCCAGGCTGAGTTGATATTGGGAGTTGGTTGGCTCGCACGTGAGTGCGGCTCTGAGAGTGGCGATGGCTGCATCGTAGCGGCCGGCATTGGCGTCGGCAAGCCCTTCAGCGTAGAGCTTGCGGCCGCGGGATTGCTGATTGGCGTTGTAGCGGGCGACGAGATGGCTAACTGCCGCAAATGAGACCGCAGCAGCAAGCGTGAGGATGAGCAGAAAGAAAGGCGCGGAGCGGGGGACAAGTTTTGAGGGCATCCACTGCATATCTCGTATCACGATATCATCCGGCGTCAGGGCGCGGAGTAGTGGAAGCAAGGACCGATGGGCTACAGCCCGGAGATTTTTTGGAGCGGCGTTGACGCAGGCTTGAAGGCCTGCTGCATCGTTTGTCCTAACTGATCAGCCTCATTATCATCTCCCATCGAAATTCAGTCTCCGCTCAACTGCGTCTGATTCAGGTAAGATATTCCGTCTGTTGGGACTGCCAAAGAATGAATCGTGAATATCACAAGGCCTACAGCCAGGAACTGAAGCGGGACATGGAGATGCTGGTGTTTGGGCACGCGGGAGCGCCGCTGCTGGTGTTTCCGACCTCGATGGGAAAGTTCTTCGAGTATGAAGACCGCGGGATGATCGGCGTGCTGGCGCCGAAGATCGAGCGCGGCGACTTGCAGGTATTTTGCCCGGACGCCATCGATACCGAGAGTTGGTACAACAAGAGCGTGCATCCCAAGGTGCGAGTGCTGCGGCATTTGCAGTATGAGCGCTACATTTTGCATGAGCTGGTGCCGTTTATCCGGTGGAAGAATTCGAAGCCGCAGCTCGGTGTCACCGGGTGCAGCTTTGGGGCGTATCACGCGGTGAATTTTGCTTTCAAGCATCCCGACGTGGTGACCCATTGTGTGAGCATGAGCGGGTCGTTCGATATCCATCAATTTCTGGATGGTTATTACGATGATGATTGCTACTTCAACTGTCCCCCTGATTACTTGCCAAATCAGAATGACGACTGGTTCTTGAGCCGCTACCGGCAGATGAAGATTGTGCTGGGTTCGGCAGACTGGGATATGTGCCTGGATCAGAATGTGAAGCTGTCGGCGATGTTGAACAACAAGGCGGTGCCGCACTGGCTGGATATTTACGGGGATAATTCGCGGCATGACTGGCCGCTTTGGCTGAATATGGCGGGGAAGTATTTTTGAGCGAAGGAACGGGAGGATTGGATGAGCAAGCGAACGGTGCAGTTCAACGTGAAGGTGACCGTCAACGACGGCCAATTCGGTGCGTTCGAGCGGATTGCACGGGCAATGGTCGCAGGCACAAGGAAGGAACCGGGCGCACTCGGATACGAATGGTACTTAAGCAATGATCGAAAGCAGTGCCACTTGATCGATGACTATGAAGACGCCACGGCTGTAATGGCTCATATTGAGAGCCCGGTAGTGCGGGAGCTTGTGCCGAAACTGCTCGAAGTGTCGAGCATGAACAGCTTCCATGTGTATGGAGACCCTGGACCGAAGGCAGCCGAAATCCTAAATGGGATCGGAGCTGAGATTTTCCAGTTCTGGCAGGGACTGGGCCGTTGACTGACGAGAGGCAGATAGGGGTCCTTCGACTGCGTGATTGCTTCGCTTCGCGAAACAGTCACTTCGCTCAGGATGACAAATCTAAGATGAACAGATTTTATTGGAGATGAATTTGTGAAGAAGATAGGGATTCTGTTTGGGATGGAGAATACGTTTCCGCCTGCCGTCGTGGAGAAGATTAACTCGATGAAGGTGGACGACGTTACGGCGGAGTTTGTGCAGGTGGGCGGAGTGCGCATGGATGAGCCGCAGAAATATGCCGTCATCATTGACCGGATTTCGCAGGACATTCCGTTCTATCGGGCTTATTTGAAAAATGCCGCGCTGCACGGGACGATCGTGGTGAACAATCCGTTTTGGTGGACGGCGGATGACAAGTTCTTTAACTATGCATTGGCGCACAAGCTGGGCGTGGCGATTCCGGCGACGGTGATTTTGCCGCACAACAAGCATCCTGAGGGAACTACCGACCGGTCGATGCGGAATTTAATCTTTCCTCTGAACTGGCAGGAGTTGTTTGATTACGTCGGCTTCCCTGCTTTTCTCAAGCCTTATTCCGGCGGAGGGTGGAAGCATGTGTATCACGTACATTCTCCGGAGGAATTTTTTCAGCATTACAACAACACGGGCGATTTGTGCATGACGCTGCAGCATGGCGTGGTGTTTGAGGAGTATTACCGCTGCTATGTGGTGGGGCAGGAAAAAGTGCACATCATGAAGTACGATCCGCGGCTGCCGCATCATGAGCGCTATGTGAAGGGGAATCCACCGCCGTCGTCTGAAGCTTTAAGGGTTAGGATTGAAAAAGATGCGCTGAACTTGTGCCGCGTGCTGGGCTACGACTTGAATACGGTGGAGTTTGCGGTGGAGGGCGGAGTGCCGTATGCCATCGATTTTCTGAATCCAGCGCCGGACGCTGAGATTACGTCGGTGGGGCAGGAGAACTTTGACTGGATTGTGAATGCGGTGGCGGAGATGGCGGTGAAGATGGCTGTGACCGGAGAAGATCCGGCGCGGGAGTTGCGGTGGGCGGGGTTCCTGGCAGGGACGCCACCGAAGAAAACTCGCAAGGGAGAGCCGGGGTGGGTTGCGGAGCGGAAGCGGGGAAAGGCGGCGAAGTAGGCGCTGCCGAGCTTCGCTCGGCGGACAGCCGAGGGCGGCTGTCCCCACAGGAATCTCACCATGAAGATGAGAGGCAAAGTTGTTCCGAAGACTGTCGATGAGTACCTGGCGGATACTCCGGAGCCGGCTCAGAGCACGTTGAGGCACATTCGCGCGGTGATTCGGTCGGTGGTACCGGCGGAGACCACCGAGGTGATCAGCTACGGGATTCCGATGTTTAAGTTCAGAGGAATGCTGGTTGGGTACGCGGCTTTCAAGAAGCATTGCAGTTTGTTTCCCACGGGGTCCGGAGTACTCGACCGGTTCGAGAAAGAGCTTAAGCGCTATCGGACTTCCAAGGGGACCATTCAATTCCCTTCCGATAAACCTCTGGCGGACGCACTGGTGAAGAAGATTGTGAAGGCGCGGGTCAAGGAAAACCGCGGGTCAAGGAAAACAAGGAATGGGACTGAGGCAATCGGGCAAAGTTATTCTGGGGCGTTGATATACTGGTAGGGCTTAGTTCGGGCAATCGGCGATCCCCACTTCTCGCAAAAAACGCGAGAAATGGGGCACTCAGACTTGTTCTTCCTGCACAATGCAATGAAACCTACTTTCACTATTGGGATTGAAGAGGAATATCAGACGGTGGATCCGGAGACGCGGGATCTGCGGTCGCATATTCAGGCGGAGATCCTTGAGAAGGGCCGGCTGATCTTACAGGAGCGTGTGAAGGCGGAGATGCACCAGTCCGTCGTCGAAGTGGGGACTGGAGTTTGCAAAAACATTAAGGAAGCCAGAGCGGAAGTGAAGATGTTGCGGCGGGATATTATCCGACTGGCGCGGGAGAACGGGCTGAAGCTGGCATCGGTGGCGACGCATCCCTTTGGCGACTGGCGGGTGCAGGAAATTCATCCCGACCCACGCTACAAGAACATTGTCGAGGATATGCAGTTAGTGGCGCGGGCGAATTTGATATTTGGGTTGCACGTTCATATCGGGATTGAAGATCGCGAGACCGCGATCCACATGATGAATCATGCGCGGTATTTCCTGCCGCATCTGCTGGCTCTGTCGACAAATTCTCCGTTCTGGCTGGGGATGGATACCGGGTTGAAGTCTTACCGGTGCAAGGTGTTTGACAAGTTTCCGCGAACGAACATTCCGGATTATTTTCCGAGCTGGGGCGAGTACGAGAACTTTATCAAGCTGCTGATCAAGACTAACTGCATCGATAACGCGAAGAAGATCTGGTGGGATATTCGGCCGCATCCATTTTTCAATACGATTGAGTTCCGGGTATGCGATATTCCCATGCGCGCCGATGAGACGATCGCGCTGGCGGCTTTGATTCAGGCTACGGTGGCGAAGCTGTATAAGCTGCATACGGCGAATCAGGGATTTCGCCTGTACCGGCGCGCGCTTCTAATGGAGAACAAGTGGCGGGCGGCGCGCTACGGCATGAGCGGCAAGCTGATTGACTTCGGCAAGCAGACAGAAGTGCCGGCTCGCGACTTAATTCTCGAGTATCTGGATTTTGTGGATGATGTGGTCGATGAATTGGACTCGCGGGAAGAGTTGAATTACATCCACACCATGCTGGAAACAGGGAGCGGCGCGGACCGGCAGTTGCAGGTTTACAAGGAGACTGGAGATTTGAAGAAAGTGGTCGATTACATCATTGAGGAGACGGAAGCGGGACTGGCTGAGCAGGAGCCGGAGTCCGTGAGAAAAGTCGGATGACGATTTCCGGAAACGACGTGAAGAACCCTACCCTTCGCAAAGAACGCGAAGGATGGGGCACCCGTAGCAATCACATTCCTTTTGATCCGGAATTTTCGATTGGGGCGCGGAATGCGGTGCGGGTTTGCCTGCGGGTGCAGCCGGATGAGAAGGTTTGCGTGATCACGGATGAGGTCACGATTGAGATTGCCGCGGCCATCGTGAACGAACTCGAGAAGCTGGGAGCGCCTTACCGGGCGTGGGTTTTGGAGGATCTGGCGGAGCGTCCGCTGAAGGATTTGCCAAGGGAGATTGTTGCGGATCTCGAGACCAGCCAGGTTTCTGTCTTTGCGGTGCAGGCGCAGCGGGACGAGCTGCGGTCGCGCATGCAGATGACGGATGTGGTGAACCGGAAGAAGATCCGGCACGCGCACATGGTGAACATCAACCGGCAGATCATGCTGGAGGGGATGCGGGCGGATTTTCAGAAAGTCGACCGGCTGAGCGCGAAGGTTGTGGCCATGGTGCGGAAGGCGCAGCGGGTGCGGGCTACGACGGAGGCAGGGACGGACCTCACCGCGGAGTTGAACCCTAATTACCACTGGCTTAAGACGAGCGGGATTATTAGCCCGGAAAAGTGGGGCAACCTACCCGGTGGGGAGATTTTTACCACGCCCGGCGAAGTGAATGGGACGTTCGTGATTGATGGCGTGGTGGGTGATTATTTGTGCGCGAAGTTTGGAAATCTGCGACACACGCCGCTGACGATTCACATGAAGAAAAACCGGCTAACCGAAGCGCACTCGGAGAACCGCGAACTGGAAGACGATTTTTGGAAATATACGCACACCGATGAAAACAGCGACCGAGTGGGCGAGTTCGCCATCGGGACGAACATCGATCTGAAGGAAGTGATTGGGCAGATTCTGCAGGATGAGAAGTATCCCGGCGTGCATATCGCGTTTGGAAATCCTTACGGCGCGCACACTGGGGCGGAGTGGGATTCGTCGACGCACATCGACGTAGTGGGGCGGGATTTCAACATCTGGGTGGACGACGAGCAGATCATGCGGGATGGGAAGTTTTTAGTGGAAGCGTAAGGGACGCTTCATTGATCGGGGTGCGCCGGCGCTACGTAACAGGCTGTTCGGAATTCCGCGTAACCCGACATTTCCCGCGGTCACGGGCCTTCATGCGTCATAATCTTCTTCCATGATCGCGTCGCTGCGAAAGCAGTACAACTCCAACTTCACGCCGGAAAAATATCAGGCATTTTTGCGGCGGATTGACGACGCCTGCGGAACCCATGTGCAGTTCCGGCTATCGGAGACTCCCTGCTTCTTTCCCAAGTCCTTGCTTGATCGCATGGCTGCCGACGGCAAGGAACTCATTCGGCAACTAGTCGACAGTCCGGAGTACCTGGCGCGATCCAATGCGTCGATTCCGGAAGAGTTTCGAGTCCCCAACGAGCCTGCGCATCCTATGTTCGTACAGGTGGATTTTGGACTGGTGCGAAATGACGCCGGAGAGCTGCAGCCAAAGCTGGTGGAGTTGCAGGCCTTCCCTTCTCTTTATGCCTATCAGGTGGCGCTTGCGCAAAGCTATATCGATGTGTTTGGGCTGCATCGACTCGAAGGCGGAGAGGGGTTGCGGTTCTTTCTGGGGGGACTGGATGAACGAACTTATCGTGAACTCTTGCGGGCGGCGATTGTAGGGACGCATGATCCGGAAAACGTGATCCTGATGGAGATTCATCCGCGGGAGCAAAAAACGCTGCCTGATTTTCTGCTGACGGAGAAGATGCTGGGAGTGAGAACGGTTGATATTGAGGCGATCAAGAAGCACGGGCGGCAGCTTTATTACGAACGCAACGGCGGCCGGGTGCAGATTCGGCGGATTTATAACCGGGCGATTGTTGACGAACTGCAGCGCAAGCAGGTGAAGCTGGGGTTCGATTGGCGTGACGATCTTGACGTGGAGTGGGCGGGGCATCCGAACTGGTATTTCCGGATCAGCAAGTTTTCCATTCCGTACTTGCGGCATGAGTCGGTGCCGAAGACGTGGTTTCTGGACCGGCCGGAGAAAATTCCCGACGACTTGCAGAACTATGTTCTGAAACCGCTGTATTCATTCGCCGGGCTGGGAGTGGTGATTGCGCCGAAGAAAGAAAACATCGACGCCATTCCTGCGGAGAGGCGCGGGGACTACATCCTGCAGGAGCGGTTGAACTTCGAGCCGGTGATTGAAACTCCGTTTGGGGGGACGAAAGCGGAAGTCCGCGTGATGTATGTGTGGGTCGATGAGTTGAAGGCGGTGCTGACGATCATCCGCACGGGGCGCGGGTTGATGATGGGAGTGGATCACAATAAGAATATGGAGTGGGTGGGGGCTTCGGCGGGGCTGTGGGTGGATGGGTAGGACGTGGCGGCTCAGACTGAGATACAGCGTAATGATTGAAACTCCTTGCGAGGCCTTTGGTAGTACAGGCGTGCAAGGGGTCCTTCGACTGCGTGACTGCTTCGCTTCGCGAACCAGTCACTTCGCTCAGGATGACAAGACCTGAGACTTCTTCAGCCGATTCTCTTTACGATGGTAGTTTGGAGTTCGCGGCCGTTGGGACGGCGCAGGTAGAGTTTGTCGCCGGCGAGGCGAACCGGGACGCGGTCGCGGGGCTTCCATTCGCCGGGAGTATAGCCATCAGCTGAAGTAGAGTCGTATTCCCCGGTGTAGACTATGCCCTGCACATTGACGACGACAGCGCGGCGCACCGCGTGAGTGGCGGATTCACGCAGAATCTCGGCTTCGGCCTGATACCAGTTTTCGACATCGTGGCCAGGAAGGCCGCCGCTCTTCTGGAAGAGTTCGGCGGCGCGGCGGCGAATGGCTTCTTGCAATTCAGAAGAGTTGTTTCCGGATATTTGTGCCATACCAAATGCGCCTCGCGATCAGTCTTTTCTACCTTCATAGTAGCCGCTGGAAGGCAACTTGCGACCAGCCGAGGGACACAAAAGGATGGGGGTCTTTATCAGTTTGGGAACAATTAGAATCAAAACGGGCCAGTTGACCGGACTCGCCGGCGGGCCTAACATTACCGCGTCCGGGGACTCGGTCTTCTCATGATTGGCCAGACAGTATCCCACTATCGGATCCTGGGAAAGCTCGGGGGCGGTGGTATGGGCGTCGTTTACGAGGCGGAAGACCTCAAGTTGGGGCGGCACGTTGCCCTGAAGTTCATACCGGAAAACCTAGCCGGCGACCCCAAATCGCTGGAACGCTTTACGCGCGAGGCCAGGGCCGCATCGCTGCTCAATCATCCCAACATCTGCACGATCCACGGCATTGAGGATAACCACGGGCATCCCTTCATTGTGATGGAGAAGCTTGAGGGCGAGAGCCTGAAGCAGTGCATCTCCGGCAAACCCATGGATACCGAGCGCGTGCTCGACATCAGCACGCAGGTGGCCGATGCGCTGGCGGCATCCCATGCGAAGGGAATTGTGCATCGGGATATCAAGCCTGCGAACATCTTCCTGACTCCATCCGGTCAGGTGAAAGTGCTTGATTTCGGGCTTGCCAAGCTGGTGCACAACGTGGGTACCGACAGCGACCACGCGCTTGCGGCTGACAACTCGTTGACCGCCGTGGGAGTGATTCCGGGCACGGCGGTTTACATGTCACCGGAGCAGGCACGGAGCGAGGAGATCGACTTCCGCAGCGATCTGTTTTCTTTCGGCGTGGTCATGTATGAAATGTCCACCGGCAAGAAACCGTTTTCGGGCAAGAACTCGTTGATGACGCTGGACGCGGTGCTGCATGACAAGCCGGTGCCGCCGGGAGAACTGAATCCGAAAGTGCCGGTGGAGCTGGAAGGCATCATCGGCAAGGCGATGGAGAAGGACCGCAAGGAGCGCTACCAGAGCGCGACGCAGATGAAGGCGGACCTGCAGCAACTGAAACGCGAGCAGGAGTCCGGGCAGGTGAGAAGCGGGCTGGTTTCCGGGCGGCTGCGGGTGGCGAGCAATACTTTCGGCAAGCCCACCCAGAGCCGGTGGTTGTTCTGGTCGGTGCTGGGAATGGCGGCCTTGTTGGTGACCGTGCTTTCAGCGGTTGGAGCTTACTGGTTCAAGCATCGGGCGGCGGCTAGCCTGGAGCAGGCGAATGCGATTGCAGTGCTGCCTCTGCAGAACATGAACAACGATGTCGCGGTCGACTACCTGCGCTTTGCCTTGGCAGACGAGTTGACCAGCGTATTGACATATTCGCGCTCGCTGGAAGTGCGGCCTTCGTCCGCTACCCGGAAGTATGCGGGGCAGGATCAGGATGCGCGGAAGCTGGGACAAGAGCTGCATGTTGGACGGCTGCTCACCGGGCACTTTATACGACAGGGAGAGCAGTTGAACGTGACGCTGGAAGCGATTGATGTCCCCAGTGACAGGCTGCTCTGGCAGACGACGGTGACGGCTCCCGTGAATGATTCGATCTCTCTGCAGAATCAACTTAGCACGCAGGTGCAGCAGGGACTATTGCCCGCGCTTGGCACAGCGGGAGGAACGCTGAGCACCGCATCGCGTCCGAAGAGCCCGGAGGCCTATGACCTGTACCTGCATGCCCTGGCGTTGCCCCATGATCCTGCTCCGAACAAAGACGCGATCTCGGTGCTGGAACACGTAGTGGGAGAGGATCCGGGCTATGCGCCGGCCTGGGAGGAGTTAGGACAGCGCTACTACTTCGATTCAGAATATGGCGGCGGCGGCGAGACCATGTTCCAGCGCTCGAATTCCGCCTACGAGCGGGCGCTTTCTTTGGATCCGAACCGGGTGGCGGCTGCTCGGAATTTAATTGTGAATCGGGTGGAGCGGGGCGATCTGGGCCGTGCGTATGATGCCGCCACCGATCTGGTGAAGCGAAGACCGCAAAACGCGGACGCGCATTTCGCGTTGAGCTATGTGCTGCGTTATGCGGGCATGACGGAGAAGGCGACGCAGGAGTGCAATGTGGCGCGTGCCCAGGATCCCGGGAACTTCAACTTCCGTTCGTGCGCGTGGGCGTTTCGGCAGTTGGGCAAAACAGATCGGGCCATGGATTTCGTCCGCCTCGATGCGGGCTCGGAGTGGGCGGCGTGGGTGACACCGTATGTTCACTTGACCGCGGGGGAGGTGGCGAAGGCGCGGGAGAGCGCGAAAGACATGCCGAAGGCTGCCACCTACCACCGCGACTTGATGGTGGCGTGCACGCAGGCGCAGCGACCCGCCGACATGGACCGCATAGTGCGAGAGGCGGAATCGTCGGTGATGACGCAGCCCGATCCCGAGATGTGGTATGACGTGGGCGCGTTGATGGCGTATTGCGGGCAGAAGGATGCGGCATTGCGCCTGCTGAAGGCTGCCGTGCAGCAGAATTATTGCGCATACTCTGCGCTGCTGGAGGATCCGTTGCTGAAGGAACTACGCAAGGATACTGCGTTCAACCAGGTTCTGACCGCAGCGAGTACCTGCCAGGAGGCGCTGAAGGAAGGGCAGCAGTAGCGGTTCTCCAGTTCCCAGTTCCCAGTTGTCGGTTCCGGCTGTCCTCACTTTTTTTCCGCGCATTCGTTGCGACAAGACCTACGGAAAAGGATCCAGAACCTATGACGCCCCTAGATGACCTGGAGGTACGAACCTATCGCAAGGTTGACCTGCGCATCGTGCCATTTCTTTTCCTCTGCTACATTCTTGCGTATCTCGATCGCGTCAACGTGGGCTTTGCGAAGCTGCAGATGCTGAAGGATCTTTCGTTAAGCGACGCGGCATTCGCCACCGGCGCCGGCATTTTCTTTATCGGATATTTCTTTTTCGAAGTTCCCAGCAACGTACTATTAAAAAAATACGGAGCGCGCATGTGGATCGCGCGGATCATGATTTCCTGGGGCGTTATATCCGCCTGCATGATCTTCGTAAAAGGTGAGTGGTCGTTTTATGCCATGCGGTTTCTGCTCGGATTGGCTGAGGCTGGTTTCTTTCCGGGAGTGATTTTTTATCTCACCCTGTGGTATCCATCGCAGCTTCGGTCTACGCGAACGGCGTGGTTTGTGTCTGCGATCGCGGTATCGGGAGTGATCGGCAATCCCATATCCGGCTGGATCATGGACAGGCTTTCAGGGGCATTGAACCTGGCGGGCTGGCAATGGCTTTTTCTTTCAGAAGGCATTCCGTCAATTCTTGTTGGGGTTTGGGTGATCTTTTATTTGGAAAGCAGCATTGAAGAGACGAAGTGGCTTACGGCCGAGGAAAAAGCCTTGTTGGCGCACAACCTCGAAGTAGAGGACCAGCATAAGACCGAGCACAAGCTGAAGGATGCCTTCGCCAGCGGCAAAGTCTGGGTGCTGTGTGCGATTTATTTCACGTTGATGATCGGCTTATACGGCGTTGCCTTCTGGCTGCCAACGATTGTGAAGGCATTTGGTTTGAAAGGTTATCTGCAAGTCGGCCTGATTACCGCCATACCGTATGGGGTGGCTGTTATTGGAATGATTTTCCTGAGCCATCATTCGGACAAAACCGGGGAACGGCGACTGCATTATGTGGCAAATGTTGTGGCGGGAGCCGTCGGTTTAATCCTGAGTGGCGTTTTTGCGTCGAATCCAGTGCTGGCGATAGTCTTCTTGTCCGTGGGCACGTTGGGAGTGATTGGGTCGATGCCCTTGTTCTGGCCTTTGCCATCGGCATTTCTCGCTGGAACCGCGGCTGCAGCGGGAATTGGCATCGTGAACTCGGTGGGAAATTTAGGTGGCTATGTTGGGCCCAATATTCCTGTGTGGGTTAAGCGCTTCTCTTCCGACCCATCTGCTGCCTTGTACGCCATTGCTGGGATTCTGTTGGTGGAGGCCGTGCTGACGTATTTCTTCGTGCCGCGGAACCTGCGAGTGCATGTTCGTCCTGTAAACTAGGTGGTGCAATCCGGGAAAGAATTTGCGTCCGAGCGGGGCTAGGTCCCATCCTTGTAGGGTGAAACCTTTGGAACCTAGCCATCTCGCGAATCGTTTCGAATGTCTCCTCTTCCGTTTTCTTACCGCTGCATTTCCTCGCACTTCATTTTTATTCGTTCTTATCGTCTCTCCTCTTCTGCTAATGGCCTCGCCGCAATCTGCGGGGGATAGTTCCGCGCGGAGAGATTCGGCTGCAACTCCGAAAGAACAACAACTGCTCA
>Ga0307475_10001192_pt1 | contig 15521 bp, 11 predicted proteins | sample atmos_gasesECM1C_FD_203317 | JGI IMG/M metagenome (GOLD analysis project Ga0307475, IMG submission 203317) | Hardwood forest soil microbial communities from Morgan-Monroe State Forest, Indiana, United States - atmos_gasesECM1C_515 | ecosystem: Environmental > Terrestrial > Soil > Temperate... | reverse complement strand
AAGCTCCCAAGCAATTTCACGGCGTCACGGAAGATGTCGAGTCCGTCGCCGATTTCATCCGGCTCTACGCCACGCGCAACAAGCGCTGGTCTTCGCCGAGATTTCTCGCTGGCGAAAGCTACGGCACGACGCGCGCCGCAGGCCTCTCCGGCTATCTCCAGCAGCGCTACGGCATGTACCTCAACGGCATTCTCCTCATCTCCACGATTTTGAATTTCGAGACTGCGGAATTCGATGCCGGAAATGATTTGCCCTATATCCTCTATCTGCCGAGCTACACCGCCATCGCCTGGTATCACAAAAAACTCTCGCCGGATCTGCAGGGCGACTTGCAGAAAGCTGTCGATGAATCGCGCAGATTTGCCGTCGGCGAATACGCCGACGCGCTCATGACCGGCGATGCGCTCCCTGCCTCAGGACGAGCGGAAATCGTGCAAAAACTTGCGCGCCTCACGGGCCTTTCGACGGATTACATCGACCGCACCAACCTCCGTGTCGAGATCAACCGATTCACCAAGGAACTTCTCCGCAACGAACGCCGCACCATCGGCCGCATCGACGCGCGCTTCACCAGCATGGACCGCGATGCCGCTGGGGAAAAGCCGGAGTTCGACCCCAGCATCGCCGCGATCATCGGCCCTTACGCGGGCATGCTCAATGATTACGTCCGCAACGACCTCAAATTCGACAGCGATCTGCCTTATGAAGTTCTCACCGCGCGGGTGCGCCCGTGGAATTACGCGCCGTACGAAAATCGCTACGTCAACGTAGCCGAAACGCTGCGCCAGGCCATGACGCAAAATCCCTTCCTCCATGTTTTCGTCGCCAAAGGCTACTACGATCTCGCCACACCTTTTTTCGCTGCGGACTACACCTTTGATCACCTCGGCCTGGACCCAACATTGCGCGGACATCTCAGCGGCGCTTACTACGAAGCCGGCCACATGATGTACGTTCACCCGCCTTCTCTCATGAAGCTCAAACAGGATATGGCGAAATTCGTCCTTTCCAGCCTTCCCGGAAGCGCGACGAAATGAAGCGATTCTTCGGTATTCTGATATGGGTTGTCCTGGCGGTTGCGGCTGCGGGGGCGCTCGGCGCCATGGCCTTCTACCGCGGTGAACCGCTCAACGCCATGTGGTTTGTCATCGCCGCGGTGTGCAGTTATCTCGTCTCGTTCCGCCTCTATTCCGCTTTTGTGGCCGCCAGGATCCTCGCCCTCGATGACAGTCGTGCCACTCCCGCGGAACGCCATGACGATGGCCGCGATTTCGTGCCCACGAACAAATGGGTTCTCTTCGGCCACCATTTTGCTGCGATCGCCGGGCCCGGCCCGCTTGTCGGCCCCACGCTCGCCGCGCAATTTGGCTATTTGCCCGGGACGCTTTGGCTGATTGCGGGCGCGGCCTTTGCCGGCTGCGTGCAGGATTTTGTCATTCTGTTTTGCTCCATTCGCCGCGATGGCAAATCTCTCGGGCAGATGGCTCGCGAAGAAGTCAGCGAACGTGGCGGTTTCATCGCGCAACTCGCGGTGCTCGCCATCATAACCATCCTTCTCGCCGTGATCGCGTTGGTCGTCGTCAACGCGCTCAAGTCCTCCCCCTGGGCCACTTTCACGCTCGCCATGACCATCCCCATCGCCATCTTGCTGGGGCTGTATCTTCGATTCGTTCGGCCGGGCCGCGTGCTCGAAGCTTCCATTATGGGCGTGGCGCTTGTTCTATTCGTCGTTGTTGCCGGGCAGTGGGTTGCCGATTCGCCTTTCTGGTCGCACGTTTTCACCCTGAGCGCAATCGCCTTGGCTTTCGCCATCATCCTTTACGGCTTCGCTGCTTCCGCTTTGCCGGTCTGGCTGCTACTTGCCCCGCGTGACTATCTCAGCGCCTTCATCAAGGCCGGGGCCATTTTTTCGCTTGCCGCGGGCATCCTCCTGGTTCGCCCGCAAGTGCTGATGCCGCCCCTCACGCGCTTCGTTGACGGCACGGGCCCGGTGTTCGCCGGTAAGATTTTCCCGTTTTGTTTCATCACCATCGCTTGTGGCGCCATCAGCGGATTTCATTCGCTCATCTCTTCCGGCACCACGCCAAAAATGATTCTGCGAGAGAGCCACGCGCGGCTGATCGGCTACGGGGCCATGCTGCTCGAGTCTTTCGTAGGCGTCATGGCCATGGTTGCTGCCTGCGCGATGACGCCCGGCATCTATTTCGCCATCAACAGTCCCCCCGGCATCGTCGGAAGTACCGCCGATGCCGCCGCAACGACCATCAGCAGCTGGGGCTACACGCTGCAAGCGCAAACTATGACCGACCTCGCGCACGCAGTCGGCGAAATTACCTTGTGGAATCGTGCTGGCGGCGCGCCCTCGCTCGCCGTGGGCATGGCGCAGATCTTTTCGAACACCCTCGGCGGTCCGCGTCTTCTCAGCATCTGGTACCACTTCGCCATCATGTTCGAGGCGCTTTTCATTCTCACGGTGCTCGATGCCGGCACGCGCGTTGGCCGCTTCATGGTGCAGGAACTTGGAAGCCGCATCTGGGCGCCGTTCAGCCGCAAAGGCTGGATGCCCGGCATTTTGCTCTCGAGCGCCGTCATCGTGGGCCTATGGGGTTATTTCCTCTACCAGGGTGTGATCGATCCGCTCGGCGGCATCAATTCGCTTTGGCCGCTCTTCGGCATTTCCAATCAATTGCTCGCGGCCGTCGCGCTCGTCGTGGCCACCACGATTCTTCTGAAAATGGGCCGTCTGCGCTGGATTTGGGTGACGCTGCTGCCGATGGTGTGGCTGGTCATCATCACCATGACCGCCAGCTACCAGAAAATCTTCGATCTCAATCCGCGCATCGGATTTCTCTCGGGTGCAAACGCGCTCGCCGCGCAAATCACGGCCGGAAAAATCGCCGCTGCCAAGATCGCGGAAACCCATCGGCTCATTTTCAACTTCCGACTCGATGCCGCGGTCACCGCCGTCCTGGCGCTGATGATTCTTGTCCTGATCGTCGAAGCTTTCGTGCAGTGGTACTCAATCTTGAGCCGCCGTCGCGAACCGGTTCTGCACGAAACGCCCTATGTAGCCACGCAATGGGCCCAAGGCTTTGCCGGGACCGCCCACGGAGACGATTGATGTTCACGATGGCCACACGCGATGAAGTCAAAGTAGGGACAGGCATTGGCCTGCCCGTCCGTCGCCATTGGTTGCGTCGTTTCGCGCGCATCGCCTGGCGCGGCCTCCGTGAATGGTGCGGCGATTCCGCCTACGAACTTTATCTTCGTTCGAAAGCCAGGCAGTCCAGCGATTCTCGAACTCTCTCTGCAGCCGAATTCTACGTCGAGCAACTCGACCGCCGCTATTCGCGGCCGAACCGCTGCTGTTGAGGTACGCCAAAATGGTTCTTGCTGCCGCAAGGTCCCAGGAGTAGATTCACCTTATCCGTGTCGGCACCCGTTTCTATCACCTTCATTGGAGGGATCATGCGACGTATTCCCCGTATGTTTTCAATTCCTCTTCTCGCGCTGGCTGCCAGCCTCATTTATTTCACCTCGTCAGCGCAGGAGAAATCTTCCAAACCCGATTTCGACATGACGGCCAGCTACATCGAAGCATGCAGCTGCGACATGTTCTGTCCCTGCTACTACAATGACCATTCCACCAATCACATGGCCGCGGGCGAGCATCACATGGAGGAACACTTCTGCCGCGCCAATCTCGTTCTGAAAGTCGACAAGGGCTACTACAAGGACACCAAGCTGGACGGCGCCAAAGTCTGGATGGCCACCGATCTGGGCAGCGATTGGAGCACCGGCAAGGATTCCTGGCTGGTGGTGAATTTCGATCCCAGTGTCAGCAAGGAGCAGCAAGCCGCCATGGCCGATATCTTGGGCCAGCTCTATCCGATTCCCTGGCAGAAAAAGGCTGCCGACACCTCGGCCTTCTCATGGGAGGTAGACACAAAGGCAGGCGTGGCCCATGCCAAAATGAACAGTGGCAAGGGAGAGGTCACGCTCGAACGCGTCAAGGGTGACAATCCCCACCAGGAAGTGGTCGTGCACAACCTGAAGTATTGGGGAGCGCAATCCAACGACGGCTTCCGCATGTGGAAGAGCAAGCACGAAGCCTTCGACGGCGACGGCCACAAGTTCTCCTACGACGGCACCAACGGGTTCCTGATCACCATTCACTATTCAGGAAACGCGAAGGCGGCCGCAGCAGACTGACCTTCGACTCGAGCTGGTCCGGTCGCCCGAGCCTCCCTATCCAAGGAAGGCTCGCGCATCTGGCTAGAACTCTCCGTCGTCTTCAGCAAGCGGTTTCAACGCCGTGGTTTTGTGTGTGATGCGGATGCTGTTGTTGCGGATCCCTGCGAGAATGGCGCGCCGCGTGTCCAACGGAAGCATTTCCGGGGCGAAAACGCCAGTTAGTTCCCGCGGAAAAAACTTGATGAAGAGTGCCGCGATATGCGCCGTCGCATAGGCCACGGGTGTCGTATACCGCCCTTGCTGGCGTATCTGATAGAGCGTCGGAAACATGCAATCGCTTCGTATCAACAGCCGCTGATCTTCCTTCTTCCCGCGCTTGACCCCCCAAACCAGAACCGCCGCCGCGAACCGTGCATTCTGCAAGATTCCTTGGCGGATCAACTTCGCGATCAAGCGCGGCGAAGAAGTCTGCGGAAAATGCTGCCGTGCCATCCCGCGCGACCTCGAGAGTTTTCCCTGTTTGTGCCACCGTCGCAGCCGGTCGATCTCGCTCCCGCCGATCTTAACGTCGAGGTCCCGCATGCGGATGAGATGCGGCAGCGTGGCGACTTCATCCTGCGCCGCCAGCACCACACGCGCCGTTCCGATGGGATCGGCAAATCGAAATTTCTCAATCTCCGAAAATCGCTTGCCCAACTGAAACTTCCCGCCGCGGTAAATGCGCGGGTGAGAGACCGCTTCATCGAACGAGACTTCCGGCGACCATTGCGAAATCGGATCGTCGCTCTCGCTGCTTTCATATAGCCGGACCTGCACGCTCTCGACCTCATCCAGCAAATCCGCCGCGCGCTTCACCAGCAGGTTTGTCAGACCCGGTGCTGCCCCTGTATTGATCAGTGCCACGCGGTTCTTTTCCTCGAATCTTTCCGCATACCGAAACTGCTCCGCCTTAAACGGATTCCGTGTCAAGTGGGAGCTGAGATCGAGGTAATTTGTTCGCAGTCGCAGCGCCGCGCGCATCACAATTTCATTGAACACCGACGCTGAAGCATTGACGATAAGGTGGCAGCCTTTCGCCACCTTCACGATGCCGCGTAAGTTCCGGGCATTCACTTTCGTCACGGCGATGGTGCTTTTCCCCCCCAGGAAGCGCCGCGCGCGCTCCTGGTCGCGGTCCCCGCACCAGACCGTATGTCCTTGCCTATCCAGCAATTGTGCGAGAAGGGAGCCGGTCGCTCCGGCCCCCAAAACGAAGATCCGCATGGCGTGGCCAAAACTCTATCACACTCGCGGCACTCGCTTCGGGGGTCGTTTTTTGGAAGAGCCGAATTGCGCTTCCTTTCGCACAGGCATACACTGAAAGACGTAACTCCGACCCCCCGGCCTACGGGAGAGCAAACCTACGGCCACAGGGGCGAAGTCCCGAGACGTCATCGGGACTGAGGGTTCGGGTGGAAACGCCTGGGCCTCCCGTGCTTGGAAAGGAGCGATCCGACCGAAAATGTATAGCTTTTCGGCGAGCGCCCGATTCCCAGCACTGGATCGGGCGGTTCTGTTTTTACGGGCTCCGTTGAGTCCCGAACCTCGGGAGCAGCATCCCACAAATTCAGTGCGCCATGACCCTTCACGACAAATTCGGCCGCGGCATCACCGATCTCCGTATCTCGATCACCGACCGCTGCAATTTCCGCTGCGTTTATTGCCGTTCCGCTGATCCAGAAAATTACCGCGACCATGACGAAATTCTCTCTTGGCCTGAACTCGACCGTCTCGCCAGAATTTTTCTAAACCTCGGCATCCGCAAAATCCGTATCACCGGCGGCGAGCCGCTCGTCCGCCAGGGCGTCGAGGATTACATCGCTCGTCTCCACGCCCTCGGCGTCGAAGACCTCTCCATGACCACCAACGGCCACCTTCTCGCCGAGCGCTGTAACCGCCTGCTCGCTGCCGGCCTCCGCCGCATCAACATCAGCCTCGATTCCCTCGACCCCGCTAAATTCGAGCGCATCACGCGCACGAAATCCTTTTCCATGGTGATGGAGAGCATCGACGCCGCGCAAAACTCTCGCCTGGCCCCCGCCAAAGTCAACGCCGTCCTCGTTCGCGGCATCAACGACGACGAAGTGGAGGCCTTCGCGGGGTTCGCCCGCGAACGCGGCGTCATCATGCGCTTCATTGAATTCATGCCGCTGGACGCCGACCGCCACTGGACCCGCGACCTTGTGGTCCCCGCCGCCGAAGTCCACGACCGCATCCACGCGCGCTGGCCTCTCGAACAGATCCCCCACGAGCGCAGCGAGACCGCCCGCAAATACCGCTTCGCCGATGGCGCGCCCGGCGAAATTGGCCTCATCGCTCCCGTCACGCAGCCCTTCTGCGGCCATTGCTCGCGCATCCGCCTCACCGCGGACGGCAAGCTCCGCACCTGCCTTTTCAGCCAGGACGACCACGACCTCCGCCAGCTCCTCCGCGATGGCGCTTCCGACGAGGATCTGTCTACCTACATCACCTCCGTTGTCAACGAGAAGGAGGAGGGGCACCGCATCAACGAGCGCGGTTTCGTGCCTCCCTCCCGGACCATGGTGTTTATCGGGGGATAGTGGAAAATCCCCCCAATGTGAGAAAATCAAGTTTCGAGCCAGGGACCGGGGAACGCCAAGCAGCAGCCCAGAAGCCCCAGAGTCCAATCCATGAGTAACCTCATTTCCATTTCGGAAAGCAGCCCCCTCGTCGGCAGTCACCAACCGGAGACTGTCCGCGCCCCTGAGATCGAAGCTGGTGTCGGCTGCGATTTCGACTCCTACCTCCTGGTCCCCGACAATACCCTCGACGAGCGCATCGCCGCCGCCAAGGCCCGCCTCGGTGCCGACGTCGTCATTCTCGGCCATCACTATCAGCGCGACGAAGTCATCAAATGGGCCGATTTCCGCGGTGACTCCCTCAAGCTCTCCTTTCAAGCCTCTCAAGCCCAGGGCCGCTACATCGTCTTCTGCGGCGTCCATTTCATGGCCGAAAGCGCGGACATCCTCCGCCGCGAACACCAGATGGTCATTCTGCCCGACCTCAACGCCGGCTGTTCCATGGCGGATATGGCGGACATCGGCCAGGTCGAAACCTGCTGGCAGGAGCTCTCCTCGCTGGGCGATCTGAAAATCATCCCGGTCACCTACATGAACTCCACCGCCGCCATCAAGGCCTTCACCGGCGAAAACGGCGGCTCCGTCTGCACAAGCTCCAATGCCGCTGCGGTTATGAAGTGGGGCTTCGAATCTGGCGAAAAAGTTCTCTTCCTCCCCGACGAACATCTCGGTCGCAACACCGGTTATCGCATGGGCCTGCCCCTCGACCAGATGATCATCTGGGATCCCTACCAGGAACTCGGCGGCAACACTCCCGAAGCCATTCGCGCCGCGCGCATCATTCTCTGGAAGGGCTACTGCTCCGTGCACCAGCGCTTTACCCCGCAGCACGTCGCGCGCGTTCGCCGCGAGCATCCCGGGATTCACGTCATGGCTCATCCCGAATGCCGCTTTGAAGTCGCGCAAGCCGCCGACGAAATCGGCTCCACCGAAGGCATCATCAAAGCCATCACGTCTTCTCCCGCGGGCGCGGAGTGGGCCGTCGGCACGGAAATTCACCTCGTCAACCGCCTCGGTAAGGAGCTCAAGAACCACAAAGTCATCTCGCTTGACCCCAGTGTTTGCGTTTGCACCACCATGTTTCGCATCACCCCGCAGCATCTTCTCTGGGCGCTCGAAAATCTCGGCGAAGGCCACGTCGTCAACCGTATTTCCGTCGACGAACGAACCCGCCACTATGCGCGTTTGGCTCTCGACCGCATGCTCAGTTTGCGCTAGCATCCAATTAGTATCAGTTCTATTCTCTCTTGTTGTCCCGGCAGAAGAGTCCCCGGAACGGAAACTTCATGGCAGACGATGACGACGACCAGGAGCAAGACGAAACTCCGGAACCGGCCCAACGCCTGTTCACCTTGCCGGAAGCCGAACGCGCCCGTCGGGAACTTGAGCCTTTTCTCGTCGAGGCCATTGACTGCCGCAAGAAACTCTCCGGCCTCGAAAACGATCTCTCTGCCGTCGCCGCGAGGATCATGATGATGGGCGGCGTGCTGGTCCCCTACGAAAAGCTCGCCGCCGTCCGCGCCCAGCATCAGCAGCTCGCCGAATCCCTGAAGTCGGCTCTCGACCGTATCCTCGAAACCGGCTGCATCATCAAGGACCTCGAAATTGGCCTCCTCGATTTTCCTGCGATCATCGACAATCAGGACGTCTATCTTTGCTGGAAGCTCGGCGAGGACCGCATCCGTTTTTATCATCGCCAGGACGAAGGATTCTCTGGCCGCAAGCCCCTCGACCCTCGCGACCTCGGCCCTGGCGACACAGTTCAGTAGCACAGGCTTCAGCCTGCGCCCTTTCGGCGCGTTGGCCCGGCGCCGTTGTGGCCGGTCTTCAGACCGGCGTTTTTTCATGGTGTCATCCTGAGCGGGGCGAGGGATCTCAGCGTAAAATAGCTCTCGAACGCTGTGCCTGTGTCATTCTGTGACGGGGCCGGGGCTTATCCCGCCCGTTCCACTTCCCGAAAGGAAGTCGCTTGTCCTCACCCACTGAAAACCGTCTGAAAAACTCCGCCAGCCCCTACCTGCGTTCCGCCGCCCACCAACCCATCGACTGGCACGAATGGGGCGACGCCGCGTTCGCCCACGCCAAATCGGAAGATAAGCCTATCCTCCTCGACATCGGTGCTGTCTGGTGCCACTGGTGCCACGTCATTGATCGCGAAAGCTACGAAAACGTCGAAATCGCGAAGATCATCAACGAACATTTCGTCGCCGTAAAAGTCGATCGCGACGAGCGCCCCGACGTCGACTCCCGCTATCAATCTGCCATCAGCGCCATCTCCGGCCAGGGCGGCTGGCCGCTCACCGGCTTCCTGCTTTCCGATGGCAAGCCCTTTTTCGGCGGCACTTATTTCCCGCCTGACGACCAAATGGGCCGCCCCGGTTTTCGCCGCCTCCTCCTCGCCGTCGCCGATTCTTATCGCCACAAGCGCGCCGAGCTTGAGCGCGCTGCCAATTCTCTTTCCGACGCCGTTGCCCAAGCCGAAGCCTTCACCGGCGCCCGCGCCGATTTCGACCTTGGCGTCGTCGACGCCCAGATCAAATCCATCACCCAGCTCTTCGACATAAAAAACGGCGGATTTGGCCGCGCCCCAAAATTCCCGCACGCTTCCGCCATCGACCTCCTCCTCGAACGCTATCAACAAACGAAAGAAAAGCATCTGCTGGCCATGGCCGAAACCACTCTCGAAAAAATGGCTCGCGGCGGCGTTTACGACCAGCTCGCGGGCGGTTTCCATCGCTATTCCGTTGACGAGCGCTGGCTCGTCCCCCACTTCGAAAAAATGTCCTACGACAATTCCGAACTCCTCAAAAATTATCTTCACGGTGCGCAATTGACTCAGAATTGGCTTTTGCCAGAGACGGCCGCTGGCATCATCGCTTGGGTGAACGAAGTCTTGTCCGACCAAGTGAACGGCGGTTTTTACGCCAGTCAGGACGCGGACTACTCCCTAGACGACGACGGAGACTACTTCACGTGGACGTTGGATGAAGTGCGCGCGGTCCTCTCGGCAGAAGAATCGAAAGTGGCCGAGCTGTATTACGACGTGGAATCCCATGGAGAAATGCATCACAACCCAACAAAAAACGTCCTATGGGTTGCGCGCGAATTCGAGGAAATCGCTGAAACCGTAAAAACAGACCCGGACTCCGCCATGAAGCTCTTGCTTCAGGCCAATCTGAAGATGCTGAACGCACGCCGCGCTCGACCGACGCCGTTCGTCGATAAGACCATGTACGTAAGTTGGAATGCGATGTTTGTGTCCGCCTATCTAGAAGCAAGTCGAGTATTAGAGGAATCCGAATATCTCGGCTGCAGGGCATTTGCTCTGAAGACTCTCGAGCGCATGCTGAGAGAAGCCTGGACCGACTCCCGTGGCTTCGGCCACCGCATGGGCGGCCTTGCTCTCGAAGGCTCGCTCGACGATCAAGTCTTCAGCGTCCTCGCTCTCCTCGACGCCTACGAATCCACACTCGATCCGCGTTACTTCTCCGCCGCGCAGAAAACCATGGACCTCGCCATTGCCCGCTACGGCGACGCCGAAGGCGGCGGCTTCTTCGATCGCCCATCCGACGCCGCGCCCATGGGCGGCCTCGATGTCCGCCGCAAACCCTTTCAGGATTCACCGACGCCCAGCGCGAACTCCGTCGCTGCCGTGGCCCTCGTTCGCATGCACTCCTTCACTGGCGACGACCGCTACTACGCCTTTGCCCAAAAAACTCTAGAAGCCTTTGCTGGCATCGCTCCGCAGTACGGTCTCTTCGCTGCCACCTATGGCCTCGCGGCCACACTCTTCGCCCATCATCCCCTGCAAGTCGTCATCACCGGCCCCGCCAACGATCCCATCGCCCAAGCCCTCGAAGCTGCCGCCAACCGCGTCTACCGTTTCGGCAAATCCGTTCTCCGCGTAACTCCCGGAACTCCGCAACTCCGTCTCGCTGGCGCCCTCAGAGAGACTCTCCCTCATCTCCCGGCCGGAAAACCGCTCGCTCTCGTCTGCTCCGGCAACACCTGTCTGCCCCCAACCAGCGACCCCGAGCAACTCGTCGCCCTCCTAGAAAACGGCGTCGCCGGCGCCGCCACCTTGTAGCATCACTCACCGTGCGCGAGCAGAAGAGAATAGTTCCATTGTAGGGGCGCCGTATGCTGTGCCCCTACGACCGAGCGTTCCACACAGACCGCGACTTGAATTCTGCCGCAAATGAAAAACGGGCGCGATGCTCCGCACCGCGCCCCGAACAAACAGCTTTGCGTTTCAGAACATCTGTGCCTGGCCGGTTTTCACCAGTCGCCCGTCACCTGTCACTCTTATTTCCTCGGCCTCGATTCCGGCGGCACCAATCCTGACACGCGGTAGTACACCACGAGTTGCCCGTAGTGTTCTCCCGAGTGCTCCATGAAGCCATAAGCGAAGTCAATCACGCGCACCTGCTGATTCGCGTACGGATCGACGACCAGGGCATTCAGCCCCGCATCGCCTTTCGCTTTGATCGCTGCCGCACCGTCGGCGAAGGATTTCTTCACGTAAGCGGCCACTTCCGCCTTGCTCTTGAGTTTGTCTTTCGAGAAATCTTCTTGCGCGGGCGGCTTCTCTCCCTTCACCGGGTTGGTGAAAAAATAATTCACATCCGCAACGTGCAGGAGTCCTTCTCGGAAGCTGCGCTGCTCCGGATTCGGTTTGAACTCGTACTTGTCCTCGGGGAAGTCCTCCGCCATGGCTGTCAGCTTCCGCCCGATGTCGTTCCATTGCACCAGCACCGCTTCTGTCGGACTCACCGCCGCCTTGGGTGGCTCTTTCTTCTTTGCCGCATCCTGCGCCACCGCGGGAAGTCCAGCCAACCCAGCCCCCAGCACAAGACTTGCCAGCACATTCCACTTCTTCATAAGTTTTCTCCTCCGTTTCGCCCGGAATCCGGACGTTCTCTCCATCAGACGGCCCACTCGGCCAGTCGTTTCCCCTCGGTCCAGCCCGGTCCACCTGGCCTTCCGGGGGGTTATCTTACGCAGGAAGAGCTCCCTACGTCATGCAAATTCCGCAAGCTATGCATGCTAAACTTGTACTTTACGTGTTGGGGGTGCCATCACCGTGAATTGGGGCTTTTTATTGCTGCGTATCGCCATCGTTCTGGCGATTCTGACCCTGCTCTTTTTCTCGCAGCGCTTCTGGTACCAGGCCCTTTGGCGTGTCACCTCCCAGTGGGGACGCATGCCGCTCCGTGTTGGTGCGCGTCTGGCCTACGTCGTTCTTCTCCTATTGGTGATCGTCACCATCGCCCAAGGGTTGGCCTTCGGCCGCGGAGGCTTTGCTCGCCAAAGCTCCATGATTACCGTTCTTGCCGGCCTCTGGTTCTTCAGTGCTCTCTTCGCCTATCTGGCAGTCAAAATAGTTCACGCCCTGGAGCGCTTGTGGAGATGGATGCACGCCTCGGTCGCCCCGAGATTCGCCGTGCCGCCTAAACATTCTGGCGCGCTGCCTTCCATTCCTGCCGCTGCTGAAGTCGTCGCCGATCCCAGTCGTCGCTACTTTTTCCGCGCTGCCACCGCCGCTGCTGGCGCCGCTCCCTTCATTGGAGCGATGTACGGTTTTGCCGCTGAGCGCCTGAACTATCAGGTCCGCCGCATTGAAATTCCTATCCCAAATCTGCCTTCCGCTCTCGACGGCCTGCAGATCGTGCAAATTAGCGATATTCACCTTAGCGGCTACATGTCCCGCTCGCAAGTCCGCCGCGCCGTCGACATGGCCAGTGATCTCGGCGCCGATCTTGCTGTTGTCACAGGCGATCTCATTACCGGCCAAGGCGACCCCATCGCCGATTGCGTGGACGAGATTCGCCATCTTCACGCGCCGTTGGGCATCTGGGGCTGCAACGGCAATCACGAAATTTACGCGCGCGCCGAAGACGAAGCCGCTTATCTCTACGCGCAGGCGGGCATGAAACTACTGCGCCACGAGAACGCGCAAATTTCATTCAACGGCACGCAATTCAATCTCATCGGCGTCGATTACCAGCGCGAGCGCAACCCCCACGGTCAGCGCCAACAGACCCTTTCGAACGTTGAACATCTCGTCCGACCCGGCATGCCGAATATTCTTCTGTCCCACAATCCCAACTCTTTCCCTCGCGCCGCCGAACTCGGCATCGAGCTCTCGCTTGCCGGCCACACCCATGGCGGCCAGATTCAAGTCGAAATCCTCGACCATCGCCTCAGTCCCGCGCGCTTCATCACTGACTACATCGCCGGCCTCTATCAACGCCCGCTTTTCGCTCCTGCGCCGGCGGGGCGTGTCTCTGCCGAACCTCGTGCTTCTCGCGGCTTCGCTCCATCGCCCTTCACCTCTTCTTCCCCGATGGCCCATATCTACGTCAATCGCGGCCTCGGCACCGTGGGCGCTCCCGTCCGTTTGGGCGTGCCCCCGGAGATCAGCCTTATCGTCCTCCGCCGCGCCTAATTAGGGGCGCCGCCGCAAACGAATTCTTTTTCTACAATCCTCAAGCGCCGTGGACTAGAAATCTCCAGAGTTCCGTATTCCTCTCGGGCTGCGAATCCAATTTTCAGGAGGCCGCCTTTTCGCCTGCCTCGGTTCCCCGCAACAAAGTCGCTTATTCTCAATTCGAATGAGCCAACCGCAAGTCTTGTATCTATTGGTAGGCAGCTTGCATCCAACCGGGTTGAGTCCAGCCAGGCGGAGGCGTGTTCGCGAATGCGTGGGACGTGTTCGCTTCGAAAATCTCGCTTAGGAGAGGATTCACCCATGGAGTTCACAGGCAAGTTTCTGAGGTTCCTCGCTGTCTTTGCACTTTCGATTTTTCTACTCCCCGCCGCAGTTCAGGCGCAACACTACAAACAAACAAATCTCGTCTCCGACATCATGGGCATGGCTCCCGTCCATGACCCCAACCTGAAAAATCCCTGGGGACTCACGCGCTCCTCCGGCAGCCCCTGGTGGATCGGCAACAATAATTCCGGCACCTCCACGCTGTACGACGGCAATGGCAATCCCTTTCCACCACCACAGAATGGGGGCCCGCTGGTCGTCACCGTTCCGCCTCCGCGTTTCGCGCCGGGTACTCAGTCTGCCCCGACAGGTGTGGTTTTCAACGGAAGCCCGACGGACTTCAAGGCCGCTCACTTCATCTTCGCGACGGAGGATGGAACCATTTCCAGTTGGGCTAGCGGGCAGAACGCCGTCCTGAGGGTAGATAATTCCGATAATGGTTCGGCGAACGGTGCGGTCTACAAAGGCGCCACATCCGCGGACATCAACGGCCAGCGCTTTCTTTACGTCACGAATTTCCGCTCCGCCAGAGTCGAAGTCTACGACACCAACTTCACCCGCGCGCACCTCGGTGAAGATGCCTTCGAAGCCGAGGGCATTCCGAGCGGTTTCGCTCCCTTCAACATCCAGAACATCGGCGGCAGCTTATTCGTCACCTACGCCAAGCAGAACGCCGCGAGGCACGATGACGTGGCCGGCGCCGGCAATGGCTTCGTTCGAATTTTCACTCCTTCCGGAAGACAGATCGGCAGTCTCGAACATGGCGATTGGCTCAATTCGCCCTGGGGAGTCGTCTGGACCACCCGCGATTTTGGCGAATTCAGCAACGCCATTCTCGTCGGCAATTTCGGCAGCGGCTGGATCGCCGCCTTCAACGGCTTCACCTACAAATTCATGGGCTTCGTGAAAGCACCCAAAGCACCCAACGCTCCGGACGATTCCATCCTGACCATCGACGGCTTGTGGTCGCTTACCTTCGCCAATGACGGGATCGCCGGGCTCGCAAACACCCTGTATTTCACTGCCGGCATCAACGGCGAACAGGACGGCCTCTTCGGCACCATCACTCCCGTTGACGGCCTCGACGGCGACGAAGAGTAACTTCTCGGGCGATTAGCTCTTCAAAAGACGCAAAAACAAGTGAACGAGGCGGCAGAGCCTGGCCATGCTCTGCCGTCTTATTCTTGATCCCCTGATTCTTCCGGTTCACTCTTGTTTTCGCCGAATGATGTTAAGATTTTCAGTTCTTTTCCCTTTCATCATGCCGGTCAAAGGAAAAAATTACTGGCTTGAAACCGTAACCACGCCCCCTGTGCCGTCGGCGCGCGATTTGCCGGACAGCATTGACGTCGCCATCGTCGGCGGAGGTTTCTTCGGTCTCTCCGCCGCGCGCGCACTCGCGAAGCATGGCGTGAACGTCGCCGTCTTCGAGGCGGAAACGCTTGGCTGGGGCGCCAGTTCCCGCAACGGCGGGATGGTCCTCACCGGAATGAAGCTGCCTGTGCCGGCACTGATCCGGCGTTACGGCAGCGAAGCCGTGCGCAAGATGTACGCCGCTTCGCTCGACACCATCGATTGTGTCGAGCAGCTCGTGCGCGAGGAAAATATCGACTGCAATTTCTCGCGTTGCGGCCACCTCGAGGTCGCCTGCAAGCAATCGCACTTCGACGGCTACGAAGAATCCGCCGCTCTCATCCAGCGCGAGTTCCATCACGAGCTCCGCGTCATTCCGAAAAGCGAGCTGCCCGCGGAAATCGGCTCCGATATTTATTTCGGCGGCATGGTCGACGAATCCAGTGCGGGCTTGAATCCCGCCCGCTATGTCGCCGGTCTCTCCTATGCGGCGCAGCGCGCCGGTGCCTGTCTTCACGAGCACACGCGCGTTACAGCCATCGAACGGGAGAGAAACAACG
>Ga0307475_10001191_pt1 | contig 15523 bp, 10 predicted proteins | sample atmos_gasesECM1C_FD_203317 | JGI IMG/M metagenome (GOLD analysis project Ga0307475, IMG submission 203317) | Hardwood forest soil microbial communities from Morgan-Monroe State Forest, Indiana, United States - atmos_gasesECM1C_515 | ecosystem: Environmental > Terrestrial > Soil > Temperate... | reverse complement strand
GTAAACTCCCGGCTCGTGGCTTGATCGGCGCCCGTGTTCAGGTTGCGATCGAAGCGCGGGAAATTGCTGCTGGAAATTTCCAGCCTCATGATGTGGCCCTTCTTGAATACGTTGCTAGTAGCCCACAGATCCACCGAAATTTTGTAGTCTTGATTGGGATTCATCAGCACCGATTTTTCCTGAGAATCGCGATAGCGCATGCGGAGAATTCCGTCAGTCAGATTCGTGGCAAAGCCGTCCGGTGAGACGTCCACAAACTTTGCCGTAAAGTCAGTATCCACCGCAGACGATTTGGCCCATAACTCCAGCGAAACCGGACCGGTGACTTCTATATCCTCGGCAAGCGGCTTGCTCGAATAAACAAGCACGTCGTTGCGATTTTCAGCAGCCCGTTGGTCGCGCGGCCCCGGCTCGTAGTGCTGGGCGTCGCAGCAGAGCGACCCTCCGATCGTAGGCACGGGATTTGCCGGATCGTATGTGAATTTATCCGACGCTTCTTTTTTCGGCGGCGTCAAAGAGAGAATACCATCGCCACGCAGAGAATTGGCCGAGCCGCCAGAGTGCAGAAAGTAACGAGTGAGTTTGTCTTCCGGCGGAGGCCAATCCGACTCCTGGTGGTACTTGTTCTCGCCCATCACAAAAATGTGCACCGGTTTGCCCGCGGCCGCAGACCCTTCCGTGGCAAACTCATTCTGGACGCCTTTGAACAGATAGTCGTACCAGTCAATGACGACATTGGTGGGAGGAAATTTGAGCGCGTCGTCGCCGAATTCAACGTCGCCGATGCGCCGACCAAAGCCGGCGTGCCCGCCGATTTGTATCAACAAGCGCTGACCATTGCGTGCCGCGTCCGTGCCGCCGTGGGCCTTAATCCCCACGTAGTTCCTGATTGTGCCGCCCAGAAAAATGTCGTACCAGCCGCCGATATGCAGCGCTGGGACTTGAACATCTGAAAAGTGTTCTTCAATCGACCACTGCTTCCAATATGCGTCATACGACGGATGCGCGAGCCAATCGAGGTAATACGGCGCGATTTGCGCGGTCGCTGCGGCGCCTGCCGGAAGCGCGGCGTAATTGAAAGCTGGATATTGCGTGAGTGGAAGAGTGGGCGCGCCTAGCAGCGCGTTGGTGTCTTTCTCGATTAATCGCCACAATGTGTTTGTCGCCAGCTGGGTCGCCCAGTTTTGATCGAACCACTGTTCAAGAGCTCCACCTTGATATGTCCAGTTTTCATGATAGTTGCTGGCCGTCACCACCGGGCAGATCCCAGCAAGATGCGGCGGATGGGCGATCGCGGCAAGCATTTGCGTGGCGCCGACATAGGAACCGCCCATCATCCCGACTTTGCCGTTCGAGAACGGCAGCGCAGCAGCCCATTCGATCGCGTCGTAGCCGTCGGTTGACTCGTGACGGAAAGGGTAAAATTCCCCTTCTGAAGTGTACCGCCCGCGAACATCTTGCACGATGACCACGTAGCCATGCGTCGTAATCTGATACGCCGGGGAGGCCGCCCAGCCCACACTTTTGTCATACGGCGTCCGCATCATGATGACCGGAAACTTCCCATCGGCTTTCGGGCGGTAAATGTCGGCGTGGAGCGTCACGCCGTCACGAGTTTTCATGGCGACGCCGTTCTGCACGATCACTTCATAACTTTGCTGCGCGCGGGCACAGCGCGGCGTTAGCGCCGTCGCGGCGCAGATAGTAAGAGTTGCCTGCAAAATTCTCCGCTGTAACAAGATCCCTCCTCGAGCAACGTCAGAGAGCGGCACTGACTCGAGTAAGTCCGCTTCCCGCAACTACCGACAGAAGAAACTACGACGAGATAGTCCAGCACTTGCTGACGTGCTTTAGGATTACCTCCTTCCCAAGGATGTTCAAATACGTATCCTGCTGGCCCGCAAAGGAGGCCGTCGGTAAATCCTCAGCAGTTGCGCTGGATCGTACTGCATAGGCCTGTTCTTCTCCAAGCCTCGAGAGATGGCGGGCGAGCTCTTCCTGAATGTCTTCAGGGATGGCTATCCCTTCGATGAGCTTGCGAATCTCACCGCTGAGCTCACCGATCTTTCTCCGGTTTTCCACTTTTAGACGCGTTAACTGATCCAGTACTTCGTTAACCGACGGCGCTTCCCCAATGATTCTCTTAAAGGCTTCGCTGGAAATACAAAAGCCTTCTGGAACGCGTATTCCTTCAACCTTGGAGATTTCCCCCACGTTCGCGCCTTTACCACCAACCACCATGATTTTCGTCTTGTCGATGTCCTGAAAACCCAGCACACAGGAACTCATTCCTTTACCTCTTTTGACCATTCGGAACGTGGGCGAATCCCGCGACCTGCATTGCTTGGCCCTGCGCGAGGAAGCGATCGGCGATCCCGCGCTGGTCGAGAACCTCGATGGCGCGGACGTAGCAGACCACCCGCGCGCATGCGTGCGCCCATGTCGCCGCCTCCGGCATACCGACTCGATCCGCTGCGTCTTGGCATTCGTAACCAAGCGCCGGAGCCTTGTCGCCGAATTCTTCGCCTACAGCGGCCTCCTCTCCGGCACACTTCGGGTCGGTCAGGCGGAGATTGTACAGAAACCGCAGGCCAGTGTCGTCTCACCTTCCCTCAAAAATAAGGTTCAAGCATGGTTGACAGATTTTTTAAAGCACAGTGATTGCGGCGTAACAAAAGCCCACTACGTTCGAGACGTTGTCACGATCTCGGATCAAACATTAGTGCTTGTATTGAAATTGAGGGAACCAAGCGGAAACGAACGGCCACAGTCGCCAGCCGAGGTTCCAGACGGCATTAGCCGGGAAGTTGTAGAGCAAATAGCGTTCGGTTCTGGAGATTTTCATCCACTTGTTCAAGAGCTTCACTTAACGAACATTGGGAGGAGGGCTGCTGTGAAACATTCGCTGAAGACCCTTGTGCTGGGGGTAAGTGGGCTGTTTTCTCTTGCTGTCATGCCGGTATCCACGAAAGCCCAGCTGAGCAAGGTGAAGACGGTTTGGGTCATCCTGATGGAAAATCATAATTGGACCGGGAACAACGCTGGCGCCGCCTTTGGTGCTCCGGATATCAAAGGCAACCCGCTTGCACCTTACATCAATGGAGAACTGCTGCACACGTCCGCTCACGCTGAGCAGTATTTCAATCCTCCCCACAATCACCCCAGTCAGCCGAATTACTTGTGGTTGGAAGCGGGTACAAACTTCGGCGTGCTTGCGGACACCCAGCCCGGCCAGCCGCAACTCACAACCGATCAGCATTTGGTCAAGCTGCTTGAGAATGCAGAAATTTCCTGGATGGCATACGCAGAGCCCGATTTTGGCAGTCCCTTGTACGACAATTGTCCCCTGGATTTCACCTTCATCGACGTGGAACATCTGGCGTTCGTTTATTTCAACGACATCAACGAGGGCCTGAATCCCCAGTCACCCGCATGCATCTCGCACGTCAGGCAGTTTTATCAACTGTCAACGGATCTTGCCACTCACAAAGTGGCGCAATACAACTTCATCACGCCCAACCTTTGCCATGATGGGCACGAGGGAATTTCGCCTTGCGATCAGAATGAACCCGCCGACAACACAGCGCGCTCCGATGCCTGGCTTCAGCAGAACATACCGATGATTCAGCAATCCGATGAATACAAACAAGGCGGCGCGATATTCATTATTTGGGACGAGGCCGAAGATAGCGGCCCCTTCAGCGATGGGCCGATTGGAATGTTTATTCTCTCGCCGTTTGCCAAAGGTGGAGGCAAGACGCCTTTCAGCAACTCCATTCATTACGACCACAGCTCCACACTAAAAACGCTAGAAGAAATCTTCCACGTGGAGCCGCTCCTCGGAGCGGCTGCGCATCCGGAAACCAAGGATCTCAGCGACTTCTTTAAGGGGGATTGCGGGGACGGGACGAGCGGCAACACAAACTGTGGGAATTGACTTCAATCACAGTGCTTCGGTTTATCAGCGCCAAGCCCCAATGATCGGCAACCGAAAGTTATTCCGCTTCTGTCGCCCACCAGGCAATAGCGCTGCAACCTTCAACGCATACCAGCCGCGTGATTTGCTCATGCACCTGGAAGGACGCGAGCAGGTTCCGGATTGTTCAAGGAAACGCTTAAGCCCGAAGCGAGCCCGTCAAGAGTCAAACGCCAGAACCATCCTCCAGCGGGAAGCGCATGCCAGCGGCCGCGGCCGAATAGAGGCGTTACCGTCATGCCCATATCCGCAGGCCACTAATGGTGGGGCTTTTGGTGTGTCTGCACTTGCTGCTGCTGTTGAGCGTGCTTCTGCTCGAGTTGCTGAGTTTGTTGAGTGTGGCGCTGTTCCATTTGCTGTTTTTGAGCGTCGCTGGCATTCTTCTGGGCCATTTGCTGGTGTTCTTTTTCCTGCTGCTGCTGCAGCCGCTGGTGTTCCTGATTTTGTTTGGCAGCTAGCTTGTCCTGCTGCTGTTGATACTTTTTGTCCGTCGCTGGGTTGCCCGTGCTTGTCGCCGTGTACTGATGGGATTGCACTTCGGTCGCGTGGTTATAGTTGTTGCTACGACCTTCGTTTGCATTCGGTGGACGATTTGCGTTTGCGGCATGCTCGGGAACTTTGTACGGAGCCCCGGCTTCTCTGGCAGGTGCGGGGCTGGCGTGGAAGTCTCCCGGCTTTGACGTTGCAGCGATCGCGGGTCTGCCGTGATTGGCGGAGGCGCGCAGCTCAGGGTTGGAACGAGCCTGTTGTATATGCTGGTTTTGGGTAGCCGTTGGACCTACGTGGCGTTCCCGGCCATAGTTTTCTTCTTCTCCCGACGGACGCATATTGTTACCGCCGTTCCCTCCGTTGTAGCTGACCCGGTTTTCCGAGACGTTTTCGATTCGTGTGTTATAGGTGTTGTGAATGATCGTTTCATTGACGTGATTTACGTATGTGTTGTAGTAAAAATGATCATGTTCCCAGCGGCCCCCTTCGTAGCCGTGACCCCCATAGCCAAATCCATAGTTGATGCCGCCATAAAATCCAACGTGCGGGCCCCAATAGCCTTCATGCCAGAAGAAGGCGCCGCTGCCCCAACCCCAATATCCGGGAGTCCAAAGGAAGCCGATTTCGGGAGCTAAGACCCAGGTGCCAGGCACCCAGTAATAATCATCTCCATCCCATGCCCAATAACCAGGCGTCCAGATGTAGCCGTCTCCGGGACAGATAGGTTGTTCATAAATGGGAAGCGCAGGAGGGCCAAAAGATACCGAGATCCCAATTTGGGCGAATGAAGCAGCGGAAAGAGCCAGCAATATGACCGAGAAAAGCAATGAACGAATTACGACGAGATTGCGCATTGTGTTTCCTTCTGCCCTGCTCATTTTTTGCCCAGTACAGTACGTGACTGCAGGGCGTGGATTCGAGAGGCTCGTTTGCAATTATTGCTCGGCTCTCTTACTGAATGCTATGCAAAAGGTGACATGCGCCGAATGGCAGTCGACTTTGTCGCATGGGTAAAAACAGATTGGAACTCCGGAAATTTACGGAAACGAGCATGGATTGCGAGGCGTCAACTGACGGGTTGCCCGTAACGCGTCAAGTGAGCGATGCTCACCATGGCCTTGGTCGGGAGCCCGACCGCAGCCCTGGGCGGATTGTCGGCCACCGGAGAACTGCACCCGGTAACGCCCCTTGTCGGAACTTTCACGGAATGGGCGCCAATCGGGAACTTTTTCTGTTCCTTTGGGGAAATGCCTATTCAGAGCACACCCAAAAGGTAAGAGGCAAGCGCGCGTCTCAACGCTTCGGAAACAGCTGACACGCTCTTGCGCTAGGTCAGCACGGATCCCGTATCGGCAAGGTTGCAGGTCTATGATTCTCAGTGATCGACTTCGAACCATTCGCGAGGCGAAACGACAATCACTAGCAGAGATTGCCGACCGTATGGCACTGACACCGTCCTATCTTTCACGAGTCGAGGACGGCCACACTCTCCCGAATATTGAAACACTCGAAAAGTGGGCAGAGGCCCTTGACGTACCGTTCGACAGGCTATTTTACGACGAAGAAGAACCGCCCTCGCTTCCTAGGCTTCCCGGCCGACTAAGTGCCGACGAGATTGCCGCCGCAGCGATGGGAAAGCTGCGCGCACGATTCAAGTAAAAACATCTTCCCCTCAAACAGTTGCAGTCTGGAAGGTTTGAAATGTGCTAAACCCGGTGAGCGTCCGAACTCCCGAGAACCGCCTAACCAGACGAGCATCGATTCGACCATTCCACAAGTCCGCACGACCCAGGACCTTGTTGATCGAGTCCCTTCAAATCAAGCAATCGTCCTGGACAAGTTCCTGGCACTCGAGTCGAAGAAGCAGTCAATGCAAATCAGGAGTTGGCCGGGCGATTGTGGTATAAAGCGGAACACATGCTGGGACAAAGCTGACAAATTCCCGGTTTTGGTTGGCGCAAACCTATGGGTGCGAGATGCAAGAGTCTAGATGGTGTCGTGCTTGTCGTTGTCCTGCTGATCGATCCGTTCCAAGGACAAAACACTGTGACCGTTTGCGGAGGAGCTTTCTGATATGAAATGCATTTTCAAGCGCCGGCTGGCATCCGCCAGCTTGCTAGCTCTTGCCGCAGCCTTGCCCTGCGCCGGTCAAGTCGCTTTCACGACAAACCCGGCACCTGGTGTGCCCACACCAGAATCCGTCTTGGGTCACAGGCCGGGTGATGATTTCTATCTGGCCAGCTATGACGAGTCGCGCGACTATTTCCGCAAACTGGCCGCAAGCTCCAACCGGATCAAATTGATCTCCGTCGGGAAGACCACCAGGGGTCTAGATTGGGAGATCGCGATTATTTCGTCGCCGGAGAACCTCGCGAACCTCGACAAGTTCAAGGGCATCTCGCAGAAATTGGCAGATGGACGCGGATTGACGGATGAAACTGCCAAGGTGCTGGCGCGGGAAGGCAAAATAATCGTGCACATCGATGGCGGTTTGCACGCGACAGAAGTTGCGGGCGCACAACAGTCAATAGATTTGGCTTACAAACTAGTGTCGTCGCAGGGCGATCCAGAAGTGGATGCGATTCTGAACAAGGTGATCCTGATGCTCTGGCCGACGTTGAATCCGGACGGACAGAACGAAGTGGTGTCCTGGTATCGAAAGAACGCCGGCACGACGTTTGAGGTGAGTCCGCTGCCCGACCTCTACCAAGAGTATGTAGGGCATGACAACAATCGCGACGGCTACATGAACAACATGCTTGAATCGCAAGCCGTGACGCGAACGGAAATTGAATGGGACCCGGTCATCTTTTACTGTCACCACCAGACGGCACCCTTTCCCACGCGCATTTTCATTCCGCCTTTCGTGGAACCGATTTCCTCGAATATGCACCCGCTGATGGGCCGATGGCTCAGCGTGATTGGAACGGACATCGCGGCCTATCTGGATGCGCACGGAATGCCCGGAGCGGTAAACCGCGTGGGATTCGACAACTGGTATCCAGGATTCCTGGACTACACGCACATTTTTCGCAATAGCATCTCCTTCTTCACGGAGACGGCGCTCTATCGCTACGCCACTCCGCGGTTTTACACCGTAGATGAATTCCCCAAAGACCAACGGGCGCTGCGGTCCGAAGTGTTCTACAGCAGCCCCTGGAAAGGCGGGTGGTGGAGACTGCGCGACGCGGTGAATTATATGGAAGGCGCATCGATGGCTGTGCTGGACACGGCAGCGAAATTCCACGAGGAATTGCTTTATAACCGATACCAAGCCGCGCGAGACAACGTGGAACGCTTCCGAAAAGAACCACCGTTTGCCTACGTCATTTCTCAGGAGCAGCGCGATTTACCGGAGGCGGCAACGTTAGTACAAAAACTAATGATCAATGGGATTGAAGTTCAGCAAGCAACCAAGCCATTTCGCGCGAACGGGCAGGATTATACGCCGGGGACGTGGGTCGTGTTGATGGACCAGCCTTTTTCTCCATTAGTGAAGGAGCTGTTCGAGGCGCAACAATACCCAGACCTGCGTGAATCGCCGAGCAGTCCGCCAAAGCTACCGTACGACGTCACCGGATGGACGCTGCCGATGCAGATGGGAGTGCAAGTCGCGCCAGTTCTGGAACCGGTTAGCGCAGAACAGCGCGCGGCGCTCAAACCGATACAGCAATTTACGCCGCCGACCGGGAGTGTCGAGGGTACCGGCGGCACTTTTGTATTGAGCCACAAAGCGAATGCTAGCTTCAAAGCGATCAACGATATTTTGGCGAGTGGCGGTCATGTGGCGTTCGCGACCACGGAGACCGAAACGCGAGAGGGAGTAGAGATTGGCGCTGTGGTTGCGACCGGCGTGGACCGAGAAAAGATGGGAAAGATCGCGCGGGAGAATTCACTGTGGGTTAAGGCGGTAGCGGCGGCACCGAAAGACTTGGTGTCGGTGAAAAAACCCCGCATTGGATTGTATCGTGCGTGGGTGCCGCTGATCGACGAAGGATGGTCACGATGGGTCCTCGAAAACTACGATTTTGCTCCGGTGACGCTGCGCAACGGTGAACTTCAAGCGGGCAATCTGCGCGACCGGCTTGACGCGATCATTCTTCCCGACGCCGGGCCGGAAACGATTCGAAATGGCTTTGGCTCGGGAGTCATTCGCGGTGAATATACCGGAGGCATAGGCGCGCTCGGCGTGTCGGCTCTGCGGGAGTTCGTCGAGGCAGGCGGCATTCTCATCACCTTCAATAACGCTTCGCTGTTTGCCATCGAAGATCTTGGGCTGCCAGTAAAAAATGTCTTGGCAGGTTTGAAAGACGAAGAGTTTTTTTGCTCCGGTGCACTGTTGCGGGTGGAGTTGCAAGACATGAGCGACTCGGCGGTCTGGGGTCTCCCGCACGATCCGATTGTGATGTTCGAACGCGGACCGGCTTTCGAGGCCAAGGAAGGTTTTCGCGGGCGCGTCTTGGCGGCGTACCCTAAAGAGCAGAGCCCGCTCATGAGCGGCTATCTACTGCACCCTGAGAAAATCCAGGGAAAGGCCGCGGTTATGGAAGTGCAATACGGGAAAGGGCGCATTTATCTGATCGGGTTCCGGCCGCAATGGCGCGCGCAATCTCATGGAACCTATAAGTTCATTTTCAATGAGATTTACGAGTCGCAGGGGCTGTCGAAGCCAGCGCCAGTGACGCCAGCTCCCGCGACAAAGTCAGTCGAAGGACCGGGCGTACACTCTGAGAACGCAGCGAGCCAAGCACATCCCCAGCCATGAAAGGTGTTCCGCCGGACGCGGCGCTTCGCGAGAAAAGGCTGCCGCAGTCTCTGCGTTTTCAGGCAAAATGATCCACGGAACGGTAAGATTTTGTGCGAGAGGAGCAATTCAAAATGGACATGACGCGCCGACAATTCGCCCTGGCTCTTGCAGCTGCCACCTACCTGCGGCCTTCCTTGTTCGAGCCGCTTTCCCCATTAGGAGTTCCCCGTGGCGTCGTTCCCGGCCGAGTCACTTGGGCGCACGATCCGGCGGCCGTGACCTGGGATGGCACCGGTTCGTGGTGGACCGATGCCCACAATGACCAGTCTGTAATTGACCGCATGGTTTCCAGGTCCATTTGCGGTCTTACAAATCAAAAAAGCGACGCCCCGGCATGGAACTCTATCTTTCAATACTTCAATCGCACTCATGGGCGCGGCAAAGCCGGATACAAAGCCGGCGAGAAGATTGCGATCAAGGCGAACCTGAACAACACAACGGATCATGGCACGATCGAACGCCTGAACTCCTCGCCCCACTTGATCCTTTCGCTGGTCCGACAGTTGACCGGCCCGGGACGAGTGCCGCAATCATCGATCACCGTGTTCGATTCCAGCCGGTTCATCCCGGGCAATCTGTACGACAAGATTCACCATGAATTTCCCGGTGTCGTGTTTGTGGACCATATCGGAGGCGATGGACGAGTAAAGGCCGAGTTCAAACCCAACGCGATCCCTTTCTCCATGGAAAGCAACAACGCTAAGGGACTCGATACCACGGTCATTGACGCTGCCTACTTGATTGATGCCGCAGTATTGCGAGCGCATGTGAGTTCAGGGGTGACACTTTGCGCAAAGAATCTGTTTGGTGCTACGAGTATCAATCCCGACTGGCACAAGAACGCGCACGACGGTTTCCATCACAACAAAGATGGTTCGGCGAGTTACTCCGCGTTCACCGATTTTCTGGGTCATAAGGACCTCGGCGAGAAAACCGTCCTTTTCATTACTGACGGGCTCTATGGAAACGACAACGTGGATGGTCCGCCCCATCGTAAGTGGAAGATGGCGCCCTTCAACGATGCTTGGCCGAATAGCATTTTTATGTCGTTTGACGGCGTAGCAATCGATTCCGTCGGCTTCGATTTTCTCACTTCGGAATGGCCCGATCTTCCGGATATCGCGAATGCCGATAACTACTTGCGCGAAGCGGCCTTGGCTCATGACCCACCTTCGAAGACGGTCTATGATCCCGAACGCGACGGCATCCGATGCCGCAGCCTTGGTGTACACGAACATTGGAACAATGGGACGGACAAGAAGTACTCGCGCAATCTCGGAAAAGCGCAGGGGATCGAACTTTTCCAAGCCTGAAGTGCGGAACATACTTGAGCCGTCACGGCCGCTGATGGGTGGAGTTGCGCAACTGCAGATAGATTATCGGTACTCGAGGAGGCAGGATGAGCCGGAGAGCGTTTTCCTTATGCTTGGTAGCGGCTTCGATGCTACCGGCGATGGCGTTTTCCCAGTCACTCTTCGGCCAGTATAAAGGCCTGCCTTATCACGACAGCCGCTATCAGGGCGGCCCGCAAAAAATACCGGGACGAGTATTGTGTGCTTACTATGACCTGGGCGGCGAAGGGGTCGCGTATCACGACAGCGATCCACAAAATCACGGCAGCGGAGAGTTGAACCCCGCCGATGGGACCTACCTCAACGAATTTCGTATCCATGAAGGAGTGGATACTTCCTATACGAAATTTCAGAGGAAGCCAGATCCGATCGACGACAACCCCTTCAACAAGGTTGTTCCTCCCGCAGAACTGCCCTACGTTGGCTGGACCGAACCCGGAGAGTGGTTCAACATCACTGTAGATGTGACCCACGCGGGAACATATGCGGCCGATTTCCTGTACACATCGAATCGTGGCGGAACAATATCCGTCGATGTGAATGGAAAGGACGCGACCGGACCTCTCGAGATCACGTCTACAAATGATCCTGCAGACCCGCTGGCCTGGCGTCAGTGGCACCACTGGAATCTGGCGTCGCAACTTTTCCAGGTGCGCCTCAACAAAGGGAAAAACGTTCTCACCGTACACATATTGACCCGCGGCAACATGAACCTCGCTTACTTCGACTTCAAGCCGTCCCACAGATGAATGGGATGTGCCAGGGTCTCAAGTCAGCGTCAGGCCAAATGCTGTTGCACGGGATACCATGACCGAACACTTGCCCTGCTTGAGCAAGTCGGTTTTTGTTGAGGTTGTGATGTGCGCTTCGCGGCTGTCTAGTGCCGGCGCGTGCAATATTTCGGTTTCGACCGCTCCGCTGACGCCGCGACCGAAATCGAGTTCCACCTCAAGGTCCGCCGCCGCGTCTTTGTTCAGAATGATCACCGATGTCCGGCCGCCGGGCAGTTTCGCGGCGTAGGCGGTTGCATTGACTCCCGCATCTTGCAGCTTCGTCGAGAACTCGGTTTTCAACAGTGTTCCGCCGCTAAACGAGCCCGCAAACTTGAGCCCATACGCAACCGGCTCCAAGAGATACTCCGAGCCAACCGTTGCAATCGGCGTATAGAAAGGATGCGGGTGCCCGGCAATCTGTTCGGGCGTTTCGCCCTTCGCTTCGAGAAGCGCGTCGCCTGGCAGAGCTCCGCCCACGGAATTGGCCACGGATTTGCCGGTACCACCGTGCAGATTGATGCCTGAGTAGTCGTTACTGGCCAGGAACAGCGAATAGTCGGCTGACCAAAGCGCAGCGGCAAATACGTCGGAGACACCCGGCTTGCCTCCGCGATAGCAGGTGTTGCCTTCCGTCATGCGTACGCGCGCACCGATCTTGCTGGCTGCTGCCGTTGCGATATTCGCCGTTTTCTCCACCCTCTCCATCGTTGCCGGTTTCAGCAAGTTCGGAATGTTGACGTCGGGGTTCGTCGCCGGTCCGCCAAAGTAATAGTGATGACTCAGGGTCGTCACCTGGGGCGGAGCCTGGATGGAAGGCCACCGATCAGCAATCTCGGTCAGCCATGACACGGCACCGGCAACATCAGGCATGCCGAACTTGGCCTCGGGCACTCGAGCTGCGATAGCGCGCGCCACGGTGAGCCATTCTTCCAGGTACGTCTTGGCCGACCATGTCTTCGGATCGCGCAGGTGCCTGGCAAATAGATCCGCCTCGTTTCCGACCTGAAAATACTGCAGGCGGTTGCCCAGCGTCTCGGCTACAAAGACCGCTTCCTCCGCGGCGCGTGCCGGTGTATTCGTGCCCATCCCGATGCCGTACAAGCAGGTCCAACCAGTGGCTTGGAGGAACTCCGCCAGGTTCCTGACTGCCTCGACCGTCACCGCGTAGTAGTGGGCCTTCGGCTCGCCCTCAACCTCGCGGACTTGAGGATGCTCTGGCTCGGGAGAATCAGGCGCAGGTCTCCAGTAAGCGAACTCGCTGGTGTTGCCCCCCAGGCGCAGAACACCAGTTGACGAAAGCGCTTTGAACTCGCGAATCAGACCGCTGTTCTGCGCCGAAAAGAAAGTCGGGTCCGCGAGTTGCTGCACCTCGTAAGACAAGCCGACAAAGTCAACGGGCATATGAGGGCCAGTCGCTTCGCTGGGAATGGCGAGAGCCACCCGGATCTTGCTTTCACCGTGCACGTGAAGACGTGCTGCCGCCACGGTGCAGGCTGCGGTGGCAACGAATTTTCGTCGTGTGAGCATTGGATCCCTCGATTCATTTACCGCTCCGTCTCTGGTATGCCAGCCAAGCCCGTGCGCAAACGCCAATCGCAATAGTTGAGATTGACATCCTCCCCCGTATGAATGCGTAAGCGATGGAGGCCTTCCACTGATCATAGCCTAGAAGACGGCGAGGTAAATCGGCATCAAATATCAGAGTGGACCTCGGCCCGAGAGAAAATTCTTGACACCGTATATCTGCTACTGATATATCAGTAGTGGACATACACATGCCTAATGCCCATCGCATCCCGGATGATCTGCAGCACCTACTCCCCCTGACTCCGGCGGTCTTCTTTATTCTTTTCGCGTTGGCCGACGGGGAGAAGCACGGATACGCCATCATGCAGACAGCCTACAAAATCTCTGACAACCAGTTCCGTATGGGCCCTGGCACGCTCTATACGACAATCCAGAGGCTATTGGATTTGGACTTGATTGAGGAAACGGAGAGCGCCGGCGGTCAATCCGACCACGAAAAGCGGAGGCGGTATTACAAGCTGACCCGCACGGGAAAGGCCATCCTGGCCGCCGACATCAGCCGGATGGAATCTGTAGTGCGCTTGGCACGTGACAAGAGACTAGTGCCGAAAACATCGGAGTGACGTTATGACGAGCGCTGTTCGAGCGAGCTGTGGCCTCTACAAAATGCTGTTGTTCGCGTATCCGAGCGATTTTCGCTTGCGCTTCGAGAGCGAGATGGTAACCACGTTTTCTGATCTGATCGGCGGCGAGTGGGAACAGAACGGTCTGCCGGGAGTAGTGCGCGTGTGGCGGTCCGCACTAGCAGAAGTGTTTTCTGTCGCTGTGCCACTTCAACTGCAAAACTCAATTGTGGTTGCGACCTCGCTGGCGCTGCTTTCTTCGTTGGCCTTGTTTATGGCCGTATTTCACGCCATGACGCATTTGTGCAACGGCGAATAGCGAACCGCTGGCCGAAGGTGAAACAGATTCTGAATCGCCTTCAGTTGGTGGCCGCCGCAGTTCAGGAAATCGTAAACAATGCCCGTGGAAACGCGCCATTTCAAGCTGACCGCGAGAAGGAGTACCAGTAAACCCGAGGCCCTAAGAACTACTATGAAAAAGACGTTCCTTTTGTCAATCGCATCTTTCGCCCTGGCCGCCGGCTTGGTGCAGCACTCCGCAAACTCCGCGGCTGATGGCGCTCCCGGATTCGGGCAGTCGCAGCCAGCTGAGGACGAAGGCAGTGCGGCTCGTGTCGCGCGCATCGAAAACGACCTGCCTCCCGCTGTAGTCATCAAGGGTCAAGCGGTCCGCGGAATGAAACTCAGCGAGCGCATGCAGTTCTACAAAGTGCCGGGTGTAAGCCTCGCGTTCTTCGACCACGGAAAGATTATCTGGGCACGCGCATACGGACTGGCTGACACGGCCACGAAAAAGCCAGTGACTCCGGAAACTCTGTTTCAAGCGGCATCGATCAGCAAGCCGGTGAGCGCACTGGCGGCACTGCTTCTTGTGCAAGAAGGCAAGCTAAGCCTGGACGGGAACGTGAACGACAAACTGCGCAGGTGGAAAATTCCCGATAACCAGTTCACTCGGCAGCAAAAGGTCACCGTCCGTCGCATCCTGAGCCACAGTGCCGGAATAACCGTCCCCGGCTTCCCCGGTTACGCCTCCGACGAGCCTATCCCCACCCTGGCCGAAATCTTGAATGGCGAAAAGCCGGCAAACACTGGCCCCATTCGGGTTGATGTTGTGCCCGGGACGATTGCGCAGTATTCGGGCGGCGGGTACGTCGTTCTGCAAACGCTTTTGAGCGATGTTACGGGCAAACCTTTCCCGGAAATTATGGATGAGCTTGTCTTAAGACCCGCCGGAATGACGCACAGCACGTACGCTCAGCCGCTCCCGAGAAATCTTTGGCCTTTGGCGGCTACGCCCTATGGCGACAACGGCGAAGCTGTAAAGGGCGGTTGGCATACCTATCCGGAGATGGCGCCTGCTGGACTTTGGACCACTCCGTCGGATCTTGCGCGAATGGCCGTTGCGGTTCAGAACGGGTACGTCGGGAAATCCAGCAAGATCCTTTCGCAGCCGATGGTCCGCGAGATGCTCACTCACCAGAAAGATTGGTGGGGACTCGGCTTCGCACTGGAGTCGCCAGGGCACAAGGCGAAATTCGCTCACGCCGGAGAAAACGAAGGGTACCGTTGCGAGTTAGAAGCTTACACGGAGATGGGGCCTGGTTTGGCGGTGATGACGAACTCCGATAGCGGCGAACCGCTTATCCAGGAACTGCTTCGCGCCGTTGCGAAGGAATACTCATGGCCCGATTTTCAGCCTATTGAGCGTGCGGTCGCGAAAATTGACCCGGCCATCCTTGGCGCTTACGCCGGGATATATCAGGATCCGAACGCCGGCAAGATAACCGTTTCTCTGAACAATGACGCACTCTACATTGAGGCGGCTCCGCGCGGTCCTGGGCCAGAAAAACTTTATCCCGAATCCAGTACGGACTTCTTCATTCTGTCGAACGACGTAACTGTCACTTTCCAAAAAGACGAGAAAGGTAACGTGTCGAAGATCATTGTGCATGCCTTCGGACACAGTTTCGAAGTGA
>Ga0307475_10001190_pt1 | contig 15527 bp, 12 predicted proteins | sample atmos_gasesECM1C_FD_203317 | JGI IMG/M metagenome (GOLD analysis project Ga0307475, IMG submission 203317) | Hardwood forest soil microbial communities from Morgan-Monroe State Forest, Indiana, United States - atmos_gasesECM1C_515 | ecosystem: Environmental > Terrestrial > Soil > Temperate... | reverse complement strand
CCGGTGGCGAGCAGCAGCGCGGCGCCTTGGCACGCGCGCTCGTCAATCGTCCGGCAATTTTGTTTGCCGACGAGCCGACGGGAAATCTCGACAGCGTCAACGGCGAACAAATCCTGCTTCTACTACGAGAGATTCAAGATTCCCTCGGGATGACTGTCATCATGGTTACGCACGAGCGTCCTTTAGCCGAGAAGTTCGCCAATCGCATCGCCCTCCTTTCCGATGGAAGGCTCCTCAGTGACGGAGCGCGGCCTTGAAAACGCGGGACCTCGGCGAACTCGCCGTGCGCAATTTGCGCGAAGCCATGCTTCGCAATTCGCTCACAACTCTTGGCGTTGCCGTTGGCGTGGCTTCCCTGGTAGCCATGCTTTCGCTCGGCGTCGGGCTGCAAACACTGGCCTCGCAGCGCCTCACGCGCTCGGGCCTTTTCGACGCCGTCTTCGTTACCTCGCAGCGCAATTTTCGTGGGCCGCGCCAACCTCCGCCGCCGGATTCAACGCCAAAACGCGAATCGCGCCCCTTGGACGACGACGCGCGCCAGCAATTCAGCAAGCTCTCCAACGTTACGGAAGTCTATCCGCAAATCCGCTTCGTCACCGACGTGCGTTATGCCGGCAAGTCGGAATCGACTTCCGTCCTCGGCCTGCCGGATTCTTCGCGCTCCAGCGGCGCTTTTGAGGGCATGAAGGGAGCATTTTTCTCGTCCCCAACCGCGGAAGAAGCCATCCTCCACATCGACTTTGCAAAACTGCTCTCCGATCAGCCTCCATCGCTCATCGGGAAAGAATTGACTCTGCGATATGCGGAGCGCAGCGCCCTTTCGAAAGCAGCGGACGACGACGAGGCCCTTCTCGATACCATGATGGGCTCCGGTAAACCCGGTGGCATTTCGATCGTCCCGCGCGAGAAGACCTTACGCGTCGTCGGCGTCATTGAATCCGATCCTTCAGCAGGGATTGGAGGTTTCGGAGGTGCGCGCGTCTACCTTCCGCTCAAAACAGCGGAGCAACTTCATGTCGCCCAGCCGGATGACTTGCAAGCTTTTCTCTCCGGCAATTCCGCAAAGCCTTCTTACATGGCGTTCACCGTGCGCGTCCGTTCGCCCAAGGACGTGCCGCAAGTCGAAGACGCCATCAAGAAGATGGGCTTCGCGACCTTTTCCCTGCTCGACGCCACAAAGAGTCTCCGCCTTGTCTTCACCGTTTTCGATCTTTTCCTCGGCCTCTTCGGAAGCCTCGCGCTCACTGTCGCTTCTCTCGGCATCATCAACACTCTGGTGATGGCCATCCTCGAACGCCGCCGCGAAATCGGCATTCTGAAAGCGCTCGGCGCCACCGACCGCGATGTCCGTAGCCTTTTTTTCGCGGAAGCCGGCGCCATGGGACTCTTCGGCGGTTTTTTCGGTGTTGCACTCGGCTGGCTGATCGGGTCGGCCCTGACTTGGGGCACCACCATTTATCTTCACCGCCAGAATTTGCCCGGCGTGAAAATTTCTTACATTCCCTGGTGGCTGGCCCTCGGTGCCATCGCCTTCGCCATCATTGTCAGCCTGGTTGCAGGACTCTACCCCGCTGCCCGCGCCGCGCGCCTCAATCCCGTCGACGCCCTCCGCTACGAGTAATTCCCACCGACCGAATCTCATGTCGTGTTGCTCTCGTTAGATTAGGTGTATTCGCTCAAGCGGTCGAAATGAATTGAACAGCCCTGCGGCTACCAACTGCCGGCATGCGCACCACCATCCACGTGAAGCACCTCTCCGGTTACTTGGCTCGCTTCTGCCAGATAGAGAACAGCGTCGACAATGTCTTTTATAGAGGCGATTTTCCCCATTGGCTGCAAAGTCCTAAGAAAGTCCTTGGGATCATCCTTGTGCAGCGGTGTGTCCACGGCGCCGGGGGCAACCGCGTTGAAGCGGATACCTTCCTTTGCGTACTCGATTGCGAGTTGACGGGTCACCGTATTCAGGCCCCCCTTCGTAATCATCGAAACCGAGGCATTGACGCCGGCGATGGGGTTGTCGGCAAGCGAGCCTGTGATGGTCACAACGTTCCCTGATTTCTGTTTCAGCATCTGTTTCACAGAAAGCTGAGTGATGTAGAGGAATCCCAGCAGGTTAACCGATGCCAAGGCATTGAAATCCTCGGTAGTGAATTCGGTGAAAGGCTTGACGTAGAAGATTCCAGCGTTATTCACGAGAACATCGATGGTTCCGAAGTTTTTGACCGCCGCTTCGACAGTCTTGGTAGCGGTTTCCTGTTTTCCAATGTCGCCGTCGACAAGAACCAATCTGGGCGAGGCCGTCAACGATTGAGAGGCATTACGAGAGGTTCCGACGACGTTATAACCCGCGTTCAGGAAGCCCTCAACCAAACCCGCACCGATGCCTTGCTTTGCTCCCGTGATGATTGCTGTCTTCTTGCCTGGCATACTTGCTCCTTCGTTCAAAAGGTCGCCACTCCTTTACCGCACTACCTCGAAAATGATTTCCAGCGCGACCGGGGCGCCGAGCGGAAGGCTCGCAACCCCATACACCAGGCGACTCGGGTTCTTGTCCTTACCGAAGACGTCTTGCAGCAACTCCGACGCGCCGTCAGCAACTTTCGGTTGATCGCGGACATCTCCCGACGTGGCTACCGACACGCCGAGCCGGACGAGCCGCGTTACTTTGTCGAGCGATCCCAAGTGCTCCCGCGCGACTGCAAGGCCATTGAGCGCAGCGAGATGAGCCGCCTTCCTCCCTGTTTCTACATCAAGCTCCGCGCCGACGCGCCCAATAAACTTCGCCGCGCGGCCTTCCGTCGGAAGCATCCCGGTTAGAAAAAGGAGATTGCCCGTCTGCACCGCTTCCACATAAATGCCGAACGGCTCCGGCGGCGCCGGGAGCTGGAGGCCAAGCTCTTTCAACCGCTGCTCGGCGCTGGTCGACCGTGAATCTTCGCGGGCTAGTAATTGCTTTTTCGCATTTGTGCTCATCTCTCGCTCCCATTGGATCTAAGTCGATGACGTGCATGGCGCGTAGAAGACCGGCCCACGTCGTGGCCGTCGCCCAGTTCCCGAACTCTACACCTTCGGTTTGGATGATCTCGCGGAACGAATGGACCATAGAAGACTCGGAACCTGAGTGGACTGGAACTTCAGCCGCCTAACCGACATTAAAGCCCTGCCCAAGTTCTCCTTGACTTTAACCATCCCCTTGGTACAATTTGCTTTAGGAAGAGTGCTATATTTTTGGCGGGAGCTTGCTCCCGCTTTTCATTTTGAGCCAGCCTGAAGTCCGTTTGCCACGTTACATTTTGGTGCCGGCTAAGTCTCTTTAAATCAACACTTACATAAGGCCCGCACGTGTTGATTCTAAACCACTTACGCAAGAGCTAAGACCTTTGGATGCAACACATACGAAAAACACAGGGGCGGGGGTTAAGATAGGTGTCGTTGAAATTCCGAGGATAGCCATGGAGACTGCGTACATCTGCGACGCCATCCGAACGCCCTTCGGCCGCTATGGAGGAACACTTGCCTCGATTCGCACCGATGATCTCGCCGCGATCCCTCTGAAGGCTCTCATCGAGCGTAACGCAAGCGTCGACTGGAACGCTGTGGACGATGTCGTCTACGGATGTGCCAATCAGGCCGGCGAAGACAATCGCAACGTCGCCCGCATGGCCCTTTTGCTCGCAGGTTTGCCCAAGGAAGTGCCCGGAACAACTGTCAATCGGCTGTGCGGCTCCAGCATGGACGCGGTCGCAACCGCCGCGCGAGCCATCAAGTCCGGCGAAGCGGATCTCGTGATTGCCGGTGGCGTCGAAAGCATGTCGCGCGCGCCCTTTGTCATCGCCAAAGCAGACACGGCCTTCTCTCGCTCCCTGAAAATGGAAGATACCACGCTGGGCTGGCGATTCATAAACGCTTGCATGAAAACAACGTATGGAGTTGATTCCATGCCGGAAACCGGCGAAAACGTCGCCGAAGAATTCAAAATCTCGCGCAAAGATCAGGATCTATTCGCGCTCAGGAGCCAGGAACGCGCTGCGGACGCCATCCGCAACTGCCGGTTGAAACAGGAAATTGTGGCCGTTCCCGTCCAGCAAAAGAACGGCGAGCCTCTGCTTCTCTCGCAGGATGAGCATCCCCGGCCAGACACAACACTGGAAGCGCTTTCTAAATTGAAACCAGTCGCGAAACCAAATGGGACGATCACTGCCGGCAATGCTTCAGGAATCAACGACGGATCTTGCGCTTTGCTACTGGCCTCGGAAGCTGCTGTGAAAAGGCACGGATTGACACCGCGGGCCCGCGTTATCGCTGCCGCGGCCGCTGGCGTCGCCCCGCGCATCATGGGCATGGGTCCGGTTCCCGCCACACGCAAAGCTTTGGCCAAAGCAGGATTGTTGCTCGCTCAAATGGACGTCGTGGAATTGAACGAAGCATTCGCTTCACAGGCGCTGGCGGTGCTGCGCGAACTCGGAATTCCAGACGACGCGCCGCGCGTGAATCCCAACGGTGGGGCGATTGCTCTCGGCCATCCCTTGGGTGCCAGCGGCGCGCGCCTCGTCACGACTGCGCTCTATCAGCTTTTGCGAACGAATGGAAAATATGCGCTCTGCACCATGTGCATCGGCGTGGGCCAGGGAATTTCTCTCATTTTGGAACGCGTCTAGCGCAAAACCCGGAGAAGAATAAACTCGATGCCCATCCTGAAGTCTGGCGAAGCCCGCATTCTTTACGTATTGGAAGGCCAGAGTGGTTCGTCCGCATTGGTATTCTCGAATTCGCTTGGCGCGGATTGTTCCATGTGGGAGCCGCAAGCTGCTGCGTACCGAAAAAAGCTTCGCGTCCTGCGTTACGACACCAGAGGTCACGGCCAGTCCCCGCCCACTCCGGGCCCCTATTTGATCGAGCTGCTCGCAAGAGACGTCATCGCCATGCTGGATGCGATGGATTTGGACCGCGTCCATTTCTGTGGCCTCTCCATGGGCGGAATGATCGGCATGTGGCTGGCCCTCAACGCACCCGAGCGCCTGAATAAGCTGGTGCTCAGTAACACGGCGGCAAAAATCGGAACCGCCGAAGGCTGGAATGCCCGCATCGAAGCGGTTCAAAAAAATGGCATGAAATCGCTCGCTTCGGCGATTCTCGAACGATGGTTCACGCCCGCCTTTCGCCAGAAAGCGCCGGAGACGATGGCAAATATTCTCAAAATGCTCGAAGAGACAAATCCCGACGGCTATGTGGCTTGCTGCGCCGCCGTTCGCGATTTCGATTGCCGCGAGCAACTGAAGAAGATTCGCGCTCCCACTCTTGTGATCGCCGGAGCCCACGATTCGGCCACGCCGCCCGCCGACGGTCGCTTCCTGGCACAACAGATTCCCGCCGCGCGCTACGTTGAACTGAACGCGGCGCACCTCTCCAACATCGAGGCCCAAGATCAGTTCAACAATGAACTCTCCGCGTTTCTGAATTTCTGACGAGATCTGCGTGTTCTTCAGTCGCTTCGTCTATTGGAATGTCGAAAACCTTACTGGCATTTGCTTTCGGCCTATTTCCATTTTTCCTGGCCTTCCACGATCGTGATGTAGCGGTTTATCGGAAGGCCGGTAAAACGCTGCGTCGTCTCTCCGGGCATCGGCCACTTCACTTCGAGCCAGTCGATTTTTTCCCGTTTGCCCAGTCCCAGCACCATCCGAGGATCATGCGAAGAAAGATAGCCTCCTCCTCCAACTTTCAACTGGTGCCGCTTCAAATCTCCGGCCTGATAGTTAACTCGCGCGCCGACCGCATCGGGATTTGACTTCTTGCCCACGAGTTTCAGGCCCAGCCAGTTATTCTGTCTCCCGGCATTGTTTCGAAGCAGCACCGGCGCTCCGTCGTTCACAGATATTAAGACGTCTACAGCTCCGTCATTGTCGAAATCCCCGATCGCAAGACCCCGCGCCGACATCAGCCGCGTAAAAAGCGGCCCGCTTTCGCCGCTAATATTCTTGAATCCGGTGCCCGTATTTTGAAAAAGCAGCAGAGGCTCGCTGTAGGTAACTCCCGGATTGATTTTGTCAATGAGATCATCCGGATGCCCGTTGGCGACAAACAAATCCAGGTCTCCATCGTTGTCGTAGTCGAAGAATTTCACTCCCCAGCCGCTCATCATTTGGCTCGCGCGCGCCACACCCATCGGCGAAGCCTTGTCCTCGAAAGATTCATCATGTTTGTTCTTGTAGAGACCGTAGAATTCATGATCCAAGTTCGTCACGAATAAATCCATCCAGCCATCCTGGTCAAAATCAGCGGAATCCACGCCCATTCCGGAACGAGCTTTGCCTCCGGGACCATAGGCTACGCCCGCCGTGAAGCCTATTTCTTCAAAGCGTTTTCCGCCGCGATTCGCGAAAATGAAATTGGCAGTTGTGTCGTTGGCTACGAAGAGGTCGAGGAACTCATCATTATTTATGTCCGTGGCGACAACGCCCCAAGCTTTGCCGGGGTTATCCGCGATGCCGGTCTTCTGGCTCACATCCGTGAACGTGCCGTCACCATTGTTGTGATAGAGCCAGCTCGGCATGGGATCAAAGATGCGCGGGTAGCAATATTCGTTGACGCCGGCAAGGGCGGGAATGTTGGGCGCGTTGCAGGCGTGGTGCTTCAGTTTGCTGAAGTCCACGAAGCGGCAGACAAAAAGGTCCAACCGGCCGTCGTTGTCGTAGTCAAACCATACCGCGCTCGAAGCCCATCCCGGCGCTGCTACTCCGGCTTTTTCCGTAACGTCTGAAAAAGTCCCGTCACCGTTGTTGTGATACAGAATGCTTCGGCCGTACTGCGTGACATAAAGATCCTGGAAGCCATCGCCATCATAATCGCCCGCGGCAACTCCCATCCCGTATCCGCCGCCGGGCACGCCAGCTTTTTCCGTCACGTCTGTAAATGTGCCGTCGCGATTGTTGCGGAAAAGCGCGTTGCGCAACGGTTTGGACGGTGTCCAGAAATCGCATGGCCCGCTGTTCACCAGATAAATGTCCATCCATCCGTCGTTGTCGTAGTCAAAGAAAGCGCATCCCGCCCCCGTGGATTCCGGGAGATATTTCTGAAAGGATTTTCCACTGGTATGTACGAAATTGATTCCCGACCCAGTCACTTCAGAGAAAGGAAAGGCTGTGCCTGGGTTATCGACAGCCGCGCGAACGAATGACGCGTAGGCGGCGATTGCCGCGGTCCCCGTAAGTGTGCGGACGAACTTTCTCCGGTCAAGAAAACTCATTGCGGAGGTTTCTGCCGTTCCAGGCCCTCGGCCACTCTTCGCTTCATTTGTTCGAGACTCTTCGCGGTGTCGCGTTGCAGTGCGGCTTCGCGATTGGCGTCGTCTTTGCGGCCGGCGCCGGCATAGGCCAGCGCCAGCTGATAATGCCCGGAAGGGCTATCCGGGGCGAGCTTCTCGTACCGTTCCAAAGGAGGGATTGCGTCGTCGAAACGCTTGCTGGCCACGAGGGCGGATCCCAGCCCGAAGTAGGCTTCCGCGAACCCAGCGTCGAGTCTCGTCGCCCGGGAATAATGTTGAATTGCGGCGGATAAATCATCCGCTTCCTTGGCGAGCTCTCCCAACACATATTCGGCTGTCGCATTGCTCGGATCGATTACCAACTCATCCTCAAAATTCTTCTTCGCCTGCGCCACGGCTTCCGCGGACGGCTCAGGACTAGACAGCAGGACTCGTCCAAGCCGTGCATGAATTCCCGGTAGCATGGGATTGATGTCGAGGATTTTGCGATACTCGGCGGCCGCCTCTTCCCATTTCCCTTGCGTCTCAAGCGCTTCGGCGTTCAGTTCGTGCACCTGATAGGAAAAAGGCGCCTCGCGGACCAAGTCCTGCGAAGCTCGTAGTGACAAGTCCGAAAAGGCGTGCGCGGCGGCATACAACACTTCCGGATCGCGGGGAAACTCGCGTTCAAGAAACGCCAAAAAATCGAGCGAGTCATAGCGAGCGTTGTGAGTCATGGCGCAGTTGAGACCCAGGAGGCCGATGCGCTTCTTGATGTCGCGATCCGCAACTTGGCGGAGTGATTTCTTGAGAAGCGGCAAAGCCTCCGTACAGCGGCCACTCTCCGCAAGAGTAATCGCATGCTGATAACCGGCTGTTGGTTGAGCAGCACCGGAAGTACTCTTCGGCGGCGCCTGGGCCGCGGCCCAGAAAGTGCACAGAGACGCCGCCACACCCAAGAAGCACAGAAGCAAGAATCGATTCATCACTTCATTGTACCTCTGACTTCTGTCCCCGGGCTCAGTCTACAAAAGAAACGGCAGGCGCCGAAGCGCCTGCCGTTTCCGTGGGGTGTTGAGGTGAAAACTTAGAATATGAACTTCACGGCGAGCTGAAGCTGCCTAGCCCCTTGGGAGCCGGTAATCTGCCCGAGCTGACCACTGCCGGAATCAAAGGAGCCATTGGCCGGCCCGCCGCTGAAGGTCCAGACGGGATGGTTGAAGGCGTTGAAGGCGTCCATACGGAGTTGAAAAGTTCTCCGCTCGCCGACGCTGATTTCCTTCTGAAGGCTCATGTCTACGATCTTGGTCCATGGACCGCGAATGTTGCCGACGGAGCAAGTTCCGAAGGAACCTCCGCCCGTGGCAAGCGGGCCGGTTGCCGCCCCTGCAATCGGGTTAGCTACCGTGCCAGTATTCGCATAAGTTGTGAGCACATTGGCATTTGGAACCGTTGAAATGTTGCTGGTGTCAAACCACTGTATGTGCGCGGGTACGCCGCCGCTGAAAGGTACGAATTTATTGTCGATAGCGATCGGACCGTTACAATTCGGCAAGTTGGCCAATGTGTAGGGTCCGATGGAATTGGTTCCGGAATGGTCACCGTATGCGCCCCAGCCTCCAAAGTCGTTCAGAGTCAAAGCGTTTCCGCTATGGAGCGTCAGGATGCCGCTGATTTGCCAGTTGCCGATTACCGCGTTGACCACTGGATTGGCGTCCTTGCCGAATTGCTTGCCACGGCCCACAGGGAGTTGATAGCTGAAGTAACCGGTGATGATATGTTTTTGATCGTAATAGCAAGGCCCGTAATTGAGGTGTGGATTATAAATATTCTCCCATCCCGGTTGCCCGCCTGAACTTTGCGCTTGCGTGCTGCCCCAACCGGTGCCGAAGTACCCTGGCGAGTTGCTGAGGCACTTCGAAAAGGTGTAGGCCAGCTGAGCATCGAGACCATGGTAGTTGCGTTCCTTCAAGACAGCCTGGAGACCGTCGTAACGCTGGATGGAGTTTGACATGTTGGCTCCCGCCAAGGCGCCGAAGGAATTGAAGCCGTTGCCAACGGAGTCCGCTTGGTAAAGAGAACCTGGAGTTCCACAGTTCCAGTTCCCCGCGTAGGTAACGGTACCGGCGGTGGGGGTTCCAAAAACGCCGCCTCCCTTTTGATCAAACGTGCACGGGCCGCCAAGACCGCCGAGGAAAGGTCCGGCAGCTTCGCTGACGATTTGCTGCCCCGGCTGGGCAAGAGTTCCTTGAGCGTTCAACCCCTCGCGCTGCGCGACATCCTCGAAATTGAGGAGGTGCGACCCCTTTTGGCCAACATAGCCGATCTGCGCGGTCAGCGTGTTGCTGAACTGATGTTCGACGGTGAAATTCCATTGCTGGATCAAAGCGGGGCGGAAATTCTGGTCAAAGATGCGGATTCTGCTTCTCGCGTAACAGCTAAATTGCGCAGCGGGACAAGGCGGCGCACTTTGCCAGGGCTGCCCGAGGGATCCGACTCCGGTAGGATAGGTTGATTCAAAGTTTCCGAAAGGAAGATTCAGCGAGAGCTCTTCGTTGCTTCCGCCGCCTTCGAGGTAAGAAGAGGTGCCGTAAGCGGCGCGGAAAACCGTCTTGCCACCGAGGGAACGAGGCGACCAGGCGACGCCCAGCCGGGGATTCCAATCGCCGAGGCCGGTGTAGTTATTGTACAGCGCTCGGTCGCTGTAGCCGGTTGCGCCGGGCACTACGGTTTGGATGGCACCGGATTGCAGGCCGAAGTTCACAACCCGATTGCGCACTTCGTATTGAGGCGTGTGGTCTTCAAAACGAATGCCGAGGTTTAGCGTTAGAGTTGGCTTAAGTTTCCAGTCGTCCTGAAAAAACCCCCCAAAGATGCTTCCGCGGAGTTGTTCGAGAGTGGCCGACCCGCTGTCCCGGAACCCACCACCAGACGTAACTCCCGCCCAGAAATCAGCGGCTCCAACCTGATCTGCAGCTGGTGCGTTAGCGTTAGTCTGAGAGGCGATGTTGATGTTGCCGAGTGCGCCATTATTGCCGGGATAGACGTAGTTGTTCCGTTCGCGGATGAATAGGAAGCCGGTCTTTAACGTGTGACGGCCCCTCGTGTAAACCAGATTGTCCTCAAATTGAATCTCCGTGTCGCGGAAGATCTGCCACAGGTTAATCAGCCCAAGGCTTGCATTTCCACCCAGCCCCGTTGGAATGGTGACTTGAAGCAGCCCAGGCGCCTGCTCATTTGCTCCCGGGATTCCAAGCTTTTCACTGATGTTTCCTAGGGACGTTGTTGGCGTTTGATTCTGGTTAAACCGAAACGCGTTGACACCGATTCTTGCCTCATTCAAGAGATTGGTTCCAAAACTATGGGTCCAGTTGACAGCGCCGCTCCAACCGGGTTCGTCGGTACCTTCTGCCGCACCAGCATTGGCGAAGGGAAGGCCCGTGAAAATAGCCTGTTTCGTGTCCCATTTGGAATAACGCGCGAACAAACTGTCTTTGTCGGATGGTTTATAGTCAATCTTGAGGTCGCCCTGATCGCTGTTGAAGTTATTGCCGGACTTAAAGGAGTAATTGGCGCCGTACGCCGTGTCCGAGGTGGGCAAAGGATAGTCCTTCGTGTCCGCAAATAGCGCCGTCGCGAAAGCGCTCTGCGTAAGAGTGGAGTTCGACATTTTGTTGAAAGGAATCGGGGCATTGCCATTCTTTGGATCCACGAGCTGCCCCGCCGCGGCACTGCAAATGCCAGTGACAGCGTTAAAAGTGCCCGGACCGCCTTCTGCCGTTGGCAACTGAGTACAGAGCTGTCCAAAATCTCCGCCACGCTCGCTCTGTGTCAAAAGCTGCGCGTTCGAGGTGTTGCCTGTCGGAATGCGCATTCCCTGGTAGTCACCGAAAAAGAAAAGTTTGTCCTTCTTTATGGGACCGCCGACCGTGCCGCCGAACATGTTGTATCGAAGGCTCGGCGTCGGTTGGACTTTGCCCGTTGCCCACGAAGAAGTCTTTGAATTGGAATTCAAGTAGTCGTTACGGAGAAACTCAAAGGCATCCCCATGGAAAGAATTCGTGCCGGACTTGATGCCCACGCTGATTACACCACCCGCGTAATTGCCGAAATCGGCTCCGGGGTTTTGCGTGACGATGTTGAACTCTTGAATCGCATCTACGTTCGGCATATAGGCGACTTCGTTGTTTTTCGCTTCCTGGTTAACAATCCCGTCGAGCAGGAATCCGACCGCTTGCTCGCGGTTGCCGTTGATGTCCGGTCGGCCCGCTCCAGTCATCAATTGAGGCTGCGAGAGGCTGCTGGGATTGACCGTGGTCGTGCCAGGAGAGAGAAGAGAAAGCTGGACATAGTTGCGAGCGGCCAGCGGCAGAGTCGTGATGGTGTGGGCATCAACGAGGCTGCTGACCTCGGTGCTTTCCGTTTGCAGCAGCGGAGCTTCGCCGGAAACTTGGACGGTCTCCGTGACCGCGCCTACTTTCATCTGGACGTCGATGCGTGCTGTCTGGTTCAGCACCAGGGTGAACGGAGGAAAGAGCGTTGTCTGGAACCCCTTCGCTTCGACCCTGAGGCTGTAGGACGCGACCGGAATTCTCAAAATATTATAGATACCGTCGGCGTTCGTCGTTGCAGGCCACACCGTACCGCGATCCATATCCTTCGCCGTGACGGTGGCCCCCGCAAGCGGCGCGCCGCTGGCGTCCGTGACGGTTCCCGTAATCGCTGCCGTTACTTCTTGGCCCCAGGCTGCATTCGCGCTGCACAACAGCGCTACCAATGCCATAAAAGCAAGGCCCAACCCCATGGACTGGATTCTTTTCATGTTCCTTCCTCCCATTCGAGGCCGCCGGCCGTCCAACGGCTTCTCCTCTTGCCTGAATTTCTCGACTGGCAAACAGCACCCCTGACCCGCTATAGGTCCGAATTGGGCATAGCTATATAGCACCAAATAAGGCTTGTCAAGCGAAAAATGCTGGTATATAAAGAAAATCGAAGATGCAAACTATAGCACTCGCAAAGTGCCGCTCTATAACACTGCTTTTGTTCCAGGCGCGGCCGAAGTGCTCTGGTTTTGAAGAGCGAGAACAGCGTGGAGCATCAGTCTGGCTGCCGTTCTAGTTTGGCTTGAGATGCCCGCAAATAAGAAGCGCGCTACCGCCGGAGAGAGAATGCCCGCCAAGAACCGCAATGGCTTGCCCGCTTACCAGAGGATACAGGGCGCGATCCGCAGGCGAATCGATGCTGGACACTTGCATCCCGGTGACGCTGTGGCCTCCGAGCGCGACCTCGCCAAAATTCACCAGGTCAGCCTTATGACCGCTCGTCACGCGCTGGCCTCGCTGGAACGCGAAGGAATCGTCGAGCGCCGCCGCGGCATCGGCACTTTCGTCGCCGCCCCAAAAATCCACTTCAATAAATTGATGAGCTACACCGAGCAGATGTCCGGCCGCAGCCTGGTTGCCGCGTCCAAGGTCCTCTTCGCCAAAATACTAGACAATGAAAACGAGGCCGCCGCGCGTCTCTCCCTTCCGCCCACCAGCCGGATCATCAAACTCGAGCGCTTGCGGCATGCCGCCGGCGAACCTTTCGCCCTGGAGACCTGCTACCTGAGCGCCGCTGAATTCTCCGGGCTCTTGGACGCACCTATCAACCGGGAATCTCTTTTTGGAATACTCGAACGCGATTACAAGATTGAAATTGGCTATGCCGATGAGGAAGTGGACGCGACCGCGGCCGACCCGAGAATCGCCGAGACTCTCTCCATTCCGCGCCGCGATCCCCTGCTGCGGATTCGCCAGGTCATTTATTCCACCAAGGGCCGGCCGATCATGTACGTGCTGGGCTTCTATCGTTCGGACCGGCACAATCTTGTCATTCGCCGGTTCCGTTAAGGCTGACGAATTTCTTTCGCTGGCTTATCATTTTCAAGCAACTCGTGAAGCGAAGTTCGGAGGCGACGCCGCATGCTGGTGATCCTGAAGCGCGACGACGAAGAAATCAGCCGCCAGGCCGCACAGTTGATTGCCAGCGCCGTGCGCAAAAAACCCGCGTTGACCCTTGGATTGGCTACCGGCAGCACCATGGTCGGCGTCTACAAGCATCTCGTGACTCTGCACACGCAGGGCGCGCTCGATTTTTCCCGCGTCGTGACCTTTAATCTTGATGAGTATCTTGGCCTTTCCGCCGCGCATCCGCAGAGCTTTCATTATTTCATGCGGGAAAATCTCTTCGCGCGCCTCAACATCAATCCTCGCAACATCCACATTCCCGACGGAACCATTCGAGGCGATTACGATCAGTACTGCGCATCCTATGAAGAGTCCATCCGAAAAGCCGGCGGCATCGACCTTCAGCTTCTGGGCATCGGGCGCAACGGCCACATCGGCTTCAATGAGCCGACCTCCAGCATCGGCTCCCGCACGCGGCTGAAAGTCCTGAGCCAAGAAACGATGGACGACAACGCAAAATCCTTTGCGCCTGGTGAGGAGAGTCCACGGTGCGCTATCACCATGGGGATTGGCACGATCCTGGAGGCGCGGAAAATCTTGCTCCTCGCCACAGGCGCTTCCAAATCCGAGGCCATCGCAAAATCCATCGAAGGCCCCATTACCTCCGCCGTCTCCGCATCCGCCCTGCAACTTCATCCCGACGTGACTTTCATCGTCGACGATGCCGCGGCCTCGCAACTCACTCAGCGCGATTATTATCACCGCGTCCTCGAAATGACCGCTCTCCTGACTCCCGATCGTCTCTCGTAAGTCCGAATTCCCCGCGCTCTCGTCTGACCCGGAGTACGATTACAGGCCGCATTTGTCTTAGACTTGATGTCCAAGCTCTAACAAGGATCGCGCGGCGAGAAAAAATGAAACCAGCAAAGCTCTTCCCCATGTTCCTGAAGCTCTTGGCTCGGCCGTGCCTCGTCGTCGGAGCGGGAACCGTTGCTGAGTCCAAAATCGCCAGCCTGCTGGAAGCGGGAGGCCGCGTGCGCGTGCTCGCGCCGGAAGCCACACCGCAAGTGCGCTCGTGGGCGCAATCAAACAAGGTCGAATGGCATCAGCGCCCGTTCCAACCCAGCGATCTGGAAGGCATGTTCCTGGTTATCGCGGCAACATCCTCCACCGAACTCCACGAGCAAATATTCGAGGAAGCGACGACGCGCGGCGTGCTTTGCAACATTGTGGATGTTCCCGCTCTCTGCGATTTCTACTACCCCTCCGTGGTCCAGCGCGGAGCTCTGCAGATCGCCATCTCGACTGCGGGCCAAAGCCCGGCCCTTGCCCAGCGCCTCAGAAAAGAGCTCGAAGTTCAGTTCGGCCTGGAATATGAAGAATGGGTCGCGGAGCTCGGTGAAGTTCGCGACAAGCACTTCTCCGCTAAGCTGGATCCGAAGCAACGGAAACGCCGCCTGCACGAGGTCGCCAGCGAGGAAGCTTTCAAAGCGTTCCTCAAAAGCCGCCGCAAATCGAAACGCCGCGGGTAGGTTTGCCGGCTGCTTACCGGATCCGGCTACTTCGCGGCCTTTGCCATTAAGAATATCGATTTAATGGATTCGTTCTTTCGCATTTTGCGCATCAGCGATGGTGCTAGTGTCATGTTGTGTTGTTAGCTGCTGGCGGCTTGTTCTAACTGCCGCCGCAAGAAGGGCCGTTGGCTCCGGCTAACGGTGGAATCGCATCCAGGTGCTTACCATGAAAGGCAAAGTTTATTTGATGGAAGCCGTTTCGGGAGATCGCGATCTCCTGAGCGACCAAGCAGTGCGCGTGCTTCGCGCTGCCGAAGTCGTCCTGCATGATGACCTGGTTTCGCCCGAAATCCTCGAACTGGTCCCCGCTTCGGCGCAGGTGCGCAACGTGCACAAGCTTGGCTTGCAGACGGGGAGCCTCCAGGAGAAAATTCATTCCCTGCTGATCGCGGCGGCGCGTGACGGCCATAAAGTCGTACGCCTTAAGTCGAACGACACGCCTTCAACTGCTCAGTCCAACGAGGAGGCGGAAGTCCTCGCCCAAGCCGGGGTCGACTTCGAAGTGATTTCCGGCGCTGAGTCCTCCATGGGAGCGGCTGCCGGCGCAAACTCTCGCTGATCAGTGCAGACCAGTCCGGTCCGCGCGAATCTCTTCAAACCGATTGGCCTCATCCGCCGGAAGCAATTGTCTGCCTTTTCCGGCGAAGCAGGGCCTCCGCCTGCTCAGAAGCCTCTTTCACCAGATAGCCCATTTTCGGATGAGAGGGCTCCAGATCGGTTTGGATTCCCCGCCGCCGCAATTCTTCTGAAGTCGTCGGCCCG
>Ga0307475_10001188_pt1 | contig 15531 bp, 14 predicted proteins | sample atmos_gasesECM1C_FD_203317 | JGI IMG/M metagenome (GOLD analysis project Ga0307475, IMG submission 203317) | Hardwood forest soil microbial communities from Morgan-Monroe State Forest, Indiana, United States - atmos_gasesECM1C_515 | ecosystem: Environmental > Terrestrial > Soil > Temperate... | reverse complement strand
CGGTCAGCACGGTTCGGGCCTCCGGCGTTCGCTGCATTTTGGCGAGAGTGAATCCCAACCGATAAAGATTGCGGCCGTAGCTGAATGCGTCGGATTTCAAAAGCGGACTCGCCTGTTTAAATGCATCGACCGCTTGCGCATTCTGATTGTTGTTCACATACACCTGGCCTAGAGCGGAATAGGCCAGCCCCTTCTGAATCGAAACTTGCTTTTGCCATTGATCATCGGGGACATTGTCAGGTTTTTGGGCCTTCCCTAGCAGTTCCAACGCTTTCTTGGCATCGGCCCCCGCCTTGTCAAGTTGCTGGCCGTTCTCGCTCCAGTTGTCGGCGAGTAGAAGCAACATCGAAATGTTATCAGGATCCTTCGTGAGGATACTCTGCGCGGTCTCGATCATCTTGGGAGTATTCTGCGCCTGCTGGTAAGCGATCGCAGTTTGTTCGCGAACGGCCAGGGTGTATTGCGAATCCGGAAAAGCTTTGGCATATCGCTCCAGCAGTTGGATATGCGGCGGCAAATCCTTGGTCTTATATGCTGCGTTGACCATCGTGTACTGCACGTAGTTGCGATCCGCCTGGGCGTCTTTTAGATTCTGGGCCTTCTCTGCGGACCATTGATCCTCAGCCATACCCGCAGGTGTCGGAGAAACCTGGTAACGCGCGAGCAGAGGCTCTACTTTCTCGCCGAGGGCGTAAATTCTCTGAACGTCGCCTTGTTCGTCGGCTGCGTGCATCATCAGAATTAAGGCGGAGAAATCGTCGGGATCGAGCGCCATAGCTTTGTCGCCGTACTCGTATACTTTTGCGTAGTTCTTTTGCGCGAGATAGGTTTGCGCAAAGAGCTGATCGCCGAGGAGAGCGAGATCGCCCGTGCCGTGGTCGGCCATGAATTTGTCGAGCAGCGCTATTTTTTCCGGACCATCGGGGGCAGCATAAATCGCCGCGAGGTCTTTATCTTCAGGTGTTCCGGCTGCGACCGAGACGCTTTTGCCAATCTGCGCCGAGGCAGTCGTGGTGAGAACTAGGAAGACCCCGAGAAGAACTGCGCGCCGCTTCATACGTTCCTCCTGATACCGCATGGCAAGACCCCGACGCGCGCATCTTAATCGAACTGATAGCTAAGCGTAAGCGAATTTAGAATCAGTTGGCCGCTTGCTACGCGCGAAAGGCATTGACGATTTCTCCCGTTCGATACACGATTCCAACGCAATCAATCTTCAAGAGAAGAGGTGCACGATGCCGGTCGCAACGCCATGGGAAAAGGTTAAAAGCGACAAGTTGAGCGAAATCATTACGCGGCAGATGGTAAGCGGCGAAGACGGGACGCTCGCGAGGGTTCTGCTTTCGCGCGGCGCGCTCGTACCTCGCCATTCCCATCGCAGCGAGCAGTACACAATGATTCTGTCTGGCGCGCTGAAGTTCAATTTTGATGGCGGCGAAACGACCACAGTCCGCGCCGGCGAAATTTTGGTTATCCCGGCACATATGCCGCACGAAGCGGTGGCGCTTGAAGACACTGTGGACATCGATTTCTTTGCGCCGCGACGCGAAGAGTGGATTCGCGGCGACGATGCCTATCTTCGCCAGGGAACAAAAAAGGAATAAGCGGATGGATCTCGGACTAAAGGGACGCGTGGCGATCGTCGCCGCGGCCAGCAAGGGGTTGGGCCGCGCTGTGGCGGAAGAGTTTGCCAAAGAAGGCTGCCACGTGGCGATTTGCGCCCGCACGGCGGATGAACTCGAGCGCACCGCCGCGGAAATTGAACGAGCTAGCGGCGCGCAGATTTTTCGACAGGCGCTGAATGTGACGAATTTTGAGTCGGTAAGCAGCTTTGTTGATGCTGTGGAGCACAAGTTCGGACGAATCGATATATGCGTCACGAACGCGGGCGGGCCGCCTGCAAAGAAATTTCTCGACATCACGCTGGAAGAGTGGCGCGCCGCGATCGACCTTACGCTGCTAAGCACCGTCTACTTCGCGCGCGAAGTGCTGCCGCGCATGCAGCAAAGGCGTTGGGGACGCTTCCTGACGATCACTTCCGTATCCGTGAAGCAGCCGATAGACGGACTACTTCTCTCCAATTCGTTGCGCGCCGCGGTGACGGGTCTGGCCAAGACGCTGGCAAATGAGTTTGGTGCGAGCGGAATCACCGTGAACAACGTGTGCCCGGGATACACGCTGACGGAACGCCTTGATGAGTTGGCTGAAAAGCAGGCTCGAATTGCCGGAGTACCACGCGATCAGATTTACGACACGTGGAGTTCGGAAATACCCATCGGGCGCCTGGCGCAACCGGAGGAATTCGCGGCGCTTGTCGCTTTTCTTGCGTCCGAGCGGGCGAGTTCAATCAATGGCACTACCATCGCGGTTGACGGCGGGTGGGTGAAGGGGCTTCTCTGACCACTGGCCTAAAAAGGGCAACCTATTCAGTGCGCGATTAGAACTCGCAGGTCGCGCAAATTATTGCCGGTTGGTCCAATAATAATCGCGTCGTCAAGCGCCGAGAAGAAATTGAAAGCATCACTGCGTTTCTGAAAGTCCACTGGATCAAGACCTCTTGCGCGCGCGCGGGCTAGGGTCTCGCCGTCTGCCACGGCACCCGCGGCGGGGCTGTTTCCATCAATGCCGTCCGTACCTGCGCTAAGCACGGTAATGTTTTTCCCCGCAATTTTCGGGACGCACGCCAGAACAAAAGCAGAATTGCGGCCTCCCATTCCGTCTCCTGTCACCGGGCTGCTCACTTCGCCACCGGCGACAATCGCGCAGCGCTGCTTCGGGTCGCTCGATTTCGTCGATTCCAGCAAAGCCAGCAGATGATCGGCAGCTTTTTCGACGGGCCAATTGTCGGTCGTGTTGTCGGCGATACAGTAGATTCCTACCCCTTCCAGGGCATGGTGTGCGGCGTGGAGCAAATCGTGCGTTCCAAGAAGCAGCGAGAAATGCGCGCGTGCAAAGGCTGGATCGGATTCTTTGGGAGTTTCTCGCAAGCGCTGCTTCTCGAAGATTTCTCGAATGGACGCCGGCAATGCAGGCAGCAAGTGATATCGAGCAACCACTCCGTGAGCGTCGGCAACTGTGGTCGGATCGGGCAGCGTTGGTCCCGAGGCAAGCGCTGATTCGTAACCTTGCGGTACATCGCTGACACCCAACGTGATCTTCATTGAGGCCGGCGCGGCAGCGGCGAGACGTCCTCCTTTTGTCGCCGAGAGATGTTTTCGCACCACGTTGATCTCTTCAATGGGGGCGCCGCAGGTAACAAGCACTTGATTCAAGCTCTCGAAGTCTTGCTGACTTACCGAGGGGTCGAGAGCCTGCTCAACCAGCGCCGAGCCGCCGCCCGACACGAGAAAAAAAACGAGGGTTCGCTCGTCGCAGCGCGCCAGCCGTTCAAGGATGGCGCGGCCGGCAATAAAACTTGCTTCCGCCGGAATTGGATGGCCGCCGATGAAAGTCTTCCAACGTGGCAGACTGCGCGCCGGAGCGGCAGGTGCAACCAGTATTCCTTCCGGAGAGCAATCCGAGGGAAGCACATTTACCAGAGCTTCCGCCATCGGAAAGGCAGCTTTGCCAACCGCAATGGCGACGAACTCAGAAAACTCCGCAAGTTTGATCGTGCGGCCTTCGACGCGAACGGATTTACCGTCGCAATCGAGCTTGCGCTCAAGCGCCGCGTGGATATTGATTGCGGCGAGCGTTTCACGGAAAACGCGGAGGGCCGTTTCTTTCACGGTGTTTCAGGCAAGCGGCGAAGAATGGGGCATGAGTTTTGTCATTTTAGCCCCAGCGCGTCGGCATTAAGAGCATTGGGAGGCCGCTTACCCTCGAAGCACGCTACGAGGTTATTCGCAGCCATCACTGCCATTTTCGTCCGCGTTTCAACTGAAGCGCTGGCGATGTGCGGCGTCAGGATAACGTCTTTTCGTCCGAGCAGAGCCGGGTTGGCTTTTGGCTCGGCTTCGAACACGTCGAGAGCTGCCCCGGCGATTTTCTTTTGCTGCAACGCATCCGCGAGCGCCGCCTCGTCCACCACAGGGCCGCGCGATGTATTGATCAAATATGCAGTCCGTTTCATTTTATCGAGATTGTCTTTCGAAATCAGATGCCTCGTATCGGGCAGGAGCGGAACGTGAAGGCTGATAAAATCGGATTCGCGAAAGAGGCGATCGCGATCGACAAATTCGGCGTGCAACTCCTTTTCCACATCCGCAGGCGCCCTTACCGCGTCGCTGTAAAGCACTCTCATGTGAAAGCCTTGCGCACGCTGCGCCACACCGCGCCCGATTCGGCCAAAACCAATAATGCCCAGCGTCTTGCCCCAAACATCGCCGCCGAGCAACTGATCGAAGTCCCATCCCGGCCAAGCTCCCGCCCGCATCGTTTCATCGCCTTCGAGCAGACGCCGGGCGATTGCCATCAAAAGCGCCCAGGCAAAATCCGCGGTAGTGTCGTCGAGAACTCCAGGCGTGTTTGTCGCAATCACTTTGTGTTTTGTACAGGCGGCGACATCGATGTGGTCGAAGCCGACCGAAACAGTTGCGGCGATGCGCAACTTCGGCGCGCCGGCGAGAAGCTCTTCATCCACTTTTTCGGTGAGCAAGCAGACCAGTCCTTCCTTATCGGCGACGCGTTTCAATAATTCGCTCCGAGAAATTTGCTCGCCAGGTTTTCCGTAATCGACTTCAAAGTGCTTGTCTAAGATGTCGCGGGCTGCAGGAAACAATTCGCGTGTCGACAAAATTTTCGGCTTACTCACTCGCCACCTCGCGCGAAACCGCTACGCGCAAACTAATATACACCCGAAATTGTACCGGCACGGGCGCGCCCGCTCCTCAATAATTCGGTGATTCGAAGGACTGGGAACGCGCGTTGACTGCCCCTCCACACGCAGCTATAGTTGCGAGGTTATCGGCATGCAGGCAATCAGAAAGATCGGTAACAGCCACGCCTAAGGGCCACTCTCATAAATCTATGGAACTCCGGCTGGTTCAAGACCTGAAAAAGCTGCTTGGCTCAGACGCGGTGTTGCACGAGCCAGAGGATCTCGTCCTTTACGAATACGACGGCTCCGTTGAGGTAGCGCGTCCGAATTGCGTCGTATTCCCGCGCACTAAGGAACACATCGTCGGCCTCGTCGGGATTGCCAATCGTTACAGGACTCCCATCGTTGGCCGCGGTGCAGGCACGGGCTTATCCGGCGGCGCGCTGGCGCGACGCGGGGGAATTCTCACGATTTTTTCGAAGATGAATCGCATTCTGGAAGTGGATGTCGAGAATCATCGAGCCGTCGTTCAGCCCGGAGTGGTGAACGCCGATCTGAGCGCGGCTGTAGCGCACACCGGCCTCCATTTTGCGCCTGATCCCTCAAGCCAGAAGGCATGCACGATTGGCGGCAACGTGTCGGAAAATTCCGGCGGCCCGCATACGCTCGCCTACGGTGTTACGACAAATCATGTGCTCGAGCTCGAAATGGTGCTGCCGACCGGCGAGTTGATCCGAATTGGAAGCTCTGCGCTCGATTCGCCGGGATATGACTTGCCCGGATTATTTGTCGGTTCCGAAGGAACTCTCGGGCTCCTTACTGAGATCACAGTGAAGCTCACGCGGCTGCCAGAATCCGTGAAGACGTTGCTCGCGATTTTTGACACCCTCGACGACACGACCGAGACCGTAGTCGATATCACGGCGCGCGGTATTACGCCCGCCGCGTGCGAAATGCTTGACGGCTACACGCTGCGAGCCGTGGAAGCCTATGTGCACGCCGGTTTCCCCATTGACAGCGCTGCGGTGTTGTTGATTGATGTGGACGGTGTGCGTGATGGCGTGGAATCGCAGGCCGAAGAAGTGGCGGAAATCTGCCGCGCGCATCGTGCTCGTGAAGTAAGGGTGGCGAAAGATTCGCGTGAGCGCGATTTACTTTGGAAGGGGCGCAAGAATGCGTTCGGCGCCGTCGGCCGGCTCTCGACGACCTACTACGTGCAGGATGGCGTCATTCCCCGCACGAAGCTGCCCGCCACTCTCCGCCGGATTACAGAAATAAGCGAGCGATACGGTTTTCCGATTGGCAATATTTTTCACGCCGGCGACGGCAACCTGCACCCGCTGATTCTGTTTGATGCGCGCGACGAGAATCAGTTGAAGCGCGTGATCGCTGCCGCCGACGAAATCATTCAGTTCTGCATCGAAATGGGAGGCTCGATCACCGGTGAGCACGGAGTGGGCATGGAAAAAGACCGGTTGATGCCGCTGCTATTCAGCGAAGCCGATCTTGATCTGATGCGAGGAGTGCGCGACGCATTCAATCCGATTGGGCTGCTGAATCCGGAGAAAATATTTCCGAACAAAAAAGGCTGTGGCGAAATTCACATTCGCCCTCTGCCGGTGGCAGGAGCTTCCGTCGCGTGACTACCGCGAGCAAAACCGCTTCGTCGCGCCTGCCCGATATCGTGGGAGCGGCGCATGTCTCAACCGATCCGGCGGAACTGAGCGCGTGTGCGGTCGATGGAAAGCTGCCAACCGTTACTGCCCGCCCCGGTTCAACCGAGGAAGTCATCGAAATCGTCAAGTACGCCGCAGCCGAGAAACTTGCGCTGATCGCAAGTGGTGCGCGAACGAAACTTGGAATCGGCTCGTCACCTGAGCGATATGACGTGGCGCTCGACATGACGCGCTTAAATCGCATCATCGCCTACGATCCAGGCGATCTCACACTGAGCGTCGAAGCAGGGACGCCGCTGCGAAACGTGGCCGAGGCATTGGCCCAGCATCGCCAATTTCTGCCGTTAGCCGTCCCATACTTCGATCGCGCCACCGTGGGCGGCAGCATCGCCTCAGGCGTCGATACTCCTCTTCGCCAGTTTTACGGCACAGCGCGAGACTATGTTCTAGGGATGGAATTTGCTTTGGGAGAGGGCGTCCGTTCAAAAAGTGGCGGCAACGTGGTTAAAAATGTCACTGGATACGATTTGCACAAATTGATGATCGGCTCGTTAGGCACTCTGGGTGTGATAACCCGCGTGAACTTCAAGACCTTTCCGATGCCGGTAGCGAGCCGCGGCTTCGTTGCCACGTTTGAAAGTCTCGACCATGCCATTGAAATGCGCAATCGCGTCGCACAATCGCCGCTTACACCGATGACGTTCGATCTATTGAGTCCGCGCGTCGCGGATCTTTTCTCCACTCCAGCTGCCGAGCGACTCGCCACAAGTCCAATGCCGGCTGGCGTGCTTTCGCCGGGTCATTGGGCTCTAACCATTGGATACTCCGGCAAAGAGAACGTTCTTTCGCGCTACGAGGCCGAGCTACGCCGTATGGCGGCGGAATCCGCGGCGGACAACGTGACCGTACTCGCAGATCGCGTTCGTGCTGCAGCATTCGCCTTCAAACGCGAGTTTATTCCGATTGTACTCGATTCAACGCCCGCAACTACGATCGTCAAGATTAGCGTGTTGCCCGCGCGATTGAAAGACGCTCTCACATCGGCAATAAAGGCGGCCGAAACGAACCAATTGCGGTGGGCAGTTATGGCTCGAAGCCTAGGCGTAATCTATTTCGCTCTGCTCCCGGCCGAATTTAACCAAGCGTCACATCGTCAAGCAGTTGCTACAACGAATCACATTCTGGCCGCCGGCGCATCCTTTGGCGCGAATATGACGATTCCGTGGTGTCCGTCGGAATGGAAATCGGCGCTCAAAATCTGGGGACCGGAACGCCACGATCTGGCGCAGATGCAAAAGGTAAAAAAAGTTTTCGACCCGCTTGGCATCTTTAGTCCCGGCCGATTCATTGGAGGCATCTAGAATCGTGGCCGCGCCTCCACAGCAAAGTCATGAAGAAGCGCAGCGCGAATTCGCCCTGACACTGAGCGGCTTCACAGCTATTGATAAGCCTGAATATGAGGACTATTCGCGTTGCGTGCACTGCGCCCTGTGCTCGAATCAGTGCCCCACATACCGTCTCTGGGGGCGCGAGGCGGATTCCCCACGTGGACGGATTCGCCAAATGGCGCTTGTCGATCAGGGTCGGCTCGAACTCGGCGATTCCTTCGTGTTGCACATCGATCGCTGCTTGAATTGTCGCAATTGCGAGTCCGCGTGCCCCTCGGGTGTGGAGTACGGGCAATTACTCGAACGCGCTCGTTCTCAAATTGAACAAAAGTACAAGCGGCCACTTTTTTCGCGAATCGCACGCGATCTCGTGTATCGCCGCTTGCTGCCTTATCCGGGTCGTATCGTCGCAGCCGCCAGGGCGCTGAAAATCTATCAGCGTAGCGGCTTGGCTGCGCTTGCGCGTGGAACTGGAATTCTGCGGCTCCTGGGCTTACAAGAACGTGAACGGCTGATGCCGCAAATCGATTCGAATTTCTTTTTCTCGGAACTTGGCAAGACTTTTCCGGCCAAGGGGCCTCGTCGCGCGCGCGTCGCGCTTTTTGCGGGCTGCATCGCGCAGGTCACGTTCAGCGAACTGAATCGAGCCACCATTCGCGTTCTCCAGGCCAACGGCTGCGAAGTAGTCGTCCCGCGTGATCAAGTCTGTTGCGGCGCGCTCGCAGCGCACGCCGGTATCCGCGATGTCGCTCGCAACCTGGCGCGGACGAATCAGGATGTCTTTCTGTCCGCAGACTTCGATGCCATCATCACCAATGCGGCGGGTTGCGGATCTACTCTCAAGGAGTACCCCGAATTTTTCGCCGACGGCGACCCATCGCATCAGCCGGCTGAGAAATTTTCTGCCAAGGTGAAGGACGTCACACAATTCCTCGATGAACTGGGCCTTGTGGCACCGCTTCGCTCGGTGCCTTTGCGTGTTACGTACCAGGATTCCTGCCACCTCTGTCACGGGCAGCAGGTTCGCGAAGCTCCGCGCAACTTAATTCGCTCGGTTCCCGGCGTCGAGTTGATTGAGATGCCGCTTTCAGAACAATGCTGCGGATCGGCTGGCGTGTACAACGTGACGGAAACGGACGCTTCGATGGAACTTCTCGCCGTGAAGATGGAAAACGCGCAAAAAACAAAGGCAGAAGCGATCGTTACCGCAAATCCCGGATGCATTTTGCAACTACGCGCTGGCGCCGCGATTCACAATACCGGCCAAGAAGTGCTGCACGTCGTCGAACTACTCGATCGCGCTTCTGTTCAGGGATAACTGCCAGCCACCCTGGACGAAAAAGGAAGCTTGCGGGCGGAGCGTGGTGGGGAATCCGCCCGCAAGTACAGCGAGTATCACGGGGTGGGTGAACTCGAACTTGTCACAGGCGCATCCGGAGAGGCCCCGGCGACCGGTCCGAAAGTCCGGTGCATGCCCCTTACGTGCGGACCGCCTTGTTCTATTGTGTAATCCGCCGGTACTTGAAAAAGCGTCGCAGCAGGTTCTGCATGCTGAATGTTCGTCAGTTGAAACACGGTCTCGCCCATGCGCGGATCGCTGCGCTTGGTCATCACCGTTTCTTGCAAAACGGGTGAGTACCACTTCTCGATCGTAATCACGATTGGTTTCTGGTTGCCGATTTCACCGGCGGGAATCGTTCGAGTGACACGCGTACCTTCGGCGCTCACGCCATTGATCATCTGAGTTCCGAGCGAGGCCGTAGTCGTTTCTTTCTGCCTCTCCTCGGCAACCGCTCCACCTCGCATTCCCTTTGCAAAGTCGTGGCCATTGCGACCAGTCGCGGACATCTTACGGGCGACTTTGCGATTCGCGTCCAACGTATATTGTGCCCCGGCCACGGGATCGTTGATAAATGTGAATTGTGGCGCAGGCTTACCCGAGGCGGCCCACGGTCCAATGGCCGGTAAAGTTGTGTCGCGGCGCGTTCGTCCCTGGCTGTCGCGCGCGATGCTGCCGGTGGCGCTGCGTTGGATTTGATTGCCGTCGGCAAGCACTTGCGTTGTCTGTGTCGAAAAACTTGCCGTAAAAGGCGCGCCGGTCACCGTCTTTCCGCTTACACCTCCTTCAAAGGTCACGAACCCTATTGCGTCCGGAGGCCCGCCAGGTCCCGGTCCCACGGCTTCAAAAAACACATCCGGCCCGTCCGGGGATTGAGACATGGCAATTGGCGCATTTTGCGCGAGTGCGCTGCCTGCTATGAGCAGGCCCATGCTTATCGCTGCCATTCCTCGGAACCAATTATTCTTCATGAATACTCCTCCTGGACGATTCTGTGAACCTTAGTCCACGTTCTGTGCCACGAAGCGGATCGCCTCGGGCGTTCCGTCCGCGCTCACAACCAAATCCGCGGGAATCTGCTCCCTGTTCTCAACGCCCGAGAGAGACACACCAAACGATGCCAATGCCGACCGTGACAGAATCACACGAACCACCGACCCTCCCTCCATCATCGAGTCGTCATCTGCGTAGGGCAGTGGCGTGAAGTTTTGCGCTATCTCGGTCTCCTCCAACTCGTTGGCGGGCTTCACCGCAACTTGCGGCGTCGCTGGCTTGTTCTCGGTGTTGTGTTCAATCTTTTGTGGCGGAGCGTCCAACGTTGATCCTTGGGTTGGATTCTTTGCGATATTCGCAGGTGAAGAGCCGCTAATCTCACGAGACGGAGCGTAGTGGCGCTGCACAGAAAGCCCCAGAACGAGGAACAGCGCTGCCGCCACTCCGATTACAGCGATTCGCCATTGCATTCGCTTGTGCGCTGATTTGTCTTTGACTCGCCGGAACTCCTGGAGCAGGGCAGTTTCCACGCGCGACGGCGCATTTTCCCGATCCGTCGCATTGGCAACCCTCTTCAGGGCAAAATCGAGTGATTCGGTTTCGGTCAGCAGCACGCCGCAATTGCCACACGATTCCGCGTGGATCAAAGCTTCTTCGCGAAGCTCATTGCCCTTAGTCCCCGGGCGATCGAGCTCGTGAAGGATCTCTTCGAATTCAGCGCACTTCATGAAGTTCCTGTTTTCCATCATGGCAGCTTCTGTCTGACCTCTCGCTCAAACAAATTCAACTTTGATTACCCGCTTCAATTTCCCGCTGATGTTCCTCGCACCATCACTGGTTCGCGCAATTTCTCAAGCAGCAGCGCCCGCGCGCGGTGCAGCCGCGACCGTACCGTGCCCAGCGGACAATCGAGCGCCGCCGCAGCCTCTTCGTAACTCATCTCCTCCAGCTCGCACAGCACCACCACCTCGCGATAGTTCTCCGGGAGCGTCGCAATCGCCTGGCGAACACGCCCTACCGTCTCGAGCGATTCAAACTCATGGTGCGCCTTGGCCGCTGTGCTAAATGCGCCGTTTCCGTTGCGTCCGCCATTCGCAGAGCCGGAGAATCCACCGATTCCGTGTCCGCCGACGACATTAAATCCGCCTTGCCCCGTCTCGCCACTTTCGTCGGGCAGCGGGACGCACCTGCGATCCTGGTCCCACCGCTTTCGCACATGATTCCGGGCGATACCAAAAAGGAAGCCCGTCAGTGTGCCGCGTTCCGGATCAAACCTTTTCGCGTCGCGAATCAAGGTCATAAAAACTTCCTGCGTCACGTCCTCAGCCACCGCTGCATTTCCGCTCATGTGCAAAGCAAATCGGTAGATTGACGGATGCCTCCGACGGTAAAGAAGCGTGAACGCTTCTTCGTCTCCCGCCAGCATCCGCCGAAGCAGGCCGTCGTCTGTGATCGGTATGGCCTTATTCATTGTGTTGCTTTGGACGGCCCGTTCTGCTTCTCGTTACATATTCCGCCGAGCATGCCGATTAGTTCCAACAAGTAGAACACGGCCGCCACGATCAGGTTTCGATTCGGAATCTCTTTCCGAGGAGAAACGCGGAACTCAAGGGCCGCAAATTACAGGCAGCCTAAATCATTGTTATTAGGCGAGTTACATTGAGGTTACTGAGGTTACGAGGTCGAGGGCCGCATCATCTTCGCGGCCATCTTAACGACAAAGCTTCTGGGGGCTAAGCGCTCCGATTCCATCATCAGCCGGTTCCTGGCGCCCGAGATGACGTAGCTCTTACCGGCGGCTAAGGCTTCAAGGCCCACACGCGCCACTTTCTCCGCGGTTTCGGCTGAACGGAAGACCCGATCCGGCTGCTCGGCCACTTGCTGGAATTCAGTCTCTGTCGACCCAGGGCAGAGCGCGCACACTCGGACACCAAACGGCCTCATCTCCTCGGCAATCCCCTCCGCGAAAAGTAAATCGAAAGCCTTAGTCGCGGCATACACCGAATTAAACGGAACTGCTTGAAATGCCGCTGTCGAAGCGAGGATCAAAATGTCGCCATGCTGACGCTGGACCATCCCCTCGATATACAACCGAGTCAGATGTACCACCGCGGAACAGTTCACCTGAATCATCTCAAGCATTCGCTCCGCAGGAATTTCGTGGATGAAGCCGTACGCACCAAAACCAGCGTTATTCACGAGCAACTCGACTTCAATTTGCTTATTCGATGTGAATTCGTGAATCTGCCTTGGGGCTTCCGGGCGCGTCAGGTCCGCTGCGAATATTTCGGCGCGTACTTGATGCTTTCCCGATAATTCAGCTGCGAGCTGTTGCAGACGGTCGGTACGCCTCGCCGTCAGAACGAGGTGCGCGCCACCTGCCGCCAGTTGCTTGGCTAGTTCCAGGCCGATGCCAGCACTCGCACCTGTAATTAACGCCCATTTGCCTCGCCAACGCTCGTTCAAGGCTGCCTCCACGTCACAACGAGGCATGAGACCACAAAAAGGAATGCTTCGGAAGCAAGAATATACTGCGGAGGGTTAGGCGCGATCGGCCGACATGCGAGACAGAATGTTGTTGCGGAGGCGGAGGCCGTGGTCCTTTAGCCGGTCGCCTTGCTCTTTCATATGGTCGAGGAGCTGGCGGGCCCAGACGAACTCAGCCGCCAGCACGCCCAAGGCGAGAACGATCACCAGCCATCCCGGACCAGGCGTGACGATCATTACAATTCCTAGTACGAGCAGCGTGAACCCGAAAAGTATCTTCAGGAACCGCTTCGTCTGTTGGAGAGACTTCAAAAACATGTGTGCTGCTTCTTCCTTCCGAAGTGGCCAGAACTGCGCCACTCGACACCTTAGATGCAGTAGCCAGTCGAATGAATCAGTAAGCACGTTGATTTCCATCGCAAAAGGGTCTTCAAGAGCGAGTGCATGCTCTGTTGCAAGCAGAATCGGCCTGTTATCCCCGTGGCTTGACTCGTTCTTGGGAAATTTTCTGCCGGGCAGGACGCAACAATTTCAGCTGGGGAGGCTGCTAGTAGGACCCGTTTTGAACTCAAGAGGACTTATTTGGAAATGGGGCAAATGAAAGGAGAAGAAATCAGGCTAGGCGCTTGCCTAGAATTTGAACACAAACCCAGTTGAGACCTTGGGGCTGAACTGGTAGGTCGAGAAATAGTGCGATCCGATCACGTCGCCGCTTATCCTTATCGCCCACCTCTTATAGTGTCCGCCGATGTCTACTCCACCGCCTGCTTCGTAGGCAAACGCCTCTTGCGGCCCGAAGGCGGTTTGCGGGGTGAAGTGCGTTCGTCCGAAGAGCGCATGTCCCCAGAGTTCCAGACCTCGAGGCCCAGACCACCGAAATCGAGGACCGCCTCCTCCAAAAAGGAACCAGGAATCCTCGTTGCTTTGATGTCCGTAGGTCGCTGACATCTCTCCGTCAATTCCCAGCCAATCTTTCCAGTAATACTGGATCGACCAGTTTGCGCCGTTTTGGGTTTCATTATGTGTCGGATGCGACGTCTCATAAAACCGGAAGAACGTGTAACCCGCATAGGCTTGCCATGCGTAGCGTCGGAACACTCCTTGCACCTGCTGCGGCCCTGGATCCGGATCCAACTCTGCCGCGGAATCTGTCGGCAGGCCTAGCATGTTCGTCCCATGCAGGGTTTCGGTTATCGACGAAATCGGCGCGTCGAGGTTCGCGGCAACCGGGAGCGCGGTGGGTTGCGCAATCGCCGCATTTGATCCGTCCGTGGGTTTGAACGGGCTAGCAAAGGGCATAGCCAGCATCAATGAGTTGTTGGGCACCCCTTGTGCGGACGCACTTAAGCCCACAACAAGCACAGCCCCGATTACCGCTAGTCCATATCGCATCGCACCCTTCTCCCGGACGTCGTGCGTTTTCGATTCACACATATAATTTGACCGATGAGGCGCTCAGCTGTCCACTGAATTGATTCTTGAGGGTCCCGTTACTCCGTGGCTTCATCGCCTTTAGATTGCAATTTGGCTGCCAGCAGCGGTCACATCTCATCCTCTGAGTGACCGCGCTCAACCCTTGACTCCCTCTCGCCATTTGCTATCATTTTCTCGCTGGCTTACCACCAGCGCTTATCCAGAGTGGCTGAGGGGACAGGCCCTTTGAAGCCACAGCAACCTGGTCCATGTGCCAAGGTGCTAATTCCTGCCCAATGGGGAGAGATAAGATCCTCAGTCGACCGGAACCCTGGTCGTTGAAGATTCAACTCCCAAACTGCTGTTAACTACGGCGGAGGCATTCGCATTTGCGAGTGCCGGTTGCGCGTCCTCAAACTGACGTGCGGTCTAGCATCCGCCCTGCCGCTGTTCGAGCCGAGTTCGCTGCATTTTTTGCAGCGTACCCGGCAAGACGCGGTGCGCGGAGCGAATCTGCTCCGAGCGCAAGGGAGACTTATTATTGCCAGACAGCATATCGGCCAATTTTACGCTTGCCGTGATTAAGATTGGCGGCTCTATTCTGAAGAATGCTCGCGCATACCGGCGCGCCGCCCGCTATGTTCGCAATCGGTACGTTGCCTCGCCGGATGAGCGAGTCGTCGTAGTTGTTTCGGCGCAAGAAGGGGTCACCGACTGGCTTGCCGCTACTGCCTGTCAGGTTATCTCTCGGCCAAACCCTGCAGCCCTCGATTTGTTGTGGTCCACCGGCGAGCTGCGGTCGGTTGCCCTGCTCGCACTCCACCTGCAAGCCTTGGGGGTTTCCGCCGCCGCTCTGAATATCCACGAAGCGGGACTGGCTCTATCTGATACCACTCGCGCCTCGGGCACGGTTTTGGAGGACGTGCGTTTCAACTCGCGCCGTCTCCGGTCTGTGCTGGTCCAACATTCCGTAGCCGTCGTCCCGGGGTTTTTCGCCACGGATGCCGCTGGCGCGGTGCATTCTCTCGGCCGCGGCGGGTCAGACTTGACCGCCGTCCTGCTCGCCAAAGGACTCAGCGCGTCTCGCTGCGAGCTGCTCAAAGATGTCCCCGGCTACTTCACGAGCGACCCGCACGGCAATCCGAGCGCGCGCCATCTGCCACGTCTTACTTTCCAAGAAGCGCTGGCCCTTGCCAGCCAGGGCTGCGATCTAGTCCAGCGACGGGCAATCGAGGTCGCCGAGCAGTGCAACCTGCCCCTCGTTGTTCGCAGCCTAAACGAGTCCGCGCCGCTGAGCCTCGTCACCGCTCAACAAGAAATAACCTCCCCTAACGCCGGCGTCCTCTCGTCGGAAGCGGTAGCTGCTACCTGAAGGAGTGATCATGGCGAAGGATAATTTTTCAGACCCGAACTCAAATTCTGAAGATTCAAATGATTCCATCGAAAGGAGCAACAAAATGAAATTTGCAACCAGGA
>Ga0307475_10001185_pt1 | contig 15557 bp, 18 predicted proteins | sample atmos_gasesECM1C_FD_203317 | JGI IMG/M metagenome (GOLD analysis project Ga0307475, IMG submission 203317) | Hardwood forest soil microbial communities from Morgan-Monroe State Forest, Indiana, United States - atmos_gasesECM1C_515 | ecosystem: Environmental > Terrestrial > Soil > Temperate... | reverse complement strand
CGACGCGTTCACCGATAAAGAACATGCGGCTCGTGTCGCCGTGCCAGCCATCGAGGATCACCGTCACGTCGATGTTGAGGATGTCGCCTTCCATCAGCCGCCGCTCGCCCGGGATGCCGTGACAGACGACATGGTTGATCGATGTGCAGATCGATTTCGGGAAGCCGCGATAGTTGAGCGGTGCGGGGATCGCATCGTGGTCGACAATAAAGCCATGGCACAGGCGGTCGAGCTCGCCCGTGGTGATCCCGGGACGGACATGAGGAGTAATGAAGTCGAGCGTCTCGGCGGCGAGGAGTCCGGCATGCCGCATGCCCTCGAATGCTTCGGGCCCGTGGATTTTGATTCGGCTGTCGCGAGCCTCTGAAGGCGCGAGGCCCATCATCACGTCCCGTGGCATGGCAAGTGTGTTTCGCATCGTCGTTCGGAGCTCGAGAAGGCTCTTCGCCGCGACATCAAGGTAGGCATTCGGACACCGTGCGGCAATCCTCGAAGCGGTGTCGCCGACAATTGTGCCGGCCCATGCTTTTGCCTATGAAATGGACGCCGCGCGGCGCGCGCACGAGCCGGAGGAGAGGATCACGACCAGCAATCCCGATCCCAAAATCGTCACCGCCTGTGTCCTGATTATCGGTAACGAGATCCTGTCCGGGCGTACGCCGGACGCCAATCTCGCCTTCCTCGCCCGGGGGCTGACCGCGATCGGCATCAGGCTGCGCGAAGCGCGGGTGATCCCCGATGACATCGGCGTGATCGTATCGACGGTCAACGAGGTGCGGCCCGGTTTCGATTATGTCTTCACGACCGGCGGGATCGGCCCGACGCATGACGACATCACCGCGCGATCGATCGCCGATGCCTTCGGGGTGGCGCTGATCGTGCACCCCGAGGCGAAGCGGCTGCTCGAGACCCATTACCCGCCCGGGCAGCTGAACGAAGCGCGCCTGCGGATGGCAATGGTTCCCGAAGGCGCGGTGCTGCTCCCCAACCCGATCTCGCGCGCACCAGGCTTCCAGATCGGCAACGTCTTCGTGCTGCCCGGGGTACCGAGCATCATGCAGGGGATCTTCGAGCAACTTAAGCACCGACTCGTCGGAGGGACCAAGTTGCTCAGCCGCAGCGTCAGCTGCCACCTCGCCGAGGGCGCGCTGGCGAAGGACCTGGGCGCTTTACAGCTGCGGTACCCCGATCTCGAGATCGGCTCCTATCCGTATTTCCGGCGCGGCGATTTCGGCGTGACCCTGGTGTTGCGGGGGACCGAGAAAGTGCGGCTCGCCGCCGCGGTCGAAGAGCTCAACGCGCTGATCCGCGTACTCGGCGGGGAGCCACAGGAGGGGTTGAGCGAGGCCTAGCCAGGAGCTTTCCCCTCCAAGCTGAGGGCCGCTTGTCGGGTACGCGCTTTTCCCGCCGCAGCGCCGGCTGTAAGCTAGCTACTCCCGCGCGCCGCGCCGCAGAGCAGCGCGTGAAACGACAACACAAAGCCGGCGCCTCCGACATCATGGACATCTACCTGCCGATCGCCGAGGTGTCGGTCGACGTCTTCGTCCTGCTCGGACTTGGCGGAGCGGTTGGTTTTCTCACGGGCGTTTTCGGGGTGGGCGGCGGCTTCCTCGTCACCCCGCTCCTGATCTTCATCGGCGTCCCGCCGACCGTCGCCGTCGCCTCATCGGCCAACCAGCTAGTCGGGGCCTCGGTCTCGGGCGTTCTCGTGCATTGGCGACGCGGCAATGTCGATTTCAAGATGGGGTACGTGCTGCTTGTCGGCGGTCTCGCCGGCTCCGTTCTCGGAGTATGGATCTTCACTCTGCTGAAACGGCTTGGACAGATCGAGCTTACGATCTCTCTGTGCTACGTGCTCCTGCTCGGGACGCTGGGCGCCCTGATGACGGTCGAGAGCATCTACGCCCAGTTGCGACTGCATCGGCCAGGAGTGCGGCGGCGCAAGCTACATCAGCACAACTGGATGCACGGGTTGCCGCTGAAGGCGCGTTTTCGCAAGTCGAAGCTTTATATCAGCGCGCTGTTGCCCATTGGACTCGGTTTTGTGGTCGGCGTGTTCAGCGCAATCCTCGGGATCGGCGGCGGCTTCATCATGGTGCCCGCGATGATTTACATGCTCGGCATGCCGACCGCTGTAGTACCCGGGACCTCGTTGCTGCAGATCATCTTCGTTGCCGCAAATGTGACGCTACTGCAAGCCTATACCAACCGCACGGTCGACGCCGTGCTCGCCCTCGTGTTGCTTGTCGGCGGTGTGATCGGCGCCCGCATCGGCAGCCGTTTCGGAACCCGGCTGCGCGGCGATCAGCTTCGCCTCCTGCTCGCTCTGCTGGTGCTTGCGGTCGCCGCGAAGCTAGCCTTCGACCTGACCGTGCGCCCGTCGGATCCCTACTCCATCGCGTGGGAGAAGACATGAGGCGAGGCTCGGCGAAATGAAACCCCGATCGGATCGGATCAGCGCCCGCTCCAGCAGGCTGGCGGACCGGATCTTCGGCTGGCACTTCAAACTGATGGCTCTGATCTTGTTTTGGGCCGTGCCGGCACGCGCCGAAGCCCTAGTCGCCGATCTCACCAACCACTTGATCGCAATCACGACCGGCTTTACCGGCGCCTCAGTCGTGCTGTTCGGCGCGATCGATGGCCCGGGCGACGTCGCAGTCGTTGTCCAGGGTCCGGACCGCGAGATAACGGTTCGGCGTAAGAGCCGTATTGCCGGCATATGGGTGAATTCTCGAGAGGTGATCTTCGCCAACGTCCCGAGCTTTTATTTCGTCGCTGCGAGCCGTCCGCTCGAAGAGATCGTTTCGCCAGCGACCGCGGCGTTCTACCGCCTCGGTGTCACGAACCTGGAGATGAAGCCTCAGGGCATGACGCCGCCGCAGGTCGCCGACGAGTTCGTTACAGCGCTCGTCCGGACCCAACGGCACTCTAGATTGTTCCCAAATGCTGTGGGTAAGGTCAGCTTCATCGGCGAACGGCTGTTTCGCACCACAATCGAGTTTCCCTCGAACGTGCCGACCGGGACCTATCTCGTCCAAGTCTTCCTGGTCCGCGACAAAGACGTCGTCAGCGGCCAGACGACACCGCTCGTGGTTTCCAAGGTGGGCCTCGACGCCGATGTCTTTGGCTTTGCCGGTCGGCAGCCTGTGCTCTACGGAGCAATTGCGGTGTTGACGGCGATGGTGGCAGGATGGCTAGCGAGCCTACCATTTAGAAGCGCCTGATCCGAGCGCAGATCGGGCGGAGGGATGGCCCAATGGAAGTGACCGCAAGCCCGCGTGTTTTTCTCGTGGTGGTCGACGAGTCCAAGGAGCTTCAAGCTGCCCTGCACTACGCCGCGCGCCGCGCAGCGCATACCGGCGGGCGGATCGCGCTGCTTTATGTAATCGAGCCGTCGGAACTGCAGCATTGGATTTCGATCGAGAATCTCGCCCGCGAGGAACGCCGCGAGGAAGCCGAACAGCTGATGCAACGCCTCTGCGAGCAAATCGCCCCGATCGCCGGCACAATACCGATCGTCTATATACGCGAGGGTCACCGCCGCGACCAGTTGCTGGCCTTGATCGCCGAGGAGCCGGGTATATCGATACTCGTGCTCGCAGCTGGAACCGGACCGGAAGGACCGGGGCCGCTGATCACGTATCTGACCGGCAAGCCCGCCGCCCGCCTTCGTATACCGATCACGATCGTCCCTGGCGGCCTCACCCTAGAGCAACTCGACGCCGTCAGCTGAGGCCTACTTGGCGCTTTGATCTTAACCGTCCCCCCCTGCATAACGATCGATGGTCTGCCGAGGGTTGATTCGCCGCGCCAAACCCCCATGCTAAGGTGAGTTGTTCCTTTCGCTTTCGGAGCCATCGATGTTCATCCAGACCGAGCAGACACCGAACCCGGCGACCCTAAAATTCCTACCTGGTCGCATGGTCATGGCTTCCGGCACGGCAAACTTTACGGACGCGGAGGTGGCGGCGCGGACGTCGCCGTTGGCGGAACGGCTGTTTGCTCTGCCGCAGGTAACGGGCGTCTTCCTCGGTGCGGACTTTATTACGGTGACGAAGGACGCCGAGGGCGATTGGTATCAGCTGAAGCCGGCGATCTTAGCGGTAATCATGGAACATTTCACCGGGGGGCGTCCGGTGGTGCTCGTAGGGACAGCCGATAGTGCAGCCGTAGAAGCCCGGCAAGAAGACGAGGACGAAGTCGTCTCCCAGATCAAGGAACTGCTCGAGACACGAGTGCGTCCAGCGGTCGCGCAAGATGGCGGAGACATCATCTTTCACGACTACGAGGACGGTGTGGTTTATCTCCACATGCAGGGTTCGTGCTCAGGTTGCCCAAGCTCGACCGCAACACTGAAGGCGGGAATCGAAAACATGCTGCGGCACTACATCCCCGAGGTCGTTGAGGTGAGGGCGGTCTAAGCGGCCTTTCTCGCCCTGGCTACATCGCCGTCCCGGGCCCCGCGGCACGCCGCCGCGCGAGTTTGATGAACCCTTGCAGGTAAGCAGAGGGTGGTTGCTGCACCTGCAACGGGTGATGAGGTGCATAACGCTGACCGCACAGTGATGCTCAACGGCCTGGATATGAGGGCGGCATCAGGGGAGCCGATTGTGCTGGCGCTCGATTCGGCGGGGTCGGGCTGTTCGGTGGTGGTTGCCGCAGGCGAGAGGGTGCTCGCTGCTGAGCGGTGTGCGGCTGCGCGCGGCCAAGCCGAGAGGCTGCTCCCAATGATAGATGCCGTGATGTGCAAGTCAGGGCTGTCCGCCTTGGCGCTGGACATCGTAGGGGCGACGATCGGACCCGGCAGTTTTACGGGCATCCGCGTTGGACTTTCAGCCGCGCGCGGAATCGCACTCGCTACCGGTGTGCAATCGGTTGGCGTGACCGGCTTCGAAGCTGTGGCCGCCGGGCTCGCCTCACGGGGTCACGAGCGTGGCGCCGGTTTCCTCCTGGTGGCTCTCGAAAGCCGCCGGGAGGACCTTTACATACAGCTTTTCGATCGCGCCTACCGTCCGCTTGGGAACCCGACGGCCGCGATGCCGGCAACCCTTGACGAAGCGCTGCGGGGTCTCATCGGTGCGGCACCTCTCGTTGTCGCCGGCGATGCAGCGCAGCGCGCCGCTGATATCCTGTTGCCCCGCTCGTGTACGATCGTCATTGAAGGATCTGCGCCTGACGCAGCCGGCGTCTTGCAAGCGGTGCTCCGGCGTGCGCGCGCGGGCGAGAGTCGGGTCAAGCCATTGCCGCTCTACCTGCGCCCACCCGACGTCACCATTTCGACGGCTCACCAAGTGGCCGGCTGGTGAACCACCGTTTCGAGCTGTTGTCCAAAGTCATGGCCGACCCGGTGTCGATGTTACACTGCGCCTGCTTCCCCGAAGAACCATGGAACTCCCTGGCGATAGCCGAGATAATGAACATTACGGGATTCTTCGGCCGAATCGCTTGGGCAGACGAGATGCCGGCCGGGTTTGTCTTGGCTCTCGACCTCCGCGAGGAATGCGAGATCCTATCGCTTGGTGTTTTGCCTGAACGGCGGCGAGAAAGAATCGGTTCGGCGCTTTTGGATTCCGTATGCTCCGAGGGGCGTGTGCGCGGCGCTGAATGCATCGTTCTTGAAGTAGCGGTGGACAACAGCGCCGCGCTTTCCCTCTACGCCGGCCGAGGCTTTGTGCCGATTGGCCATCGTCGGAATTACTACCGGCAAGCGAGTCGTCGCGGCGATGCCCTTGTCCTGCGGCGTGCGCTCGCCGACGTAACGATCCAGCCATGAGTTTGGTAAGGCTTGCGCTTTCCTCTCACCTTGTTGGCGACCGCGACCGACTGTTCTTGCGACCGCGCGCACGATTTGAAGAAATCGGACATTGACCGGATTGCCCCGTCGCGGATTGTTAATTATATTTAGAGATCATACTCACGGTGGGATCCTCAAAATGAACAACCCCGACCAGAGCAGCGATTTGTTGGCGTTGACGACCGAAATCGTCGCCGCACACGTCTCCAACAATACGGTATCGGTGGGAGATCTGCCACAGCTGATCAACCAAGTATATAATTCATTGGCGAATATCGGGAGCGCACCGCCGCCCCCCGCAGAACGCCCGCAGCCAGCGGTCCCGGTCAAAAAGTCCGTCTTCCCGGACTACATCGTTTGCTTGGAGGACGGGAAGAAGCTCAAAATGTTGAAGCGGCATCTGAAGACTGCCTACAACATGACGCCCGAGGCTTATCGTGAGCGCTGGGGTTTGACAACCGACTATCCAATGGTTGCCCCCAATTATGCACGCCAGCGCAGCCGACTTGCGAAGGAAATCGGTCTCGGAACCCGGGCGCGGCGGCCCCGAGCCTGATCCCCACGGCCCCCGTGCGAGAGCCGCTACGCGGCTGGGAAGCTGCCGCCTTCGGCCGGGACACCACCGTTCAGGAGATAGGCTCGTCCGCCGCTTTTAGGTACAATATATTATCGCCATGCCACGGTGGAGATGTGATGATCTCGCGGCTGGAGCAGCTCTGCCTTGACAAGGGTTTGAAGATGACGGAGCAGCGCCGGGTGATCGCTCGCGTGTTGTCAGAGTCCGCCGATCACCCCGACGTCGAGCAGGTCTATCGTCGAGCCACCGCAATCGATCCGCGCATCAGCATCGCTACGGTGTATCGGACTGTGCGGTTGTTTGAAGAGGCCAGTATTCTGGCCCGACACGATTTCGGCGATGGGCGCTCCCGCTACGAGGAAATGCCGAGTGCTCACCACGACCATTTGATCGACCTGCAATCCGGCCGCGTGATCGAATTCCGCAACGAGGAGATCGAACGATTGCAGGAAATCGTTGCCGATGAGCTCGGCTACGAACTGGTCGGGCATCGGCTTGAGCTCTACGCCGTGCCGCGCAGCGGCAAACCGCGAGCCGGCACCGAATGATCTACCAGTGTGGTCGGAGGCAAGCTCCGCCGGCGCGACCGATGTCGACGTGTCTGGCGATGCACTGCCGGGTGTATCCCAAGAGCCGCGAGGGGCGACCGAAGTGATCACCGGCACGGTAGTCGAGCAGCCCATCCTGCCGATCGAAGCCCCGCCCCCGATCGAAGCGGCTGCCGCGCGTGCCCGAGACCGCATCGTCGACATCCGATCGGGCCCGTTGCAAGTCCGGCTGGCTGAGACGGCTGCGGACATCGACGCAGTACAGGCGCTGCGTTACCGGATATTCTATGAAAGCTTGGGGGCGCGGCCGCTGCCCGAGATGTTGTTTCGACGACGCGATTTCGATCGCTTTGATAATGACTGCGATCACCTTCTCGTCCTCGACCGCGGAAATGGTAGGGGTAGCAACCCAGTCGTAGGAACCTACCGATTGCTTCGGCGGGATGCGGCGCGGCGACTTGGAGGCTTCTATTCTGCCGACGAATACGACATCGCGCCGCTTGTCGCCCATGAGGGGGAAATCCTTGAGCTCGGCCGTTCATGTGTCGATGCCGCCTATCGCCAGCGACCGGCCATACAGCTGCTTTGGAACGGGATCGCGGCCTATGTGTTTCATCACGACATCACGCTGATGTTCGGTTGCGCGAGCCTGCCCGGCACCGATCCAGACGCGCTTGCGACGCCACTCTCTTACCTGCACCACTACCATCTGGCACCTCCCGCTCTTCGGCCGCGTGCGCTCAAGGAACGCTATATCGACATGCGCCGGTGCTCGATCGGCGCGATAGCCCCGGGGCGGGCGTTGGCGGCGCTGCCTCCTCTCATCAAAGGATATTTGCGCCTTGGTGGGTTTGTCGGTGACGGCGCGGTGATCGACGAGCAGTTTAACACCACCGATGTCTGCATCTTGGTCAAGACTGATCTGGTCACGGCTAAATACTCACGTCACTACGAACGGAAATGCAAAGATACTTGACCCAGTTTACCACATGAGCTCTTCGCTGCTGAGGACGGCGCGCCTTGCGCTCTATTTTGCGTGGACGCTGAGCCTGATGCCGATACAGTGGGTCGGGTTGGCTTTAGGTTGCCGATGGGTGGAGACGCTGCCGGCCTTTTATCACCGCCGGTGTTGTCGAATTCTCGGGTTTCGCGTTCGCCTCATCGGAACGCCCACCGCAGAGCGCCCCGTGCTGTTTGCGGCAAATCATGTGTCCTACACCGACATCACGATCCTGGGCTCGCTGATTCCGGGTTCGTTCATCGCCAAAACGGAGGTGGCCAAGTGGCCGTTCTTCGGCTGGCTCGCCAAATTGCAGCGCACGGTCTTTGTGGATCGGCAAATCCGCAGCGCCGCGATCCAGCGCGACGCAATATCCGAAAGGCTGATCGACGGCGATGCGCTGATTCTGTTTCCAGAGGGAACAAGCGGAGACGGTAATCGGCCGCTTCCGTTCAAGACCGCACTGTTCGGCGCCGCGGAGAAAAAAGGAAACATTAGAGCTGTGGTCGTTCAACCCGTTTCGCTCGCTTATACGCGGCTCGACGGCATACCGATCGGTCGGTCCCTCCGACCGTTTTTCTCCTGGCACGGGGCGGTAGGTCTGGTTCCTCACTTATGGAGCATGATCGGGCTCGGCACGGTCGAGGTGGTGGTCCAATTCCATCCGCCAACATTTCTCGCCGATTGCGGGTCGCGCAAAGCGCTGGCGGGCTACTGCCATGCGCGGATTGCCGGCGGAATGGCTGGCGCGCTCTTCGGTCGGCCGCAGCCAATGCCAAAGCCGCCGGGTCCGGCCGCACGCGGGGAATCCGCGACTTTGGTGCCCAAGGTGGCAGCCTGATCATGCAAGAAGCCCTCTTGAGAGGAGATGCGCAGGACGTGGTGAAAGGCGTCTTTATCAAGACATACGGCTGCCAGATGAACGTCTATGACTCCGCACGGATGATCGAGCTCCTGGCGCCGCTCGGCTTTGTTTCGGTAATGACGCCGAACGACGCGGATTTAGTTATCCTCAACACATGCCACATTCGCGAAAGGGCTGTTGAGAAAGTGTATTCCGAACTCGGCAAGATCCACCGACTGAAGATCGCAAAAGCGCGCCGAGGCGGCACGATGATTGTCGCGGTCGGCGGCTGCGTGGCGCAAGCCGAGGGCGCGCAGATCCTTCACCGGGCGCCGTTCGTCGACCTAGTATTCGGGCCGCAGAGCTATCATCGACTGCCGGAACTGATCGTTCAAGCGTTACGGAAGGGTGGCACCCGGATCCTCGACACGAGCTTTCCTACCGAACCTAAATTTGACTACCTGCCGGAAGCCTCGGCGGCAGCAGGGGTGACCGCCTTCCTCACGGTTCAGGAAGGGTGCGACAAGTTTTGCAGCTTTTGCGTCGTACCCTACACGCGTGGCGCGGAATACTCGCGTCCGGTGGCGGAGATCTTGACCGAGGCGCGTCACGCCGTCGGGGCCGGGAGCCGCGAGATCACGCTTCTCGGCCAGAACGTGAATGCCTATCGCGGAGTGAGTCCCGATGGCAAAGACTGTGGTCTCGGTGAACTCATACGTAGGCTCGCCGAGCTCCCCGGCCTCGACCGGATTCGCTACACGACCTCGCATCCAGGTGATGTCGACGATGCGTTAATCTCAGCGCATCGCGATGTGCCTCAGCTGATGCCTTTGGTACACCTCCCCGTCCAGAGCGGAGCGGACCGAGTCCTCGCGGCGATGAACCGTCGACACACGGCAGACGCCTACCGACGAATTGTCGACCGCTTGCGCTCTGCTCGATCCGATCTTGCCCTTTCCTCGGATTTTATTGTTGGTTTCCCGGGTGAGAGCGAGGAGGATTTCCTGGCCACACTGGATCTCGTCGAGGAGATCGGCTTCGCCCAGGCGTTCTCTTTCAAATATTCGCGGCGGCCCGGCACGCCGGCAGCGTCAGCTGCAGGCCAGGTTCCGGAATCGGTCAAGTCTGATCGGCTCGATGTGTTGCAGCGGCTGTTAAAGAGGCAACAGCGCGACTTCAACGAGGCCTGCGTCGGACAGGTCCTGCCTGTACTCTTGGAAAAGCCCGGGCGATACGACGGACAACTCGTCGGACGCAGCCCCTATCTCCAAAGCGTCCACGTCTCGGCGCCGGCGCGGCTCGGTGAGATCGTCCTCGTGCTGATTTCAGGGGCGACTACCAATAGCCTCTCGGGCTCTCTCGCCCTGGCCGTCGAAGCATGACCGCACTCACCTCGGAAATGCCCGCTGTCGAACAGGTCGAAGGCCGCACCCAGTTAGAATTTGACGACAACATGCTGCTCGCTTTGCTTTACGGCGAGCGTGATCAGCACCTCGATCGGATCGAGCGACAACTCGGCGTTTCGGTTTTTACCCGTGGGAACCGGCTCGCGATCTCGGGCCCTGCCTCGGCGACGTGGACGGCCCAACTCGCGTTGTCTCAGCTCTACGACCGCCTCAAACGAGGTCAGGGGATCAATCTGCCTGCGGTCGAGGCTGCAATTCGGCTCGCCGCGGCCGAGCTCGCCGACAAGAGCCCGGCTCTGTGGCGGGGGGATACAGCGTTCCGCACCCGCAAACGGCGCATCGCAGCGCGTTCTCCAGGGCAGACAATCTACATCAAGGCGCTGCGCGAAAATGAGCTCGTTTTTGGGCTCGGACCCGCCGGCACCGGCAAAACCTACCTCGCGGTCGCTGCAGCAGTCGACCTCCTGATGACAGGTCGCGTCGAGCGCATCATCCTTTCTCGGCCAGCTGTCGAGGCCGGCGAACGGCTGGGTTTTCTTCCTGGCGACCTGCGCGACAAAGTCGACCCGTACCTAAGGCCGATCTTCGACGCGCTGAACGACATGCTGCCGGCCGATCAACTCGCCAAGCGGCTAAGCAGCGGAGAAATTGAGGTGGCGCCCATCGCTTTCATGCGCGGACGCACGCTGCCGCACGCATTTGTGATTCTCGACGAGGCTCAGAACACAACCCCGGTACAGATGAAAATGTTCCTGACCAGGCTCGGGGAAGCATCGCGCATGGTCGTGACCGGCGATCCGACCCAAGTGGATCTGCCCGCGGGAACCCGTTCAGGTCTGGCCGTAGCGCTAGAAACTCTGCGCGGCATCGACGGGATCGCCACTGTACGGTTCACTGACGCGGATGTGGTCCGCCATGAGCTTGTCGCCCGCATCGTGCGCGCCTACGAGGCACGTGAACAGGCGGCGCCCGCCGAGGAATAGTCATGAGACCCATCGCGACGATCGATATCGCCTCTCCCTGCATCGGTTGGAAACAGGTTTGTCCGGGCGCCGAACGGCTCGCTCGCCATGCTGCTCGGGTCGCGCTGGTCGACGGCATTGCAGCAATTTGGTTCACATCGCAAGCACGGGTCGAACTGGGGATCACGCTGACTGACGACGCCCAGCAGCGGCAGCTTAATCGCAGATACCGTGGACTGGATGTTTCGACCAATGTGCTTGCATTTCGGGCCTGGGGCCAGCGGACGCATGCTCCCCCCGGTGCGCCCCTTCTGCTCGGCGACGTTGTGCTCGCCTTCGAGACGGTGGCTCTCGAAGCGGACGAGCAGGTTAAACCGTTCTGCGACCACGCCCGCCATCTGATCGTGCACGGCGTCCTTCATCTGCTCGGCTGTGATCATCGAAGTGAAGCCGATGCGATCACGATGGAGCGCTTGGAAACTTCGATACTAGCCAAGCTAGGGGTTCCGGATCCCTATCACGACATTAATTTGCCCATCGAACCTGAGCCTGTTTTTACATGAGCGATCCCGAGCCGCCCGAGGGTGGCGGCCTCCAGGCTGAGCACGATCGGTCTTTTGCCCGTCTACGCAACTTCCTGAGACTGATCCGGGGTTCGCGCGACGGTGAGAGCTTGCGCAATACGATCGACGAAATGATCGAGGAGCCTTCCACTGAAGGTCCCCACCCGCTCAGCGCACATGAGCGCGTCCTGATCGGCAACATTCTCAAAGTCCACAACCGGACGGCTGCGGACGTAATGGTGCCACGCATCGACATCGTCGCGCTCGATATCGAGACGTCCTTCCCCGAGGTAGTCAAATGTATGGTCGAGCAGGGCCATTCGCGGGTCCCCGTCTTTCGTGAAACGCTCGACGATGTGATCGGCTTCATCCACGTCAAAGACGTGCTGGGGCCGGTCGCGGATCGACAGCCGACAAAACTGTCACCGATCCTGCGCAAAGTGCTGTTCGTCGCACCCTCGCTGCCGACCCTAGACCTCCTCGTCCAGATGCGCCAAGCGCGGACCCACATCGCTATGGTGGTCGACGAGTTTGGTGGGATCGATGGGTTGGTGACGATCGAAGATTTGATCGAGGAAATCGTCGGCGAGATCGAGGACGAGCACGATGTGGCGGACGGACCTAGCCTAACCGAGCGCGCGGATGGTACGTTGATCGTCGACGCGCGCACCCCGATTGAAGTGCTGGAAGAGCGTCAAGGTACCCGTTTGCGCCCGACCGCTGAGCAGGAAGAGGTCGACACGCTCGGTGGGCTCGTTTCGAGCCTCGCCGGTCGTGTCCCGAAACGCGGCGAGGTCATCGCCCACCCGTCCGGGATCGAGTTCGAGGTGCTCGATGCCGATCCGCGTCGGATTAAGCGGCTCCGTGTGCGCAGCCCACCGGCGGCGACCAGCGGTAGAGATGCGGCTGGTGTCTAGGGTTTCCGTCGCACGCGTCCGACCGGGATCGCGGATCCACGCGCCGCTCTGCCGCTTGGCCTACGAGCTCGCGGGGTTGGCTGGCTGGCGACGCTACGGGGCTGCCTTTTTGTTGGGGGTCACCGCCGTGGCAACACTGCCGCCGGTGGATCTAACTCCGTTGCTCGTGGTGGCCTTCCCCGCGCTTCTCTGGCTCGACGACGGCAGCTCCGGTCCAAGCGCTTCCTTCGGTCTTGGCTATGCCTTCGGCTTCGGCTTTTTCGTCGCAGGGCTTTACTGGATTTCCGGCGCGCTCTTTGTCGATATCGCCACTTTCTGGTGGCTCGTGCCGATTGCGGCTGTGGGTCTACCGGCGGTGTTCGCGCTCTATCCAGGCGCCGCTTTGCTAGCCACGAATCTCGCGAGCAAACATTTGCGATTGTCGGGGACCGCGCGGGTTTTCGGATTTGCAATCGCTTGGACCGCTACCGAATGGATCCGCGGCCATGCATTTACCGGGCTCCCCTGGAACCTTATCGGGTCGACATGGTCCGGCGGGTTTCCGGGTGCGATCGCGGTCCTGCAGTGCGTAGCCTGGATCGGCATTTATGGATTGAGCTTTGTGACGGTGCTCGCCGCCTCATTACCCGCCCTCCTTGGGGCATCGTCTCTCGTCCCGATTTCCGAGCGCCGGCGCTGGATGCCGGCGATCGGCGCGGCGCTTTTGGTGCTTATACCCGGCACCTCGGGAGCGGTTCGGCTGGAAATGTCGTCAACCGCCGCCAGCGAAATTTGGTTGCGCATCGTCCAGCCGTCGATTCCCCAGACGATGAAATGGGAGCCCGGCACTGCCGAAGGTAATCTTCGAAGATTGGTCAATCTGAGCGCCGCAGCCTCACCTCGACCGATCGCTGCCATCATTTGGCCCGAAGCAGCAACACCTTTTCTTCTCGAACGCGATGCGACGGTTCGTCGGGAGATCGCCGCCATTGTGCCCAAGCGGGGCTACCTCCTCACCGGGGCGCTGCGGGCTAGCCCGCCGCCGGGGCCGGTGGTGCAGATCTGGAACAGCATCGAAGCGTTGAACGCTGACGGTGGCATCGTTGCTCGTTACGACAAGGCACACCTCGTTCCGTTTGGCGAATACCTCCCGATTCGTGATGCTCTGCCGTTCAAGAAAATCACCACCGGCGCGATTGATCTCAGCGCCGGTCCGGGCCCCCGCACGATAGCTCTACCGCGGCTCCCGCCATTTGCCGCGGCGATTTGCTACGAGGCCATTTTCCCGGGTGCGATCGTCAATGAACAGGAGCGCCCGGATTGGATCCTGAACCTCACCAACGACGCATGGTACGGCCGCAGCTCGGGTCCGTTTCAGCATCTCGCCAGCGCTCGGACGCGCACCGTCGAGGAAGGATTGCCGATGGTACGCGTCGCGAACAACGGAATAAGCGCGGTGATCGACGCGGCCGGGCGGGTCCGGGCGCGCGTCAATCTCGACACGATCGGCTATGCCGATGTCGCGCTGCCGCCCCCGGGCGAGGCCACACTCTACTCCCGCGCCGGCGACTGGGCCCTTGTCGCGCTCCTTTTGCTCGGTGCACTCCCGGTCGTGTTGCGACTTCACTGAGGGCTGTTCAACGGTCCTTGCCGGGCAGCAGATACTAATCCAGAGTCAGAACGATTTCCGTTATGTCGAGTCGGTTGTTCATCGCGTACGATGGTGTACTCTATAACCTTTATGAGGGCGATCGACCGAAGATGGCGATGCAGCAACAGACCCGGCGGCCGGGTCGCCGAAAGGGTGACAAGCCGAACCCGATCGATATTCATGTCGGCTCTCGGGTGCGGCTGCGCCGCAACATGCTCGGCCTGAGCCAAGAAAAGCTCGGTGAGGCCATCGGGTTGACCTTTCAGCAGGTTCAAAAATACGAGCGGGGTGCCAATCGAATCGGGGCGAGTCGCCTGCATGATCTGAGCCGCGTTCTGGACGTTCCGGTGTCTTTCTTCTTCGACGACATGGATCCGGTGCGCGCGCCGGCGATCCCTGCGGGCTTCGCAGAACCTGCTTCCGATGCCTTCGACTCCGATCCGTTGCGACGGCGTGAGACGGTTGATCTGGTTACCGCCTATTACAAGATCGACGATCCGGGCTTGCGCCGCCGCTTATTCGAACTCGCCAGAGCATTGGCCGGCGGAGCCGAGCGGGCGTGAAATTGCGACTTTGCAGCGGTTGCAGCGCGATCAGAACGAAGGTCGGAAAGGTTGCATCAATGCCGGTGTGCTCCTCTTTATCTTGATCTTTTCAGGGAAGGCGAACTCTTGGCTAGCCGTGATTTTGTGTTCACCAGCGAATCCGTGTCGGAGGGCCATCCCGACAAGATTTGCGATCGCATTTCCGATGCGATCGTCGATACGTTTCTAGCGGCAGAACCGCAAGCGCGTTGCGGTGTCGAGACGCTGGTCACCACCAACCGCGTAGTCCTCGCGGGAGAAGTTCGCGGTCCGGCTTCGATCACCAGCGAAAAGCTGATCGAGGTGGCGCGGAACGCCATCCGCGAGATCGGCTATGAGCAGGAGAATTTCCACTGGGAACACGCCGCGATCAAGTGCTTCATCCACGGTCAGTCGACCGACATCGCGCAGGGCGTCGATGCCGCCGGCAACAAGGATGAGGGTGCCGGCGACCAGGGCATGATGTTCGGTTATGCCTGCACCGAGACACCCGAACTGATGCCGGCGCCGATCTTCTATGCACATGAGATCCTGCGTTCGCTTTCTAGAGCTCGCCACGCGGGAAACACCCCCTTACTCGGCCCCGACTCGAAGAGCCAGGTGACATTGCGTTACGTCGAAGGGAGACCGGTGTGCGCAACTAAAATCGTCGTCTCGATTCAACACTCCGACCGGATCGAACGGGAGGAGGTGCGTGAGATCGTGCGTCCACACGTGCTCGATGTGCTACCG
>Ga0307475_10001184_pt1 | contig 15574 bp, 9 predicted proteins | sample atmos_gasesECM1C_FD_203317 | JGI IMG/M metagenome (GOLD analysis project Ga0307475, IMG submission 203317) | Hardwood forest soil microbial communities from Morgan-Monroe State Forest, Indiana, United States - atmos_gasesECM1C_515 | ecosystem: Environmental > Terrestrial > Soil > Temperate... | reverse complement strand
GGCGCGGCGTCCTCAGCGACTTCGAGATGAGCAGGGAAGCCGTAGACCGGCGCCTTCAGCGTTGCGCGAACTTGCTCCGCGACTTCCGTTTCGATAGCGACGACGCGAACGTTCTGCATGTAATTTGTCCTCACGATTTTCTTGCCCCAGGCCGTGACGCCCGAGACGATTCATTGTGGGCGATGTGCATATTGTGGTTCTATCCGCTTGCGGTGGGCAAACCAAGATTGGGGCCCCACCCCCCTTTCGGATCTGTTCATTCTAAAACGCTTACGGCGCGACTTTGCGGAACTGCGGATTGCAAAGGAGTGTGCAGATTCGAGAGCACCTTCGCACCTTATCCGAATGGCGACGTACCCGGCCTTTCGGCCAGTACCGCATCGAGAAATGCTGGTCTTCGTGCCATTTGACGAACACGTCCCCAGGGCCGATAACGGTCTTATGGGCTCGGCGTGTCCCCGGGCCGAGGGGGAGCGATGTTGCGTAATCGGTTGATTATTCTACTGGGCGGATGTCTTCTTGCGGCGTCAGCCGCATGGGCTGACAATGTTGGGTATATAGATTGCGCTGGCCATCCAGACCCGACGCAAGTCTTCGCAAAGGCCAGGCAGACTCACGAGGTCGTGGCTTCCTTACCTTGCGGAGAGCGTTTCACGATCTTGCAGTACGGGTTTATTTTCTCCCGGATTCAAACCAGAGACGGTAAAGTCGGTTATGTCTACTCGAATGTGATCTCGGCCGATCGTTCCGGAGTATCGGTACCGCCGCCCACTGCGCCTCCACAGCCTCAAGCTACACCGGCTCAGCCAGCCCCAACGCCAGCGGCCGCAGGTACATCGATTCCCCCGAGTGCGACTGCTGCAGATGTACAGGCTAATCCCGCTACGCCTGCACAGACTCAGCCCTCACCGGCTCAGCCAGTTCCAACGCAGGCGCCCGCTGCCACATCGAATCTCCCGAGTGCGCCTGTTAAAGACGTGCAAGCTAATCCTGCTGCGCCAACTCAGGCTCAGCCCGCCCCGGCTCAGACAGCCCCCGCAACGACTTCCAGTGTCCCGGAAACGCCTGCGATCCAGTCCACTCCTACTGCGGCTACGCAGCCGCAGGCCGCGCCGGCTCAATTGGCCGCGGAAACTACCGCACCCACTGCCAGCGTTACGGGAGTGACTTCGGCGGCACAGCCTGCTCCGACCGCAGCTACGCAGCCTGATGTGACTCCTGCTGCGCAGCCTGAGCCCACGCCGGCGGATGCGGCAGCACCGGCTATCCGGCTCGCAAACGCGAGGGAAAGCTGGGAGAAGCCCAATGCCGGCGTTCGCACCAGGGGTTTTCGCACGCTGCCGTTGATCGAACTGTTTGGCGGTTACGCATTTGCGCGGTTGGATGGCGGCGGGACTTGGACCAATCTAAACGGCGCGCTGGGGTCCTTTGGCTGGAATGTAAAGCCGTGGCTGCAGATCGTCGCGGACACCAGCTACGACTTCGTAACGGTTAGTGGGACTAAAACCGTGCTCTATGGAAATCATTACGGCCCCCGGATCTTCGGCCGAATGCGAAATAGATGGGGAATAATCCCGTTTGTGGAAGGCCTGGTTGGAGGATCGCGCGCGGACGTTACGGTCAGCGGCACCGGTGGTTACACGACTTCGGCCAACAGCATTTCGTACAAGGTGGGCGGCGGATTGGATATGAAACCATCTCGGCACTTCGAGATACGTTTGCTCGATGTGGACTACTACCGGACATCCTTCGGCACCAATATTCATCAGAATAACTATTGGGCATCGGCCGGGATTGTGATTCGGCTTTTTGGGGGATCCGAGTAACGGCCTTCGGGACGGCTCGCAACGAAAGCCCCGTGAAAACCGATGCCTTGGTCGATTCGGCGATCTGGTCATTGAACAAGAATCGCATCGAGCGATTTCGCGCCAAGCGCTTGGTCAAGTGTAACTAGTTGCAATCCCGGCACAAGGGCGAAAGCAGCGAGATGACTGCCCGCCCAATCCTTGGGAGCAGGACTCTGCTGTTCCGAAAACGCTCGGAATGAAGTCTCAATCCCTCACGGCTCTTCCATAAACAAGGTAAGGCCGTCATCCCGGCACCTCCGGATCTTGGCGCCAACCCGGCTCATTGCCCGCAGAAGGAACTACGTACGTATGACTACGTACGTACATTTACTTCCGTAAGCGTTATGTATACTTGCTGTTTAATTCTTTGCTGTCTTCTTGACTTCCGCCATAGTAAGTCGTAAGGATAGATAACAGAAATTATGCTGCCGCAGGTGGGTAGGCAGCTGCATGGCCCCTTTCACCACGTCCGATAGCCTCGCTGTATTCTGTTGCTCTCCCTTTGTGTCACCTCCGTCTGTCGGTGTCTTTCAGATTCATTTCTGTGGCGAGTTGGCATCCGGTCGGCAACCCCCGGCACAGCATTACGAAGACGAACTGGAGAAAAGCCGATGATATGGAAGCTAGTCTCTGCTCGTGACCTGCTGCCTCACGGTTTTTCCTATCAGTGGAAGCCAGCTCTCATTGGGCTCCACGCGATCTCCGACACCCTGATTGCCCTTGCATATTTCCTAATCCCCGTTGCCCTGATCCACTTCGTGCGTAAAAGGCGAGATATTCCTTTCGGTTGGATGTTTATCTGTTTCGGCATCTTCATCGCTGCCTGCGGTGCGACTCACGTCATGGAGGTGTGGACCCTTTGGGTTCCTGCCAATTGGCTTTCGGGCGGAGTCAAGGTGATTACCGCCATAGCCTCTGTGCCGACTGCCGCTTTCCTTATTCGTCTTATGCCAAAAGTATTGAGCCTCCCTAGTCCCGACGACCTGAGGGCAGCAAATGAAGAACTGAATCGACAGGCTGCAGCTCTGAAGAAGACGGAGGAAAGATTTCGACAAATGGCTGACAACATCCAGGAAATTTTCTGGATTTTGCTCCCCCAGACCAAGGAGGTCTCTTACGTAAGCCCGGCATTTGAACAGATCTGTGAACGGTCCCTCGATTCGCTGTATGCAAATCCAACCTCCTATCGCGAGTTGCTACATCCCGAAGACCGGCCACGGGTGCTGGCAGAACTCGAAAAGTTAGGCAGCACGGATCGCCTCGATGAGGAATTTCGGATCGTCTGCCCCAGCGGGACGGTGAAGTGGATCAGGGGCATCGGATTTACTGCGAAAGATTCGGCTGGCAAGGTCACGACACTGGTCGGCACCTGTCAGGAGATTACTGCGCGCAAAGAAATGGAAATAGCATTGCGCGAGAGCGAGGATCGCTACCGCGATTTGGTTGAGCACTCTACCGATTTGATCTGCACGCACACTCTGGACGGGCGTCTTCTGTCCGTCAATGAGCTGCCGGTCAAGCTTCTTGGATACTCCCGGGAGGAGCTGCTGAACAAGCCCATGCGGGATTTTCTGCTGCCGGAGGCGCGCGCGCAATTCGATCAATCTCTTCTCGACATACAGAGAGATGGATTCGTTAAAGGTTCAATGGTCGTTCTCACGAAAACCGGCGAACGCCGAGTCTGGGAGTACCACAATACGCTGCGAACCGATGGCGTGACCACGCCTGTCGTTCGCGGGATCGCGCACGACGTTACCGAACAGAGGCGCGCGGAGAAGGCGCTGCGCTTATCCGAAGAAAAGTTCTCCAAGGCCTTTCACGCATCCCCGATCGAGATCATGATAACGACTCTTGAGGAAGGCCGATTTCTGGATGCGAACGAAAGTTTCGAGCGGAATAACGGATTCACCCGAGAGGAGGTAATCGGCCACACATCCATTGAACTAGGAATGTGGGTCAATCCCGAAGAAAGAGCCGAGGTGGTTGAGCAAATCAAGAAGCAGGGCAGAGTCCACGACCGCGAGATCCGGCTTCGCAGCAAGCTGGGCACGCCGAGAATCAAGCGCTATTCGGCGGAGCAAATCAAGATTAGAGGCAAGCAATGTCTGCTCGCGGTCTGCGAAGACATCACTTTGCGGAAGCAGATTGGAGAAGCGCTGCGACTCTCGGAGGAGAAATTCTCGAAAGCTTTCCGCAATAGCCCCAGCATCATTTCGATCAGCACGCTTCAGGAAGGGGCTTTCCTGGAAGTCAATGAGAGCTTCGAAAAGATCACTGGATATGGTCGGAATGAACTTCTCGGCCGCACTGCACTGGATATTGGGCTCTGGATTGACCCCAGTGACAGGGGATCCCTTATAAGCGAGATAGAGAAACAGGGTTACGCGAGAGGCAAAGAATTTCGCTTTCGAGCTAAATCCGGACAAGTTGCCGTTATTCTGGTCTCCGTTGAACTGATAGAACTTTCCGGGGTGAAGTGTCTGCTCGCCGTCGGCCAGGATATCACCGACCGCAAGCGCGCGGAGGAGGCACTTCGCAAAGCAGAAGAACAACTGCGCGCGATTCTAATCAACAGCCCAAATCTGATCTTTCTCAAGGACGTGGAAGGGCGCTACCTGCTCATCAACAAGGAGTACAGAAAAACGTTTCATTTCACGCGAGATCAGATTTACGGCAAGACGGACATCGAAGTTTTCCCGCCTGATCAGGCTGCTGTGTTTCGTGGAAGCGATCTCCAGGTGCTCCAGACGCGCGCTCCGATGGAGTTCGAGGAGGTGGCTGTTCATGACGATGGCCCGCACACCAGCATTGTGCAAAAGTTTCCCCTGTTCGACGAGGGCGGCGAAATATACGCCATTTGCGGTTTTGTCACGGACATCACCGAGCGCAAACGAGCCGAGGAAAGGCTGCGCGAATACGAGAAGGCGGTCGAAGGTTTGGAAGAGATGATCGTGGTTATCGACCGCCAGTACCGTTATCAGCTGGCGAATCGCGCATTTCTGAACTATCGGGGCCTGGAGAAAGGGCAACTCCTGGGGCGTTTAGTCTCCGAAGTCCTGGGCGAGGAGGTCTTTCACTGGGTCCTCAAGGAAAAGTTGGATGAATGTTTTCAGGGCAAGGCCGTAAAGTTCGAATTGAACTACAACTATCCCAACCTTGGGGAAAGGGACTTATTCCTGTCGTACTTTCCCATCGAGGGCCCTTCTGGCGTTGATCGCGCCGCCTGTGTTTTGCAGGACATCACTGAGCGCAAGCGGGCGGAACAGGAGCTCCAGCGCCTTTCGGGCCGCCTTCTTCAGTCCCAGGACGAAGAACGGCGCAGGATCGCCCGGGATTTGCACGATTCCACGGGCCAGGACCTTGTCGCCTTGGCAACCATGCTGAGTCAGCTCCGTGCTTCCGTTCCTTCTCGCGAGCAAAAATCGCGAAAGATCCTTTCCGAATGCAAGGCCTTGGCGGACCGGTGCATCCGTGAAGTGCGCACCCTTTCTTACGTCTTGCACCCACCGGTGTTGGACGATGCTGGCTTAGTGGACGCCATTCGCGACTACGTGAAGGGCTTCACCAAACGAAGCGGCATCCAGGTCGAATTGGAGCTCCCCTCGCTTCTCGGGCGCATGACCCGAGACGTCGAGCTGGCCCTGTTCCGCATAGTGCAAGAGAGCCTGACCAACATCCACCGCCATTCGGAAAGTCACCAGGCCAGAATACGCATTGATCGCGACTCCAATCTAACCTTGGAAATCAGCGACCTTGGCCAAGATCCCCCACCCGGAGCGCCGGAAGTCCCCCGACACCCGCCTGTCGCAGTCGGTGTTGGCATTCACAGCATGCAAGAGCGGGTGAAGCTGATCGGAGGACGGCTGAAGGTTGATATCACCAGTCACGGCACAACCGTACGCGTGACCATGCCTCTCGGAGTCTAGCGAACGTGAAAAAATTGCGCATCCTGTTAGCCGACGATCACGAACTAGTGCGGCGTGGAGCCCGCGGAGTCCTGCACTCTCGGCGCGGTTGGAGAGTGGTGGGTGAAGCGACGAATGGCCGGGAGGCGATCGAAAAAGCCACAGCCATGAAACCGGATATAGCGGTGGTTGACCTGAGCATGCCCGATCTCGATGGCATCGAGGCCGTTCGTCAAATCCGCGAGGCCGTTCCGACCACCAAGATTCTTGTGCTTACCATGCACGAGTCAGACCGCATGGTCCAGCGTGCCTTGGACGCCGGTGCTCAGGGGTACATCCTGAAATCCGATCTCACTGAGTGCCTCGTCAAAGCCGTCAAGGTCGCCTTTAGTGGTAAACCCTTCCTCACCGCTCGCGTATCCGAAATCATGCTCGAAGGATCCCTCAAAGCAAAACGCGAGCGTCAGCAGCAGAAACGCGCAGGCGCCGCGACAACTCCCCGCGAAACGGAAATCATTCGCCTTCTGGCAGAAGGAAAAACCAACAAGGAGATCGCTGCGCTGCTGGAAATCGCAGTCCGGACCGTCGAGAGCCATCGCGCGAAGATCATGCTCAAGCTCGGCTTCCATTCCCTGACGGAGTTGGTTCACTACGCCATCCGCCGGGGAATCATCACAGTGCAAGGGACGTAGCTACGAAGCTGTTCCCGCCATCGCAACCACGATTCGGCCAAATGGCGGAGGAGGAGGGATTCGAACCCCCGAGGCCCTTTCGAGCCTAACGGTTTTCAAGACCGCCGGTTTCAACCGCTCACCCACTCCTCCGCTCTTGATTATAACTTGCAATCTCATTCATGCGCTTACGTTGTGCTTGCCCGCACCGAGTTTCGGCGAGAATTCGTTCGAATCCACAATCGCACCTTTTAGCCAGCCAGCGCCGCGAGCTTGTCTTGAAACTAGCCTCGTGATTCAATCTCGCTGCCCGTAACCCTGGGAGCTCCTACAATTTCATTTCAAGGATGCCCATGCAACGACCCAAACATTTTCGCTTGCTCCTCCTATTGATTGCATTCCTGCCATTCTCCAGCTCCCGCGCGCAGAAAAGCGCCGGCCAAATCCCGTCGCCTTCCGAGTTTCTTAAGTTTGAAATAGGTGCGGACCGCCAGCTCGCGGACTACCGGCAAATCGCCTCCTATTTCAAAGCCCTGGCCGCCACTTCGTCGCGCCTGGAGTTTGAGCCCCTCGGGAAAACCACGCTCGGTGAAGACATGTTCATGGCCGTGATCTCCAGCGAAGAGAACCTGCGCAACAAAGCCCGCTACAAAGACATAGCGCGCAAGCTGGCCGACCCGCGCGGACTCTCGCGCGAACAGATTGATGCGCTGGCTGGCGAAGGCAAGGCCATTTTCCTGCTCACCTGCAATATCCACTCGTCGGAAATCGGTTCCAGCCAGATGGCCATGGAATGGGCCTACAAGCTGGTCACCGCCCAGGATGCGGAAACCAAGCGCCGCTTGAACGACGTCATCGTGCTGCTCGTGCCATCCCTGAATCCCGACGGCCAAATCATGATCACCGAGTGGTACCGCAAATATCTCGGCACCAAATACGAAGGCGGGCCCCTGCCCTATCTCTACCACCACTACGTCGGCCACGATAACAATCGCGACTGGTACATGCTCACGCAAATCGAAACGAAAAATGTGAATCAGATGGTCTACCACGACTGGTTTCCCCAATTCTGGCTCGACGAACACCAGATGGGCTACTACGGGCCGCGCATCTACATCCCGCCCAATGCCGATCCTGTCGCCAAACTCGTGAATCCGCTGGTGCATCGCGGCAACAACCTCGTGGGTGCGGACATGGGCTGGCGTCTCGAGGAAGCGGGAAAATCAGGCGTGATCTACAACTATTCCTTCGACGCCTACTGGCCCGGCGGCACCCGCAACACCGGCTGGTGGAAAAATATGTACGGTGTCCTGACCGAAGTGGCCTCCGCGCGCATCGCCACTCCCATGCAGATTTCTCCCACCGAACTCGAAGGCAACTCCAAAGGGCTGGTCCAATACGAACAGCAGATCAACTTTCCCAATCCTTGGCCCGGCGGGGTCTGGCGCCTGCGCGACATCATGGACTACGAACTAATCGTCTCCGACGCGGCCCTTGAGACCATGTCGAAGTTTCGCCAGGAGCTCTTGCGCGGCGTAGCGACTATGGCCGGCGAGGCCGTGCACTCCGCGGACGGCGCCGAATTCTGGCGCATTCCACTAACCGATCAACGCGACCCGCTCACCGCCACTCGTTTGGCCGCCCTGATGCTCGAGCACGGTGTCGAGGTGCGCACCGCAAGCGACAGCAAGTCGTTTCTCATCCCAACCGCCCAGCCTTATGGCCGTTTTGTGGACGAGATGCTCGGTATCCAGCGCTATCCAGAAGTGCGCCCGGCCGCCAACAGCGGCATCCTCGAACCCTACGACGTAGCCGCGTGGTCCTTGCCGCTGATGATGGGTGTGCGCGTAGAAAAGATAAAACTCTCTGCGCAGGAACAGCAGTCCGCGTCAGCCATCAAGACGGTAACCTGGCCGAGCGGCGGACTAGCCGGTAGCGGCAGCTATTATTCCTTGCCTGACGCGCAAAACAATGTTTCGGCCCTGATCAATGCCATGCAGAAAGCCGGCGGTGCGGTTTATATCTCCAAGTCACCGAGCCAGGCGCCTCTCGTCATTTTTGCCGCCAATCCGCAACTCGCGGACAACGTCGCGAAGCTTCATCTGCGGCTCGAGGCCATCTCCGCGCTGCCGCAGGGCGCCGCGCAACTGAAGCCCGTACGCGTCGCAATCTATAAGCCCTATATTTCTTCAATCGACGAAGGCTGGACGCGTTTCGTCCTCGAACAGTACGGCTTCGCAGTGAAAAATATCGAGAACAAGGAAGTAAAAGCCGGGGGTCTGAACGCGAAGTACGACGCAATCATTCTTCCCGACACCACCAGGCAAATCATTCTGGAAGGTAGGCCCAGCAAGGAGGGCTATTTCGAGGAATTTCCCCCCGAATACACCGGCGGCATCGGAAAAGAAGGCGTAACTGCTTTGAAAGACTTCGTCGAAAAAGGCGGCACGCTGATCGCTCTAGCCCACGCCACCGAGCTGCTCACCGGCGAAGAGTTCAATCTCCCGGTAAAAAATTCCGCAGCCGCCCCCGAAGGAAGAAGAGGGACCGCTTCCGACTTCAACATACCCGGCTCGCTCCTGCGCGTTTATGTGGACAGTAACCATCCCGTCGGCTACGGCTTGCCTCCGGAAATATCCGCCTTCGTCGACGCCCCCATCGCATTTCAGACCTCCTCACCCGCGCCCAATGTCCAGCGCTCCGTCCTCGCCTGGTATCCAGACGACGCCAAAGATATCCTCGTCTCCGGCTACGCCCAAGGCGCCGAAAAGCTCGCCCGCAAAGCCGCCGCCGTTGCCTTCACCAAAGGCAAAGGCAAGATCGTCCTATTAGGCTTTCGCGTCCAGCACCGCGCGCAAACCGAAGGCACCTTCCAGCTCCTATTCAACGCAATCTATTGGGCAGGCATGCCATAGACCCAAGTCGGAGGAGCGACATGGAAAAAGTGATTGGCACGGCGGGTTGTTCTTCCGCGCTCGACCGCGCAGTTGTGCGCGGGGGCATCGCGATCGACGCCGACCCGCAGCTCTACCCCAACGGCCGTTTTGCCCGCCTCCACGACCCTGAGGGCAATCCGATTGATGTTCGGTTTTCGCGTGCAGCATTGCGCCCTATGAATTGCGGTATTCACCTGATAATGCGCTAGGGTCAACTCTTGCTGACTATATTTTTCTTCGCCTGCACACTCCTTCTTCCATGGGTACGTTCTTCCATGGGTACGTTGAATTGACCCTTCCGCCGGGGAGCGGGAAGAACGGCAGATAGAAAGGTTAAGGGGAATGGAGATGAAGCATTCTAGGACTGAGGTGCGGTGTGATTTTGTATATGACGTGGCGGCTCGCGAATGCGCCATCGAGAAGTTAACACGCCGGCAGAAAGTAGCCAATGCGGCGGTCGCTGAGGCCAGTTACCAGCCTCCCGAGGTAAGCGTTCGCGTGGTCAAGGCAGCGTTCGCATCGGCTGGCTCGGCGTCCAAGCCGCGAGGTAGCCTGATCCGGCTGTTATTCGACAGCTCATCGCAGCCAGCCTTAGCGGGAACGCGCTCGGCGGCCTCGAGAATCAGGCAATTACTCTACCGGGCTGAACCTTATCAAATCGATCTCCAGATCGAATTGCAGCAGGAGCGCAATTACCTGGTCGTCACCGGACAGTTTTTGGACGTTAGCCGTCCGCAAGTGGTTGGCCGCGATGTGCAGGTCACGGTCTCGAACTGTGGCGCAAGCGTTGTCAATACGGTGACAAATCAGTTTGGCGAGTTTCGCGTGGAGGTCGAAAACTCCGGCGATTTGCAGCTTTCCTTCCCTGGCCGCGAAGGAAAACCCATCGTTATTTCGCTCCGAGGTGTGGTGAATCCCTCGCCAGAAGAATGATTGGCAATCGCCTCATCAGTTTTTGCCATTGCCGGCACAGCAATCTCGTCGGGGATTTGCTCCGAAAAGAATTCGGAGAATTCGCCAATGATTCAAGCCCCGCTCGCTGGCTCCAGAGATCTGCTGGTTAGTACTAAGGTCTTCACTCGATTGTTACCGCCGAGAACAAATGCTATTCAAGGGGACGTGAGGTAAGCTGACGGGGTTTCCACGACACTGATTAAGGATTAAGTGACCTGGAGCCGAACCACGCGGAGGAAGCATCGGCGGGCCCAGTCGAGCCGCTACCTGCCGAAGATCTAGTTGAGGTTTTCAACCGAATCAGCATCAGCGCGCCGCCACATCTCACGATTACTCAGTCAAGGTGTGAGCGAGACTCCTTTGGACCACGGGCTCAGTGGTAGAACGGAAAGACGGCTGCCAATCGTCGTCGTGGTGTGCCTCGCGCACTGTGAACCCGCGGACGCGGATGGAGGCGAGGAGAGGACGTACACCGATAACATCAGCCCACGCGGTGCTCGTGTATTCTCTAAATACGATTGGCAATTGGGTGACGCGGTACGGGTTACTCCATTGAGCGGTCATTCGGTCTGCGGGAAAGTGGTTTATTGTCAGAAGCTGCCGGACGACCGCTATAGCATCGGAGTGAAGTTCCAGAGCTCTTCTGTCAAGTGGTCCGCTTTACAGAGATATGGCGCCCTGATTGAGTGACAGCGCTGCCCAGACGTTCGAGTTGGCGCCACGCAGTGCCAACCGCCACATATCATGTGCCGGACGGAACTGTTCCAGCGGATGAAACCTGAGCCTCCGCAGCCAGCCGTCGGATATTCTTCAACAAATACCAGAGGATGAGCAGGCTCAAGAGTAGAGTAACCACCGCAATGGGCGCGAGACCCTCCAGAAGGCCGAGTAAGAACACAAACACAACCCAACCCGTACTTACATACAGAAGTGTCACGATTCGGCCCGCGGAACTCCTCAACATCCCATGCAAAGAAATCCCTACATAGAGAAATGCCAGGCTGAAACCGATGCCAATAACTCCGACGATTGTCGGGAGCTTGAATGGACCCTGGAAATTGACCCAAAGAGCGCGGCCGTAGGAAAACAGCGTCGCAAGTCCGCTCAAAATGAAGTAAGCCCGCAAGCTCCGAACCGTCTCTTTCATTGCCATGCGCGTAGTCCTTTCGACAGCACCGGCAAAATACACCCCTTGCCGGGAGTCTGCAAACTCGGCCGTGCAGGACAACCGCTCGCCAATCGACAGGCCTCCGGCTGCTTGCCCTGATCCTCGAAGGGTCCGGGCGTTCTGATACACGCCTAGAAAGTTCTTGACAACGGTATACCGATACGATAACATAGTTCATGTTACCTCGACAGCTAACCCTTCCTCCACGCCGTCCCGCCGAGCTAAACCCTTCGCCATCACACTCTTGCAAACTCTTTTGCGCTCTCAAAAGAGTCAACTCCCATCAAATCAGTAACTTCCGAACTCTTTTCGCAAAACACCCGGGATGGGGGGTACATCCGCGTCGCCCGATCTCTTTTGCTCCCGCCGTCGCATGCGCCACGCAGCGACTCTATCCCCTCCGCCCTCAACCACTTGCGCACACTTCCCGTCGCCACGGGGGTGTACTACCTCGATCTCGGCTCTGTGTCTCTGTGCCTCTGTGGCAAATCCCATGTTCTCAGCAGTTTGCAGCCTCCTTGGCCTCTCTTTGCGCTCTTCTGCGCACCCCCGTCGTTTGTTTTCAATCGGTTGCAGCCTCTTTTACAAAAACACCCGGGGGTGGGGGGCGCCCTCTCAAATTCGCTCCATCCCAGCCGCGTGACCAGCGGCGTACACCGGCTCTCACCGCCTTCCTTATTATTTGCCTGACCTTTTCCTCCTTATCATTCCCGGCGCGCTCCTTCGCCCAGCAGCGACACGTTCCCGACCACGTCCCGCCCAAGCGCTCCTCGCAAATTCACGATGGCTTCGGCATTAACTCCGATCTGCCACGCGACCCCTACCTTCCATGGAACCGCTGGTGGTGGACCCGCATGTTCGACGCCGGCTTCAAGTGGATCCGCATCGGCCAGTACGAAAACAGCTCCGATCGCACCAGTTGGGATTGGATCGAACAAAAGCGCGGCGTCTACGCCAGCTCGCCCGAGTTGGAAGATTACGTCGATTCGTTGGTCGACAACGGCATGAACATCCAGGTCCAAGTTATCTACGGCAATGTGATGTACACATCGCCGAGCGGAATCTTGCCCGACGTCAGCGTCCCTGAACCTGGTTCGTTCCACAACGATGACCGCAGTCTCTATTCCGTCTTTTGGCCGCCCAAGACCCCGGAACAAATCGCGGCATTCAATCGATACGCGGCGTGGATGGTGAATCACTTTCGCGACCGCATTCACTACTGGGCGTTGTGGAACGAACAGGACATCGGCTACTGGAATCCGTGGGGCAATCCGGAAGAGTTCGGCCGCCTGCTCGGTCCGTTTATCGACGCTGTGCACAAAACCGATCCGCAAGCCAAAGTCATCTACGGCGGCCAAGCCGATCCAACCCGCGAATTCACGCAAAAGGCTTTGGACACTTGCAAATGCGCCTCAGGGATCGACGTCTACGCCTATCACACGTATCCCGGCTACGGCCGCAACATGCATCCGGAAACGATGGACTCCGGCGCCTATCAGAACGAATCGCCGCGCCAACTGCGCGACCTCGTCACGCATTATCCGGGCATAAAACCCGACATTCCGTTTTTCGATGACGAATTCAATTCCATTCCGTCCTGGACGGGCTCCGATGAATCGGTGCAGGCAAAATATATTCCGCGCGGCTTCCTCTACAATCACGCCGCCGGTGTGAAAACGTTCGTCTGGCTACTCGCCGCAGGAACCGACGGCAATGAGTACGACGACTTCGGCCTGATTCACGGTCTCACAAATCACCAGTACGACTGGACGCCTCGTCCTGTTTTCTACGCTCTTCAAAATACCAACGCGCTGTTCTCCGACACGAAGCTCGATCCAGCAATCCAATTTTCCACTCCCGACGCTGCAACCCTGCTGAAACAAACCGCCGCCCCGCTTCTGACCTATGGCTTCCGTTCGCAAAATGGAAAAGCAATCGTCGCCTATTGGTTAGCAGCCCACAGCGTGCCCGGAAATGTTTTCTCGCCGCTGCATGCAACATTCTCCCTGAAGAACGCAGGCATCGCGCATCCGGTTCTAGTGGATATTGTTTCAGGAGAGGTCAAACCCGTGCAGTGGAAGCAGGGAACTACGGACACGCTGGAACTGCCGGTGAAAGATTCCGTGATGGCGATTGCGGATGGAGCTTATTTCGATTGGCCCGTTCTTCCCGAAGCGCCGAGTTCCCTCAGTGTCGTTTTCGCGGAACGCGGCGCCAGCCTGACGTGGCGAAATCACGGCGGAGATCCCACCAGCATCCTCGTGGAACGCCGCAAAGACAATCGATCACGAGAGCCGTGGGAGCGCATCGCCAAGCTCAGCGCCACCGTAACCGAATATCTGGACACGAAACCAAAGACCGGCCAACCATTTGCCTACCGCGTCCGCGCCGCAAACGCAGACGGCGAATCCGCCTACTCCAACATCGCCATCCTAATTCCGGCAGGAGTCCGGTGATTTCATTCAGGCTTTTGTTTCGCCGGCTCGGTCGGCGGCATAGACGCGGAATTGATTGGCGGATGGCCGGGCGGGAGATTTTGTGGTGGCTTAGCCGCGCCGCCGTGGAAATTATCCAATGCGCGGAAGATAGCTGAGTCGCCAGCCATTGTGCCACCTGCCGCTGGAGCTTGCGTTTTGTCGAGGGCCGGATGAGAGAAGTTACTGCCCCTAGGCATGGATTCGACCACGGACCACGCTCCATCACGCTTTGCAAGGGCGTAGGTGAGCTGCATCGTCCCGGGCCCGTTCTTCACGTGGAATTCGACTTGCGCCTGCGCATGGTCGCGGTCGATCGTGACCTCTTTCACATCGGTGTCGAAGGACTTGAGATTTAGGCTCCCGTTGTGGGCGAGGTGCGCTTGAATAGCGGTGCGAATGGCGTTATTTGGGCTAGCGTCCGCGGAGGTAACGGCAGCAGCGCCCGAAAGGGAATTGGCGTGCTGCTTGCATCCGGCGAGGATGGCGATGGAAGCGAGCAGGGTAAGTGCAATTCTAGATTTCATGATGACCTCACTCTTTCCTTCCTTGCCGCTTTAGGCGGTCTTCCTTTGAGCCCACGACACATCTTCTTTATCCTGTGAACCTTCTAGACTTCAACGAGCTGTTGCTTTCTCGCCAGAGTGGCTTCCCTGGCCTCCTTGCTGGCCTCCAAAGTCATGTCATGCATTCCGAACCCGACGCCAATCTTTTTGAGGAACGCTGTGGGAGGCTCCCCACCGGCAAAGATCCAGACAGAATCGTTGGGAATTTCTTGCAACGTGCCGTGCACATCGAGGACAACGGAATTCTGTTTGAACTCAACGGGGGTCGAGTTGAAGATGACCTTAACTTTCCCTTTGCGCATGCAGTCCTCGATACGTTGTGCGTTCCGTTCCTTAATACGGCTGAAGACTTCTTTGCGATACGACAGCGTGACATTGTTTCCAACCTGATAGGCAAGGCCCATGGCGGCCTCGACGGCACTATCGCCGCCTCCCACAACGAGGATTTTCTTGTTTACGTAGTGATCGGTTTCGATCAGGCGGTACATGACCTTCGGGAGTTCCTCTCCTTTGACCCCGAGTTTCCGCGGACTGCCGCCTTTGCCGATGGCAAGGATTACCGCGCGCGAACGGTATTGGTTTTTGGTTGTGACGACGGTGAAGATGCCTTCCTCTCCCTTCTTGACGTCCTCCACCTTTTCACCCTGACGCAATTTGAAATCGGCTCGCTGCAGAACCTTGTTCCAGAAGGCAAGGAGCTCTTCCTTGGAGAGTTCCATCTTCTTAAACTTTCCGTGCATTGGAAATTCCACGGGGGTTGTCATCACCAGCTTCTGGCGAGGATACTTCGCCACCGTGCCCCCCATCTCGCCCTCGTCCACGGCTAGATAAGTAAGTTTCTCTTCGATGGCCCGCAGCGAAGCACTGATTCCCGCGGGACCAGCTCCGACGATCAGGACATCAAAAAGGTCCGGGGCGGATCTGCGAGCGTCCATCGCGTTGATTCGGTTTGCGATGTTGTCGATGCAGTCGCGCCCCTGGTTGATGGCATTTTTGATTAGAGCCAACCCTCCGAGTTCCCCGACAATAAACAAATTCTTTATGGTCGTCTCA
>Ga0307475_10001183_pt1 | contig 15580 bp, 8 predicted proteins | sample atmos_gasesECM1C_FD_203317 | JGI IMG/M metagenome (GOLD analysis project Ga0307475, IMG submission 203317) | Hardwood forest soil microbial communities from Morgan-Monroe State Forest, Indiana, United States - atmos_gasesECM1C_515 | ecosystem: Environmental > Terrestrial > Soil > Temperate... | reverse complement strand
GCGTAGAGGTGGAAGTATCGCCATGGCGAATTCAAGCCTATGAAGATGTCGCGGCAGGCAGGATCGACGCGGCTCTCAGCGCGGAGGAAGCGTCCCCTCCGCTGGAGACCGAAGTACTTTTCAATTTGGACTTTGTTTGTCTCGTGGGCGCGGCTCAGCGGATTCGCACTCGTCGTTTTACGCTGAAACACTATCTGCAACTTCCGCACGCGCTGGTCAAAACCTTGGAAGGTCAACAGACTCCGGTGGACCGCACTCTGGCGCAGCTTGGGACCAAACGTCACGTGGCGCTCAGTCTTCCATTCTTTGTCCCGGCGATCTTCGCCATCGCGAAAACCGATCTGGTCCTCACCGTGCCTCGTCGATTGGCAAAAATGACTGCCAAGATGGCAGGCGTGCGCGTCGTCGAACCGCCTCGTGAGATCAAATCCTTTCCCTATTTCATGGTATGGCACCCGCGACTTACGAGTGAGCCGGCACACGCATGGTTTCGCGAACAACTTCGCGCCGCTGCTCACACAAGTTGAGCCCATCGACATCCTCGAACTTGATTCCGGCCGAGTGACGGCCATACGGAAGTTGAAACAGGGCGCAGTCCGCTAGCAACCGTTCGCCGAAATAAAGTCAGGCTGGGCGGTTTGGGTGCGACATTTGGGTGCAGCTAAAGAAGGAAAAATGGCTCCCGATTTATTGTAAGCGAAACATGACGCGGCACTTAGATTCTTGACCGCAACAGCTGTTAATCAAAGCGCTGGGCCATCGGAGACCCCGTTCCCTGGTTTGCTCGGGACTGGTGCAGCTCTCGGGTTAGGCACCCTACCTATTACAATTGGTACTCCAAAGTTCTAAAATCGTCCGCTAGGGCCGACCATTTCTTTACGGTACCTATGTCTCAGGCCGCTCATACCTATGTTCTCAGGCCGCTCATAGAACCAGTAATTTACAGACAGACTTGTAGCCGCTGACCGCCTGATGTCGGACCAGGAGGCCGATGGTTCAAATCGAATCGCTCCGACTACGCTATTTCCCGTTCTCTCATAGACTTACATTGCGATGGCGTGATGTTTGGAACCGGCGGAAATTCTCCAACTTGCCTAACACCTGCCTAACGACTTCACCGGCGGACAAGTCGCAGGAGCGTGAAGCAAACGCGCTGAACTGCTGGCGTTTTACTTCTCCGCTGACCTGCGTTACCGCTAGACTCAGCGAAATCCGCGCCCTATCGGACCGCAGCGAGACCGAGCACGTGATCTAGCCTTCGATCGCCGGCCTATCGCGCTCGCTGTCCTACAGTTTCCGGAACAGCTTATGACGAGGGCGTTAGCGCGAGCAGGCTAGGGGCGTCCAAATGCTACGCCGGTTCAAGACACCTTTGATAAATTCGATGCCATAAGCCAGGCTTAAGATGGGGGATTTTTCAGAGGGTCTTCTTTGAACGATGATTGCAGTGGTGTGGGTTTGGTTTTGAATGCTCGCTCATGCGTATAAGCGTTTTCTTCTTGTCGGGGTGCCGCAGTCTTGTTGGCGGACATGCTCGGTGAGGGGTAGTCCGATACGAAAGGTGAAGCGAGAACGTGGCAGAGGGCCTCGACCCAGATGTGAGCATTTTCCAGAGCAGCTCAGGAGTGATGGGTCCCTGAGCTACAGACGAGGATCAACTATGCGAACTTTCAAATTGATGTTCGGTGTTCTGGCCGTCTGCTGGGCAGCGTCCTCCTCTTTTGCTCAGACGGGCACCCAAAGTGTCAAGGTCGTTCGATTTGGAAAATTAATTGACGGCACCGGCAAGGTCTTACGAAATGCCGTAGTCGTCGTGAAAGGCGACCGCATCGAGAGCGTAGGCACTGGAACATCGCAGATACCCGATGAAGCGCAGGTGATAGATATGTCGGCCTATACCGGCATGCCGGGAATCATTGATGTGCATACGCACGTGACGTATTGGCGAGACAAGAATTCTCACGCGAATCCAAATGAAGAGATCGAAAAGCTGCTGCCGCAGGAATTAGTCTTTCTCGCGCAAGAGAACGCGCGCAAGTGTATCGAGATCGGTGTTACGACAATACGTGATTTGGCAGCAAGGAATTACAGTGACATTGCCATGAAAAAACTCATAAATCGAGGCGCTATGGCTGGACCGCGGATGTTTGTTGCCGGACCAGCCATGTTCGGTGGAGGTGCTGTGCCTCGCTATGGTGAAGTTTATCCGTGGGTTATTCCGAGCCAAGGGGGGGCCTCAGGTGTGCCAGAAGTCACTCGTCTGGTCCGCCAAGAAATTGAGGCGGGAGCCGACTTGATCAAGATGTTCGCGGGGACCGGTGGGTTCAATGATGTCGAGACCTACCAGATTTTTACACTGGAGGAAATGCAGGCCGCCGTGGAGGCTACCCATACCATGGGCAAACGCATTGCGATTCACAGCTATGGCCCGGAGGGGGCGCGGGACGCCGTGAAAGCGGGCACAGATACGGTCGAACATGCCATCAATGTTGACGATGCTACTTTTGCCGAGATGGTTCGAGAAAAAATCGTCTACGTTCCAACCGTCTATCACAACGTCTGGTATGTAGAAAACTACAAGGAATTTGGCTGGCCCGAGAGTGACAATCAGAAAATCCTCGCGTACGAACACGCGTCAGAGGAGACAACACGGCGCGCGATCAAGGCTGGAGTACGCATTGCAATGGGATCGGACGCCGTTTACGAACTCTTCGGACACAATACAGAAGAACTTACGTATCTGGTGAAGTCCGGAATGACTCCGGAGCAAGCTATTGCCGCTGCCACTGTGAACGGAGCCGCCGCTCTCGGAATGGATAAGGACCTCGGTCAGGTCACACCGGGGCACTATGCCGACCTCATCGCCGTACAAGGCGACCCACTGACTGACATCGGGGTGCTTGTGCACAATGTGCGCTGGGTCATGAAAGGGGGTGAAATTCTTGAAGATAAAACCAATAGCGCTAGGCACTAGGTTGAGACGGGCGACTCCCAGGCGCAACTTCCCCTACCGCGTCGCATGAAGCGTCTGAAAGGAATCGCGTGGGCGAACCTACGGAAACGGATATTCTCGAGAAACTTGGCGCCTTCGGCGTGTCGCAGATTTCAGATGCGTTGGGGTTCTTACATCCTGTGGAGGCCCGTCTTCAGCCGCTCGATCCAATGTTTCGGATGTGGGGAAGGGCAGTTACGGTGCAATGCGAGCCCGACGATAATCTCGGCGTGCTGCATGCATTGGGCGACGCTCGGAAAGGAGAAGTATTAGTCATCTCGTGTTCCGCCGCCAGTGAGACGGCTGTCTGGGGCGAACTGCTGTCAATAGCCGCACAATCTCGAGGCCTAGCAGGGACGATTGTGGACGGCGCAGTGCGCGATGTTTGTGAAATCAAAGCAATGGGTTACCCCGTCTTTTCGCGTTCCACGAATGGTCGGCGAGCACGCAAGGAGAAACTTGGTGTACACCACATCCCTGTCCGTTGTGGCTCGATTGTCATTGAGCCCGGCGAGATAGTGTTTGCCGATGCGAACGGCATTCTGGCAGTCGCCGCGACGGCCATACCCGAGGTCCTTGTAAAGGTGGCGTCAATTGCACACAAAGAATCCGAGATCAAACAGCAACTTCTAAGTGGCATCGGGATTATTGACATTCTCAAGCTTGAGCGCCCAATAGAGGCGCCAACAAGGAAACCCACTGCCTGAGGCTGGACTTGACTCAATGGATTCAATTGAATGAATACATTGAGTGGTAACCCCGTTGACTCTGGATGGGCGTGATGCTACATAGTCAGTCGGAGGACCGATGGACCTCAAATCGGCTGCGTTTTCTGGGCGGGAGCTTGGTCGGCGGGAGTTTGTGGGGTTTGCCGTTTTTGAAAGCCTGTACCGGCCGAATCAAAAGATTCCCGAACATTCGCACGAACAAACGTATATCTCCATCGTGCTGCGCGGCTCGTATACCGAGGAATGCGGGTCTACGGCTTGGGAATGTGCGACGGGACAAACCATACTGCATGTCGCTGGAGAATGCCATTCGGATCGTTTTCACCGAAATGGCGGTCAGGTACTGAATTTAGAAATTTTTCCTTCATTTCTCGCCAGGCTGTGCGAATGCGGGAGCGTGAGCACCGGGAGCCGGACACTTCTTAGAAGCGTTTACGCCATGCAGCTTGGGCTACGACTTCACAAGGAAGTCTCCGATTGCGATCCATGGTCAGCCCTAACTATCGAAGGTTTGACCATGGAACTTCTGGCGGAGGTTTTCAGACAGCGTGCAAGTCGGCTCAAATCGCAAGGACGCGATTGGCTTGGGAAAGTAACCGAGATTCTTCATGCGAAGTTTCCCGAACCCGTCATGCTTAGTGAATTGGCCGCCGATGTAAATGTTCATCCGGTTCATTTGGCGCGCGCGTTTCGGAAACGCTATCTCTGCAGTGTTGGAGACTACCTACGGAAGCTGCGTATCGATGCGGCGTGTCGTGCGCTTTTGAATTCGGACACGCCCATCGCGGAGATCGCCTTACGCTCCGGATTTTCCGACCAGAGTCACCTTTGCAGAACTTTGAAGCAGTACACAGGGATGTCCCCTCGCCATTTCCGCCGTGTTCCCTTCCTGAAGTTAAACTGATTCAAGTGTTTCTGGCATTCTAGACACCTTTCGTATCTCACCGGAGTATCTGTTCGCGCAAAGCGCCTGTTCGGAAATCCTGATACCAGGTCAGCGCTGACCCACGGAGATGGCTCTGGGCTTGGATTTGAGTCCTGTCTCTGCCAGGAATGGGCCGCTTTCGTAGCCTGGGAGGCTTTGGATGAGTTCGTTTGGGCGTGGCCGGTTTGTGTTTCTGAGTTTCCTTTTCGCGTCATTGTGTGCAGCGGCGAACCTGTTTGCGCAGGAAGCCGACAAGAGCCTGCTGAATGGATTGAAGTGGCGGCTGGTTGGGCCGTTCCGCGGTGGACGCGTCGAAGCCGTAGCGGGTTTGGCCGATCAACCAAATGTTTATTACTTCGGTGCCGTCGCAGGGGGAGTCTGGAAAACTACGGACGGTGGGGTGAATTGGAGACCAATTTTCGACCACGAAGCAAATCTTTCGATCGGCGCGATCGGGATCGCCCCGTCGGACCAGAACGTGATCTATGTCGGTACGGGAGAACCGTGTCTGCGAAATAACATTACGTTTGGCAACGGAATGTATAAGTCAACGGACGGAGGAGGAAGTTGGAAACACATAGGGCTGCGCGATACGCAGCACATCTCGAAAGTATTGGTGGATCCGCGCAATCCTAACATCGTGTTTGTTGCCGCCGTTGGTCACGCATCAGGGCCCAATTCCGATCGCGGCGTCTTCCGCTCCGAGGACGGTGGTAAGAGCTGGAGCAAGGTTTTGTATAAGGATGAGAATACCGGCGCGGTTGATCTGGTTCTTGACGCGACAAATTCAAACGTCCTTTATGCTGTCCTCTATCAGGTCAATCGCGGTCCCTGGATCTTGAATGCTGGCGGCCCCGGAAGTGGGATTTATAAGTCCACCGATGGCGGAACTACATGGATGCACTTAGAGGGCCATGGCCTGCCTCAGGGTGTATTGGGCCGGATAGGCGTCGCTGTATCGGCAAACCCCAACCGGGTGTATGCGCTGATCGAAGCTGCGGAAAAGGGCGGAATGTATCGCTCCGACGACAGCGGGGAAAATTGGATGCTAATCAACGGCGACCATAATCTGAGCCAGCGTCCGTGGTATTTCTCGCATATCTTCGCAGACCCTAAGAATCCCGATGTGGTGTATTCACTCGCGTATCGAATGCTGAAGTCGATCGACGGCGGACGCACGTTTACCGCCATGCAGGCGCCACACGGGGATCACCATGCTCTCTGGATCGATCCCAACAACCCCACCCGAATGATCAACGGTAACGATGGAGGGGCCACAATCAGCGTTGATGGAGGCAGCAAATGGAGCACGGAAGATAACCAGCCAACGGCACAGTTCTATCACGTTGTTTCCGACAACCGATTCACCTATTACATCTACGGGGCGCAACAGGATAATACGACGGTGGCCATCGCTTCTCGAACGGATCACGGCATGATTGACCGCCAGGATTGGTACAGCGTCGGAGGTGGTGAAAGCGGGTACATTGCTCCGGATCCACATGACCCCGATATTGTCTTCGCCGGGGCCTATGCGGGGACATTGACGCGATTTGATCGTCGGACCGGTCAATCGCAAATGATTTCGCCTTGGCCGCAGTTTATGGACGGGCTGTTCGCTTCTCAGGTAAAGCATCGTTTCAATTGGACCTCGCCGACGGTGTTTTCCCTGCACGAGCCCAACACGATCTACAACGGCGCCGAGGTGCTGTTCAAAAGCGCTGACGGCGGAAGGAGCTGGTTGCCGATTAGCCCGGACCTAACCCGGAATGACAAGAGCAAGCAGGGATCATCGGGCGGCCCGGTGACGAAAGACAATGCCGGAACCGAGTATTACGACACGATTTTCACGATTGCCGAATCGCCCGTACAAAAGGACCTCATTTGGGTTGGAAGTGATGACGGTTTGATCCACGTCAGTAACGACGGGAAGAATTGGGCCGACGTTACACCCAAGGGTATGCCCGAATGGGGACGGGTAGATCTGATTGAAGCTTCCCCGCATTCCGCTGGCGTTGCATATGCCGCGGTTGATTGCCATCTGCTCGACGATTTCCGCCCACACATCTACCGAACAGATAATTTCGGAAAAAGCTGGATTGCGATTACTAGGGGCTTACCCGACCAGGCCTACGTCCACGCCGTGCGGGAGGATCCCAAACGCAAGGGTCTGCTCTTTATCGGAACGGAAATGGGTGTGTTCGTGTCCTTCGACGATGGCGCGAATTGGCAGTCGTTACAATTGAATCTACCGCATGCCCCTGTTTATGACCTGATTGTCAAGAACGACGATCTCGTAGTTGCCACGCATGGTCGGGCATTTTGGATCCTTGATGACATTGAACCGCTTCGGCAGACCAATGCGCGATTGACGAGCGAAGACGTATTTCTCTATCAACCGGCTGAGGGCCTTCGGTTACAACAATCCACAGAGGATCCTGCCACCGATACCTCGGGCCGTGCGGGAAGCAATCCTCCGAATGGCGCAATCATTGATTATTTCCTTAAGTCCGCCGCAACCGAGAAGGTCACTCTGGAGATTCTCGACGCGAACAATCGTATCGTCCGGAAGTTCACAAGCGCGTCGCCTGGACCGCCCAATTCTGACAAGACTTCGCCTTCGTCAGAAGAGGTCACGAAACTGCCAACGGCCGCGGGAATGAACCGGTTTGTGTGGAACCTAAGACTGGACCCGCCGACGGGAGTTCAGGGAGCAGTGTATATGGAGGGGTCCAAATTACGAGGCACAACGGTGGTTCCGGGAACTTACACGGTGAGGCTGACCGCGCAGAGGAAAGTTCTGACCGCACCGCTTCGAGTGAAGATCGATCCCGCCACTGCCGCTTCCCAGGCAGACCTGCAGAAGCAGTTTGACTTCGCGGTGGAGATCCAAGGCCGCATCTCGCAGGCACACGAAACCGTACGGCAGATCCGCTATTTGCATGGTGAGCTGCAATCTTTGGAAGAGCGAATTTCGGGCGCTGCTGATTCCGACGCGATCCTGACGGCGGCGAACAATTTGGACCGCAAAATGGGCGCTGTGGAAGATTCGTTGTTCCAAGTGCACAAAACCGCCGAGAAAGACTCATTCAACTACGGTGGCCGATTGAACGATATGTTTATCGCACTCCATGACTATGTTGAGCAGGCGGATGCCGCCCCGACCGAGCAGATGCAGGAGGTCTTCAAAGATCTCGACAACCAATTACAGGAACAACTAAAACTCTGGGATACTATTCGGAAGACCGACATTCCCGCCTTCAACCAACTTGTGCATGAGAAAAACGTACCGTCGTTAGGGCTCCCCGCCGCGTTCGTGACTGCGAACTAAAGCCGCTGCTGTCCCATGGAAAGCATGTCTACGCGGTCGCCCACCCGGGTGCGCTCGATGTAAGCGTAACCGCGATGTTTCGTCTGTCCAATTGTTGCCGGAATTCAAGACAGCTTCTTCAGTTGGTACTACTTTGCCGATTTGCCCAGACCGAAGTGCGGGAGGGGTCACGGACTTGGTGGGCGATACGAAAATGCGGTCAACAGCTCTGCATCTCGCAACACGCAAAGCGGGTAGTTCGGGGGCTGAAATGCGGACGAATCCCTATGGTGGATAGAAAGCGGTTGGCCTTTCTTCCCATAAGTCAGGTCGCCGCACTCCTCGAACGAAAGAAGGTCTCGTCTTCTGAAGTTCTCGTTGCGTTCCTCGAACGCGTTCGGGAATTGAATTGCCGAGTTAATGCCTATATTTACGTCGATCCTGAGGATGTCCAAAGGCAAGCAAGGGAGGCGGACAAGGAGATCGCGCACGGTCGATATCGCGGGCCACTCCACGGAATTCCGATCGCGGTGAAAGACAATATTCTCACCGCTGGTATTCCCACCACGGCCGGCTCTAAGATTTTGAGGGCCTTTGTGCCGACGAAGAACGCCTTCGTCGTAGAGCGTCTACGCCGGGCGGGAGCAATCATCCTCGGCAAAACGAATCTGAGCGAATTTGCCTACGGCGCGACAACAAATAACGCCCATTTCGGTCCTACGTTGAATCCCTGGGATACGCAGCGGAGCCCGGGAGGTTCAAGCGGTGGCTCGGCGGCGGCTGTCGCCGCTTGTATGGCCGCCGCTTCGCTGGGAACGGATACGGGCGGCTCGATTCGTATTCCCTCGGCGCTTTGCGGCGTAGTCGGGTTCAAGCCCACGTTCGGGAGGGTGAGTTGCCGAGGAGTTGTGCCGCTGGCCGCGAGTTTCGACCATGTGGGCCCGCTTGCGCGTACCGTTTTAGATGCTGCCATTGTTCTCCGCATCATCGCCGGCTATGACTCTCTGGATGAAGGTTCGGCCCGTAAGTCAGTGCCCGATTACCCCCAGATGCTCAAGAAGCGCTTGGGGCGCCCTCGGTTGGGTTTGCCCAAGCAATACTATTTTGAAGCTCTGGACGAGGAAGTCCGGACAGCCATGGATACCGCGATACAGTCTTTTAGAAAGTTGGGCGCTTCTCTGCGAGAAGTTTCCCTTCCACATGTGGCCGAATCGTCAGAGCCGACTACTCAGGCGGCCTTTGCTGAGGCGACCAGCTATCACCAGCTCGCGGGGTATTTTCCCGGGAGAGCCGATGAATACGGCGACGATGTTCGAGAAAGACTGGAAATCGGCGCCAAGGTTCTGGCCACTGATTACCTCAAGGCATTTGCAATTGCGAAGTTGATGCGCAAAGACTTCGAAGACGCGTTTACGAGCGTCGATGCGATCCTCACGCCCACAGTCCCCATCGCCGCCCCTGGAACGCGCTTGAAAATGGTGGAAATCAACTCCCACCTCGAGCCCGTTCGCTTGGCGCTGATTCGACTAAATCGTCCGCAGAATGTTACCGGTTTGCCGGCAATCAGCGTGCCGTGCGGATTCACGCGAACCGGGCTACCTATCGGGATGCAAATCATTGGCCGAGCGTTCGATGAACCGACCGTCCTGCGCCTCGCCCATGCCTACGAGCAGGCCACTCAATGGCATTTGCTGCGACCTGGCGAGGCTTAGCGGTACGCATTTGCCCGAACAGGTTCATACGACAGTCCTCCGCATTGTTTCTGCTTCTCGGTTGATCAGTGCTTATGAAGGGAGAACGGATGGCCGCTCGGCTTTTCAAAACCAAAGCAGTGAATGATTTCCTCGACAACGCCGCTGCCGGCGAGCCCCGGCTGAAGCGCTCTTTGCGGGCCGTTGATCTGGTAATGCTCGGGGTAGGGGCGATCGTGGGCGTGGGGATATTCGTGCTCACCGGACAGGCGGCAGCGAACTACGCTGGCCCGGGCATCCTGATTTCCTTTCTACTTGCCGCTTTAGCGTGTGGATGTGCAGCTCTTTGCTATTCCGAAATGGCCTCGATGATCCCGATCGCCGGAAGTGCGTACACGTTTACATACGCGACGATGGGAGAGTTCTTGGCTTGGATCATCGGCTGGGACTTGGTCCTCGAGTATTCTCTGGCCTCCGCCACTGTTTCGGTAGGATGGTCAGGATATGTGGTTAGCTTCTTGAAAGATTTTGGAATTCACTTACCGGCCCGACTGTCCTCAGCTCCGTACGTGTATGACGCAGGCACGCAAACCTGGGTCTCGACCAGTGCCGTAGTGAACCTTCCCGCAGTGTTTATCATTGTATTAGTCACCATTTTACTGATTCTCGGTATTCGTGAATCCGCGAACGTGAACACCGCAATCGTATTTACCAAGATCGGCGTCATTGTCACCTTCATTTTGGCGGGGGTCGCTTGCATTCATCGGGCCAATTGGCATCCCTTCGTTCCACCAAACTCAGGGCAATTTGGCCATTACGGATGGAGCGGTGTATTACGGGGAGCCGCCGTGGTGTTTGTCGCTTACATTGGCTTTGACGCCGTCTCGACGGCAGCGCAAGAGACGCGCAACCCACAGCGAGATATGCCAATCGGTATCATCGGAAGCCTAGTTATCTGCTCGCTGCTATATGTGCTGGTCGCGATAGTTCTAACGGGAATTGTGCCTTACGCTACTCTCAATGTTCCTGATCCGATCGCCGTGGGAATTGATGCCACGAAGGTTTTTTGGCTGAGACCTGTGGTCAAGGTTGGAGCCATTGCGGGCTTGAGTTCCGTTATTCTCGTGATGATGTTAGGGCAGTCCCGCGTTTTCTGGGCAATGGCAGAAGATGGTCTGCTGCCCGCGTGGTTTGCCAAAGTCCATCCGCAGTTCCGGACTCCTTATGTAACGACGGCCGTAACGGGAACGGTTGTTGGAATCAGCGGCGGCCTGCTGCCGATTGAGGTGCTGGCGGAGATGGTGAGTATCGGCACGCTTCTGGCCTTCGTCTTGGTTTGTGTAGGTACTTGGGTAATGCGCCACACACGTCCCAGTATCGTCCGGCCGTTCAAAACTCCCTGGGTTCCGATCGTTCCCATTGTGGGTATGGGTTCTTGTTTGTACTTAATGTTGGGGCTTCCGGCAGCAACCTGGCTGCGACTGATTGTTTGGATGTTGATTGGCCTGACTCTCTACTTTGCCTACGGCCGACAGCACAGCAAAGTCGGAAATCCGAAGTAGGCAAACAAATCGCCCAGAGGCTTGGCGGTTGTAATACGCTTGGATTGCCGTTCGCGTGGTACCTGAGCTCGGGCAAACATTGACTGTCATATCCCGCGGAACAGACGCCCACACTAGAACATGAACTTCACGCCCAATTGAACCTGTCGCGGGGGTCGGCCGCCAAATGCGTTGGCCGACTGCAGGGCCCCAAACGCGCTTCCGTCAAAATTGCCACTTGGCAAATCGAAGTTGGGATGATTGAAAATGTTGAAGAACTCGGCGCGGAACTGCAACAGATGGCTTTCGCTCCCCAATCGCATCTCCTTCAAAACGGAGAAATCCACATCTTTGAAGTCAGGGCCGATCAGAATGTTCCGGCCTGCGTTACCGAATCTTCCGGGTGCCGCGGCAAATGCGCACGGGTTGAACCAGTCCGCAGTGGTGTGCACCCGCGATGGGGCGTTACAGCCTGGATTCGCGGCAATGGGTCCTGCCACATTGGGATTTCCGACTAAGTCCGGCCGATCGATGTTGCCCAATGCGATCGTACCGGTTCCGCTCTGGTCGACGCCACGGTTGACGCTGAAGGGCTGGCCCGATTGCAGCGTCAGGATTCCGCTCAGCCTCCAACCACCGAAAATGTGGCTCAACGCACCGGGGTCAGCAAACCAGCGCTGACCTTTGCCGAACGGCAGTTCATAAATGGAGCTGAACACGAAACGATGCTTTACGTTGAAATTCGATAAGCCCCTGTCCGCGCTCAAATCATAGGAATTCTGCGGATAACCGGGTTCTGCCCGGGTGCCGAACAACCCGGAGGCATCATCCAAAGACTTGGAATAGGTGTAAGAGGCTAGAAAAGCCAGGCCGTGGGACGCGCGCTTCTCCGAACGAACCTGCAGAGCGTGGTAGCTACTGTCGCCCTCGCTGGTGTTCATCGTGATCGCCCCGAACGCAGGAAAGGGCGGAGTGCCGCCAAGTGCCGATTGGTTGATATCGCGCGCTATTATCAGACGTGATCCCTTCGAACCGACGTACGCGATATCAAATAATAAGCCGGATTTTAGTTCATATTGAGTGTCCAAGTTCCATTGCTGCATGTAAGCGTCTTTGAAATTCGGCGCCATGAAGCTTGGCTGGGATGGGTTTGAACCAGGCGCCTGATTCAAAATGTTTTGAATGGTGAGGCTGTTTGTATTGTTGTTCGAGAAAAACACGACGGAAAAGAATGGCGGATTCAGTTCCGACTCGAGATTCGCATTCAGAATTACGAGATCATAGAAGATACCGTAACCCGAACGAACAACGAACCGGTCACTGCCCAAAGGTCTCCAAGCAAAGCCCAATCGTGGCGCGAAATCGGTCCTGTCAGGAGTATAGGTTCCGCGCGAAAGGGCCGGTGTACCAGCGACAATGAACTGACAATTCGGCTTGGGTGTGCAAGTGAGAGCGTTCGATGTAAGGTCCGGGTCGCTGAACTTATTGTGAATCTCCACCGGCGGCGAATTGTATTCGTAGCGCATGCCGAGATTGACCGTTAGACGGGGGGAAAGACGATAGTCGTCTTGCACATAACCGCCGTACGAGGTAGTGGTGATCACCATATTCGAGTCGCCACTCACGCCCAGGGCAAAGTCCGGCGTTCCCTGGAGCAGTTGAATGAGCGGATTCTGCGTGGGGTTTGCTGAATTCCCAGCGGGACCGCCGTTGAAGGCCCAAAGGCCGCGCGCAATGATGTCGAAGAGGAGGTTGTACCAGTAAGGACGCATCTCAAAACCGAACTTAAGTTGATGTTTTCCCCCCATGAATTCCGGATTCCAAGCGAGATTGTCGGCAATGTGAAGGGTGGTAGTGGGGTGGTCCTGGGGAGTATTGGTCGGTTGCCCGATGCCGTCGAATCCGGCAATACTGACATTAGGAAATCCAAGGTCGATGGGCTTGGACAAAACAACCGGAAACCCCAGTGCTGTGTTGTGGTCCGTTTTGTCTGTCTGAGAGAAAAAACCCCGTTCCTTGTTGTATCCGATACGGAATTCGTTCACTAACCGGGTATTGAAAATGTGTGTCCACGTTCCGCCGCCGTTTTGTCCTTGGGTGAGAACGGTTGTCCCGTACCCGGGCAGATTCGTAAACGGAGCCAACAGATCATAGGGACTCAGCCTGTTGCCATAGGAAAGCGCGAAGTGACCTGAAACGGTATCTTTTTCACTTAAGTGATGGTCCACCTTGACCACAAACTCCTGCTCCCGATTGTGAATGACGGGCGATGCCACGAATAGGTTCGAATTCAGCAGGTCGGCTCCGACGTTGGCAGCCGGGTATAGATTCAAGATATTGACGCCGGCCGAATTCCTTTGGGCTGCTGGTACTGCTGCCAAGGCCGTGGCAAGCTGCACTTGCGAAGGCACCGTAGCCTGCCGCGTGCTCGCCTCCCGCAGATGAAGCAATTCGTAGGCGACGAAAAAGAAAGTCTTGTCACGCCGGATCGGTCCGCCGAACGTTCCACCAAGTTGACTACGATCAAGCCTCGGAATATCGCCACAGCTACTAGGGACAGAAGCCGGCGTACAGTTGGGAAGGTCAAAGAAGTTCTTGGCATCCAAGTGTCGATTGCGGACAAATTCGAAGCCTTCACCATGAAATTGGTTCGTTCCGCTTTTGAGCACGACATTGATCTGCGCTCCCCCGCTTCGCCCAAACTCGGCGGAGTAGGTGCTGGACTGGACCTTGAACTGCTCGATTGCGTCGGTCATGGGAAGTACGCTGTATTGGTTGATAACCAAGTCCTGGTTATCGACACCATCGAGCAGGAAATTGTTCGCCGTCTCGCGAGCACCGTTTACGCTCAGGGCTTGACCCTGCGTCGAATCAAGGGACCCTTGCGAGGGCAGCTGAGCACCGGGAACCAGCAGTGCAAACGCCACAAAGTTCCGCTCGTTCAGCGGCAATGTCTTTACCTGTTCTCCCTCTACCACTTGACCGATCGTTGAGGTGTCCGTCTGGACCAGCGGGGCAGTCTCGGCCACGGTCACTTGCTGGCTCATCTCACCAATCTGCAAACTAGCATCCAATCGGACGGTTTGATCGACAGCCAAGGCGATATCCTTGAATACTGTGCGGCGAAAGCCTGCGTTTTCGATGACAACCTCATACTTGCCAGGCGGGAGCAAGGGTACGGTGTAATCGCCGCTCTCATTTGTTTGCACATGACGCACAGCATTCGTTTCTTGATTACGTACGGACACTGTGGCATTGGCAACCACAGCTCCGCTGTCGTCCTTTACTGTGCCGACTATGGTTCCTGTTGTTCCAACGCCGAACAGCGGAATGGTCCCAGCGTATGCAACCACCAACAAAATGATGAGAACATGTTTGGTAAGCCGCATTTGAACCTCCACCTGCAAGATAAATTCTCCGAATATAGCTCAGCGCTACTCAGTGCGACTTGTGTTTCGGTTCGCACGAGCGACCCCTGCGCTCGTATTCACTCTGGACGTTAGTGGGCCATGCGAGGAACCATTTGTCTTGGATCCCTGAAACGTTTGTACCGGATTAGCATGACGCGCGCCGGACTTACAAGTCCGTGGGTCCGCCGATCTATCAATAAAATAGATGCTGAGGAGCGGGAAGATTACGAGCGAGCCTTGGTCGTCAAGTAAAGAGGTCAACAGAGAACAAGGAAGACCACTCTTAGAAGTGAAGGGACTCGTGCGTTCAAAAAGTATTTGATCGAGCCGACACTGTTAGAGATGTCCGGTAAGGCCGGACTTACCAGGCATCTACTTCAGCCCACGGGAATAGTACGTGAGCTTCCGTGTAGGAGTTCTCTCCGGTTCATCATTTCGCATTTCAAATGAAACGAATCCGGGCGTTCTATCACTACTTGTAGACCAGGGGTTGAAAGAATGCCCAGCTTTCCTGTCCGCAAATCTGCTCAAGCCCTTGCCCAATTCTTGGGGCTTGACAACAACTCTCCTCAAAGAGCATATTTTGGCCATCATCTTCAACCTCTGAAAGGTGGCGTTCCGCGCGAGGTCGCCGCTAAGCCCTCATTATTCATTCAGACCCCATGGCGGACGCGGGACTCACTACTTGCAGCCTTCCGCCGTGGGCAGACAAAGGGGCTCCCATGAACACCAGGATTGGGGCTCTTGTTCTACTCGCCCTACTCGTTGTGCTGGCGGGCTGTGGCGGAGGGGGTACCGGAGGCGGTACGACGAACCCTATCGTAGTTTCGATTTCTCCTTCAACGGCAAATCTTAATCAAGGCGCGACCCAGTCATTCACCGCCAACGTCGCAGTGAACTGGACCGTGCAGGAAGGTGCAGCGGGAGGATCGATTACGAGCGTGGGGGTTTACACAGCCCCAAACAAGAGCGGCACTTTTCAC